>Ga0207657_10000299_pt1 | contig 52815 bp, 46 predicted proteins | sample KBSC33metaG_FD_184316 | JGI IMG/M metagenome (GOLD analysis project Ga0207657, IMG submission 184316) | Corn rhizosphere microbial communities from Kellogg Biological Station, Michigan, USA - KBS C3-3 metaG (SPAdes) (version 2) | ecosystem: Host-associated > Plants > Roots > Rhizosphere > Soil ... | reverse complement strand
CGGAGACCTGGGCCCGGCTGACGGCGGCAACCGCGTCGCAGGACCGCGCGAAGAGCCGCGTGAGCAGTCGGCGATGGCGCCGTCGCGCGAGGCCCGGCCCGCCGTGCTCGACGACGACGTGAGCCGCGCCCGCCCTTCGGGCGATCAGCCGTCCGACGACCATCGCGTCGATGCCCTGTGAGACGACGACGTCCGGCGCCGGGTCGGCGAAGCGACGCGCGCTGCGGAGCCGCACGAGGTCGAACCTGCTCCGGAGCGACGCGCACGAAGCCGGGACTCCGGCGGCTTCGATCTCGTCGAAGAAGTCGCCGCGACCCTGCAAGGTCAGAAGCCGCGGCGCCGCGCCGCGCGCCCGAAGGCCCGGCAGAAGCGTCGCCCATTGCCGTTCGGCTCCGCCACGCTCCAGTGCCGTGGTCACGAAGAGAACGTTCAGTGGAGAAGCTCGTCGTAGAGGTCCAGGTGCGCAGCGGCAACCCGCTCGGCTGTGGCGGCCTCGGCACGGCGGCCGCCCTCCGCGACGAGGTCGGCGGTGGGGACGACGCCGGCGAGGATCCGCTCGATCCCCTCGCCGAGCGCATCCGGGAGGGGGTCGACCAGCACGGCGGCGCCGACGGCGAGCGCCGGGATCCCGCCGGTGCGCGTCGCGAGCACCGGCACGCCGGCGGCCCAGGCGTCGAGCAGCGTGACGGGAGCGACCTCGAAGCGAGACGGGATCACCACCAGGGCAGCGTCCGCGAACGCCTCCCGCAGAGCCTCGGGAGCCAGCCATGGTTCGACCTTCGCGGCGGCGAAGGCGGCGGGGACCGACTCGTCCGCGGGCCAGCCGACGATATGCAACGTGGCCTGCGGTATCGCCGTCACGACCCGCGCCCAGGCGTCCGCGAGCAGATCCCAGCCCTTGATCCGACGTGGGCCGCCGCAGTACAGGACCCGGCCTGCGACTGGATGCCACGTGCCCTCGCGGGTGAAGGCCGGGTCGACGATCGTCGGGATGTAGAGGAAACGGCGCGGGCGCCCTGGCACGTTGACAGCAGGGTCGGGGTGCACCGACACCACCGCATCGGCGCGGGCGACAACCGCCGAGGACAGGCGCTCGACGATCGCGATCCGCGCCTCGGTCCCGAGACCCCGGCGACGCCACGCGCGTGTGTCCTTCACGTGACTCCCGTGGGCCGTGACGACGCGCGGCCGCCCGCGCAGGTCGGTGACGGCGAGGCCGCTCGCAAGGAGGCCCTGCCCGTGGACGACGTCTGCGTCGATTTCCTGCAAGACGCGGGCTGCGGCCTCCCGCCAGGGACGGAGGCGCCGGAGCAGGGCGAGCCGGGGGTCGCAATCGACGTGGATGACCCGCGCCACACCGTCGTGGTCGTCGGATGCAGCGCCGGGAGCGACGACCGTCACGTCCACGCCCGCGCCCGCCAGAGCACCGACCAGCCGCCGCGTGCTCACCTCGACGCCACCGGTCGGCGGCCGGTTCGACTCCGGATAGCTCGACACCATGGCGAGCCGGAGGGTCAACGAGGATGCGCTGTCAAACGCCGCCCGCAGCCGAGCGCGATCCAGGGGAGCACGGACACGAACGAGAAGAACCTCATGTCGAACGTGGCGGCGCTGATGAAGAACACGGCGCACGTCGCGAGGCAGACGAGGCCGAACCACCGCTCGGGACCCGGTGAGCGCACGAAAACGAGCAGGCGGCGCCCGATGATCAGCCAGGGCAGGAGAAAGAGCGCAAGTCCGACACCGCCGAGCTCCACCAGGATCGTCAGGAAGGTGTCGTGGCTCGTGCTCCCCTGTCCGAGCTTCGTCTGGTCGGCGGTGCCGCCGAGATTCGTCGCGCTGTTCTTGATCCGGTCGAATGAGCCGTACCCCCACCCCAGAACCGGCTTCTCCCGCGCGAGCTTGAACGACCAATTCTGGATGATCACGCGCGTCTGCACCGTCGCCGAGTTGCTCACGCGCTTCTGGTAGACCTGTGAGTTCGCGAAGCTCCCCCATGCGAACGCCAGGACGAGGCCCGCGATGGAGAGCGTGATCGCGCTCTTCGCGCGGATCGACCGGCGCAGGAGCAAGATCGGGAAGGCGGCGGCGAGCAGGCCGACGATCGGGCCTCTCGTGTACGTGAAGAAGAGCGCCGGCGGTGACACGAGGATGACCGCCAGAGCGGGCTTGCGCAGGCGCGCAGGGCCGCCCCAGAAGACGACGATCAGGGCCACGGCGACCGCAATCGCGAGGTACGTCCCGAGGACCGCGGGATTGTCGAGCGTCGCAACGACTCGCGGCGTCGCCACTTGCTGCCAGTCCGTGTTGTGCCACAGGTTCCAGCCGACGGCAGCCTCGACCAGGGCCATGACGGCGAGGATGAGGGCCGTGCCGAGCAGGAGACCGCAGATCGCCTCGCGGAACCGCGGCGACACGGGCCCGAACGCGCAGAAGTAGTAGCCGACCGCCGCGAACCCGACCGTGGTCAGAACGCCGCGAACCGTCGGCGTCCCCCCGACCCGCGTATCGAGCAGCGAGACGAGCGCGAGCACGAGAAACGCCGCGGGGAGCACGTCGACGAAGGTGGCCCGGATGGGCCTGGACCGTGTCGTCGCAGCCCAGAGCACGAAGAGGAGCGGCGGGAACTCGTAGAGCAGCTGGCTCAGACCGTGTCCGACCGAGGATGCCCGTGACGATGCTTGCAGGAAAGGAGCCGCCAAGAACCAAAGGAGGAAGGTCCGTTCCGGCGGGACGTTGAAGACGAGCAGGAGTAGTCCGACGCCACACACCGCAAGCACGGGAAGAAGCGCCATCCTGTTGTTCGAGCCGATCGCCTCGGCTGCCAGCAGGCTGACCGGGATCGCGACGAGCTCGATCACGAGCGTCCGCCTGCGCGCGAGCGACGCCACGGTCGTCACGGGCGCTTTCCCGCCGCGACCGGCCGGATCCGCTGATCCTGCGTTTGGGTCATGGTCGGATCATGATGCCGAAGACGGCCGATTGCCTCCCGACTCGCCGCCGGTGATCAGCCCCGAGCTCGCCCTCGTCGACCCGGAGCTCGCGGCCCTCGGCCGGCGCCTGCTCGAGCGCTCCGAGCTCGAGTCGGCAAGGGTCGTACCGGCTCCACCGCGCCTCGCTCCACGAGTAGAGCCGGCCCCCATACCGTCCGCCCACCTCCCGGCTCCGTCTCGACGGCGGCAGCGCGCGCGCCGGATCGCGGTCCGGGGGCTCACCGGTCTCACTGCGGCGGTCGGCCTCGGTGCAGTGCTCGCGACGATCACCCACGCCGGGTACGGCGGGTTGCCCGGCTGGACCCGCGTCGCGGCTCCCGATCCGGTTCCGTCAGCCCGAGCGGTGCAGGACGACACCGTCCGGACGGGGCGAGCCGCCAGATCATCGACCGCAACACCCAAGCGATCGAGCACGGCCGGCCCGCAGGAGAGACCGATCGGAAGACGAACGTTCGTCGCGCCGGCGATCGACCAGGTGACTGCTGACCGGAGCACGGGCGATAGCGCAGCGTCTGCAACGACTCGGCCGAAGACGTCGGTAACTCGCGGAGCGAAAGAGCACGTCACTTCACCCGCGTCGCCGAAGCCGGTGCCGACGACGGAAGCGCGGTCGCAGCCGGTCCTTCATTGGAGGAGCTCGCCGAAGACAGCGTTCTTCGACGTCGTTCTCTGGCGCGACGGGCACCGGCTGCTGGATTCGTGGCCGACCGAGGGCACCCTGCGGATCCCATCGAGCTGGTCGTACCGAGGTCACGCCTACCGGCTCGACCCGGGGAGCTACCTCTGGTTCGTCTACCCGGGCATCGGCCCGCGGTCGGCAGGCCGCTACGGCCCGTTGCTCGCAAGCGGCAGGTTCACGATCACCGCTTCCGCGCGGACGTGAGGCTCAGACGACGCCGGCCGGTCGGGTCACCCGATCGGGGACGGCGTGACGCCGAAACGTAACGCCCTGATCCCTCAGTTGGGGGGGAAGCCTGGACGGACCTGCGACCGACACCGGTTGTATGACACCCCGCTCCCACACCGCCCGCATCCTCACCTTCTTCCTCACTGCACTCGTCATCGGTTCGATCATCGCCTCTCCGGCCGCCGCACGACGGTTCGACGACGCAGGCGACGCCCAGTCCTTCAAACGCCCCAATCCAAACGCCCCGCTCAACACCGCCCTGCCGACGATCACGGGCAACCCCGTGGTCGGTGCGTCTCTGACGGCAAGTCCTGGATCATGGTCCGGCACGACACCGTCCTTCTCCTACAACTGGGCGCGCTGCGCCTCCGGCGCCTGCAGCTCGATTTCGGGGGCGACCTCCGCCTCCTACGTGCTCACGAACGCAGACGTCGGCGTGAACATCTCCGTCGTCGTGACCGCTCAGAGCACTCACGGCTCGGCCACCGCCGCGTCCGCGCAGGTGGGGCCGGTCGCTCCGGCGCCGGTTGCTCCGACGATCGACACCGGCGGCGGCAGCGGGAGCAGCGGTGGGGGCGGCGGCAGCAGCGCCACGATCGCACCGCCGGCAGCCACCAGCGCACCGACGACGTCGGGCTCGGCGACCCAGGGCGCGACGCTCACGGCCTCGACCGGAGGCTGGAGTGGGTCGCCGACGGGCTACGCCTATCAATGGCTTCGCTGCGACTCGACCGGCGGCTCGTGCAGCCCGTTCACGACGGGCAACGGCCTTCCGACCTACACGCTGACGGTGCTCGATGTCGGCGCGCGGATGCGGGTAACCGTGACCGCGACGAACGACGGAGGCTCGGCAGCCGCGACGAGCGCTGCCAGCGGCATCGTGGCGCCGCCGCCGGCCGCGCCGCCCGCGCCGACCGTCTCGATCAGCGCGCCCGCCCCCGGATCGACCGTGAGCGGCAGCATCCCGTTCACGGCCACCGTGGCGAACGGCACTCCGACGCAGGTCACGTTCACGATCGACGGCGGGGCATCGTTCACGGAATACAGCGCTCCGTACGTCTACAACGGTGACGGGAAGACACTCGACACGACCACGCTGTCGAACGCGACGCATACCCTTGCCGCTCGGGCGAGCTTCAGCGACGGCTCGAGCGTCTCGTCGTCCGAAGTGGTGACGGTTCAGAACACGGCGACGGCGCCGGCTCCCACTCCGCCCCCGACCGGCGCGACCGGCGACGGGGTGATGCGCTTCGGCACGTCGTACGCATGGGGCTCGAACTACAGCCGCTACGACTACCTGCTGGTGGGCTTCGGCGACGTCGACGCGGCAGCAGCGACGACCGCAAAGTCGCTGGTCTACAAGGGTGGCGTCGATGTGACCGACACGACGAACACCGACCTCGGCATGAACATCAGCGGCGTTGGATACAAGCAGGCGCTCGCGAACGGCTGGCTCCTGAAGGACGCCTCCGGCAACTACATCAAGCCGGCGAGTGGTGATTTCCACTGGTTCGGAGACATCGGCGACCCCAACTTCCAGAAGGCCTGGGTGGACAACGTCTCTGCGTTCCTGCTCAACCACCACGCCGACGGCGTCTTCATCGACAACGTGCTCTGCTCCTTCGGCGGCCTCAGTGCCGGTGTCCTCCCCGCGAAGTACCCGACCGACGCGTCGTGGGCAAACGCGCAGGCGGCATTCCTGGCGTACGTCGGCCCTGCCATGCATGCCAAGGGCCTGTATGTCGCGGTCAACGCCTATTGCTACGGCCCGGACAGCGGCACGGCGAACGACGCCTGGTGGACGCGGATCGCACCGTACGTCGATGCTGAGATGACGGAGTATTTCGAGCAGAACCCGAACAACACCTCACAGCTCTTCTTCAACGCGCCGACGACTTCCTGGATGGGCAACTGGCTCGGCAAGCTCGACGTGATCAAGGCCGCGCAGAGTGCAGGCAAGGCAGCGCTCGCCCTCACCTACGGGTCCGGTTCGAACACGGTCGCGATGACCTACGGCCGAGCCAGCTTCCTGCTCGTCTGGAACGGCACGAGCGGCGCCTATATCTACAACCCGACCGACTCGACCGACCCCTGGAACCCGGCCTGGACGACGGCGATCGGCGCACCGACGGGCGCGATGACCCAGGTCGGCGGTAGCTACGTCCGTGACTACTCCGGTGGATACGTCGTCGTCAACCCGAGCCAGTCGACCGTGACGGTTCCGCTTCCTGCGGGGCTGAAGACCCTCTCCGGAGCGGCCGCAGGCTCCTCGGTCACGCTCGCGACGACCACCGCCGCGATCTTCACCAAGTAGCGAAAAGAAGCAAAGCCGGTGCCCTGACGGTCTCGCACCGCAGGGCACCGGCGTTTCGTCGATCCCGGGAAACCGAACGGCGAGGACCGGCGGGAGACCCTGCTACGGTCCCCACGGTGACGGTCCGTCGGGAGGACAGTCGGCCGAGGATAGGCCTGCATGCGATCGCTCTTCTGTCGCGGAGCAGGGCCGGCCGGAGCAAGGCTCGGCCTGCACTCGCCGTGCTCGCAGCCTGCACGCTCGCGTCGATCGTCGCCCTCCCCGCACAGGGCGCGCGCAGCGAAGGGATTGCCGCAGGGTCGACCGCCCGGCTTGCACGCACGAGGCCGGCGCAACGCGCCGCGATCGGCGTCCTTCGGCTCGGCGATTCCTACCATCTGGCCGGTGGGTACAACCGCTACGACTACCTGATCGTCGGGTACGGCGACCTACGGGCGGCATCCGTCCGCTCGGCCACCTCGCTCATCTACAAGGGCGCTGCGGACGTCACGGAGTCGCCGAGCTCCGACCCCGGCCGCGGTGTGAGCGGGGTAAGCCGCAAGGAAGCGGCCGCGAACGGTTGGCTGCTGAAGGACGCTGCCGGAAACCCGTTGCAGATCGGCTCGAACGACTGGCTCGGCGACGTCGGATCGGCGGCATTCCAGATGCGCTGGGCAACGAACGTCTCTCGCTATCTGCACGCGCATCACATTCGCGGAGTGTTCATCGACAACGTCGCCTGCTCGGTCGCGGGACTGACCCACGGCGGCATACCGGCCAAGTACCCGACGGATGCTGCGTGGGCGAACGCACAGGCTTCCTTCATCGCCTCGGTCGGGCGGGACTTGCGCAAGCAGGGCCTCTACGTCGCCGTGAACGCGTATTGCGGCGGCCCCGACAACGGCAGCGGCAACGATGCCTGGTGGGCGCGGCTCGCGCCGAATGTGAGCGGGTTGATGGTCGAGGACTTCGAGCAAAACCCGAACGACGAGTCCCAGCTCTACTTCGACGCGCCGGCCGCCTCCTGGATGGGGAACTGGCGCGGGAAGCTGAACGTGATCAGGGTGGCTCAGCGCCTCGGCCGGGATGCGCTCGCCCTGACCTGGGGCGACCGGGGTGACACGGCGAAGATGACCTACGCACGCGCGAGCTTCCTCCTCGTCTGGAACGGGAAGGGAGGTGCGTTCTTCTACAACACGCGAGACGGCTCCGACCCGTGGAATCCGATGTGGACGACCTCGATCGGCGTTCCAAGGGGCGGGTTGAGGCAGGTCGGCCCCGCCTACGTCCGGAGCTACTCGGCTGGATACGTCGTCGTCAACCCGAGCCAGTCGCCCGCGTCCGTGCAGATTCCAGGAGGGTTGAAGACGCTCTCGGGAGGACCCGCAAGCTCACCTGTCGCGCTCGCGCCGGTGTCGGCCGCGATCTTCCGCAGATAGCGGCTGACCCCGAGGGGATGTCCCTCGAATGGGGGAGAAGAACGGCTCATGACGCGCCGAGAGAACAGGCATGCTCGCACGTCTCAGCGCCGTGGGGAGCGGGGTGCTCCTGGCACTTGCGCTCGCCGGAGCGACCCATGCAGAAAGTCGGACCCAGGCCGTCGCGGGCGGCGTCGGAATGCTCCGGCTCGGTGACAGCGCCTCGATCGGAAGCGCGCATTTCTCGCATTCCGCGTATGTGATCGTCAGCCCGTTCAACGCCCGGCTCGTACCGCAGATCCGCGCCGGCAACGCAGCCACCAAGGTGCTCGCCTACAAGGCCTCGATGGATCTCAAGTCGAGCCCGTTCTGCGCGGCGCACGGCGACCAGTGCGAGACCGGCATCAGCTACGCCGAGGCGGTCGCGCACGACGCTGCGAATCCAAAGGATCCGTGGATCCTGCGCGACGCAAGCGGGAGCCCGATGACCGGTGGCTACCCGGACAACTTCCTGGGCGACGTCGGGTCGAAGTCGTTCCAGAGCCGATGGATCGCAAACGTCTCCTCGTTCCTGCAGGCAAATCACTTCTCGGGCGTCTTCATCGACAACGTCCTCGGCGACGTCTCCGGCTGGACCAAGGGTCGCTATCCCGCGAAGTATCCGACGGATGCCGCGTGGGGCGATGCGATGGCGTCGTTCGTCAAACAGGTCTCGGCGGTGTTCCGGCCCCGTGATCTGTTCGTTGCGGTGAATGCCTACAAGCCCTATCCGGAGAACACGTCCTGGTGGAAGCGGATCGCGCCGTCGACCGACGCGCTGATGTCCGAGTACTGGCAGCAGAACCCGAACAACCCGCGCGAGCTCTACACCGCCGACGCGCCCTCCTGGACCGGTCACTGGGATTACTGGCAGAAGCTGATCGACATCGCGCAGGATGCAGGCAGCGCGTTCTTCGGCCTGCAGTACGGGGACGCGTCGGACACCCGGCTGATGCGGTACGGACGCGCGAGCTTCCTGCTCGACTGGAACGGCAAGCGCGGTGCCTACTTCTTCAATCCCCAGAGTTCCGCCGACCCGTGGCAGGGAGCGTGGACCGCCGACATCGGGCGGCCGCTCGCCGACCGCTTCCGCGTCGGCACCGGCTGGCGCCGCGACTACTCGGGCGGCACCGTCATCCTCAATCCAAGCGCGAGCCGCTCTCAGACGTTCGACCTGGGAAGGCCGTACACGCTTCCCGACGGAACGACTGCACGGAGCATCACCCTCGCACCGAGCACGGCCCTGGTCCTGACCGGGATCCAGCAGTCGTCGTCCACGCCGGCCGCGCAGCGACCGTCAGCAGCCGTCAGCCATGGCGCAACGGCTGTCAGGTGGGACGGCAAGCTCTTCCGTACGCGCCGGCAGTTCAACGGCTGGCTCCGCTCTCATCACTTGAGTTGGAACCGCTGGGCCGAGAGGCATCCGGTTGCGGCGCACCGTCTGAGCTGATGCGTCTCGTCAGCCCTCGCCGAGCCGCTCGAGCACTGTCGAGAGGTAGTACGCGGCGAGTTGCGCCGGGTGAAGATATCGGTCGAAGTACTCGCGAGAGCCCTGCACGAGCCGCTGCCGTGCTTCGGGATCCCCGAGGAGCTCCAGGCACCGCTCGACGAAGTCCGCACCGTCCGGCGCGCTGAAGATCACGTGCTCGCCGTCGACGAGAGGCACGGGGAGTCGGTTCCTGTGCGGGACCGCGACGATGCACGATCCGATCGCAAGGTAGTCGGCGAGCCGGTAACAGAAATATCCACGTCCGGGCAGGTCGACGCAGACGCGCGCCCGCGCGGACTCACGCATCGACTCGACGTAGAGCACCGTGCCCAGGCTCCCGTGGAACGCGAACCGCTCCTGCCGCGCGAGCTCTGCCATCACCTGCTCGCGCACCGGCAAGCCGTGTGCTCCAAAGCGGCCGTAGACGTCGTAGAGAGGCGGCTTCAGATCGCGGAGCCGCCGAAGCCGCGCGAGGTACTTGTAGAGCTGCGGCTGGCCGACGACGTAGCCGCCGGGTACGACGTCATCCCGGCCGTACCCGTCTTCGGCGTACTGGAGCTTGAAGAGCAGCCGCGCTGGGTGCGCGCCTTCGGCGACGATCTCGTTCGAGTCTGCATAGTCGATCGCGACCCGGTGCGTTCGCGCGCCGACGCGTACGTCGAAGAACACCGTGTTCACGAAGGGCTGCTCGATCTCCGAGCGGTTGACCGGCACGTGTGCCGCAAGGCCTTGCCTGAGGGTCTCGACCCACGCAAGGGCTCCGGGCCACTGCGACTCGAGCGGCCAGTCGACGGAGAGCCTTCCGGCCGCCGGTGCTGGAATCGACCACGACGGAGGCCGCCGTGCCAGCTCTCGGGGGCGCATCGTCCAGATCGCCTCGAGCGCGAGGCTGCGGTAGGTCTCGCGGCGGCCCAGCAAGCCCACGGCGCGCGCCGCCCTCGGCCGGTAGCGGTCGAGCCGGCTCGGATGCCCGCCGGTCACGCCACCTGATCGAGGTAGGTGCGCTGGACCTCCTCGAACGGCCCGACCGTCTGGACGACTCCGCCGCTCAGGAAGACTGCCCGCGTGCAGATCTGGGCCAGAAGCGGATGGTCGTGCCCGGCCGCGACGACGATCCCGCCGGCGGCGATGATCTCCTCCGCGCGATGCCTCACGATCTCCCTGAACTCGTGGTCGAGTGCCTCGTGCACCTCGTCGAGCAGCAGGATGTCCGGGTCCGAGCGATCCGCGACGGCAAAGCCGAGCCTCGCGCGCATGCCCTGCGAGTAGCTCGACACCGGGCGGTCGAAGCTCGCCCCGAGCCGACTCCGTTCTTCGACCTGCTCGAGCTCCGAGCGCACTCGGCGGCGTGAGTGGCCGGCGAGGACGAGAAGGAGCTGCGCATTCTCCCGCCCCGTCAGCAGTGTCAGGAGCCCCGCGTCGACGGAGAGGAGCGACGCGACACGACCCTCGATCACGAGCGACCCCGCATCGGGGTAGTAGATGCGGCCGAGCACCCGCAGCAACGTCGTCTTCCCGGAGCCACTCGGCCCGAGCAGGGCGACCCCTTCGCCGCCGCGAAGCTCGACACCGACGTCGCGCAGGCCCCACACCTCGGCACCCCGGCGGCGAAGCCTCGCAACGGCAGGCGTGACGACCCGCCGCTCGTGGTCGAAGAGGAACTTGATCCCGAGCCCGGAGGCGCTGATCCGTGCCGTCACTCCACGACCTTCGCGAACTGGCGCTGCTCGACGAGGTAGAGCGGCAGGAAGAGGGCGATCAGGCCGGCGGAGAGCCCTAGCGGATAGAGGATCTCCCAGAGCCTCGGCGCAGCATCGAACATCAGTACCTCGCGGTACGACTCGAAGATGGCGGTGAACGGATTGAGCTTCAGCGCGTTGTCGACAGATCCCTGCGTTGCCGAAAGCGGCACGAGCCCGGACCCGAGGAAGAACATCGTGCGGACGAGGCTGATCGCAACCGGTCGCAGCTCACGAAACCACAGGCCGAACAGGAGAGCCGGAAACGAGATCGCGATCGCGAAGCAGATGGTGACGGCCACGATCACCGGCAGCCAGAGGATCTGGTAGGTGGGCGCCACCCGGTAACTCGCCATCATCACGGCGAAGAGCGAGAAGCTCGCGAGAAATCCGACCGCCTCCGTCAAGGCCGAGGACACCGGCAAGAGCGTCCGCGGAAACGCCATGTTGAGGATGATCGACCGGCGCGTCGTGATCGCACTCATGGCGTTGATCACGGTCGTCATGATCAACTGGAACGGCACGACGGCACAGGCGAGGCTGAGGCCGGGTGCGAATCCCGGGCGGTTGAGGACGAACGTGACGAGAATCAGGTACACCCCGACGAGCGCGAACGGATCGAGGAGCCATTTGACGACCCTGAGCGGCCCGCGGCCGTAGCGCGTCCGGAGATCGGCAGCGGTCAGCGCGAAGAGCACGTCGTACGGCCGCGCATCGCGCTTCCGGCGTGCGAGCGGACCGTCGGCCGCAGCGGCGGCGTGAAAATCGGTGGAGGGACGCGCGATCACACGATGATAGGGATCGGTGCTGTGGGCCTCCGCGCCGGCACGTACAGTCTCGCTCCGATGATCGGTTACGAGTTCGACGTGTACGGCCTGCGGCTTCGGCTCGGCGGAGGCTGGGAGGAGGTGGTCGAGGCGGTCCGTCGCGATCTCGCCTGGTTCGAAATCGGACCGGCTCCCACCGACCCCGACGTCACGATCCGTCTCGAGTTCGGGAAACCGGACTATCGGGCCTTCGGCGACACGCCGGCGGCGTTCGTCACGGAGCGAAACGTCGTCTACCAGGTCGGCGACCGGACCGTCATCGACTACCTCGGCCGAGCGATCTCCGTCCTCGAGGGGAACGACGCCCATGTGACCGGCGACGACCCGCGTGTCGCCCGGCGTGCGGGCTTCGACTTCGCCCTCGCGCGAATCAGCGCGCACCTCGACGGGCGCGGCATGCCCCGGTTGCACGGGCTCGGGTTGACGGGACAAAGCGGTGGAATCGTCGTCATGATGCCGTCCGGAGGCGGCAAGACGACGCTCGCGCTGCGCGCTCTGCGGGAGGAGGGCGTCAAGCTCCTGTCGGAGGGAAGCCCCGTGATCGACCGTCGCGGGCTGCTCCATCCGCTGCCCTTCCCTCTGTGGGTGCGAGACAGCGCCCCCGAAGCGGCGGCGCTCCCACTCGAGCACGTGCGCCGCGTCGCGGGCGAGCTGTCCGACCCGCGGATCCTCGAGCTGTCGGCGTTCGCGGACCGCGTCGAGCAGGAGACGCGCCCGCTCGTCCACATCGTGCTCGGCCGCCGGTCGCTCGGCGAGCGATCGTGGCTCGATCCGCTCCCCCGGCGCGCCGCGATTCCGACGCTGCTCCGCGACTCCGTGGTCGGGTTCGGATTCTTCCAGGGGGCCGAGTTTCTGCTCAGGCACGGCCTACGTGACCTCCGCCACCACGTCGGGCCGATGTCGACGCGTGCTCGAGCGTGCCGTGCGGGTCTTCGCCGGGCCCAGGTCTGGCAGCTCACACTGGGACGCGACCGAGACGGGAACTGGGAGGCTCTCCGGCCGCTCCTCCGCGGCGGTTGACCGCGGCCGACGTGCTCCCGGACCGGCTCGACCTGCTGTGCAGGCTCACCTCGTCGACGCCGACCTGGACGCTCGTGAAGGGCGCATCCTCGGCGCTGAACGGGCGCGGCGACATCGACGGCGCTGCACCGACAGACGACTGGGACCGCGTTTCGAATGCGTGCCTGGCCTGGGCCGCGGAAACCGGACGGGGGCCGGTCCTCGCCTGCGATCACATCCCGGGCTCGCTCGTGCTCGCCGTCGTCGAGCCGGCGACCAAGCAGATCGTCCAGGTCGACGTCCTCGACCACCGGCAGGTGCACGGCACGACGGTCTTGCGGGCAACCGACTTCCTGAGCGCCACGCTCGAGCGTGACGGCTACCGGAGACTCAGTCCCGGGGCCGAGGCGGTCGCCCGAGTCGTGCTGGACGAGTTTCGGCCGGGCGCACCGGCCATCGCCGCGGGATCCCTCGCCGAGCTCCGGGCGCTTCTGCTCGACGACCCTGACGGCGCCCGGGCCCTCTCGAATCGCCTCGCTCCGCGCTTCCAGGCGTCGATCCGGGCGGTCGCGGCGGGAACCTGGCCACGGGCGAGCCTCCTCGCCGCCGAGGTCGCCTGCTTGTTGGAAGGGCTCCGCCGGCCCCTCCCGCTCGTCGCCCGAATGGTCGCGGCGCCCGGCCGCCGAGCGTGTCCCCTCCTGAAGGCGCTCGCGAACGAACGGACCGTCGCAGGGGATCTCGGCGATTGGATCGACGCGGTGCGTCGCATCCACCCGCACCCGCGGCTATAGATGAGCCATGAGCGGCCCCGACGACAGACGGCATCGCCGGCCGCGGGCTCGCTTTCTCGCGCCGCTCCAGCTCCTTCGGCTGGCGCGCGGCCGCCCAGTCAGCGAGAGCTGGGGCTGGGATCGGGGCCGGCCGATCGACCGGCACTACATCGAGCAGTTCCTCGATGAGCATCGGGGAGACATCCGGGGCCGCGTGCTCGAGGTGAAGAGCGCCGACTACACCCGTCAATTCGGTGCGGGCGTCGAGCGAGTCGACGTGCTCGACGTCGACCGGGCAAACAGCGAGGCGACGATCGTCGGCGATCTCGGAACCGGCGACGGCATCCCTGCCGGTGCCTTCGACTGCTTCGTCCTGACGCAGACGCTGCAATACGTGTACGACCTCCGGGCCGCCGTCCGGGCCTCGGCCGGGCTGCTCGCCCCCGGCGGTGTCCTCCTCGCCACCGTGCCCGGGATCAGTCGCCTCTCGACGATCCGCCCCGGCCCGGGCCCCAACGACCTCTGGCGCTTCACGCCTTCCGGCTGCCGGGAGCTCGCGCTCCGTGAGTTCGGCGACCGGCACGCCACCGTACGCGGTTACGGCAACGCCTTGACCTCGGCCGCGTTCGTGGCGGGGCTCTCGGCGGAGGAGCTGACGCGGTCGCAACTCGCGCACCACGACGAGCGATTCCCGCTGCTGATCGCGTTTCGCGCGGTGAAGGGATGACTCCGGCGCGCCCCGCCGTGTCGATCGTGCTCTGCACGCGCAACAGACCGCAGCTCGCACGCGAGACGATCGAGTCGATTCTGAGCGCGACGCTCACTCCGGAGGAGATCGTGGTCATCGACCAGAGCGACGAGCCCGACCGAACGCTCGAAGCACTCGGCGACGACAGGCCGACCGAGGTCCGCGTCATCGCGGCCCGGCCGAACGGTCTCGGGCAGGCAAGGAACGACGGCATCGAAGCGGCCGCACACGACGTGCTGGTGTTCGTCGACGACGACATGTGGGCGCAGGCAACGTGGTTGGAGGCGCTCGTGGACGCGCTCGTCGCGGCGCTACCCCGTGCGGTCGTCACGGGCGCGGTCGAGCCGACTCGCGCCGAGTCGTGGCGCGGCTTCACACCGTCGACGCAGGCGCACGACCGAGGCGCCGTGTTCGAGGGCCGGATCGACCGGGATGTGCTCGCGGGTGGCCATATGGCATGTGAGCGCTCGGCGCTCGAGGCGGTCGGGGGCTTCGACCCGCGTCTCGGGGCCGGCGCGTCGTTTCCGGCGGCCGACGACAACGACCTCGGTTTTCGTCTGCTCGAGGCCGGCTATCGGATCGTCTACGTCGCCGACGCGGTGCTCTATCACCGAGCGTGGCGCGCCGGATGGCAGTACCCACTCGTCCGCTGGCGCTACGGGCTCGGGAAAGGGGGCTTCTACGCGAAGCACCGAGCGGTCGACGACCGCCACATCAGGCGTCGAGCGACCCGGGATGTCACACACCGGCTTCGCCGCTTCCCGGCGCTCGCCGTCCGCGAGCCCATGCGCGCAGCCGGCGATCTCTTCTACATCGCCGGGATCCTCACGGGCGGGACACGCTGGTTGCTGGCGGAGCGGCGGCAGCGCAGAACCGCGACGTCGGAAGCGGCGGGCGGAGCCGGCGATGTCGACTGAGACGATCCGGGCGCTTCGCGCCGGGCGCCACGGGATTGCCTACGCAGCCCCGCGCCGCTACTTCCGCCGTGAGATCGCGCTGACGTTCGACGACGGACCGTCGTCGGAGTGGACGCCGCAGATCCTCGATCTGCTGCGCGAGCACGGTGCGCGCGCGACCTTCTTCCTGCTCGGATGCTCGATTGCCGGTCGGGAAGCGATCCTCACGCGCGCAGTCGACGACGGCCACGAGCTCGCAAACCATGCGTTCAGCCATACCGATCCCGCGCTGCTCTCCGACGAGGAGCTTCGTGCGGAGCTCACGCGGACGGCGGCGCTCGTCGAGGCGGTCGTCGGGACACGACCACGTCACTTCCGCCCCCCCTACGCCGACACGGATTTCCGAGTCGCGGATGTCGCGCGCAGCGCCGGCTGCGAGCGCACCGTGCTCCGATCGATCGATCCCGCAGACTGGCGCGAGCCCGATCCGGACGCCATCGCCGACCAGATCCTGGCCGAGGCGCGGCGCGGATCGATCGTCTGCCTGCACGACGCACTTCCGCCGGACGGCGCGGGCACGCCGTCACGGCAGCCCACCGTCGACGCGCTGACCCGGGTCGTCCCGGAGCTCGCCCGCCGCCGCTACAGACTTGTCACCGTCGGGGAGCTGCTCGCGTGGAACCGGAGGTGACGCTCGCCATGGCAGCGTGGTCCGTCGAGCCGCATTGGTTCCTCGAGGCCGTCCGAAGCGCCCTCGCTCAGCGCGACTGCTCGCTGGAGCTCGTCGTCGTCGATGACGGGAGCCCGGAGCCGATCGCCCGCCTCCTCGCGGAGGTCGACGATCCGCGTCTCCGCGTCGTGCGAATCGAGCACGGAGGCACCGCGGCTGCGCGAAACGCCGGCGTCGCCCACGCACGCGGACGGTTTCTCCGCTTCCTCGACGCGGATGACGTACTCGAGCCCGGTAGCACCGCCAGGTTGCGGCGACTGATCGGCGACCGCGACGACGTCGTCGCCTACGGCGCCACGGTCGTCTGCGACGAGTCCCTCCGACCGACGAGGACGATCTCGTCCACGCTCGAGGGCGACGTCGTCGCGCCCTGCCTGCTCGGCCGGTTCGACGTGCGCCACGTATCGATGCTGTTCCCCCGGCGAATCGTCGACCTCGCCGGCCCGTGGGTGGGGGGCTACCAGATCAGCGAGGACTGGGACTTCGTGTTGCGCGCGCTCGAGCACGCGACCGTCCGCTCGGATACGCACCCGGCGACGTACTATCGCCGCCACGGCGGGTCGCGTACCGGAGCCGCGAACGTGGCGGCCGGCGAGGACGACCGGCGGCGCGTTGTCAGCCGCTTCTTCGAGCGCCACCCGGAGCAGCGTGGCACGAGGCTCGAGCGGCGTGCGCTCGCGGCGACGCAGCTCGACCGCGGCCTCGCCTACGCGTCCGTCGGCGAGCACCGCCTCGCCGCCGTGCGGTTGCTTCGTGCGTCGCGGCTCGCTCCGCTCCGAACCGGGGCTCTGACCATGCGCCTGCTCGCGCGCAGCCTGCGCCGCTCCGTCCGGTGACGGGCCTGATCGCGCTCCTGCTCGCCACGGCAGGCGTTGCAGCGGGAGGCGTCCTCGGCACCCGGCTCCTCGGGCTCGCAGATCCCGTCGACCGGGTGATCGCGGCGGTCGTCCTCGCGTGCGCCGAGATCCTCCTCGTGTCCCTCTTCGCCGGTGTCGTCCTCGAGCGCTTCGACCGTGTGGTGATCCTGCTCGAGGTCGCCGTCGTGGACTCGGTGCTCGTCGCGGCGCTCAAACGGCGACCGAACCGCTCGTCTCCGGCTCCGATCCTGCCTGCCGCCGCCTCCGCCCTGCGAGCGCTCGAGCCGTGGCAGCGGGTCGTCGTCGCCGTAGCCGGCGTCGCGACCCTCTGGCGGGTCCTCCTCGCGCTCGTGCTGCCACCGTTTGCCTACGACGCGCTGAGCTATCACCTGACTGCCGTCGCAGACTGGATTCAGAGCGGGAAGATCGGCCCGAATCCGTACGCCCTCTGCTGCGGACGGTACCCGTCGAACGCGGAGGTGTTGTTCGCGTGGCCGACGTTACTGCTCGGCCGCGACACCGTGACCGACGCGGTGCAGATCGTCACAGCACTGCTCGCGGGGCTGTCGGCAGTCGGACTCGCCCGGGCCGCCGGCGTCTCTCCGCCTGGGTCCGTTGTCGCCGGGGCGCTCTTCGCACTGACTCCGATCGTCCTGACTCAGTCGAACACGAACTACAACGACGTCACGGTCACCGCGTTCTTCCTCGCAGCGCTGTACTTCGCGACACGGTTGCTGCGGGCTCGGGGGTTCGCGTTCGCCCGCAGTGACGAAGCGCCGAAGCTTGCCTTCGCGTTGCTCGTCGGCATCGCCGCCGGCCTCGCGCTCGGCACGAAGACCAACGGCATCGTGCTTGCCGTCCTCGTCACGCTGCCGGTGCTCGCCCAACTCGCGATCGCCGCTCGACGTCGCGCACTTCCCTCCGGGCGGTTCGCGCTCGTCGCAGCGTGCCTCGTCGGCGGCGCCATGGCCATGACCGGAGGCTGGTGGTACGCACGAAACTGGGTCGTGACGGGTAACCCGCTCGCTCCGTTCGAGGTGCGGGCGCTCGGGGTCGAGGTGTTCAAAGGGGCGGCCTCGTTTCGCGACTACCTCACGGTTCCACCAGGAGGAGCGCGCAACCCCGCGGCCGAGGTCGCCAGGTCGTGGTACCACGATCTCGTCTTCTGGACGCGCTCCGACTACTCCTACGAGGAGCGAAGCGGCGGGCTCGGACCGCTCTGGAGCTGGCTCGGCTGGCCGCTGCTCCTCGTCGGTGCGCTCGCCGCCGTGCGGCGCCGGCCGGACCTGGTGATCAGCGTCGTCGTGCCGGCGGCGGCGGCGTTCGCGATCCTGCCCTATCGGTGGTGGTCGAGGTTCACGATCTATCTCGCCGCGCTGGGGGCGGTGGCGATCGTCGCGGCGCTCGAGCGCACGTCGCGCGACCTGCTGCGGCGCGCGCTCACGACTGCGGTGGTCGCCCTGGCACTCGCCGGCGGCGCCCTGGCGTCGTGGCGCCTCGATCCCGCGGGACACGGCGACCGGCTGAGTGCGGCCACCGTCGTCTCGCTCGCGGTCCATCCTTCGCGGCCGCGCGGCGTCGGCGACCTCTTCTTCCACGAATTCGCCTGGCTCGATTCGGTCTCTCCACGGGCGACGATCGGCGTCGACTACGAGGCGCCGCAGATCCGCTTTCTCTACCCACTCTTCGGGACGAGGCTCGAGCGCCACGTCGTTCCCTTCTACGAGGGGCAGGAAAGCTCCGTCGACCGCGGGCTGCGCGGACCTGCCCCGGCGTACCTCTTCGTGCAGCGCGACGACGCATTCGACCGCTGGGCACGCGCCCGGCCAGGGCGGTACCGGCCGATCTTCTCCAGCCCCTCGACCCGAGTCTTCCTGCGGAAGCAGCCCGGGCGATGACGATACTGCGGGCATGAAACGGCTCCGACTCGGCATCGTCGGCTGCGGCGCGGTCACCGAGCGCTACCACCTTCCCGCCGTCGCGGCCTCGGCCGACGTCGAACTGGTCGCGCTCGTCGATCCGGTTCGAGAGCGAGCGGCGGCACTCGCGCAGGAGCACGGGGCGACGCGCGCACTCGCAAGCCATACGGACCTGCCGGGCGTCGTCGACGTCGCGATCGTCGCGGCGCCGAACCATCTGCACGCCCCGATCGCCACGGAGCTCGCCCAGGCCGGCGTGCACGTCCTCGTCGAGAAGCCCCTCGCACGAACGGTGGCCGAATGCGACGAGATCTCCTCGGCGGCGCGCGCTTCGGGCGTGGTGGTTGCGGTCGGGCACGACTTCCGGCACTTCCCGGTCGCGCAACTTGCACGTGGCCTCCTCGCCGACCAGGTCCTCGGCCCGGTGCAGGCCGCCGACCTGCAGCAGAGCGCCGGCGGCCGCTGGCCGTACGCGTCGACGTACGTCTTCTCCCGCGAGCAGTCGGGCGGCGGTGTGCTCCTCGATTTCGGCGTGCACATGCTCGACCTGCTGAGCTGGTGGCTCGGCGACCTCTCCGTCCGCGCCTACGCCGACGACACGGTCGCAGGCGTCGAGACCGAATGTGAGCTCGCGCTGGACACGGGCTCCGGCGCGGCGGTGACGATGGGGCTCACGCGCCTGAGACCGATGCGCGACACGACGATCGTCCGGTGCGAGCGCGGGACGCTCGAGATCGGGATCTTCGAGCCGGCCGTGATCCGCCTGACGCTCCGGGACGGGAGCACGCTGGCGGGAGATGCGCACGACCCCGCCTTCGCATCCGCTCCCATGCGAACCGTCTTCGGCCGACAGCTCTCGGACTTCGTCCGGGCCGTTCGGCTCGGCGAGGAGCCGCTCGTGCCGATCCGCGAGGGCCGTCGCGTCGTCGACCTGGTCGAGCGCTGCTACGCCGTCCGGACGCCGCTGCGGCGGCCGTGGGACTGGCCGGAGGCGTACTCGGGGATCCGGAGCGTCCATGAGCGGACCTGAGCTGCTCGCCGGACGCCGCGTCCTCGTCACCGGCGCGACGGGATTCGTCGGCGCGCGGCTCGCCGAGCGCCTCGTGGTCGAATGCGGCGCAGTCGTGAGGGTTCTCTCGCGCACCATCGGACGGTGCGCACCGCTCTCCCGCCTCCCGGTCGAGATCGCCATCGGAGATCTCCTCGACCCGGCGTCCCTGGACGCGGCGGCCGCGGGCTGCGACCTCGTGCTCCACTGCGCGCGGGGCACCGACGGGAGCGAGCGGGAGCGCCGCGCCGTCGACGTGGACGGCACGAGGAACCTCCTCGTCGCGTCGCTCCGTGCAGGCGTGAGCCGGTTCCTCCACACGAGCACCGTCGTCGTCTACGACCTCCCCGGGAGCGGCGAGCTCGACGAGCGCGCTCGTCGAGGCGGGCCGTCCGACCCGTACGCGGACGCGAAGCGCGATGCCGAGACGCTCGTGCTCGGCTACGCGGCTCGTCTGCCGGTTACGGTCGTTCAGCCGACGGTCGTCTACGGGCCTCGTGCGGGCGTGTACGGACGCGATGTGCTGGAGGAGCTTCGAACGACGCGCATCCCACTCGTGAACGGCGGCTCCGGGATCTGCAACGCGCTCTACGTCGACGACCTCGTCACGGCGATGTTTCTCGCGGCGACGAGCGAGCGGGCGCCCGGTGAGACGTTTCTCGTCAGCGGACCGGAGCATCCGACCTGGGGCGAGTTCTTCGGCGGCTTCGAACGAATGCTCGGGATGACGCGCACCGTGCCGATGTCGGAACGCGATGCCCTGGCCCATTGGAAGCGCTCGAAGCGCCGGAGCTGGCTCCTGCCGGAAGCGTTGCGCGCCGTTCGTGGCGATCCCGACCTTCGAGCGGAGCTGCTCGCGACCCGAGAGGGCAGGCTCGTCCGACGGGTCGCCGAGCGCGTGCTCCCGGCCGGCTACTTCGCGCCGGAGCGGTGGATCGACCGGCGCTCGGAGATCGCAGGCCCCGCACCCGCCGAGCCGCCGCTCGCGGCGTTCAAGCCCCAGGTCGTCCGGTTCCTTGCGAGCACGGCGCGCGTGCGCATCGACAAGGCGCGGGAGCTGCTCGGATACGAGCCCGAGTTCCGGCTGGAGGACGGTCTCGGGCTGACGGAGGAGTGGGCGCGGTGGGAGGGCTTGCTCGCGCCGTGACGGAGCCGTGCGTCTTCGTGCTCTGGGAGAGCGCCCGACCGTCCCAGAGGCGGATCCTCGACGACCTCGCGCGGCGCTTCGACGTTCACGACGTCCTCGAGCTGACCTGGCCCGCCGGGGTGTTCTCGCGCAACCTGACCCGCCTCTACGGCGAAGCGCTGCCGCAGGGGTCCGACAAGGAGCACGAGTGCGGCACGGGGCCTTTCCTCGTCGTCGTCGCCTCCGACAGCCGCCCGCGGTACGCGACGCGCAGGACGACCCGCGGTCTCCGCCGGGTCAACACGCGCGCCGCGCGCGCGAAGTCGCGGTATCGTCGCTGGACGGGCGGCGGCTTCCGTGTCCACGGGTCGCTCGACCGGGTCGAGGCCGAACGCGATCTGCGGCTGCTGCTGCGCGAGGGCCCCGGTGCACGCGCGGGCCGGCGCTGGGACGGCGTCATCCGGCCGGACGCGACCGATCCGGTCGGTTGGGCGGACACTCGCGACCTCGTCGCCTCGGTCGAAGCGGCGACGCCCGCCTCGCTCGCCGGTGAGGACGGCGCGGTGGTTCACATCGTCGCGGAGGACGTCTGGTGGGCGACCGTGATCGCGGGCGGAGACCCTCCGCCGGCCGACGCGCGCGCCGCGCACGCGGTGGTATCGATCGGGGCACGACCACGAACGCTGCGCGTCACGGCGCCGGAGGTGCCGTCGGCGAACGAGTGAGTGCCGCGGCGGCCAGCGTGGCCGCAAAGGTCGCGAGCGAGGTGTGCCAGGGATCGAGGCGTGGCAGGAGCAGCGGATCGTCCGTCGCACATGCCGCTCTGTTCGAGCCGGTGAAGCCGAGCTCGTACCCGGCGGCACGTGCCCGGTCAGCCACCCGTGCGTCCGCGCTCCCGTGCGGGTAGGCGATCGACCGGAGCGGCTTGCCGATCACACGTTCGAGGTCTGCTCGGCCCGCGGTGAGGGCTGCGGCAAGCTGCTCGTCGCCGAGCGGCTGCAGACGGTCGTGGGCGGGCGGGTGGAAACCGAGCTCGTGTCCCGCGGCGAGCAGACGAAGTGCCCGCTCGTCCAGCCCCTGGTCTCTCGCCAGATCGCTTGTCGCGGCCGCGAGCTCCTGCCTGACGACCTGCAGGACGTCGGGCTCAAGCCCCTCCACCAGGGCCCCGAGAAGTCGGATCGCCCCGGGCTTCCGGGCGAGCGCTGCGGCCGTCTGATCCGCCGGGAGGAGGCCGCCCGGAATCCGCGCGTGATCCACGGCGAGCTGCAGCGACTCCCACCAGGGCGGCAGCGCACCGTGCAACGTCCAGCCGCCGACGTAGAAGCCGCCGACGACACGGTGCGCCTCGAGCACCGGCGCCGCCTCGTCGAGATGGGACCGAGTGTCGTCGTCGAACGTGATCGCAACGGGCAGCCTCTCACCGGGCTTCCGCGAGGCCATCGACGCCGGAATCTCCGACGGGGCGACAATGCGGTAGCGGCGGCTCAGGTAGGCGACCTCACGGCGGAACGCGCTGCGACCGACGGCCGGGCTCAACTCGAGCGCAGGCGAGCCGCTTGCCTCGGCGATCCGGTGGTACACGAGCACGATCCCCACACGACGCGTCGACCGGCGCGCCCGCTGCTCGGCGATCGCCGCGAGCGCGAGGCGGACGGCTGCGGGCACTCTCATCGGGAGCGCGCACCGTAGGCGAGGCCGGCCAAGGTGCCGGCGAGCACCCGCGCCTCCTCTCCGACGCCGCCGGGCCGCAGCGCCAGCCGCCCTCGGAGGACCAGCCACCGCGCGAGCAGGACGGCGGTCGCGACGTCGCCTTCCCGCACGCCGACACCGACCATCGCACCCACCCCGTGCCCGTACGCAAACCGAGACGCACGGCGACGCTCGACCGTCTGTCGCTCATGGCGGACGACCGCCGCAGGCTCGAACCGGATCTGCCCGCCGGCCGCGAGCAACCGGCGCACGATGTCGAGGTCCTCTCCCGCACGGCCCCGTGTGCCCGCCCCGAGCCTACGGTCGAAGCGCAACGTCCCGAGCCGTGAACGCGAAAAGGCCATGTTCCCGCCGGTGCCGACATGCCACGGAGCACTCCACCGGCCGAACTCGCGCCGCGGCGCCGCGGCTCGCGTGGACACGGCGAGAATCCGATCGCCGGCGGGCGGCAACGGGAGGACGGGACCGGTCACGGCAGACAGGTTCGGCGAATCGCCGAACGCGGCGGCGATCGCGGCGAGCCAGCCCGGTTCCGGCGCGCAGTCGTCATCCGTCACGGCCACGATGTCCTCGTCCAGGCGATCGAGGGCGAGGTTGCGCGACGCAGCGAGCCCGAGCGGGGCCTGGTCGATCCGATCGAGGGGGAACGGCACCTCGAGCCCGTCCAGGGCGTTCGCGATCTCGATGCCCCCGCTCTGGTCGACGACCAGGAGGCGCGTGGGAAGGAGCGAGCCGTCCACGATCGCTGCGATGCAGCGGAGCAGCGAGGCCGCCCGTCCGCCGTCCGCCGTCGCGATCGCGACCGCGATCATCCGGCCTCCAGGCGCGCGTACAACGAGTCGTACGCCGCGCCGATGGACGCCGCCGAAGGGAGCCCCTCCGCCCAGAGGCGCGCGGCGGCGGCGAGGGCACCCCGGCGAAGCGGGTCGTCGAGCAGGCCGGCGACCGCGGCGACGAAACCCGCGTCGTCGCGCTCCACCAGTGCGTCGCGGCCCGCTTCGACGGAAAGCCCCTCGAAGGCGCGCGGCGTGCCGACTACCGCCTTGCCGGCGGCGAGCGCCTCGACGACCTTCACCCGCACGCCGCCTCCCTCGGTCAGGGGCGCGACGACGACCGCGGCATCGTCGAGCCACGGGGTGAGGTCGTCGACGCGTCCAGGGACCGCGATCCCGGGCCGTTCCAGCTCTCTCGGCGGGTCATCCCCGACGAGCGCGAGCACGACGTCCGGATGACGCCGTTGCCACTCGGGCAACAGCCGTGCAAGTCGCCGCGCGGCCTCGCGGTTCGGCCCGTGCCGGAAATTCCCGACGAACAGCACCGTCGGCGGCCGGCCGCCCACCGGATCCAGCGCCCGCGCCGGCACGGGCCACGGGACGGGAATCCGTTCGAGGAGCGTCGTCTTTGCGATGATCTGTCGCTCGGCGGCCGCGTCCTCGTCACTGAACACGACCACGGCATCGGCGCTCGACGTCGCCGCGCGCGCGAAACGGCGCCAGGCGTGGCGCGACCAAACCGCGCCCGCCCGGCGAACGCCCGGGTCGTGCTCCACGAGCACGCGCGGCGTGCCGTCGTGCACCGACCGGAAATAGGTCGCCATCACCCCGAGCTCCGCCTGCACGATGTCGGGACGCCACTCGGCGCAGAGACGCACGAGCGCCTGCCTGTACCGGCTGTTCGTGACACTCGCCACCCAACCGGGCCGGCCTCGCGCGAGCTCGAGTGCGCGACCGCGCTCGCGCCACGCAACGCCCGCCGAACGTCCGACCGGAACGTTCTCGACGACCTCGACGTGCTCGCAGGCAGCCGCAAGAGCACCGTCGACCCCACGCTCACCGGGCCTGCGAAGCGCGAGGAGCGCTACACGATTCGAGGCCGCGTGAAGCTGGAGGAGCTGAGCGACCGCGCGACCGCCGCCGTGGTCTGCGTCGAGCCGAGGCGGAAACGGGGCGAGAACGAGGAGCCGCCGCGTGCCCGTCACGTCGCCGCGATCGAACGAAGGATCGTCAGGAAGGGCCGTGCCTCGCGGCCCGGCGGCCGCACGGCCTCGTTGCGAGCGTGGCCGAGCCAGCACGCATGTCGCCCAAGCTCCGTCGCCTCGAACGAGAGATCGAGCCGCGCGCACAGCGCGTCGCGCAGATCGTCCGCGAGCCGGGCGTCCGCCCCCTCCCCGGCGCAGCGGGCGAAGGCCTCCTCTCGCGCGATCCGGCGGGCCGCCGCCACGGCGTCGACGATCAGGTAGTCGAGGTCGACGAGCGGAAGGGCTTCCGGCTCGGCCGCCTCCCAATCGACGATCGCGAGCCCGCCTGAGCCGAGAAGGACATTCCACGTGGTCAGGTCGTTGTGCGCCGCCGAGAACGGAAGCCTGATCCCGACGAGTTCCCGGCCGAGCTCGGCAACACGGTCGGCGTAGTCGGTGCCGGCCGGAAGAAGCGGAGCGGCCACTCGCATGGGCGCGAGCACGAATCGCTCGAGATCGTCGGCCGAGAACGGACGCGTGACTCGTGTTCGCTCGTGCCAGCCTGCGATCCAGTCGCCGATCTCCTGGAGCACGCCGGCCAGCCGGGCGGGCCGTCGGCGCAGCAGTCCGGCGACGCGCTCGCCTGCGATCACCTCCTCGGCAAGCGCGAGCCGCCGGCCGGCACGGCCGGCGTAGACGACCCGGGGCACCGCGGCACCGGCCGCACGCGCTGCCGGCCCGAGCTGCCGGAGAGCCGCTGCCTCGGCGCCGGGGTCGCGGCCGGCACCCGGACGGCTCGACTTGACGAGCGACCCCTCGCCGTGGAGAAGGAGCCCCTCGGCCGGGTCGTGCCAGCCGGCTGAGACCACCACCGGCGGGTGCAGCCCGGTGGCATCGAGCCAGGCGAACGTCGGGCGGGCGTCGGCGCGTTGGACGACGAGCCCGACGCCCGGGCCGATCTCCTCGACCAGGCCTGCCGGAAGCCGCAGGACGGCCCGCCACCCGCGGCTGGAAAGCGACGCTGCGATCCGGGAGCGCACCGGTCTCGTCGTCCCCGAGAGCGGCACGAGCGCTCGAGGAGCCCGAGGCGGCACGGCGAGCCACGACCCGGCAACTCGGAGGCCGGCCCGCCGCAGACGGCGTCTGGCGCGCCGGCGCCCGCCGGGTCGTACCGAGACCCATGCCACCGCATCCCCGGACAGCTCTTCCAGAGCCCAAGGCGCCGAACGCGCCGGACCGTGCCGGGTGAGCACGTCCGCGGCGCTCTCCGCGGCGCCGTCGGGATGGAGGGCCTCGATCAGGAAGATCAGGGAGCTCGTCGCTTTGCTCGTTGGCATGTGCTTTCCCCGGTGCCGGGCCGCGAAGCTTATGCTCGCCGTCGGAGGCCGACCTTTTGAGCAACCCACAACACGACCTCGATGTCGTTGTCGTCTCGTACGAGTCGCGAGACTTCCTGATGCGCTGTCTGGAGGCCTGGTCGGAGACGGCTGTCGACCCGCTGGTCGTCGACAACGCCTCGACCGACGGCAGCGCAGAGGCAGCGCGTGCGGCGGGAGCCGATGTGGTGGGGCTCGCCGAGAACATCGGCTTCGGCGCAGCCGCGAACGCAGGCATCGAGCGCGGCGCCCGGCCGTTCGTGCTCGTGACGAATGCCGACGCCTGGCCGCGAGCCGCCTCCGACGTCGATGCCCTCGTCGCCCGCGCCGCCGGCGACGAGCAGATCGCCGCGGCCGGGCCGAAGCTCGTGGGCATCGACGACTCGCCGCAGCCGACACTGCTTCCCGTGGCCAGCCGGTGGTGGCTGGGTCGACCGGCCGTCACGTCGTTCCCGACCGGCGCAGCTGCGATGCGGAGAACGATCGGGCCGCGCCGCCGTCCGACGTACCTCGTCGGCGCGGCGATCTTGTTTCGCCGCGCGGCGCTCGAGCAGGTCGGCTCGTTCGATCCCTCGTTCTTCCTCTTCAACGAGGAGGTCGACCTTTGCCTCCGGCTGCGAGCCGCCGGTCGGCTCGCGGTCGTGGCGGAATCGACGTTCGTCCATGTCGGGGGCGTGGCCACTCGCCCTCGCTGGCAGGCCGCGTACCGAGAACAGGTGCGCGGCCACCTGCGTCTCCTGGACAAGCACGAGGGTCGCCGGGCCGCGGAGCAGGCGCGCCGCTGGCTCGCCGCCACGCTCGCGGCCCAGGCGGCTCTGACATCCGGGGAGAGACGGCGCTTTCGCCGGGAATGCTCGCTCTGGCTGCGTCATTCGAGCGTGCCGCAACTCCTCGAGGAGAAACCCGGTGTAAGAAAAGACGCCGGACTGCGGTATGGATCATGACAACCATGTTTTTCAGTCACGTTCACACCGGGAGAGAGGGATAGAGATGTCGTTCTGGAAGAGAGAAGAGCCGCTCGAGCGCGAGCTGCGCGGCTCGTTCGAACCGTCGGAGAGCTTCGAGCAAGCGGTCGAGGCACGCGTCCGGGCGAGCGCGCCTCGCCTTCGCTACGCCCGCGCCTCGCAGCGTCTGTACGTGACGGCGCTCGTGGTCTTCATGCTCGGCACCTTCGCCTCCTTCGGCGGCGTGAGCCTCGCCGCAGAAGGCGCTCATCAGACGGTTTCTGCGGTCGCCCACGTCACGGTCTCGCAGAAGCCCGTCGTCCACCGCACGACTGCGGCATCGGACGAGTACGGCACGGTCGCGGTCAAGCCGCTCGTGAAGGTCAAGGCCAAGCCGAAGAGCCACGCCGCTGTGAGCCCCGTCCTCGCGACGACCAAGAAGCAGGGCACGCTTCCGTTCACGGGCATCTCGCTGCTCGGAACCGCAGTCCTGTCGCTGATGTTCCTCGGCGCCGGATTGCTCCTGCGCCGCATCGGCTCGCGCTCGGTCTAGAGCACCTCGAGCAACGAGCTGGTCGCCGATCGGCGACCAGCTCGTTGTCCGTTCTCCGAACCGGCCGGCAGGGCCGACTGTCCCGGCGCTACGACAGCTGGGCGATCGCGAAGCCCAACACCGCGGCAGCGCCGGTGACGATCGCGAACCGGTACAGCAGCAAGAAGGGAAGGCGCCGCGCGTCACGGCGGACATGCGGGTGGGGAGAAAATGCAGCTGTCCGTCTGATCATGGGCGCAAGATAGTCGCGTGGCAGCGTTGAGCTACCCCCCAAAAGAGTGGCTGCGATCGACGAAGAGCCAGCACTCGTTCGAGGGTAGCGGCTAAGGACCTCGAGCGGACGTGCCGAATCAATGTCGATGATGCTCGTACTGCTCGTGGCATTCGCCCTTTGCGGGCTGCTCCTCCTCGGGCTCCTGTCGGTCGCTGCGGCGATCGGCCCGCGGCACGAGCCCCGTGGCAGGGCACGGCCGACAGAGTCGTCGCTCGCGACCACGGGCCGGCTGCTCAGCGTGTAGCCAACAGGCGCGTCGATCCGAGCCTGCCGGATAGGCTCGGATCGCTTGATCGACCTCCACTCCCACGTGCTGCCGGGCATCGACGACGGCGCCAAAGACCGCGAAGAGGCGATTGCCATCTGTCGCGCTGCTGCGGCCGATGGGATCCGAGTGATCGCCGCCACCCCGCACGTCCGGAACGACTACCCGACCACGGTCGAGGTGATGGAGCAAGCCGTGCGTGAGCTGCAGGTGGCGGCGCAGGGAATCCTGCGGGTGCTACCGGGAGCGGAGCTCGACCTCCAGGAGCTCGAACGGCCCGTCGAGGAGCTCGCCCGGTTCGGGCTCGGCGGCAATCCCCGTTGCCTGCTCGTCGAGATGCCCTACGTCGGCTGGCCACTCGACCTCGGCGAGAAGCTCTTCCGGCTACGCGCGTCCGGGTTCACGATCGTCCTGGCCCATCCGGAGCGCAACCCGGAGGTCCAGGCACGACCCGAGCTTCTCGAGGCCCTTGTCGCGACGGGCACGCTCGTCCAGCTCACCGCGGCCGCGGTCGACGGCCGGTTCGGCCGGCGCGCCTTGCGGTGTTCCCGCGCGCTCCTCGAGCAGCGACTCGCGCACTTGATTGCAAGTGACGCACACGCGCCGGACTTGCGCGCCGTGGGCATGACGGAGGCAGTGCGGGCGGTCGGCGACGCTGATCTTGCGCGCTGGCTCACGGTCGACGTTCCCGGTGCGATCGTGGGCGGAGACCCCATTCCGGCGGCGCCGGAGCCGGGGCCGCGTGGGCTCTTTCGCCGTCGACGCGGATGAGACGTAGGGTCCGACACCGAGATCGTGGGCGACGGACAGAAGATCGACATCGCCGTCGTCGGCGCCGGCATCCTCGGCCTCGCGACGGCGCGTGCGCTGCTGCTCGAGCGGCCCTCGCTTCGCGTCGTCGTCCTCGAGAAGGAGGCGGCGCCGGCGGTACACCAGACCGGGCACAACTCGGGCGTCGTCCACTCGGGGATCTACTACCGGCCCGGTTCGCTGAAGGCGACGCTGTGCATTCGCGGCAAGCAGGCGCTCGAGCGGTACGCCGACGAGCATGAGATCCCGCTGCGACCCGTGGGGAAGCTGATCGTCGCATCCGACCCCTCCGAGCTCGAGCGGCTCGAGGAGCTTCGCCGCCGGGCGGTCGCAAACGGCGTCGCCGGACTACGGGAGATAGCGGGCGAGGCGATCGCCGAGATCGAGCCCCACGCGATCGGCGTGCGCGCGCTCCACGCTTCCGCCACGGGCGTGATCGACTACCGCGCGGTCACGACCGCGTTCGCCGACGACGTCCGCGCGGCCGGCGGCGATGTGCTGTTCGGCCGCGCCGTCGAGGCGATTTCCGTCTCGGGCCGCCGCGTCGCCCTCGCGACGAGTGGCGGCGAGGTGGAGGCGCGCTACCTGATCAGCTGCGCCGGGCTCCAGTCGGACCGCGTCGCGCGGCGGGCGGGGGCCGACCCCGGCGCCAGGATCGTGCCGTTTCGGGGCGACTACTACACGCTGGCGGCGTCGGCGGCCGCGCTTGTCCGCGGCCTGATCTATCCGGTGCCGGACCCGGCGTTCCCGTTCCTCGGCGTTCACTTCACGCGAAAGATCGACGGCTCGGTGGTGGCCGGGCCGAACGCGGTGCTCGCCCTGGCCCGCGAGCGCTACCGCCGGGTCGCCCTGCAGCCGCGCGACGCCGCCGACGCGCTCGGGTACCCCGGCGTGTGGCGTTTCGCCGCCCGCCACGCTCGTACGGGCGCCGGCGAGCTGTGGCGCGACCTGTCGAAGCGGTCGTTCGTGCGCGACATGCAACGCTACGTCCCGTCGATCGAGCGAAACGACGTGACCTTCGGGCCGACGGGCATCCGCGCGCAGGCACTCACCCGCAACGGAGCCCTCGTCGACGACTTCGTCATCGCGTCGTCACCGCGCGCGATGCACGTCGTGAACGCGCCGTCGCCCGCGGCCACCGCGTCGCTTGCGATCGGCGAGGAGATCGCCGGCCGCGCGCTGCGCGAGCTCGTGGATTGACCGTCGCTACTCGGCGGCGGCGGCACGTTTCGGACGCACCTGCGCGGCGAGCCACCCGAGCGCGACCAGGACGCCGACGCCGAATCCGGCCTCGACGATCGTCGTGGCGGCCGGCAGGTCGACGAGCTTGATCCCCGACAGGATCAGGACGAACGAGAAGGCGACGCGCAGCGCTCGCTCGGGCACCTTGATCGAGAGGTGCGAGCCGAGCAGCACACCGGGGATCGAGCCGACGAGGAGCCACGCCATGGCGTGCAGGTCGACGTTGCCGTGCAGCAGGTGCCCGGCGCCCGCCACCCAGAGAAGCAGCGCCGCGTGCAGCATGTCGGTGCCGACGATCCGCTGCGCGGTGAGCGGGTAGAGCAGCAGCATCGCGAGACCGAAGAACGTGCCGGAGCCCACCGAGGTGAGCCCGACGACGAACCCGCACGACGCGCCGATCGCGACGGCGAACACCTTGTCGCGGGTCGCCAGATGGAAGTCGCCGTCGACGGAACTGCCGCGCACGAACGTCTTGAGGGCGAAGCCGATGCCGCCCAGGATCAGGGCGCCGCCGACGACCTTCCCCATCGACGACTGTGTCGCGTCGGAGAACCGGCTGGCGATCTGCACGCCGACGAGCGAGAGCGGTGCGGAGCCGAGCAGCATCCACAACGCGAGTGGAACGTGGACGTTCCCGAGCTTCCTGTGATGGAACGCGCCGAACGACTTGAAGACGGCGCCGTGGAGGATGTCGGTGCCCACCGCGGTCTTCGGGTTGAAGCCGAAGAGCAGGATCAGCATCGGCGTCATCAGGCTCCCGCCGCCCATCCCGGTCATCCCGACGAGGATCCCGATCAGCAGGCCGCCGACGGAGAGCTCCCAGGTCATCGGGCGACCGGCGGCGGGAGCGGGCAGGAGACGAACGGCCGGCCGCGCAGGAGGCAGGCGATCTTGTAGGCGGCGCAGCCCGTGCAGAACCCGGTGACCGAGGCGACGAGTGCGAGCGCGGCGACGATCCCTCCGAGCGCGAGCCCGACGCGGGGCAGCCCGGCTGCGTAGGCGACGGACGCGGCGGCGAGGAAGACGAGGCCGACGACGTTCGCAAACCGCGGCGGCCGGGAGTCCTCGACCGCCCCTTCGCCGAAGCGTGGCTGGACGACCTCGAAGTAGAGGAGGCACGGCAGGCAATAGCGCCGGCCGAAGACCAGGCCGACCGCGAGCTGCAGTGCGAGCAACGCGAGCAGCGGCCACCAGCCGGTGACGAGCGCGACGAGCGCCACGACGCCGATGACGCTCTGGTTCGTGCGAGGGGCCCGCTCGTCGATGACGTGGGTGTCGCGGTACGGGTGCGCGCGGCGGATCACGGCTGCGCGTCGAGCACCATGCCGGCGCCGACGGTCTCGTTGGATGCCTCGTCGATCAGGATGAACGCGCCGGTCGCGCGGTTGCGCGCGTACGGGTCGACGACGAGCGGCTCGCCGAGGCGGAAGCGGACGACCCCGAGGTCGTTCAGCTCCATCTGCCCGGGCGCCGCCCGGTTCGCGAGCGTGTGGATCTCGACCACCGAGACGATCTCGTCGACCCGCGCCGGAACCGTGCGGGTCGTGTGCTTGACGAGCAGCCGGGCGCGATCCGCAAGCGGGCGCTCCGCCATCCAGCTGACCCGCGCGGTGACCTCCCGCGCCGCGACCGGCGCGCGCTCCGGATCGGCGAGCAAGTCACCGCGGGAGACGTCGACGTCGTCCTCGAGCAGGATCGTCACCGAAGCGCCCGGGATCGCCTCGTCGAGCGGGCCGTCGGCGGTGTCGACCGCGGCGACGCGGCTGCGCGCACCGGAGGGCAGGACGACGACGTCGTCGCCCTTGCGCCAGACGCCGCCCGCGACCTGACCGGCGTAGCCGCGGTAGTCGTGGTGCTCGTCGGTCATCGGCCTGACCACCCACTGCACGGGGAAGCGCCGGTCGTCGACGTTGCGGTCGCCCGCGATCTCCACCGTCTCGAGATGCTCGAGCAAGGTGGCGCCGGCGTACCACGGCATCGAATCCGTCCGGTCGACGACGTTGTCGCCCTTCAGCGCCGACATCGGGATCACCTGCTCGTCGTGCAGGTCGAGCTGAGCCGCGAGCGCGTCGAGCTCGCGGACGATCTCGTCGAACCGCTCCTCGGAGAAGGCGACGAGGTCCATCTTGTTGACTGCGTAGACGACGTGCGGCACGTCCAGCATCGAGACGATGTAGGAGTGCCGGCGCGTCTGCTCGATCACGCCCTTGCGCGCGTCGACGAGGATCACCGCGACGTCGGCGGTCGAGGCGCCCGTGACCATGTTGCGCGTGTACTGCACATGGCCGGGCGCGTCTGCCAGCTGGAAGCGGCGGCGAGGGGTGACGAACGAGCGGTAGGCGACGTCGATCGTGATCCCCTGCTCGCGCTCGGCGCGGAGGCCGTCGGTGAGGAGCGCGAGGTCGACGTAGTCGTGCCCGCGCCGCCGCGATGCGTCCTCGATGTGCTCGAGCTGGTCGACGAGGATCTGCTTCGTGTCGAACAGCAGCCGACCGATCAGCGTCGACTTGCCGTCGTCGACGGAGCCTGCGGTGACGAGGCGAAGGAGCTCGGTGTCGAGAAACGCCTTAGAAGTAGCCAACGCGCTTCCTGTCTTCCATCGCTGCCTCGCTGACGCGGTCGTCTGCCCGCGTCTCGCCGCGCTCGGTGACGCGCGTGGCGGCGATCTCGGTCACGACCTCGTCGATCGAGGCGGCGTCGCTGAGGACACCGCCGGTGCAGCTCATGTCGCCGACGGTCCGGAAGCGCACGGTCGCGGTGAAGGGCTCTTCGTCCGGGTAGCGCTCGACATGCTCCGACACGGCGTAGAGCATCCCGTCGCGCCTGAAGACCTGGCGCTCGTGCGCGAAGTAGATCTTCGGCAGCTCGAGGCGCTCGCGGGCGACGTACTGCCACACGTCGAGCTCGGTCCAGTTCGAGATCGGGAAGACGCGGATCTGCTCGCCCTTTCGGATGCGCGCGTTGTAGAGGTTCCAGAGCTCGGGTCGTTGCGCTCGCGGGTTCCACTGGCCGAAGTCGTCGCGGAAGCTGAAGATGCGCTCCTTGGCGCGGGCGCGCTCCTCGTCGCGGCGCGCACCGCCCATCGCGGCGTCGAAGCCGTGCGTCTCCAGTGCGTCGAGGAGCGTCGTCGTCTGCAGCTGGTTGCGCGACGCGCGCGGGCCGGTCTGCTCCTGCACGCGGCCCTCGTCGATCGACGCCTGCACGCTTGCGACGACCAGACGTTCCCCGAGCTCTGCGATGCGCCGGTCCCGGTACTCGATCACCTCGGGGAAGTTGTGGCCCGTGTCGATGTGCATGACCGGGAACGGGAACTTGGCAGGGCGAAACGCCTTCTCGGCGAGCCGCAGCATCACGATCGAGTCCTTGCCGCCGGAGAAGAGCAGCACAGGGCGCTCGCGCTCGGCGGCGACCTCGCGCATGATGTGGATCGCCTCGGCCTCGAGCACGTCGAGGTGCGAGAGACTCCGCCGCGCGGAGCCCCGCGTGTCGAGGCGGGTGTCGGTCATCTCGCCTCCGGGTCGGACCCGTCCGGCGCATGCAGGCCGCACTCGATACGGTCGGTGCCGGCCCAGCGGCCTGTGCGCCCGGCGCCGGGAAGCGTCGAGTGGGTGTCGCCGATCGACTCGTAGCCGCGGTCGTGCAGCGGGTTGTAGGGCAGGTCGTGCCCGCGCACGTACGCCCAGCAGTCCTCGTCACTCCAGTCGGCGAGCGGGTTTGCCTTCCAGAGCTCATGGGCCGCGTCCCACTCGAGCTTCTGCGCCTTCGCGCGCGTCGGGGCCTGATCGCGGCGGATGCCGGTGATCCAGCAGTCGAGATCTCCGAGCGCGCGGGCGAGCGGCTCGACCTTGGCGAGCGCGAGGTAGAGGTCGGGCTTGCGCTCCCAGAGATCCTCGCCGTGGGTCGCGGTGAGCTTCTCCGGGCTCGGCCCCTCGAACACCTCCACCTTCGTGCCGTAGCGACGCTCGACCTCGCGCCAGAGCTCGTACGTCTCCGGAAAGAGGTAATGGGTGTCGATCGCGAAGACGCGCGCCTTCGGCTCGAGCGCGAACAGCATGTCGAGCAGCACCGTCTCCTCCTTCTGGAAGGAGCAGGCGAGCGAGACCTTGCCGGGGAACGCCGCGAGCACGTACTCGAGGATCCGCTCGGCGGGTCGGCTCTCGAGGTCAGACGGCAGCTGCAGGCTCGTCGTCACGGAGCAGCACCTCCTTCAGCGTGTCGCCGCGCAGCCCCAGGCGGAGCGTCTCCAGCGGGATCACTTCCTCCGGCGGGATGTTGCCGAGGTTGACCTCGGGGCCGAAGTGCTTGACGAACCACGCCTGCGACGCCTTCGTCGGCGCCTCCCAGACGAGGTCGTGGAAGTCGACCGCGTGCTCGATCTCCGCGATCAACCCGGTGCGCATGTCGCCGTCGGCGCGGAAGATCCCGGACGTGCCGCCCTCACGCGCCTCGGTGATCACCTTCCACGCGCCCGCTGCCTTTTCTTCCTTGATCCACTCGACCCATTCGTACGGGGCGAACACGACCTCGGAGTCCTTCGAGCCGACCTCGGAGAGGACGGTGAAGTCGCGTGCGAAGTCGGCGATCAGCTCGAGCTTGCGGTCGCGTGGGATCGCGACGGTGCCGTCGGAGATCTCGACGTGCGTGATCCCGAGCTCGTTCAGCCACCGCTTGTAGTCGTCGAAGGCGTTCTTGACGTAGACGACCTCGAAGAACGTGCCGCCGATCACGACGCGCTTCTCCTTCAGGACCTCGAGCTTGCGCTCGAGGTTCTTCGTCACGTAGGCGGTGCCCCAGCCGAGCTTGACGATGTCGATGTAGTCGCCCGATGTCTCGAGCACGTCCTCCCAGCCACGGGGGCCGAGGCCCTTGTCGAGCACGTGCGTGAGGCCGCCGTCGCGGTTGAGCTGCAGTTCAAACGCGGTCATAGAGCTCCTCGAGTGTGGTTTGGGGACGGATGTGCGCGTCGATCGTCATTCAGCTCGTCGCCTGCTCGAACGACGCCCGCCCGGCGCGCCGACCGAAGACGACGCATTCGAGCAGGCTGTTGCCCATCATGCGGTTGCGCCCATGGGTGCCACCGGCGATCTCGCCGCACGCATAGAGGCCGTCGACCGTCGTGGAGGCGTCGGCGTCGATCACCAGGCCCCCGTTCTGGTAGTGGAGAACCGGGTAGGTGAGGATCCTCTCCCGCAGCGGATCGATGCCCGCGCCGCGATACCGGCGGAGCATGTACGGCAGCGAGACCTCGGCGTCCGCCTCGGGGATGCGCGTCGTGTCGAGGTAGACGGCCGGTCGCCCGTCCGGCGTCTCGACGCCCTTGCCCTTCGCGACCTCGTCGAAGATGGCCTGGCTGACGACGTCGCGCGCGCCGAGTGAGTCGGTGAACTCCTCACCGTCCGCGTTCAGGAGCACTGCGCCGTAGGCGCGCGTGGTCTCCGGGATCGAGTACCCCTGCATGTTCGGCGGCCACGCACCGCCGTTCGGGTGGTACTGGAGCGCGTCGAGGTCGCGGGCCTCCGCGCCGGCGTCGAGCGCGATGCGGGTCACCTCGCCGGTTGCGTTCGGGTGATTGGTCGAGAGCTCGCCGCGCTCCTCGGCCTCTGCATAGCAGCGGCCGCCCGCCGCAAGCACGATCGTGCCCGCGTCGATCGTGTGCTCGCCGACGAGCGCGCGCCAGAAGCCGTGCTTCTCCTCGATCGAGTGCAGCGGCGCGTTCGTGAGGCTCGTGCCGCTGCCCGCCTCCCACGCGTCGCGCAGGTGCTTCGTGATCGCGTGGCCGGTGCGGTCGCCGACCTGGAGCAGGCGCTTGGCGCTCGCCCCGCCGCAGCGGGCGAGGCGATAGCCGCCGTTCTCCCGCGTGAACTCGACCCCGAGCTCCTCGAGCCAGTGGATCGCGGAGCGCGCGTCGCCGGTCAGGATCTCGACGAGCTGCCGGTCGGCGGTCTCGTGCGACGAGGCCACGACGTCGGCGGCGTGCTGCTCGGGCGAGTCGTCGGCGCCGAACGAGGCCTGGATCCCTCCCTGGGCCTTCGAGGAGTTGTTCGCCTGCAGCGAGCCCTTGGTCGCGAGCGCGACGCGGGCGCCCGCCCGTTCGGCGGAGACGGCGGCGGCAAGGCCCGAGGCCCCGCTGCCGACCACGAGCACGTCGAAGGGGTCAGCCGCGTCCACGACCGCGCACTATACCTGAGATTAGTAGTTGTTATGTCAGGTGGTACGCAGGCCGCGGTCAGTCGACGTACGCGGCCGGAGCGCTCGGCGCACGCTCGGGCTGGCCGAACCGCGGGAGCCACTCGAGCCAGCCCGGGAGGTACCAGTTCCATTCGCCGAGCAGCTTCATCGCCGCCGGCAGGAGCACCGCGCGGACGACCGTCGAGTCGATCAGGATCGCCGCCCCGAGGCCGAACCCCATCTGCTTGATGTCGATCTCGTGCAGCGTCAGGAAGATCGCGAACACCGCGACCATCACGAGCGCCGCGCTCGTCACCGTGGAGGCGGTGCGCTTGATGCCCGTCGCGACCGCCTCGTCGGTCGGCATGCCGGCGTCGACGAGCTCCTTGACCCGGCTCAGGATGAACACGTGGTAGTCCATCGAGAGGCCGAACAGGATCACGAACAGGAAGAGCGGCAGCCACGATGCGATCCCGCCGTTCGAGTGGAAGTTGAGGATCCCCTCGGCCCAGTGGTGTTGGAAGACGAGCACGAGCAGCCCGTAGGCGGCGCCGACCGAGAGCAGGTTGAGGAGCACCGCCTTGATCGGGATCACGATCGACCGGAAGGTGACGAGGAGGAGCAGGAAGCAGAGGAGCAGCACGAAGCCGAAGACGAGCGGCGCGTGGCTCTTCATCTGCTCGTTGAAGTCGTGTGTGCCGGCGGTCTCGCCGGTCACCGCAACCACCGCCCCGGGGACGGCCCCTACCGTCTCCGGGATCACGGTGTTGCGGAGCGTGAGCAGAGCGCGCACGGATGATGCGTTGTCGCCGTTCCCCTGCAGCGGCAGCGAGACCACCGCGACCGTCTTGCCAGGGTTGACATCGACGTGCACGGGCTGCTTGACCTGGCCGGTGGCGAGCGCGCGGCGCTCGAGCTCTGCGATTGCGGTGCGCAGCCTCGGCGAGGTCACGTCGTTCGCCTTGACGACGACGTCCGCCGGCGTTTGCGCCCCGGGGAAACGTGCCTGGATCGCGTCGTAGGTGCGCACGATGGAGATCGACTTGGGAAGGTCGGTGAAGCTGGGGAGCTGGGTGTGCAGGTGCAGCGTCGGCAGCGCGAGCGCGAGCAGTGCGGCGCCCGAGACGAGCGCGGAGAGGAGCGGCCGCCGGAGGACGGCGTCGAGCACCGCGCTCCAGACGCGCGAGTCGCCCGGCTTGCGGCGGCCGACGAACGGCAGGCGCCCCTTGTTCACACGGTCACCCAGCTTCGAGAGCAGCGCCGGCAGGATCGAGAGCGAGCCGACGAGCGCCACCGCGACCATCAACATCGCGCCGACCGCGATCGAGGTGAAGACCGCGTTGCCGGTGAAGAGCATCCCTGCCATCGCGATCAGCACGGTCAGCCCGGAGATGAAGACCGCGTAGCCGGAGGTGCCTGCCGTGCGAAGGAGGGCCTCGGCGTGCGACGCGCCCGCGGCGCGCTCCTCACGCTCGCGGCGGATGTAGAAGAGCGAGTAGTCGACGCCCACGGCCATGCCGATCAGCAGGATCACCGACTGCGTCGCATCGCCGGCCGCGAAGACGTGACTCGCGAGCGACGAGAGGCCGATCGTCGCGAGCACGCCGGAGAAGGCGAGGAGCACCGGCAGTCCCGCGGCAAGCAGGGCGCCGAACGCAAAGAGCAGGATGACGAGCGTCACGGGGAGCGACGAGTACTCGGCGCGCTTGAAGTCGTTCCCGAGCGTCTTCGAGAGGACGTGGTTGGCACTGGCGACGCCGAACTCTCCGATCGTGAACGCGGGATGGAGGCGCTGAACGCCCTGAATCGCGTCGAGGTACGGCTGCACCTTGTCCTGGGCCTTGTCCTGCTCCCCTTTCAGGTCGAACTCGACGAGCGCAGCGTGGCCGCCCTTTGCGATCTGGCCCTCGTTCCCCGGCGCGAGCGGCGAGCGGACGACGCGGGTGTCGGAGCGCCTGGACACGGCTGCGATCACGTCGGACACCGCGGTGCGGAACGCGGCGTCGCGGATGGTGCTGGTCCTCGACTCGACCAGCACGCTCTCCGTCGCGCTGCGCTTGAAGTCGGCGCGCGCAAGGATCTTCTCGGCGGTGCGCGTGTCGCCCGATGCGGTGTCGGCGTCCTTCAGCTTCGAGGTCCCGACCGCGCCGCCTGCGACCACCGCGACGACCGCGAAGACGAGCCAGGCGGCCGTGACGGTCTTCCAGTGCGCGGCGCTCCACCGGCCCGCGCGCGCAGCGATGTTGTTGTTCGGCACGTTCTCCTTGTACCGGACGGCCTCGTCGTCCTCGCGGACGATTTTTCCCCCGCCTCAGTACGCCGAACGGAGGATCGCCAGAACCTCGCCTGGTGTCGCGGGCCGCGGGTTCGCCTGGTTGCCCGCGCGCTTCGCCGCCGCCTGCGCGATCGCGGGCAGGTCGCCCTCGGGGACGCCGAAGTCGCGCAGCCGCTCGAAGCCGCCGAGGCGCGCGAGCTCGCGCGTCCGCTCGACGGCGTCCCCGCCGATCGCCTCGCCGAATCGCGCGACGGCGTCGGGAGCGAGCTCGCGGTTGAACGCGAGCGACGGCGGAAGCGAGAGCGCGTTCATGGCCCCGTGGGGGAGCCCGTAGGCGCCGCCGAGCGCCTGCGCGATCGCGTGTGCAAGCGCGAGCCCGGCGATGCCGAGCGCGTGCCCGGCATGCGCTGCGCCGCGCAGGAGGTCGCGCCGTGCGGCCTCGTCGTGCGGCGCCGCGAGGACGCGCGGGAGCGCCGCTGCGAGCAGCGGCGCCCCGAGGAGCGCCTGCTCGTCGCCGTCGGGCGTACGGCCCTTCACGTACAGCGCCTCGGCGCAGTGCGCGAGTGCGTTCATCGCGGTGCCCGCGGTGACGTCGCGCGGCAGCTCGAGCGTGAGGGCGACGTCGTAGACGATCGCGACCGGATGCGCGCCCGAGCCGCCGCCCTGGATGCGCCGGTCCGGGGTGCGGATGCCGTAGAAGGTCGTCCACTCGGCGCCCGAGTAGGTCGTCGGCACATGGACGACCGGCTTGCCGCTCTGCGCCGATGCGTGCTTGCCGGTGTCGATCGCAGAGCCGCCCCCGACCGCGACGATGCAGTCGGCGTCCGCGGGCACCTCTGCACGTGCGGACGGGACTTCGCTCCACCACGCGATGTGCGGCAACCCGAGCGAACGCCACCGCTCGCTCGCGATCACGAAGGGGCGCTCGAGCTGCAGCTCGGCGAGCGTCGACGCGAGGTCGGCGAGCGACCAGCGGACGATCACGAGACGCGCTCGCGTGCGAACTCGACGAATGCTCGGGCGGCGCGCGTCTCCGCCCTGCCGGCGGCCCGGACGAGCAGGATCTCGCGCTCGAGCGTCAGGCCCTCGACGCGGGCCTCGACGAGCGTCTTCGCGGCGAGGTCGTTCTCGACCGACGAGCGCGAGATGAAGGTGACGCCGTAGCCGCCGCGGACAGCGCTTGTCACCGATTCCTGGAGGCCGAGCTCGAGGCGCACGTCGAGGTCGCGGAGGCGCATCCCGACGCCGCGCAGCTCGTCCTCGATCATCTGGCGGACGCCCGCGCCGTCCTGCATCACGATCAGCTGCTCGCCCTTCAGCTGCTCGAGCGTCACGGTTCTGTCGGCGAACGCGTGGCCGGGCGGGCAGGCGAGCACGACCGTGTCGCGGAGAAACGGCTCGTACTCGACGCCGCGATGGCGAGGAGCGGCGCCGACGACGCCGAGCTCGAGCGTCCGGTCGGCGACGCGCTCGACGACCGTCTGCGTGTCGAAGACGCTCAGCGCGACGTTGATGTGCATGTGCGCTTCGGCGAACTGGCAGAGGAGCTGCGCGAGGACGACGCCGCCCGGGCCGGTCGAGGCGCCGATCTCGAGCGTGCCGCCGAGCTCCCCGGTCGCCTCGTCGGCCAGCTCGCCCTCGATCTCCTCCTCGAGCGCGAGCAGCCGCTGCGCCGAGCGGTAGAGCTTCAGGCCGCTCTCGGTCGGCTCGACACGCCGCCCCGAGCGGTCGAGGAGCTGCGTCCCGAGTCGCTTCTCGAGCGAGCGCACCTGCAACGAGACCGCCGGCTGGGTGACGCCGAGGCGCTCGGCTGCCTGGGAGAACGACCTGCGCTCCACCACCTCGCAGAATGCGCGGAGCTGACGGGTGTCCATAACGGAAGCTTATAAGACGAGCCGTCCCGAAGGGCGTTCGCGGGCCGCCGAGGTCCCGCCGTCACGGCGGCTGGCCGGCACCCCGGCCGGCGGCAGCCACCGTCACAAGCGAGTCACGAAACCGTCACTCCCAGGTCACGCGCAACAATTCCCCTGCACGTCACACGATTCTCCACCTGTCCCCGCAAGACCCGTCCGGCGGCAGCCGCCGTCACGAACCGCCCACAGCCGGCCGTTCTAGGCCTGTCTGAACTCGAGTCGGTTGCCGAAGGGATCGGCGGTGTGGAACCGGTTCGTGCCCGGGATCGAGTCGTCGCGGGCGACCTCGATTCCCGCCGCTCGCAGGCGGGCTGCGAGCTCGTCGAGATCGGCGACGGTGAAGCCCGGATGCGCCTTGCGGGCCGGGACGAACGGCTCCTCGACGCCGACGTGGAGCTCCGCGCTGCCCGCACGGAACCAGCAGCCGCCGCGCGCGGCGAGCGGCGCCGGCTTCGGCAGCTCCTCGAGGCCGAGGAGCACGCCGTAGAAGGCGCGGGCGGCCGCCTCGCAGCCCGGCGGCGCGGCGACCTGGACATGGTCGATGCCGGTGATCGCCATCGCCTACGGTCTACCATCGACGCGTGGCATCTGCGCCGGTGCGGCTCGAGGACACGCTCGTCAGCGGCTACACGCGGCTGGCCTCGGAGGCCGAGCATCGCCGCACCGACCTCGAGCTGCGCGCGCTCGACATTCTCTTCGCCGGCGTCTTCGGCCTCGTGCTGCTCCCGGTCGCGCTCGTGATCGCAGGCGTCGTCTTCGTCACGAGCGGACGCCCCGTGCTGTACCGCGGCGAGCGGGTGGGGCGCCGCGGCCGGTTCTTCCGGATGCTCAAGTTCCGGACGCTGCGGCCGGGCGCCGAGGAGCGGATCGGCCAGTACCTCGGCGCCGAGCTCGTGCAGCGGACCGACGCCGAGCTGACACGCATCGGGCGCTGGCTCAAGCGATCGCAGCTCGACGAGATCCCGCAGCTCTGGAACGTGCTCATCGGCGACATGTCCTTCGTCGGCCCGCGGCCGATCCGGCCGCGCTTCTTCGCCGAGCTCGCGCACGACCTGCCCGCCTACTGGCAGCGGCTCGTCGTGCGCCCCGGGCTCACCGGCTTCGCCCAGCTCCGACGCGGCTACGAGACGTCGATGGCCGAGAAGCTCTCGCACGACCTCGAGTGGGTCGCCGACCGCTCCGTGCGTCTCTACCTGCGGACGCTCGTCCTCACCGGCTTCCGCGTGCTCGGCCAGTCGCTCGGACGACGTACCTAGACTGGCCCGATGTGCGGGATCTGCGGAATCGCCTCGAACCGCGGCGCGATCGACCCCGAGCGCCTGCGCCGCATGTCGGCGACGCTGTACCACCGGGGACCGGACTCGGAAGGGACGCACATCGGCGGCCCCGTCGGCATCGCCGCGCGGCGGCTCGCGATCATCGACCTCGACGGCGGCGACCAGCCGATCGCGAGCGAGGACGGCAACGTCGTCGTCGTCCAGAACGGCGAGATCTACAACTACCGCGAGCTGATGCACGAGCTCGAGCGCGCCGGCCACACGTTCCGCACGCGCTGCGACACCGAGGTGCTCGTGCACGGCTACGAGGAGTGGGGCGCGGCGCTCTGGCAGCGCCTGCGCGGCATGTTCGCCGTGTGCGTCTGGGACCGGCGTTCGCGGCGGCTCGTGCTCGCCCGTGACCGCTTCGGGATCAAGCCGCTCTACTACCGAGACGCGGACGGCGAGCTCGCGTTCTCGTCCGAGCTCGACGCGCTGCCGCAGGGCGAGATCGACCTCGACGCGCTGGAGAGCTTCCTCGCCTTCAACGTCGTGCCCGGCCCCTACTCGATCTTCAAGGGGATCCGCAAGCTGCTGCCGGGGCACACGCTCGAGTGGAGCGACGGGCACGTGGCGGTCGAGCGCTACGCGCGAACGGGTCCGCTCGAGACCCGGCACGGCGAGGACGAGGCGGAGCTCGTCGAGGAATGCCGCGCGCGCCTGCGCGACTCGGTGCGCGCACATCTGGTCGCCGACGTTCCGGTGGGCGTGCTGCTCTCCGGCGGCGTCGATTCCGGCGCGCTCACGGCGCTCGCCGCGGAGGAATCGTCCGCGGCGGTGCGCACGTTCTCGATCGGCTTCGAAGAGGCGTCGTTCGACGAGCTCGCCGGCGCCCGTGCGGTCGCGGAACGCTACGGCACGATCCACCGGGAGCTCGTCCTGCGCCCCGACGCGGCGCTGCTCCTCCCCGCCCTTGCCGACGCGTTCGACGAGCCCTTCGCCGACTCGTCGGCGCTACCCACCTATCTCGTCTCGAAGCTCGCTTCGGAGGACGTGAAGGTCGCGCTCTCCGGAGAGGGCGGCGACGAGCTCTTCGGCGGCTACCACACCTACGTCGCCGACCTGCTTGCGCAGCGGTACGGCCGCATCGCCGCGCTCGCGCGGCCGCTCGCAGAGCTGCTGCCGAGCTCGACCCGCAAGGCAAGCTTCGACTACCGGCTGAAGCGGTTCACACGCGCCGCCGCATTGCCGCCGCTCGACCGCCACCTGGCCTACAAGGAGATCTTCTCGGCCGAGGCGCGCGCCGAGCTGACCGGACGGCGGAGCGCGTTCGATCCGCTCGGCGGTCATCGCGAGCGCTTCGCGGGCACCGAGGGCCACGAGTTGCTGACGCGCCTGCAGGACGTCGACTTCGGCCTGTATCTGGTCGACGACCTGCTGACGAAGACCGATCGTGCGTCGATGGCGTGGTCGCTCGAGGCACGTGTGCCGTTCATGGACACCGTCGTCTCGAACTTCGCGTTCTCGCTCCCGGCAAAACACAAGGTGCGTGGCTTCTCGAAGAAGCGCCTGCTCCGCGACGCCGTCGCCCCGCTCCTGCCGCACGAGATCGTGCACGGCCGCAAGCGCGGATTCTCGATCCCCGCCGCGGCGTGGCTGCGAGGCGGGCTCGAGCCGTTCGCGCGCGAGACGCTTGCGTCTGTCGGACGGCAGGGGATCCTCGACGAGCAGGCGGCGCGGCGCGTGCTCGACGTCCACGTCTCCGGGCGCGAGGACCTGTCGCGACAGCTCTGGGGGCTCCTCTCGTTCACGCTCTGGTACGAACGGCATGTGGAAGGCATCACCCGCGACGTGTCGCTCGAATCGGTGCTCGCCTAGTGCGCGTCTGGTGCGACTTCACGGCGAGCGCTCACCCGCTCGTCTTCCGGCCGCTCGTGGAGCGCCTGCAGGCGCAGGGGCACGAGGTGGAGATCACGGCGCGTGACTACGCACAGACGCTGCAGTTGATCGAGTCCCAGGGCATGTCGGCGACGGTGATCGGCCACCACGGCGGCCGGTCGGCGTTCGGCAAGGCGACGCAGATGCGCGCGCGGATGAGGGCGCTCCGCACCTGGGCGAAGCCCCGCGGTTTCGACCTGGCGCTCGCGCACGGCTCACATGAGCTGACGATCACCGCGCGCCGGCTCGGCATCCCCAGCTCGACGACATTCGACTACGAATGGGCCTGGCTCCAGCACCAGCTCGGCTGCCGCGCGGCGACACGGGTCGTCGTGCCGGACTCGATTCCGTCGGAGCGGCTTGCGAAGTACTCGGCTGTCCCGCCGAAGCTCCAGCAGTATCCGGGGTTGAAGGAGGAGTACTACCTCTCCGACTTCGAGCCCGACGAGGCGGTGCTGCGCGACTTCATGATCGACCGCGCCCGCGTGCTCGTCGTCCTGCGCCCGCCCCCCGACGTGTCGCTCTACCACCGGCACTCGAACCCGCTCTTCCCGATGACCCTCGAGCATCTCGGCCGCTCCGAGGACGTGCACGCGTTCGTGATTCCCCGCACCGAGGAGCAGCGCGACTTCGTCGCCTCGCTCGACCTCCCGTCGGTGATCGTCCCCGAGCGCGCCGTCGACGCGCAGAGCCTGATCGCGTTCGCCGACCTCGTCGTCTCTGCCGGCGGGACGATGAACCGCGAAGCCGCCGCGCTCGGCGTGCCGGTCTACACGACCTACGGGGGCAGGCTCGGCGGCGTCGACGAGCAGCTGATCCGCGACGGCCGCCTTCGTCCGCTCACCGACCCGCGCGCACTCGAGCTGCGCAAGCGCGACCACGTGGCAGCGGCGCGCGAGCGGCGCGACCCGCAGCTGATGCTCGATCTGCTGCTCTCAGCCCTGGACGAGCGCTAGCACGTCGGCGCCGTAGCGCTCGAGCTTCGCAGGACCGACACCCGCGATCTGCGCGAGCTCGCCGAGCGATGCCGGCCGCGCGTCCGCGATGGCCTGCAGCACGCTGTCGTGGAAGACGACGTACGGCGGGACGTTGTCGGCCCTCGATCGCTCGAGCCGCCAGGCACGGAGCTTCTCGCCTTCGGCCGTCCAGACCCGGGAGACCCGGTCACCGCGTGGCGTCGCGCGACCCCCCTGCTGCTCCGCAACCCCCACCGCCACCCCGAGCTCCGCGAGGAACCGCGAGCGCTTCCCCGACCACGTCAGCCAGAGCACGCGCTTGGCGCGGGTCATCCCGACGTACAGCAGGCGCCGCTCCTCGGCGAGCTCGCCGACCGTGCGCGCCTGCTTCGACGGCAGCTCCTTCTCCTGCAGCCGCGGGATGAAGACCGCCTCGAACTCGAGGCCCTTCGCGCGGTGGAGCGTGAGCAGGTTGACGCCGCGCGCCGCGTCGCCACCCGGGTCGAAGCGGCGGCGCAGGTCGGCGACGAACGACGCCGCGTCGCCGTCGAACACCGACGCGAGTTGCACGAGCCGCGCGAGGTCCTGCTGGCGCACCTGCTCGCGCTCACCGAGCTTGTCCGGCAGCCGCTCGAGCAGCCCCGCCTCGACCGCCGCCGCGCGAACCGCCTCGGCGGCGGGCTCCCGCGAGCGCTCGAGCCGGCGCGTGATCCGGCGCGCAGCCTCACGGGCGAGGAGGGAGGCGCCCTGGAACGGGATGCGCGCGTCGTGCAGCACCTCCTCGAAGTCCGCCAGCCGCGCGTTCGTGCGCGCGAGGATCGCGATCTCCTCGAACGGCTCGCCGAGCGCGCGGATCTCCGCCACGATCGCGGCGTTCTCGTCATCGACCGTCACGAACGGCCGGATCGCCGGCTCGGGACCATCCGGCAGCGCCGCGCGCAGCGTCTTCTCCGCCCCGCCGAGATTGGGAACGAGCCTGTTCGCGAGCTCCAGCACCTGCGGTGTCGAGCGGTAGTTCGACTCGAGGCGGACGACGAGCGCGTCCGGGAACCGTCGCGGCATGGCGAGCAGATAGTCGGGGCTCGCGCCCGTGAAGCCGTAGATCGACTGGTAGTCGTCGCCGACGCAGCAGAGATCGTCGCGATCCCCGAGCCACAGGTCGAGCAGCGACTGCTGCAGCAGGTTGACGTCCTGCACCTCGTCGACCGTGAACGCGCGGTACTGGGCACGGAACGTCTCGCAGGCGTCGGCGTTCGCCTCGAAGAGCCGGACGGCGTGCTCGAGCAGGTCCTCGAAGTCGGTGAGCCCATCCGCGTTCTTGCGCCGTTCGTACTCGCGATAGACACGCTGCATCAGATCGAGCGGGATGGGCGGCTCGCGGTCGCGGTAGGCCTCCGGACGGATGCGGCGGTTCTTCGCCCACTCGATCTCGGTGGCGAGGTCGCCTGCGGGCCGGAACCTGAACGGGGCAGGCAGGGTGTTGGCGATCTGCCGGAGGAGCAGCGCCTTCGTGGGCAGGATCCTCCCCACCGCGTCGGGCGCGAAATGGCGCAGCTGCCGGAGCGCCGCGGAGTGGAAGGTGGAGGCGCGAACGCCGCTGACGCCGAGGGTCTCCAGGCGCGCCTTCAGCTCGCCGGCCGCCTTGTCCGTGAACGTCACCGCCATGATCTGCGCCGGCGCGAACGCCCCGGTCACGACCTGCTGGGCGATGCGGCGGGTGATCGTCGTCGTCTTGCCGGAGCCGGCGCCCGCGAGGATGCAGACCGGGCCGCGCACGGCCTCCGCCGCGCGGCGCTGCTCGGGGTTCAGGCCGTCGAGCGGGTCCACCGAGGCACCGTAGCCGGGCCTGCGGCGGACGTCTGTGACGTCAGTGCAACGTGTCTTCCAGAACCGCTTCGCGCCCCGTGCGAACCGGTTCGGCCACCATTGCGCCGAGCTTCGCGACGACCCCCACCGTGTCGCCGTCCTCGACGAGCCGCTCCAGCTCTCCGAGCGACTCCTCGAGCCAGTCCGGGTCGATCTGCGGCCGCGCAGCACGCATGATCTTCGGATGCGAGGTCGGGCCGACCGTCTCGCCCTCGTTCCAGAGCACCTCGTGGATCTTCTCGCCGGGCCGAGAGCCGGTGAAGACGATCGGGATCTCCTGCTCGGTCCGCCCCGAGAGCCTGATCATCTGCCGGGCCAGGTCGAGGATCTTCACCGGCTCGCCCATGTCGAGGACGTAGACCTGGCCACGACCGCCCATCGCGCCCGCCTGGATGACGAGCGACGAGGCCTCGGGAATCGTCATGAAGAAGCGCGTCATCTCCTCGTCCGTGACCCGGACGGGGCCGCCGCGCTCGATCTGCTTGCGGAAGATCGGGATCACCGAGCCGGACGAGCCGAGCACGTTGCCGAAGCGCACCGCGACGAACCGAGTCGACACCTCGGGATGCAGGGCGAACGCCTCGATGATCCACTCGCACAACGCCTTCGTCTGGCCCATCACGTTCTTCGGGTTCGCGGCCTTGTCGGTCGAGATCAGGACGAACCGCTCCACGCCGGACTCGACCGCGACCTCCGCGACGGCGCGGGTCGCGAGCACGTTGTTCGCGACCCCCTGCAGCGGGTTCGCCTCCAGCATGCCGACGTGCTTGTACGCCGCCGCGTGGAAGACGACCTGAGGCTGGTAGGTCTTGAACGCGTCGCGCATCTTCGCCCGGTCGGCCGTGTCGGCGAGCACGGCGACGGACGAGCGGAAGTCCCGCTCCTCGACGAGCTCGCGCTCGATCTCGAAGAGCGCCGACTCGCCCTTGTCGACGAGCACGAGCTGCGTCACGCCGAGCCTCGCGAGCTGGCGGCAGAGCTCGGCGCCGATCGAGCCGCCCGCGCCGGTCACGAGCACCGTCTTCTCCCTGACGTACGAGGCGACGAGGTTGAGGTCGACGTCGACCTGCTGGCGGCCGAGCACGTCCTCGACCTGCACGGGCCGGATCTGCGCGCCGAGGTTGATGTCCCCGGAGATCAGCTCGTGCAGTCCCGGCAGCGTCTTGACGGCGACATTCTCCGCGTGACACGTCTCGACGATCTTCTGCCGGACCGCGCCGGGCGCGGAGGGGATGGCGATCAGGACCTCGTCCGGCTTGTTGTCGCGCAGGAGGTGCAAGAGGTCGTCGGTCGTACCGAGCACGCGTATGCCGTGGATGCGGTCGCCGCGCTTCCGCGGGTCGTCGTCGACGAAGCCGATCGGCGTGTAGTGAAGCTGCCGGTTGCGCTGCATCTCGCGGGCCATCAACTGCCCTGCGTCGCCGGCGCCCACGATCAGCACCTCCTTGCCGTGCGCGACGAGCCCGGCAGGCGGGCGCTCGATCAGGGTTCGTGCAAGCAGGCGCGACCCGGCGACGAGCGCGAGCAGGAGCAAGAAGTCCAACGCCACGATCGAGTGCGAGAGCCTGGACGTGTGCGTCGGCGGGAACGCGTAGAGCACGAGGTACGCAAGCGCCGATGCGACGGTGACGCCGCGCGCCGCACCCCACATGTCGCGCGTCGAGACGTAGCGCCACCAGCGGTTGTAGAAGCCGAAGAGCACGAACGTCCCGAGCTTCAGCCCGGCGACGAGCGCGACCACCTGCCAGTCGAGCAGATGCCGGTAGTAGCTCGGCGTCGTCTGGTCGAAGCGCAGGAAGAACGCAAGCCGCCACGCGGCGACGATCAGGACCGCGTCGAAGACGAGCTGCCAGACCCGGTGGCGGTTCACCGGGAGCCGGATCATGCGCGCCTCAGCGCAGCCCGAGGAACGTGCGTCACGACGCGACGAGCTCGGAGGCCCGCTTCAGGACGGAGACGACCTCCGCCTGCTGCTCCTCGGTGATCCCGGCCCACATCGGCAGGCAGAGATTCTCCCGCGACGCCTTCTCGGTCTCCGGGAAATCGCCCTCGGAGTAGCCGAGGTACCGCAGCGCCGGCTGCAGGTGCAGCGGCGGCCGGTAATAGACGGCGAAGCCGATCTCCGCAGACTCGAGTGCGGCGGCGAGGCGGTCGCGCTCCGGTGAGCGGACGCAGTACATGTGGTAGACGTGCCCGGCGTCGTCGGCCGGCGTCTCGACGAGCCCCTCGAGGAGCTCGGTGTAGCGCGCGGCCGCCTCGCGGCGGAGGGCGTTCCACTCGTCGATGTGCCGCAGGAAGATGCGCAGGAACGACGCCTGCATCGCGTCGAGGCGCGAGTTGTACCCGACGTAGAGAAACTCCTTCTTCGACTCGGAGCCGTGGAAGCGGAGCATGCGGAGACGCTGCGCGAGCTCAGCGTCGTTGACGCCGATCAACCCGCCGTCGCCGAGGGCGAAGAGGTTCTTGGTCGGGAAGAAGCTGAAGGTCGACGCGACGCTCGTGGCGATGCCGCCGGCGCCGAACGCCTGCGCGGCATCCTCGATCACCGGCACGCCGAAACCGGAGAGGTCGGGCGCGGGCCGGCCGAAGAGATGCACCGGCATGATCGCCTTCGTGCGCTCGGTGATGCGGCGCTCGACGTCGGCCGGGTCGAGGTTGAGCGTCGTCGCGTCGATCTCCGCGAACACCGGCGTTGCTCCGCGCCGCGCGATCGCCTCGGCAGTCGCATAGAACGTGAACGCCGGGCAGATCACCTCGTCGCCGGGCCCGACCCCCATCGCGTCCAGCACGAGCACGAGCGCGTCGGTGCCGTTCGCGCAGCTCACCGAGTCCTGCGTGCCGAGCTTCGCTGCAGCTTCCCGCTCGAACGCCTCGACCTCCGGGCCGAAGATGAAGCGGCCGGTCTCGAGCGTGTGTGCGAACGCGTCCTGAAGCTCGGGAATCAGCGGCGCGTACTGGGCCCTGACGTCAACGTGGGGGATCGCCATGGGCAGGAATCGTAGCCGCCGCGCGACGCCGGCGAACGAGCCAGTAGGCCGCCGCGGCGACGATTCCGAGAACGACGAGTACCTCGACGTAGCGGAAGTCCTTGTGGAAGGTGTCCCAGTTGGCCCCGAGCGCCCAGCCCACGGCGGCGAGGACGAGGCACCAGGCGCCATTGCCGAGCAGGGTCAGCGCGTTGTAGCGCCCGAACGGGCTCTCGAAGACCCCGGCCGGGATCGAGACGAACGAGCGAGCGACCGGGGTGATCCGGCCGACCAGCACGGCCCACGCATCGAAGCGCTGGAACCACGCCTCGGCGCGCTCGAGCTTCGCCGGCGTCAGGTGGAAGAGGCGGCCGCGCCGCTCGAGGAACGGGTGGCCGCCGCGGATCCCGATCCACCAGCCGAGGTTCGCCCCGAGCTGGTAGCCGAGCACGCCGGCGACGACGACAGCGAGGTAGGCGCCGAACCCCGTCGCGTGCCAGCCGAGCACGTCGAAGCGATGCGTCAGCGCGCCCGACGCGAGCGCGCCCGCGTACACCATCACGAGCTCGCTGGCCGCCGGAAACACCGCATCGACGAACATCAGGACGAGCACGGCGACGACGCCGTAGTGGGCGAGGAAGGAAGTCACCGCGCGACCCTACCGGCTCCGGCTGAAGGAAAACTGAACCGCGACGTCCGCGACACCGACCGAGCTCGTCGCGAACACGTGCGCGACGTACGTGCCGGCGTAGGCTCTCGTCCCGAGGGCCAACCTGCCGTCCCAGCGAAGCATGCGCGCTCCCGGCTGCAGGTTCGGGGCGGCGAGCGTGCGCAGCACGACACCGTCGCGCGTCTCGATCCGCAGCTTCACGCTCGCCGGGCGCGACAGGGTGAAGCCGACTGTCGCGCTGCCGCGCGCGACGCGGGGCACCGTGACGGCCCGCAGCGTCGTGTCGTAGCGGAAGGTCCGGTCGATCGTCGAGGTTCGCTTCAGGTCGTCGGTCGCGGTCACGCGCCAGTGCCAGGTGCCTTCCGCGTCGAGCGCCGACGCGGCGAAGGAGTAGGAGCCGGGATCGTGCTGGGCGCCCGCCTCGAGGACGCGTGCTTCGCCGTCGGGCCCGACGAGCTCGGCCGTGACGAGCGACGGGCGCACGAGCTTGTAGCTGAGCGGCTCGTCCGTCCTCCCCGGCTCGCCGGTCACGAGCGGCAGCGGCGGCTCCGGCGCATAGACGCCGGCGTACTCGACGAGCAGCGCCTCGCGCACCGGGCGCTCGCCGGTCGCGGCGCTCGGGCGGTTGAGGAGGCGGCCGTCGAATGCCGCCGTCACGGAGTCGCCGCCCTCGAGGCCGGCCGCGGTGACGGCGCCGAGCCGGACGAGCGTCTGGGCGAGCTCGAACGCGGTCAACCCGACGCTGTACCCCGGCTGCCTCCCGTCGACCGCGACGAGGATGACGCGTCCGTCGGCGAGCTGCCCGACCGCGGAGCGCGGATCGCGGGCGGTCACCTGGTCGTTCGTGAAGTCCTCCAGGGAGCGAAAGACCGGCTTGCCGTTCCGGACGAGGACCGGCCCGCCGCCGAGCGCCTCGGTCACACCGGTCCACGCCGGCTGCAGGATCGCGCGCATCGCGACGGCGGTCCCGGCGGGCGCTTCCGCCTGCAGCTTGGCGGCGAGCGAGCCGCTCGCCTGCAGGATCGCGCCGCCGGCGGGGATGGGCTCGCCGCCGTTCACGCCCACCGCCGTCACGGTCGCGGCGAGGTCGGCGTTGGCCGACGGCGCGGGAAAGGCCTGCAGGATCGCCTCCGCCGCGCCGGGGATCGCGGGCACGGGCGCGCCGTAGGCCGGCGTGAAGAGAACGACCTGGCCCGGGGCGGGCCGGGTGTTGACGCCGTTCAGGGGCCGCCTCTGGCCGGTCCCCTTCCACGTGCCGAAGAACTTGACCCGGTCGACGTGGAGGGTCCCTGCGCTGTCGATGCCGATCGACGAGCGACTCCCGAGTGGTGGATGCGCGAGGACGCCGTCCGTCAGCACGATCCCCGCCGGGCTCCCGTCGCGTGCGCCGGCGAAGTCGCCGTTGATCCCCGCGACGGTCGCCTCGGCCGACACGTCCTGCTCGATCTGCGTCACGCGCTCGCGCCCGCCGAGCACGGTGCCGTGCGCGAGGACCGGTGCGAGGCGGTAGAGCCCGTTCTGGTCGCCGGGCCGCGGTGCGGTGATCACGTGGAGGGCGACCGCCCCGTGGGGCGTGAACTCGACGGTCTGCTCGTAGCCGACGCCGGGCATCAGCTCGATCGACTGAGCGGCGTGCGCGGGGGCGGCGAGGATCGCCGTGAGCAGGAACATCGTCGCGGCGCGGCAGACCATGACCCGCGCCGAGGGTACCTGCCATAGTCCCCGGGTGGGAATCGCACACCGCGACGACATCGAGGGTCACCGCGCGGCGAAGGGCGAGATGGACGCGACCTGGCACCGCCTCGGCTCGGCCGCCGGCACGAAGTCGGTCGGCGTGAACATCGTGCGCGTCGCCCCCGGCAAGCTGCCGACGCCGCCGCACTCGCACGGTGCGTCCGAGGAGATCTTCTTCGTGCTCGGCGGGTCGGGCCTCGCCTGGCAGGACGACGCCGTGCACGAGGTGCGCGCCGGGGACTGCGTCGTCCACGTCGCGAACACGATGGAGCACACGTTCGTCGCCGGGCCGGAAGGCCTCGAGTACGTCGTCTTCGGCCTCAACCACCCGACCGAGTTCGGGTGGCTGCCGCGGTCCGGCGCCGTGCGGCTCGGCTGGCCCTGGGTCGAGGGACGCATCGACGATCCGTGGGCGCTCGAGGCGGCTGGCCCGCCGCTCGAGGTCGGCGAGCCGGCCGCGCGCCCGCCGAACATCGTCTCGATCGAGGACGCGACCGGCGGAGCGGAGGAGGGCGAGGTGTGGAAGGAGCTCGCCGCGAGCGCAGGCTCGGTGCAGGCGGGGCTCAACTGGTCGAAGCTCGAGCCGGGCCGGGCCGGCACTCCGCTGCACTGCCACTCGGAGGAGGAAGAGGTGTACGTGATCCTCGAGGGCGACGGAACGCTCGAGCTCGTGCCCTCACCGGTGCTCGAGGCACGCGGCGGCGTGCGGGAGGATGTCCCGGTCCGAGCCGGCCACGTGGTCGCGCGCCCGGGCGGGACGAAGGTCGCACACGCGCTGCGGGCCGGCGACGGCGGCCTCACGTACCTCGCCTACGGCACCCGGAAGCCGAACGACATCTGCTGGTACCCGACCTCGCAGAAGGTGTACTGGCGAGGGATCGGCGTGATCGCCCGCGTCGAGCCGCTCGACTACTGGGACGGCGAGCCCAGGTAGCGGTCCGGACACGGTCGTCCGGGACGCGTCCGGCGGCAGCCGCCGTCGTGTGCGCACGACACGAACGACAGGGCCGTTTCGGACTCTCGGCCCGTACCGCCGGCCCCCGGACACGGCCGTCCGAGACGCGTCCGGCGGCAGCCGCCGTCGTGTGCGCACGACACGAACGACAGGGCCGTTTCGGACTCTCGGCCCGTACCGCCGGCCCCG
>Ga0207657_10000297_pt1 | contig 52991 bp, 47 predicted proteins | sample KBSC33metaG_FD_184316 | JGI IMG/M metagenome (GOLD analysis project Ga0207657, IMG submission 184316) | Corn rhizosphere microbial communities from Kellogg Biological Station, Michigan, USA - KBS C3-3 metaG (SPAdes) (version 2) | ecosystem: Host-associated > Plants > Roots > Rhizosphere > Soil ... | reverse complement strand
AACCAACCGAAATCAAGAGCGTCATCGAAGCCGCGCTGCTCGTCGCCGGCGAACCGGTGCCGGCGTCGCAGCTCGCGAAACTGTTCGAGCCCGCGCTCGACGCCGATGTCGTACGCAATCTTCTCGACGAGCTCGTGCACGAGTGGTCGTCGCGCAAGGTCGAGCTGGTCCAGGTTGCATCGGGCTGGCGCTTCCAGGGCCGGCGCGACGTGCAGCCGTATCTCGACCGGCTTGCGCCCGAGAAGCCGCCGCGATATTCGCGTGCGGTGATGGAAACCCTGGCGATCATCGCCTACCAGCAGCCCGTCACCCGCGGTGACATCGAAGCCATCCGCGGAGTGGCTGTGTCGACGAACGTCATCAAGACGCTCGAGGACCGGCAATGGGTCGAAGCCGTCGGCCATCGCGAGACACCGGGCCGCCCGGCGCTTTACGCGACGACCCGGACGTTCCTCGACGATCTCGGCCTCACCTCGGTCGCGGAATTGCCTCCGCTCGCCGAACTCGATTCCTCCCACCTTCTGGAGATGCCTGATGTCCCCAACACGGCCGCCGAGGCGCCACGCGCACTCGCGAGCCCGATCCTCGGGTCCGATTCAACAGCCGAACCTGGCGCTGCAGCGGATCGCAGAGAGCCTGCCGCCTCCGAAACACAAACGGTCCACTGACGAAATCTTCAGCGAGCCGCAGCGCCTGCACAAGGTGCTGGCGAGTTGCGGGTTCGGGTCACGCCGCGCGATGGAGGAAATGATCCTCGCCGGCCGCATTACCGTGAACCGGATGCCGGCGGAGGTCGGCCAGAAGGTCGGACCGGGCGATGAAGTACGCATCAACGGCGAGGTCGTGAAGGTTCGCTTCACCGAGCCGCGTCCACGCGTGCTGATGTATCACAAGCCGGCGGGCGAGCTCGTCACGCGCGACGATCCGGAAGGCCGTCCGACGGTCTTCGAGAAGCTGCCATCGATCGGCAACGGGCGCTGGATCAATATCGGTCGCCTCGACTACAACACCGAGGGGCTGCTGCTTTTCACGAATTCGGGCGAGCTCGCGAACCGGCTCATGCATCCGCGCTACGAAGTCGAGCGCGAATATGCGGTGCGTGTCATGGGCCGGCTCACCGACGAGCAGATACAGGCGTTGACGAGCGGTATCGAACTCGACGACGGGCCGGCGCGTTGCGAAAAGGTGAGCGACGGTGGCGGCGACGAGGACGGTTCGAACCATTGGTACCACGTCGTGCTGAAGGAAGGCCGAAACCGCGAGGTACGCAGGATTTTCGAGGCGCTCGGACTCATGGTCAGCCGTCTGATCCGCATCCGCTTCGGCACGCTCGCGATGCCCACGCATCTCAAGCGCGGGCATCTTGCCGAACTCGAATCTCCCGATGTGGATACGATCGTCGCTTCCGCCGGCTTGCGCGGGCAGCAGGGTCGTCCGCCTGTGCGCGCGAAGGCGCGCCATGCGAATGCAGGCACCGGGCCGGCGTCACCCGGTGGGCGGCCGAAGTCGCGGCCGCACAAGTCGCGCCCGCATGGCCAGCGTGGCCAGGCGCCGTCCGTACAGGGACAGGCGGGACAGGCACGATCAGGCGCAAGCGGCGAAGCGCCCGGGCTCGACCCGGTGGGCGCCCCGTCTTCGCCGGGAGGCGCATCGCAGCGGCCCGCCCACGCGTCGGCGAAAAAGCACGGCGCATGGAAGAAGCGCGGGGCCAACGGGAAGCCAGCGAACACCGGGCCGCAGCGTCCGCCGCAGGGTGAGGCGCGACGCAAGCCGGGCAAGCCGCGCCCGCCGCAAGGCCAGCGGCCGCCGCGCGCGGGCCACAACTTCGACGAAGTGCAGCCGCAAAGCAACGCCAACGCGTCGCCGTTCGGCCGCTCGACGTTATCCGCGCCCGGAGGCTCCTCGCCGGGCTACGGCAACAACACCGGATCGCCGCGGCATCGCAGCGGTCCGCGCGCCCAGCGCGCCGGCAACGCCAACGGCCATGCCCGCAACCAATCCGCTGCCGCGTCCTTCAACGATCGACGCGACATGGAACCGGTCTACAAGGTGCCGGCGCGGCCCGTCACGCAGACGCAGATCCGGTCCAAGCGCACGCGTACTGTCGTGCAGGCCGATATCGCCGCCGACGCCGATGGCACGCCAGCGCTGCGCCGCCTGCTGAACGACGGGAAGTCCTGACGACAGGCGTGACGGACCGCGCGCGCTTACCCGCGCGTCGCGCTCATGTCGCCGTGCATCGCGCTCATGTCGCCGTGCGTCGCGCTCATGTCGCCGCGCGTCGCGCTCATGTTCCTTCAGCGTGTTCGTTGCGGTACGGACTCCCCGATTCGAGCTCGCCGATCGAATGGGCAACGTCGCTGCGCTCTCGCGCGCAATAATCGGCGATCGCGGTAGCGAAGCTGCGATCGGCGATCGCATGCAGTGAATGCGTGGCGACCGGCAGCAGTCCGCGTGCAAGCTTGTGCACGCCCTGTGCACCGCCTTCGAAGTTCGCGATGCCGTGCTCGATGCAGAACTCGATCGCCTGGTAGTAGCAGGCCTCGAAGTGCAGCCCCGGCACGTACTCGCGCGTGCCCCAGTAGCGTCCCCACAGCGTCGCGCCGTCGAACACGTCGAGCGCCGCGCATAGCCTTCGCCCTTCGCGGTAGCCGAGCACGAGCAGCAGATGCGGTGCGAGCGTTGCGCCGATCCGGTCGAAGAAATCGAGCGACAGGTACGGCGTCGAATGATGCGTGCGGTAGGTGCGCTTGTAGCATTCGAAGAAGAAGGCGCGATCGGCCGCACTGATCTCTTCGCCGATCCTGCGCACGAACGTGACGCCCGAATCGACAAGGCGGCGGCGCTCCTGGCGAATCTTCTTGCGCTTGTCATGGTTGAACGCCGCGAGGAAATCGGCGAAATCGCGATACCCGGCATTGCGCCAGTGGAATTGCACGCCATCGCGCACGAGCATCCCGGCCGCAGCGCCTTCGCGCGCCTGCGTCTCGTCGACGAACAGCACGTGCAGTGACGAATAGCCGTGTGCAAGCTCGCGCTGCGCGCGCTCGAGCAGCGCGCGGCGGGTGGTCGCGGCCGGTGCGAGCAGGCGCGCGCCCGGCACGGGGGTGAACGGGATCGCGCCGACGAGCTTCGGGTAGTACCGCCGGCCATAGCGTCGATAGGCGTCTGCCCAACCCCAGTCGAACACGTATTCGCCATAGCTGTGCGTCTTCGCGTACAGCGGCATCGCGCCGATCAGCGACGACTGGTCCCAGGCGGTAAGGAAGCGCGGCTGCCAGCCGGTTTCCGCAGATGCACAACCGGTTTCGTGCAATGCCGAGAAATACTGGTGCGACAGCAGCGGCGCGTCGTTCACGAGGCGGTTCCACTCGGCGGGAGCGATCGCCGACAAGGGAACGTCGTCACGGATCAAGGGCGCCGCCACGACGGGAGGCCGCGGCTTCGAGTAGGGAACGGGCGCGTGCATCGGTTCCCGATTGTCGCCGTTGCGGGCGGCGCGCTCAAGCCGTACCGCGCATTTCGAGGTGCTACCATCGCACGATGCGCATGGCGCTCGTGCAGCAGAACCAGAGGCTCGGCGATCTCGCAGGCAACGCGCGCGCGATTCTCGACGCGGTGCAAAGCGCGCATCGGGGCGGCGCGTCGCTCGTCGTGACACCCGAGTTGTCGCTCTGCGGCTATCCGCCCGAGGACCTGCTGCTGCGCCCTGCCTTTCTCGACGCGTGTGCGTCCGAGTTGAGCGCGCTCGCGGCCGGCATCAAGGACATCGTCGCCGTCGTCGGCTTCCCCGAGCGCGCCGCCGGTGCGCGGTACAACGCCGTCGCCGTGCTGCGCGACGGTGGCGTGGCCGGCGTCTATCGCAAGCAGCGGCTGCCCAACTATACGGTCTTCGACGAGGAGCGCTATTTCGAGCCCGGAACGGCACCCTGCGTGTTCGACGTCGCCGGCGTGCGCTGCGGCCTCGTCATCTGCGAGGATTGCTGGTTCCCGGAACCGGCCGCGCAGGCGCGCGATGCGGGCGCGCAGGTGATCATCGTGCCGAACGGGTCGCCTTACCATACGCAGCAGCAATCCGCACGCCGCGCGCAACTCGAAGCCCGCGTGCGCGAAACCGGCCTTCCGTTCGTGTACGTGAACCGATTCGGCGGACAGGACGAGCTCGTTTTCGACGGCGCGTCGTTCGTCATGGGCGCGGGGGGCGCGATCGCGCAGCAGCTTCCTGCCTGGCACGAGACGATCGCGATCGCCGAGTTCGACGCGGCGACGCCTCGTACCGTCCGTGGCGACATCGATCATGCGCTCGAGCCCAACGTGTACCAGGCACTGGTGGTCGGCGTCAGGGACTACGTGTCGAAGAACCGCTTCCCCGGCGTGCTGCTGGGGCTGTCCGGCGGCGTCGATTCCGCATTGACGCTCGCCGTGGCGGTCGATGCACTGGGCGCCGATCGGGTGCGTGCGGTCATGCTGCCGTCGAAATACAGCGCGTCGATCAGCCTCGAGGATGCGCGCGAAATGGCCGGTATCGTCGGTGTCCGCTACGACGAGATCGCGATCGGCCCGATGTTCGATGCGTTCCTCGCGTCGTTGCAGGGCGAGTTCGCAGGCCTTCCCGTCGATGCGGCCGAGGAGAACATCCAGGCGCGCATTCGCGGCACGCTGCTGATGGCGCTTTCGAACAAGTTCGGCGCGATCGTGCTCACCACCGGCAACAAATCCGAAATGGCGGTCGGCTATGCAACGCTGTATGGCGACATGGCCGGCGGGTTTGCCGTGCTGAAGGACATCAGCAAGACACTCGTCTACCGTCTCTGCCATTACAGGAACCGTCTCGGTCGCGTGATCCCCGAGCGGATCATCACCCGTCCGCCTTCCGCCGAATTGCGTCCCGACCAGGTCGACCAGGATTCGCTGCCGCCTTACGACGTGCTCGACGCGATTCTCGAGGCGTATGTCGAGCGCAATCTCGCCCCCGCGGCCATCATCGCGGAAGGCCTTCCCGCCGACGCGGTGCGCAAGGTCGTGCGGCTCATCAAGATCAACGAATACAAGCGCCGCCAGGCCGCCGTCGGTATCCGCATCACACCGCGCGGCTTCGGCAAGGACTGGCGCTATCCGATCACGTCGGCGTGGAACGAGTGGGAGCGCGTCGGCGCTGCGCAGCCGTAGCGGCGTCGCATTCGTGTATTCTTCCCGCCGCGGCCGGCCGCACGAGGACTCATGACGATGAAAAAGATCGAAGCGATCATCAAGCCCTTCAAGCTCGACGAAGTGCGCGAGGCGCTTTCCGAAGTCGGTGTTTCGGGCCTCACGGTGACCGAGGTGAAGGGATTCGGCCGCCAGAAGGGCCATACGGAGCTGTACCGCGGTGCGGAGTACGTCGTCGATTTCCTGCCGAAGGTGAAGGTCGAGCTGATTCTCGCCGATTCGATGGTCGATTCCGCGATCGAGGCGATCGTGAAGGCCGCGCGAACCGGCAAGATCGGCGACGGCAAGATATTCGTCACGGCGATCGAGCAAGTCGTTCGTATCCGAACCGGGGAGTCAGGCGAAGCGGCAATCTGAACCGGCATCTATCCAACGGAGGCGCGCATGTCGTTTACGAGTGAATTTCGTGAATTCGCGGTCAAGGGCAGCGTCATCGATCTCGCGGTGGGCATCATCATCGGCGCAGCGTTCGGGAAAATTGTCGACTCGCTCGTGAAGGACATCATCATGCCGGTGGTCGGCGCCATCTTCGGCGGCCTCGACTTCTCGAACTGGTTCATCATGCTGAAAAGCCCGCCCGCAGGCTATTCCGGACCGATGACCTATGACGCGCTGACCAAGGCGGGTGTGCCGCTGTTCGCGTACGGCAGCTTCATCACCGCGGTAATCAACTTCCTGATCCTCGCGCTGATCATCTTCATCATGGTGAAGCAGATCAATCGGCTGAAGCGGCAGACGCCGCCGGCGGCGGTCGCGCCCCCCGCACCACCGGAAGAGGTCGTACTGCTGCGCGAAATCCGCGACGCCGTGCGGCGTTAGCGTCGCTCGTTACGCAGATCCCATCCGGTGCCGGTCCGGCACCGGATCGGCACCACCCGATTGCACAACCCGGCAAGGGCAGAGGCAGGTCGGGTGGCAGGTTGAAGCGCCTCCCCGCAACCCCCATCATCGACAGGTATTCGTCCGGCGCGCTTCAGTTGCGTCGTTTTGTTCACTCCCAAGGATTCCGGTGACAGAAGCCACGCTCGCCCCGATCTCTCCCGCGCTGCTCGCCGATGCCGATCGGCTGCTCCTTGCACCCGCGAACCTCGATCTCGACAAGATATCGCGCGTCCTCGCTTCGATCCACGCGCACGACATCGACTTCGCCGATTTCTACTTCCAGCATTCCTGCTTCGAAAGCTGGAGCCTCGAGGAAGGCATCGTCAAGGCCGGCACGTTCAGCATCGACCGTGGTGTCGGCGTGCGCGCGGTCAGTGGCGACAAGCAGGCGTTCGCCTATTCCGACGACATCTCGCTTGCTGCACTCGAGGAGGCATCGACCGCCGTGCGCGCGATCGGCCGCCAGGGTCAATCGGCGTCGGCGCCGCTCGAACGCACCGGCGAATCGCGCCTGCTTTACCCCACGGCCGACCCCGTCCAGAGTCTCGCCGATGCAGCCAAGGTCGACGTGCTGACGCGCCTCGAGCGCCTTGCGCGTGCACTCGATCCGCGCGTCGTGCAGGTGATGGCGTCGCTCGCCGGTGAGCACGAGACGGTGCTGATCGCGCGCAGCGACGGGCTGCTCGCCGCCGACGTGCGACCGCTGGTGCGCATGTCGATCACCGTCATCGTCGAGGAGCACGGCCGGCGCGAGCAGGGTTACGCCGGCGGCGGGGCGCGTCTCGACTATGGCTACTTCACGGAAGCGGAGCTTGCGTCGTTTGCCAGGCGCGCGGTCGACCAGGCGCTGGTGAACCTGTCGGCGCGCGACGCACCGGCCGGCAACATGACCGTGGTGCTCGGCAACGGTTGGCCGGGCATCCTGCTGCACGAAGCCGTCGGGCACGGACTCGAGGGTGATTTCAACCGCAAGGGCACGAGCGCGTTCAGCGGACGCATCGGACAGCGCGTCGCCGCGCCGGGTGTCACCGTCGTCGACGACGGCACGCTGGGCGAGCGCCGCGGATCGCTCAATCTCGACGATGAAGGCCATCCCACGCAGCGCACGGTGCTCATCGAGGACGGCATCCTGCGCGGGTACATGCAGGATCGGCTCAACGCAGGATTGATGAAGAGCGGGGCCACCGGCAACGGCCGGCGCGAATCCTTTGCGCACCTGCCGATGCCGCGCATGACGAATACGATCATGCTGCCCGGCGCGTACGACTCGGCCGAGATCATTGCATCGGTGAAGAAGGGCCTATATGCCGCGAATTTCGGCGGCGGCCAGGTCGACATCACGAGCGGCAAGTTCGTGTTCTCCGCGGCCGAGGCGTACATGATCGAGGACGGAAGGATCACTCATCCGGTGAAGGGCGCGACGCTGATCGGCAATGGTCCCGATGCGCTGACCCGCGTGACGATGGTCGGCAACGACCTCGAGCTCGACGCGGGCATCGGCACCTGCGGCAAGGATGGGCAAAGCGTCCCCGTCGGCGTGGGTCAGCCCACGCTCAAGATCGAGGGCCTCACTGTCGGCGGCACGATTTAGGGGGGCTGCATTTAAGCGTGCTGCATTCGGGCGTGCTGCACGTTTACCGGGCGAGCGCCGGCGCGTTCGTTAATGCAGCGGACCGGTCTGCGGCGTCTCGGCGAGCGGCGGCGACGGCGATGCATGGTGGCACACCATGCGCCAGCCGTAAGGTGTTCGCATCAACACGTTCGTGGCGAGCGCCGCGCCGCGCGGCCCGTCTTCTCCCGCGCGCAAGTGCTCGACCACGCTTTGCACGGCGAGACCGACGGTATCGATGGATACCGCCTGGTCGAGCCGGAATGTAAGCCGGGTGTCGCCGGCGAAAAGCTGCTCGAAGCTCTGGCGCACCGCCTCGTAGCCGACGTGGCGGGCCCCGCCCGGATGCACGCACACGATGTCCTCGTCCTCCGCCCACGTCGCCATCATTGCATCGAGGTCGCGCGCCTCGAAGGCCTGGTAGAACGCCTGCGCCGCGTCCTGCGGCGACGTGTAGATCGGCGGCGTGCGTGCCGTGGGCATGGTGTCAGCGAGAAATGACGGGAAGACTCGTTGCTGCGGTTTCGCGCGCCAGATTGTAGACCAACTCGGGCGACAGCTCGCGCATGCAACGGAAATGGCCCAGCGGACACTCGCGCTTGAAGCACGGACTGCATTCGATGTCGATCTTCGCGATGCGGGCCGCCGGCGACGCGGGCGGCGTATACGCTGGCGATGACGATCCGAACAGCGCCACCAGCGGCGCATTCACCGCCGCCGCGGCGTGCATCAGGCCGGAATCGTTGCTGACGACGAGCGAAGCTGCCGACATGAGATCGATCGCGGTGCCAAGGTCGGTACGCCCGGTGAGGTCGATGACGCGCGGGTCCTGCGCCGGGAGTGCGGCGAGCAGCGCGTCGGCGACCGGCCGATCGTTCGGCGAGCCCAGTATCCATACCGCGTAACCGTCGTTTGCCAGCCGCTGCGCCAACTGCGCGAAGTGCTGCACCGGCCAGCGCTTGGCCGGCCCGAACTCGGCGCCGGGACACAGGATCGCCACGGGCTGCGCGCGGGACAATGCGAGCGCCTGCATCGCCGCATCCCGATTCGCCGCGTTCGGCACGAGTCGAGGCGCAAGCGTTGGCGACGCCGTGGCGTGCCGCGCCTTCCCCAGTGCGGCATAGCGCGACACGAGTTGCGGCAGCGCTTTGCGGTCGAGCCTGCGAGCATCGGTCAGCAGACCGTAGCGCGCTTCACCGACGTAGCCGATCCGAGCGGGAATATGTGCGATGTACGGCACGAGCGCCGATTTCCACGTGTTCGGCAGCACGTACGCGTGCGTGTAGCGGTGCTCGCGAAGGGCACGCGCGAAGACGTACCGCGCGCGCAACGCAAGCTCGCCGTGCGTTGCGGGTGCGTCGACGACGCGGCCAACGCCGCGCATGCGTGCATAGACGGGTCCGCACCAGGGGGGCGCCACCACGTCGATAGGACGCGTGACACCGTTGCTGCGAAGTGTGGCGACGAGCGGCTCGGACAGGATTGCATCGCCGACCCACGACGGCGCGATCAGCAGGACCCGGTCTTCGCCGGCGTGGCGGCCGGCATCCGGGGTCACACCGGCGTGCGTCGAGTCGCCGCTCAGTGTCCGGCCTTGGCGTCGCCGACAAGGCGATAGCGCGTTCCGCAATAGGGGCACATCGCTTCGCCGGCACCCGCGACGTCGAGGAACACGCGCGGATGCGAGCTCCACAGCGGCATGCCGGGATTGGGGCAGAACACCGGCAGGTCCTCCGCACGAACCTCGACGACCGGCAGGTCGGCCGCTTTCATCCGACGTACGACAGCCATTCGCCGCGCGCGGGATTGCGGCCGTTGACCGTGTCGAAGAACATCGTCTGCAGTCGCGTGGTGATCGGCCCGCGGATTCCGCTGCCAACCGGGCGGTGATCGTACTCGCGAATCGGCGTGATTTCCGCCGCGGTGCCGGTGAAGAACGCCTCGTCAGCGACATACACTTCGTCGCGCGTGATGCGCCGCTCGACGACCGCGATGCCCAGCTCGGCAGCGAACTGCATCACGGTGTCGCGCGTGATGCCGGCCAGTGCGCCGCCGGCGAGATCGGGCGTGTGCAGCTTGCCGTCACGCACGATGAACACGTTCTCGCCCGAACCCTGGCAGACGTAGCCCTGCGGATCGAGCAGCATCGCCTCCTCGTAGCCGTCGTGCGCCGCTTCCTGGTTCGCGAGGATCGACACGGAATAGTTCGATACCGCCTTCGCACCGCACATCGTCACGTTCGGGTGGTGATGCGTGAACGACGACGTCTTCACGCGAATGCCCTTCTCGAGCCCTTCGGCGCCGAGGTAGGCGCCCCACGGCCACGCGGCGATCGCCACGCGCACCGGATTGGAGCGGGCCGCGACGCCCATCGCGACCGAGCCGTAGAACGCGATCGGCCGGATGTAGCACGCGTCGAGCTTGTTCTCGCGCACGCATGCGCGCTGCGCTTCGAAGATCTCGTCGGGCGTGAATGGAATGGTCATCGCGAATATGCGCGCCGAGCGGAAAAGCCGGTTCGTATGGTCGCGCAGACGAAAGATCGCCGGCCCCTTGTCGGTGGCGTAGCAGCGCACCCCCTCGAATACGCCCATGCCGTAATGCAGCGTATGCGTGAGCACGTGCGTGGTCGCATCGCGCCACGGCACCATCTTTCCGTCGTACCAGATCCATCCGTCGCGATCGGCCATCGACATGGCGAGCGTCCTTCCCGCTGGAAACGGGCGATTTTAGCAGGCCGGCGTCACGCGCTCCGAGGGGCGCCGAAGACGTGGCTCCATAGCGCATCCACACACGCCCGGCGCGCGGCCTGGTCTGCCGCATCGACACGCGCGTGGGCCGCACCGGTGAGCCGCACCTGGTGCTGCAGCCGCCGATACGTCCGATACGCATCGGCCGCCTCCAGCGCCATCGCGCTCGGCAGCAGTCCCGCCTCGGCCGCGAGCGACAGGAGCGCGATGTTCCCGGCGTTGCGTGTGAGCTCGCGATGCTCATGCGCGTGTGCAAGCACGATGAACTGCACGGCGAACTCGATATCCACCATGCCGCCGCGATCGTGCTTGACGTCGAAGCGGTCGGTGGGGTTCGCGTGACCCGCGGCCATCCGTTCGCGCATTTCCGCGATATCGCTCGCCAGAGCCGCGCGGTCGCGCGGCAGGCGCAGCAGGCTGTCGCGGACCGCCTCGAACGCTGCACCGACGTTCGCATCGCCGGCGACGAAGCGCGCGCGCGTCAGCGCCTGATGCTCCCAAGTCCACGCCTGTTCGCGCTGATAACGCTCGAAGGCGCGCATCCCGGAAACGAGCAGGCCCTTCGCTCCGTCCGGGCGAAGGCGCAGATCGGTCTCGTAGAGGCGTCCGGCGCCGGTCGCCGCGGAAAGCCACGTGTTGATGCGTTGCGCGAGCCGCGCGTGGCGCACGAATGCATCGTCGGCGTCGGGGAGGGCCGGATCGTCGTCGTACAGGAACACGAGGTCGAGATCGGACACGTACCCGAGCTCCTTGCCGCCGAGCTTGCCGTAGGCGACGATCGCGAAGCGGGGCGGCCGCGCATTCTCGCCGTGCAACTGGCGCCAGCAAAAGCGCAGCGTCGCGTCGAGGATCGCGTCCGCCAGTGCGGACAGGTGATCGGCCAGCCGCTCGACGCTCATCCGGCCCGCGAGGTCCTGCGTCAGCAAGCGAAACACCTGGGCGTGGTGGAAATGGCGCAGCGTGTCCATCGCCGCCTCGGCGTCGTGTTCGTGCGGCGCCAGCACGCGATCGAGCTCCTCGCGCCATTGCGTCCAGTCGGGCTCGGCCAGCAGCACGCGCGCGTCGAGCAGTTCGTCGAGCACGAGCGGGCGGCGGGTCAGGTAATCGGCCGCCCACGCCGACGCGCCCATCAACTGCGCGAGCCGCGGCAGCAACGGCGGATGCTCGGTCAGCAGCGCGAGGTAGGCGCTGCGTCCGCTGATCGCTTCGAGCAATCCCAGGAGCCGCGAAAGCACGACGGCCGGGGACGCGCCCGGACTGCGCTGCTCGGATGCGATGGTGACGAGCTGCGGCACGAGACGATCGAACCGGTCGCGCGACAGCGCAGGCAGCTGCAGATAGCGCCGGCTCGCGCGCATTCGCGATAGCGATTGCACGACGTCGGCGGCATCGGCAAAGCCGGCTTGCGTGAGCTCGTCGAGCACCTCGGGCGTCGGGTGCGGGTCGTCCCACAGCGCGGCATGACGCTGGAATCGGCCGGCGTCGGCTTGCACATCAGCGGGCGCGTCGAATACGGCGTTGAACTGCGCAGCGATGTCCGCCCGATGGGCCGCCAGCGCGCGCTCGAACGCTTCCGTGGACCCGAAATCGAGCGCCTCGGCGACGAGCGCGCGCTCGTCGTCGGCAGGCAGGCGCTGCGTCTGGCGATCGTCGCGATATTGCAGCCGGTGTTCCAGCTTGCGCAGGAACAGATACGCATCGCGCAGCACGCCTGCGGCGTGGGGCGCAATGATCGTGCGCTGCGCGAGCGCGTCGAGTGCGGGCAGTGTGCCGCGCGCCCGCAGCGCCGGTTCGCGGCCGCCGCGCACGATCTGCAGCGCCTGGATGACGAATTCCATTTCGCGAATGCCGCCCGCGCCGAGCTTGATGTCGTCGCCGTAGCGCCGTTCCTGGTCGCGTATCTGCCGATGGATCGCGCGCAGGCCCTCGTAGGCGTCGTAATCGAGGTATTTGCGGTACACGAACGGCGTGACGAGCGCGCCCAGCTCTTCGTGGCGCTCGCCGGTGACCGGGCGCGCCTTCAACCACGCATAGCGCTCCCATGCGCGACCCTGCGTGACGAGGTAGCGCTCGAGCGCTGCGAACGACACCGTCGGCGGTCCGCTCTCGCCATACGGCCGCAATCGCGTGTCGACGCGAAACACGTAGCCGTTCGCGTCCACCTGGTCGAGCGCGCCGACGATGCGCGGTGCCAGCCGATCGAAGAATTCGCGGTTGGAAATGCGTTTTGCACCATCGGTCTCGCCTTCCTCGGGATAAGTGAAGACGACGTCGATATCCGACGACACGTTGAGCTCGGCGCCACCGAGCTTGCCCATCGCGACGACGATAAGCTGCTGCGGCTCGCCCGACGCGTCGCCGCGCGGCATGCCGAATGTCGTCGCCAGTGCGCGCGCATGTACGTCGACCGCAGCGGCCAGCGAGCGCTCGGCGAGGGTCGTCATCGCCTGCACGACTTCTGCGAACGGCGCCCTGCCCGTGAGGTCGCGCGCCAGCGTATGGACGAACACGCGTCGGCGCAACGCGCGCAGCGCAGCAGCGAGGCGTGGTGCGTCGTCCCCCGTCACCGCGGCGTCCACCTCGACGAACGCGTGCGTCCAGTCGAACGGTGCTTCGATCGTCGCGACAAGCTCGTCGCGCAATGCCGGGTGTGCGGTCAGCGCCTGTTGCGCATAGCGGCTGTAGGCGAGCGCGCGGTCGAGATCCATGGCGGGGCGGCTTTCGCGAAAGGCCGGCCGCAACTCGCCGCCCGGTTCATCCGCTACAATCGGTGCGCTTCAATTCGGGTTCATTATGCCTTCGACCGCGCCGGCTTCATCCCGGGTCGACCGCGTCGTGCGGTTCGCCGCGAAGGCGGCGGTCGTCGTCCTCGGCAGCTTCTTCGTGCTGCTGCTCGGCATTCGCGTCGTCGTCTATCCGCAGCTCGAAGCGCATCGGCTCGACATCGCCCGCTGGCTCGGGGAAAGAATCGGCCAGCCGGTCGAAATCGACGACATCGTCACCGGCTGGGACGGCTGGAATCCGCGGCTTTCCATCCGTGGTTTCCGCGTGCACGACCGCAGCAATGGGGCCAGCCTGCTGGACTTGCCGCGCGTCGATCTGCTGATCGCCTGGACATCGCTGCCGCGTCTCGACCTGCGGCTCAAGGAACTGACGATCGATTCGCCGCGCCTCGCGGTGCGACGCGACACGCAGGGCCGGCTGCATCTTGCCGGCCTTGAAATGCCGGGTGACGACCACGCGGATGATTCGCCGTTCGCCAACTGGGTGTTGCGCCAGCCGCAGGTGATCGTCCGCGACGGGCTCGTCGCCTGGGACGACGAGATGCGCCACGCGCCGCAGCTTCTGCTCGATCATGTCCAGTTCCGGCTCGAGCAGCGATTCGGACGCCACCAGGCCGGACTCACCGGTGTGCCGCCATCGGAGATCGCCGGGCCCATCGACATGCGCGTCGATCTCACCGGCATGTCGCGCCGGGATTTCTCGCATGTGCACGGCAGGCTTTACTTTCGCCTCGACTACGCCGACGTCGCCGCGTGGCAGGAATGGCTGCCGATGCCGTTCGCGATTCAGAGCGGGCGCGGTGCGCTGCGCGCATGGGTCGACGTCGCCGACGGCCAGGCACGCGGCGGCGTCGCCGATCTCGAGCTTGCCGATGTGCGCACTGCGCTCGGCAACCAGCAACTCGCGCCGCTTGCGCTCGCCCACCTCGCCGGGCGCGCCGAATGGAAACAGGCGCCCGGTCATGCGACGTTCAAGGCGAACGGCCTCGCGTTCGTGCTGCCCGACGGCAGCACGTTCGGGCCGACGGATCTCACACTCGCCCTCGACGAGGCGACGACGGGCGCCGATGCGGGCGGCCACCTCGCGGTCGGCGAAATCGAGCTGCAACCGCTTGCGTCGATTGCGTCGCATCTGCCCCTTCCCGATGCGGTGCGGCGCGACATCATGCATTTCGCGCCGCACGGCAGCGTGCACGACGCACGCGTCGAGTGGACCGGCGAGCTCGCCGCGCCGCGGCACTACCTGATCGGCGCCAACGTGCGCGGGTTCGCGGTCGCGTCGCATGATGGATTGCCCGGTGTGTCCGGTATGGCAGGCAGCATCGAGATGACCGAGCGCGGCGGGCGGGTTCACGTTGCCGCCGGCGCGTCGACGCTCGCGTTGCCGCGAATCTTTGCCGATCCGCTCACGTTCGACAGGCTTGCCGGCGATGTGCTTTGGCAAATGGAATCCGGCACGACGCGGGTGGAATGGAAGGGCGTCGATTTCGCCAATGCCGAGTTGGCCGGCACGACGGACGGAACGTGGCGAGCGGGCGGCGACGGACCGGGCAGCGTCGACATCACCGGGCAACTGACGCGCGCGAATCTCGCGAGCACGTATCGCTACGTGCCGGTCGTTGCGCCGGCCGCGGTGCGCGAGTGGCTGCGACGCGCGCTCGTCAACGGCAGCACCGGTGAAGCGCGGCTTGCGCTCGCCGGAGACCTCGCCCTCTTCCCGTTCGGGCAGGGCAAGGACGGCCGCTTCGAGCTCGACGTCAAGGCGCGCGACGTCACGCTTGCGTACGCCGATCGCTGGGCGCCCGTCACCGACGTCGCCGGGGAGGTGCGGGTCGACGGTGCGCGCGTCGTCGTCACCGCCTCCGGCGCGCACATGAACGGTGTCGACATTGGCGCCACACGCGCGGAAATCGCTGATCTGCGCGATGCCCGCCCGGTGCTGGTCGTCAAGGGAACGGCACGCGGACCCACGCCGCAATTCCTGGCGTTCATTGCCGCGAGCCCGGTCGCCGAATGGATCGATCACGTGACCGATGGCATCACGGCAAACGGCAACGGCGAACTCGCACTCGAGTTTGCGTTGCCCCTTCACGATCCGCAGCAGGCGACGCTCTCCGGCAATTACCGGTTTGCGTCGAGCGCGCTTCAACTCGCGCCGGCCGTACAGCTTGCCGACGCAACCGGCGCGCTCGCATTCGACGAGCACAGCATGCGCGCGGACGGCGTCGCGGCACAGGCGTTCGGCGGTCCCGTCACGCTCGCGCTCGCCGCCGAGCGCGGCCACCTGCGTGTCGACGCACGCGGCAGTGCCGACGTCGCGCAGGTGCGTACGGTGTTCGATGCGCCCGCGCTCGCGCGCGTATCGGGTAACACCGATTGGCAGCTCGCGCTCGATGCACAGGGTGGCCAGGTGGCGTGGACGCTGCAATCGTCGCTTGCCGGCGCCACGGTCGACCTGCCGGCGCCGATCGGGAAGACGGCGAGCGAGACGCAGCCGTTGCGCATCGAGCGCCGTGCAACGAAGCCGCAGGAGGACACGATCAGCGTCGACTACGGCCGCATTGCGCGCGTACTGATCCATCGCCAGGCGAGCGGCGCCACGACGAGCATCGACCGCGCGCTGGTTCTCGTCGGCAAGGCCATCGGCGATGCGCCGCCGCCCGCGCGCACCGGTGTATGGATTCGTGCCGACGTGGCGGCGATCGACGTCGATGCCTGGCTCGCCGCCGATCCGATGCGCGGCGAAGACGCGGAAACGGCAGCGTCGTCGAAGCCGCTCCAGATCGACGGTGTCGACTTGCAGGCAGCAAGCGCCACGGCGCTGGGACGCAACTTCGGCAACGTCAAGGCGACGGCACGCCGGCGCGACGCCGATTGGCACGTGGTGCTGGACGGAAACGAAATCGCCGGCAACGCCACGTGGCGAAGTGCCACGCCCACGCAGCCGCACGGTCGCATCAGCGCGCGCCTGACGCACTTGAGCCTGCCGCCCGCAGCGCAGGGCAGCGATGGCGGCGGCAGCACCAGCACCGGCGCCGACGCCAGCCATTGGGCCGGCGTCGATCTCGTCGCCGACAACGTGATCAGGAAGGGCAGGCCGCTCGGGAAGCTCGAGCTCCTTGCGCAGCCGTCGGGCACCGATTGGCAGATCACGAAGCTGTCGCTCGCAAGCGATGCCGGCCGCATTGACGCCCATGGCTTCTGGCGCGACGCAAGCGCGCGTTCGCGGACACAGCTCGATGTGGCGATCGACGTGCGCGAAGCAGGCGCCTTTCTCGGCCGCTTCGGCTGGCCGGATGCGGTGAAGGGTGCCCCGACGAAGATCGAGGGCCAGCTTGCATGGGCCGGCTCGCCGAGCGATTTCGACTATCCGTCGCTCGCCGGGCGCCTCACGCTGCATACGGGCCCCGGGCAATTCACGAAGCTCGAGCCCGGCATGGGACGCCTGCTCGGCGTGCTATCGCTGCAGGCGCTGCCGCGCCGGGTCTCGCTCGACTTCCGCGATGTATTCAGCGAGGGCTTCGCCTTCGATACGATCACCGGCGACGTGCGCGTCGACCGCGGGGTCATGCACACCGACAACCTGCGCCTTTCGGGTCCCGCTGCGGCAGTCGACATCGCGGGCGACGTCGATCTCGCGCACGAGACACAAAAACTCGACGTGCGCGTGCAGCCCTCGCTGTCGACGGGAGTATCGGCGGGCGCGGCGGCGCTCTTCATCGCCAACCCGCTGCTTGGTGCTGCCATTGGCGCCGGAACGCTGCTCGCGCAGAAAATGCTGAACAACCCGTTCGACCAGCTCTTCAGCTACCGGTACACGGTTTCCGGCAGCTTTGACGATCCCGTCGTGGCGCGGGCGAATGCACGTGCCGCGAGTGCCGAGTCGTCGTCGGCAACGATTCGATGATGCAAGGAGGCGAAGGATGAGCACGCCAACCGTGCTGCGCGTCGCGGCGGTCCAGATGAGCTCCGGCGAAGACATCGCTGCCAACCTCGCCACGGCCGCGGCATTGATCGGCAGGGCGGCGAGCGAAGGCGCGGCACTCGTGCTGTTGCCCGAGAACTTCGGATTGATGGCGCGTCACGCGCGCGACAAGGTTGCCGCACGCGAGCGCGACGGGGACGGCCCGCAGCAGGCGTTTCTCGCGCGGATGGCACGTCTGCATCGCCAGTACGTGATCGGCGGAAGCGTCCCTCTCGAAAGCGACGACCCGTCGCGCACGCGGCAGTCGCTGCTCGTTTACGCGCCGGGGGGCGAGCGCGTCGCGCGCTACGACAAGATGCATCTGTTTCGCTTCACGCATGGCGACGAGGACTACGACGAGGCGAAGACCATCGTCGCCGGCAGCACCCCGGTCAGCTTCGCCGTGTCGTGCGGCCGCGTCGGACTGTCGATCTGCTACGACCTTCGCTTTCCCGAGCTTTATCGCGCGCTCGGTGACATGGCGTTGATCGTCGTGCCGGCCGCCTTTACCGCGCGCACCGGCCGCGCGCACTGGGAAACGCTGCTCCGCGCCCGCGCGATCGAGAACCAGTGCTACGTGCTTGCCGCTGCACAATCCGGCGAACACCCGGGTGGTCGTCGCACGCATGGCCACTCGATGCTCGTCGACCCCTGGGGCGAAATCGTCGCGGAGCAGCCGGAAGGCGAAGGCGTTGCCGTCGGTGACGTCGACATGTCGCGCATCGCCGACGTCCGCACGAAGCTTCCGGCATTTTCGCACCGCACGCTGACGTAGAATGAGGTCCCATGGAATCAGGCGCACCGCTTCTTCGGGGATTCGTCGTGCTGGTGGTCGACGATGATGCCGACAGTCTCGCCACCGCGGCAATGCTGATCGAAGGCCTCGGCTGCCGCGTGCTGCGCGCGGCATCGGGTAGCGAGGCGCTCGCCATTCTCGATTCCGGCGTCCAAGTCGACCTGCTGTTCTCGGATGTGGTGATGCCGAAGGGCAACGGTCTTGCACTGACGCAGGAGGTGCGCCAGCGCCGGCCCGAGCTGCCGGTGGTGCTCGCCACCGGCTACACGGGGGTGCTGGATGCGGCGAGTTTCGGCGGAGCCATTCCGTTGATCAAGCCCTATTCGCTGGAGCGGCTCGAAGCGGTGCTCGCGGAGCAGTTGCGCGTCGCGCGCGACGCTTCGCATTGACCAGGAGCGCAGGGCGCGCTTCTAGCAGATTCGGCGTCGTGTCGCGCGTTGCGCCGCTCAGCGTCCGCGCAGAAGGACGACCACAGCGCCACTGCCGCCGGCGTGCCGCGCCGCCTCGCAGTAGGCGAGAACGTCGTCCCATTGCGCGAGCCAGCGGCGCACCTTGCCCTTCAGCACGGGTTCGCGATTGGGCGAGGTGAGGCCCTTGCCGTGGATTACCCGCACGCAACGGAAGCCCCGGTTGCGCGCATCGAGCAGGAAGTCGCCCAGCGCATCGTGCGCCTCGGTCGTGGTCATGCCGTGCAGGTCGATGACAGCCTGCACGACCCAGTGTCCGCGGCGCAGCTTCACGAGGATGTCGCGGCCAAGTCCGCGGCGCACGAATGTCTGCTCGACGTCGAGCTCCTGGCCGATGTCCCAGGAGTGCGGTGCCGGCTCGGCACCGTACTTCGAGAGCTCGAGTGCCTCGCGCTCGTCCTCCATGCGCAGCCGCGCATGTGGCAACGGACGCGCGCGCGCCGGCGCAATCCGGTTGCGCGGCGGCAGGCGCGTGACATCCGAGAATGCGTCGTGGAGGTCGATGTCGCCGTCGGCATGCTTGCCCATGCCAGCGCTGCGCCCCGGCGCCTCCGATTCGCGCACGGGAGTCCTCGTCAACGGTGGCGCCCGCACGGCCGGTGGAGGCGCGATGGCCGGCGTGGCAGGTGCCTTGGCGTCGAGCAGCGCCTTGAGATCGGTCAGCTTGGCCATGTCCGAAAGCCGCTATGCGGCTGCGGTTTCGGCGGCGGCGCGCGCGGTCTCGAGGAACACATCGGCGTCGAGCGCCGCCATGCATCCCGTTCCGGCCGATGTCACCGCCTGGCGGTACACCTGATCGGCCACGTCACCGGCCGCGAAGACGCCCGGGACGCTTGTCGCCGTTGCATTGCCCGCAGCACCGCCGAGCACGCGAATGTAGCCGTTGGACATGTCGAGCTGGCCTTCGAAGATCTGCGTGTTCGGCGTATGGCCGATCGCGATGAACACGCCGTGCACGGCGATTTCGTGCACGGCCGCGGTTTGCACGTCGCGTACGCGCACCCCGCTGACACCTTTCGCATCGCCGAGCACTTCGTCGAGGACGTGATTCCAGAGCATGCGCACGTTGCCGCCCGTGCCGGTTTTCGCATGCAGCCGGTCGACGAGGATGGCCTCGGCACGCAAGCGGTCGCGCCGATGAATCAGCGTGACGCTCCGTGCGATGTTCGACAGGTAGAGCGCCTCCTCGACCGCCGTATTGCCACCGCCGACGACCACCACGTCCTGACCCTTGTAGAAGAATCCGTCGCAGGTCGCGCACGCGGAAACGCCGCGCCCCATATGCGCTTGCTCGGAGGGCAGACCGAGATACCGGGCGGAGGCGCCGGTGGCGATGATCAGCGCATCGCATGTGTACGCGCCGTTGTCGCCATCGAGGCGAAACGGCCGGCTGGCCAGGTCGGCACGGTGAATGTGGTCGAACACGATTTCGGTGTCGAAGCGTGCGGCGTGCTTTTCGAAACGTGCCATCAGCTCGGGGCCGAGAACGCCATCGGCGTCGGCCGGCCAGTTGTCGACCTCGGTGGTCGTCATCAGCTGGCCGCCTTGCGCGAGACCGGTCAGGAGGAGCGGGCGAAGATTGGCACGCGCAGCGTATACTGCCGCCGTATAGCCGGCGGGGCCGGATCCCAGGATCAACAGGCGGGCGTGCTTGGCAGGCATGGCATTCTCGTTGACGCAAGACCTTGAAGTTTAGTGCAGATGGGGACGGGGCCCGGCCGCGCAAGCCAGCGCGCCGTTGCGAATCGCCGTCTCGCACCCGTATAATGGGCTGCATGAGGTTCTTGCGCTAGTCCCATGTTTTCCAAGAAAAACGGCAACTCGCGCCGACATTCGCCAGCGCCGGCGCGCGAGCTGTCGCCACGCATGGCGCGATTGCTGCGCGAATCGTGGTGGCTGCTGGTCGCCGCATGCTTTCTATACCTCGCGCTCACGCTCTTCACGTATACGAAGAGCGACCCGGGCTGGTCGTTTTCCGGCACCGGTGCACCCATCGCCAACCGCGGCGGCGTGGCCGGTGCCTGGCTGTCCGATCTCCTGCTCTACCTGTTCGGCCTCTCCGCGTGGTGGTGGGTCGTCGGTGGTGTCGTGCTGGTCGTGCTCGGCTATCGGCACGTCATGCATCCCGAGCGGACGAGCGAGCATCCGATCGCGCTCGCCGCGATCGGTTTCGCGCTCGTGCTTCTGGCAAGCGCATCGCTCGAGGCGATCCGGCTGTGGCGGCTGCCGGCCACGTTGCCGCAAAAGCCGGGCGGAGCGGTCGGCGAGGTGATCGGTGACGCGCTGGCGCGGGGCGTCGGCTTCAACGGCGCGACGCTTTTGCTGCTCGCGCTTTTCGCGGTCGGCACATCGCTGCTGTTCGGCGTTTCCTGGCTGCGGGTGATGGAGCGCATCGGTGCTGGCGTGGAGACGCTCGTCGCCCGCGCACGTGCGCGCCGCGAGGCCGCGTTGGACCGGCGCATCGGTGATCTCCGCGCCGCCGAGCGCGAGCAGCTGGTGGACCACCTGCGCGAGGATGTCGCTGCGCACGAACCGGTGGTCGTGGTGCCCGCCGTGACCGCGGTCGCGCGTTCGGATCGTGCAACGCGCGAGAAGCAGCGCCCGCTTTTCACCGACATGCCCGATTCCCCGCTGCCGCCACTGTCGCTGCTCGAGGAGGCGCCGCCCGCGGCCGAAACGGTCAGCGGCGAAACGCTCGAATTCACGTCGCGGCTCATCGAGCGCAAGCTCGCCGACTTCGGTGTCGCGGTGAAGGTGCTCGCCGCCTACCCGGGACCGGTCATCACGCGCTACGAAGTCGAGCCGGCGGTCGGCGTCAAGGGCGCGCAGATCGTCAACCTCGTCAAGGATCTCGCGCGTGCGTTGTCGGTCGTGTCCATCCGCGTCGTCGAGACGATCCCCGGCAAGTCGTGCATGGCGCTCGAATTGCCCAATGCGCGCCGCCAGGTCGTGAAGCTGGTCGAACTGCTTGCGTCGACGACGTACAACGATGCGCCCGGCGTGCTGACCCTCGCACTCGGCAAGGACATCGCGGGCAAGCCGGCGATCACCGATCTCGCGCGCACGCCGCATCTGCTCGTTGCGGGAACGACCGGGTCGGGCAAGTCGGTGGCCGTCAACGCGATGATCCTGTCGCTGCTGTACAAGGCCGAGCCGCGGCAGGTGCGGCTGATCCTGATCGACCCGAAGATGCTCGAGCTCTCGGTGTACGACGCGATTCCGCATCTGCTGGCACCGGTCGTCACCGACATGAAGCTCGCGCCGAACGCGCTCAACTGGTGTGTCGGCGAAATGGAGCGCCGCTACAAGCTCATGTCGACGCTCGGCGTGCGCAATCTCGCCGGCTACAACCAGAAGGTCGCCGACGCGAAGAAGGCGGGCAAGCCGCTCACGCATCCATTCTCGCTCACGCCCGATGCACCCGAGCCGCTCGAGGAGATGCCGCTGATCGTCGTCGTCGTCGACGAGCTCGCCGATCTGATGATGGTGACGGGCAAGAAGATCGAGGAGCTCATTGCGCGCATCGCACAGAAGGCGCGCGCTGCGGGTATCCACCTGATCCTCGCGACGCAGCGGCCGTCGGTCGACGTGATCACCGGGCTCATCAAGGCCAACATTCCATCGCGCATCGCGTTCCAGGTTGCGAGCAAGATCGACTCGCGCACGATCCTCGACCAGATGGGGGCCGAGGCGCTGCTCGGCCAGGGCGACATGCTGTACCTGCCGCCGGGCACGGGTTATCCGCAGCGCGTGCACGGCGCGTTCGTGTCCGACGCGGAAGTGCATCGCGTCGTCGAGCATCTGAAAGCGCAGGGCGAACCGCAATACATCGAGGGCATCCTCGAAGGCGGTACCGTGTCTTCCGACGGTGACGACGCTGCCGGCGTCGACGGGCCCGACGCCGAATCCGATCCGATGTACGACCAGGCGGTCCAGATCGTGCTGAAGACGCGCCGCCCATCGATCTCGCTCGTGCAGCGGCATCTGCGCATCGGCTACAACCGCGCGGCGCGGTTGATCGAGCAGATGGAGCGCGCCGGCCTCGTATCGGCGATGCAGACGAACGGCAACCGCGAGGTGCTGGTTCCCGTGAGCAAGGCCGACGCGTGAAAGCAACGCGGCGAGCTGGCGATGAATGGGGGTGCTCTACGAGGCCGCCGCGCCCGCTCCGGCTTGCCCTCGTGCTGCTTGCTGCGGCACCGCTCGCCTGGGCGGGTCCCGTCGAGGTTTATCGCGAGGGACCGCGTTACTGCCCGCGCGATCGCGCAGTCGACGCAGCACCGATCAGCGAAGCGCAGGCGATCGAGCGCGCACGCGTGCTGCTGCCCGACCGCTATTGCGGTCCGAGCACGTTCGTGAGCGGATGCGACGTCGTCCCCGAGCATGCGCTCGGGTCGTGGCGGATCTATTTTCACCAGTACCGGATGCGCGACGCGCAGCGCGACTGGGGCGGGCTCACGCACACGTACGTCGTCCTCGACGACGTCGGCAATTGCGATGCGAACATCCCCGGCACCGAGCAGGGAGCACCGCGATGAAGCGACGCACAGCGCGCTCAGCGTGGATGCGCTGCACAGGTGCGATCGCGGCCTTCGTCGTCCTGCACGCCACGGCGGCGACGGCGTCGGGGCTGGACGAGCTGCATGCGTTCCTCGAGGGCACACAGAGCGCGCAGGGTGCGTTCAAGCAGGTGGTCGTCAACCGCGACGGCCGCACGACGCAGACGACGGCGGGCACGTTCGCGTTCGCGCGTCCCGGCAAATTTCGCTGGACCTACGACAAGCCGTTCGACCAGCTGATCGTCGGCGACGGCGACAAGGTCTGGGTCTACGACCGCGACCTCAACCAGGTGATCGTGCGCAAGCTCGACGCGGCGCTCGGGGCGACGCCGGCGGCGCTGCTCGCGGGCGACAATGCGCTCGAAAAGAACTTCACGCTGGTCGCCGGTGGCGCCGAGGGCGGCCTCGAATACGTGGACGCCACACCGAAAGCGCCCGACTCGCAGTTCAAGCGCATTCGACTGGGCTTCGCGCAGAACCTGCCGCGCAGGATGCTGCTGACCGACGCCTTCGGGCAGACCACCGAGCTGACCTTCAGCGACCTGCAGCGCAATCCGAAGCTTCCTGCCGGCACCTTCAGCTTCACGCCCCCGAAGGGTGCGGATGTCGTAGGGAAGTAACGCGCAACGCAACATCGCGATCGAGGATCGCGCCCAATTGCCAGCCGATCTGTTCGCAGTGCCCGCTGACGATGCGCCGCTGACACCGCTCGCCGAGCGTCTGCGGCCGAGGTCGATCGCCGACGTGATCGGCCAGCGGCATCTGCTTGCGCCCGGCAAACCGCTCGCGGTCGCGTTCGCGGCCGGCAAGCCGCACTCGATGATCCTGTGGGGTCCGCCCGGCGTGGGCAAGACGACGCTGGCGCGCCTGATGGCCGATGCGTTCAATGCCGATTTCGTCGCGATTTCCGCAGTGCTCGCCGGCGTCAAGGACATTCGCGACGCCGTCGCCCGTGCCGAGCTCGCGCGCGAGCAGTTCGGGCGCAGCACGATCCTGTTCGTCGACGAGGTGCACCGGTTCAACAAGGCGCAGCAGGACGCCTTCCTGCCGTTCGTCGAGCGTGGGCTTCTCACGTTCATCGGCGCCACCACCGAAAACCCGTCGTTCGAGGTGAACAGCGCGCTGCTGTCGCGTGCCGCCGTGTACGTGCTGCATCCGCTGTCGGCGCCGGAGCTCGCGCAATTGCTCGCGCGAGCCGCCACCGCGGCCATGCCTGCCGCCATCGTGGACGACGCAGCGCGCGATGCACTCGTCAACTATGCCGACGGCGACGGGCGGCGGCTCGTGAATCTCGTCGAGCAATTGGCGACCGCGGCGGGCGAAGCGCAAAGGTCGACCATCGACCTCGCATTCGTCGAAGCGACGATCGCGCGCAGCCTGCGCCGCTTCGACAAGGGCGGCGACGCGTTCTACGACCAGATCTCGGCGTTGCACAAGGCGGTGCGCGGCTCCGATCCCGACGCGTCGCTGTACTGGATGTGCCGGATGCTCGACGGCGGCGCCGATCCGCTCTATGTCGGGCGGCGCCTGATTCGCATGGCGAGCGAGGACATCGGCCTCGCGGATCCGCGCGCGCTTTCGCAGGCGATCGACGCTGTCGCATGCTACGAGCGCCTCGGTTCCCCGGAAGGCGAGTTGGCACTCGCGCAATGCGTGCTCTATCTCGCCTGCGCACCGAAAAGCAACGCCATCTATCGTGCATACAACGCGGCGCGCGCGTTCGTCGCGGACGACGGCTCGCGGCCGGTACCGCTGCGTTTGCGCAATGCGCCGACCCGCCTCATGAAGGGCCTTGGCTACGGCAAGGGTTACCGCTACGCACACGACGAAGCGGACGCGTATGCGGCCGGCGAACGCTACCTGCCCGACGACATGCCGGATGTGATGTTCTACGAACCGACGGACCGTGGCGCCGAGGCGCGAATCGCCGAGCGGCTGCAGGCGCTGCGCCGGCGCGATACGGTGGAGGGCGGCAAGCGCGTGCCGCCGGTCACCGGGGAATGAGCGTGCCGCCTTGGGGGGCGGCGCAGCCGCGCAGCGGCAAGCATGCGGCATCACACCACTTGATAGAATCGCTCGATGCTCGACATCAACGCGCTGCGCAACGATCTGGCCGGCGTCGCCGCCGCACTCGACAAGCGGGGCGTCAAGCTCGACACGGCCCGCTTCGAAGCCCTCGAAGCCGAGCGCAAGCGACTGCAGACGCGCACCCAGGACCTGCAGGCAAGGCGCAACGCGCTGTCCAAAGAGGTGGGCGCGGCGAAGGGCCGGCACGAAGACGCAACCGCGTTGCTGCACGACGTCGCCGGCGTCGCCGGCGAGCTCACGAATCTCGAGCGCGAGCTCGACAACGTGCAGGTCAAGCTGCGCACGTTCCTGCTCGAGCTGCCCAACGTCACGGACGCGTCGACGCCGGTCGGACGTTCCGCCGACGACAACGTGGAAGTGCGCCGCGTCGGCACGCCGCGCGTGTTCGACTTTGTGCCGAAGGACCACACCGATCTCGGCGAAGCGCTCGGCCTGCTCGATTTCGCCACCGCCGCCAGGATGTCCGGCGCGCGCTTCACATTCCTGCGCGGCGACCTCGCACGACTGCATCGTGCGCTTGCGCAGCTCATGCTCGACACGCACACGCAGGAGCATGGGTACACGGAGTGCTACACACCGTACATCGTCAATGCCACGGCGCTCGTCGGCACGGCGCAGCTTCCCAAGTTCGGGGCCGACATGTTCGGCGTCGCGGCGGGGGGCGAGTCGGCGGCAGACGAGACGCAGCCTGCGCGCTACCTCATCTCCACGTCGGAGATCACGCTTGCCAATTCGGTGCGCGACGAAATCCTTCCCGCGGAAGCACTTCCGATCAAGCTGACCGCGCATACGCCGTGCTTCCGCTCGGAAGCGGGCAGCTACGGCAAGGACACGCGCGGCATGATCCGCCAGCACCAGTTCGACAAGGTCGAGCTCGTGCAGATCGTGCGGCCCGAAAATTCATACGCCGCGCTCGAGGAGCTCACGCGCGACGCCGAATCGATCCTGCAGAAGCTCGAATTGCCCTATCGCGTGGTTGCGCTTTGCACGGCGGACATCGGTTTTGCGGCCGCGAAGACCTATGACCTCGAGGTGTGGCTTCCCGGTCAGGACGCGTATCGCGAGATCTCGTCGTGCTCGAATTGCGAAGCGTTCCAGGCGCGGCGCATGCAGGCGCGCTTTCGCAACGACAAGGGCAAGCCCGAGCTCGTGCATACGCTGAACGGCTCGGGCCTCGCCGTCGGGCGCACGCTGGTTGCGGTGATGGAGAACCACCAGCGCGAAGACGGCTCGATCGAAGTCCCCGCGGCGCTGCGGCCGTACATGAACGGCGTCGACGTCATTCGCCGCAGCCGCGCAGCGGTCTAGCGCATGTTGCCCGTGTGCCCGAGCGAGTAGCGCCCGGGCTGCGGCCATACGGTGAGACCGTGCGGCTCCTTGCCCACCGCGATCTTCTGCACCGCGCCGCTCGTCGTGTCGACCATGTAGACGACGTTGTCGTAGCGCCCCGATAGCCAGAGCTGCCTGCCGTCGGCGCTGACATTGCCCATGTCGGGGCTGCCGCCGCCGGGAATGGGCCATGTGACGTCGACCTTCTGACTCGCGAAATCGACGACCGACACGCTGCCCTTGCCGTGCGCGGGCCCGTGGATCCTGTTCGAGCCTCGATTGGTGACGTAGAGCTTGCGCCCGTCGCGGCTCGGATAGAGCCCATGCGTGCCCTTGCCGGTCGCGATGAAGCCCACTTCGCGGAACGACGCGCCGTCGATGATGAACACGCCATCGGCCATCATGTCGGCGACGTAGAACAGCTTGCCGTCGGGACTGATGCGGATGTCCTGCGGCATGCCGCCCTTGGACAGCGTCAGGTAGCCGAGCACCTTGCGATCGACGAAGTCGATCTTCGCAAGACCCTTCGCGAATTCGCAGGTGAAGATCGCATACCGGCCGTCGATCGAGAAGTCGGCGTGATTGATGCCGCCGCATTCCGGCACGTCGAGCGACCATTGCAGCGCCATCGTCTTCGGGTCGCGAAAGTCGAGCCGCTTGTGCGCTTCGGCGACGACGATCGCGGATTGCCCGTCCGGCGTGAAATACATGTTGTAGGGATCGTCGACCGCAATCGGCTGTCCCGGCTTGCCGGTCGCAGGATCGATCGGCGTCAGGCTGCCCTTCGTCGTGCCTTCCGCATTGTTCGCGACCCACAGCGTCGACAGATCCCACGACGGGACGACGTGCTGCGGGTTGAGGCCCACCCTGAACCGGTTCACGACCTTGAGCGTCGCGGGGTCGATCACGTAGACGTCGTCCGACTGGACGTTCGGCACGTACACACGGGGCAGCGCGTTGCGCACGGCGGGGCTCAGGTGCGTTGCCGACGTTTCGCTGTACAGGTTGGCCGGATCGACGACGGGCGGCATGCCAGGCAGCGTCGTGACGGCGGATGCGGACGGTGCAGTGGTCGCGCCAGGCTGCGCGACGGCTGGCGACGCGATCATCGTCGCGAGCAGCGGCGCAAGAATCGAAGCAAGGGAAACGCGAAGCTTCACGAAGTCACTTTCCTGAGGAGGAGGATTAAACGAAGGGGCCGCGTCAACGCCGTGTCAGGCGCCGGATCGATTCGACCGAGCGGCGCACGATCGAATCGACGCCGAGGCGACCGAGTTCCGCGGTGGCGCGGCGCGGATCGCCGTAGACGCCGTGCGCCGCGTCGAGGTCATTGCCGGAGGCGAGCTCGCGTGAACGCACGAGCCCGGGATCGACGGCGAGCGACAGCGAAGTATCGGCGAGGCCGGCATGCGTGCCGATTTCGCCCTTCGAGAAGCCGCGCGCGGCGAGCGCGGCGGGATACTCCGTTTCGGTGACGCGATAGTAGTCGGTGAGCGCGTGTGCGCGCGCCGGCGTGTTCGCCCATTCGCGGTCGAGCCGCGCCGCAACCCGCACCTCGCTTTGCTGATAGCCGCCGTGATCGCCGACGAAGACGACATCGCGAAAGCCGTGCGCGCGAAGGCTTCGTGCCGCCGCGTCGAGCACGCTTTCGAATGTCGCGACCGGGATCGAGATCGTGCCGGCGAAGCGCATGTGCGCCGAGGGCGGATCGATGCCGCCCTCGGGCACGTAGGCGATGACCGGCGCGACCAGCGCGTTGCCGAGTGCCGCGGCGATCTTTCCCGACAGCACCTTCACCCGCACGTTGTGCTTGCCGAGGACCATTGCCGGACCGCTTTGCTCGGTGCCGCCGATCGGGATCAGCACCGTGGTCTTGCCGGCGCGAACCTGCGCCTGCACTTCGGTGGTGGTGAGCTCGTCGAGGAAAACGCTCTGCTGCGCATGTGCGATCGCCGACACGAGCGCGAGAACGCATGCGGCAACGATGTGTAGCGGGCGAGCGGCCATCCGGCAATGGTAGGCGATCGGCCGCGATGACCGCGTGCGCGCCTTTGCAGGCGGCGCATTCGTTCAGCGCAGCGCGCGGTCTCGCACGCGGACGCCGTTCAGCGCTCTGCGAGGCTTGCGTGCAGGCGCGGCCTGCCCGCGTCCTCGGTGCGCAGCAGGATGTCGTAGTACCCGCGCACGCGCCCGACGAACGCAACCGGCATGCCGCCGCGCGCATAGCCGTTCTTGAGCGTCACGTAGTACTCGGGCTCGGCCAGGAGCGGCAGCACCTTGCGCACATCGCTCCACAGGTCGGGATTGAGCTTCTGCCGCTGCGCCAGCACGCGGGCGTCCTCGAGGTGGCCGATGCCGATGTTGAACGCCGCCAGTGCCAGCCAGGTGCGATCGGGCTCGCCGATGCGCGGCGGCAGTTTGCGCTTGAGATCGGCGAGGTACCGCGCCGCGCCGATCGCCGCGGACTTCGGATCGAGCCGGTCGGCCACGCCGAGCGCGCGCGCCGTGTCCTCGGTCAACTGCATGAGGCCGCGCACCCCGGTCTCGCTCGTCGCTCCTGCGTCCCATTGCGATTCCTGGTACGCGATCGCCGCAAGCAGCCGCCATTCGATGCCGCTTTTCACCTGCGCATCGACAAATGTCTTGCGCCACTCGGGCAGCGCCTTGCGGATGCGGTCCTGGAACACGCTTGCGTCGATGCGCTCCACGGGCGGCGTTTCGGCGAAATAGCGTTCCGTCAATCGCGCGAGCGTGCCGTCCTTCCGCAGCCGGGCGAAGAAGGCGTTCAGCGCGTCGCGAAGCTCGGGGTAGCCGGGTGCCACGGCCCAGGCGAATTCGCGCTGCGGCCCGGCCGGGAACGCGACGTCGAAATCCAGGTAGATGTTGCGCGCGACGGTTGCATCGCTCGAGGCGACCACGGCATAGCTGATCGTGCCGTCGGCGACCTGCGCGATCAGGGCATCCGCGGAGGCCACGTCCACCGGCTGCCAGCGTACCTCCGGATGCGCCGTGCGCACGGCAGCGAGCTGGCGGTCCATCCCGGTATGCGCCGGGTAAGCCACGCTCGCCCGGTCGAGATCGTCCCAGCGCCGGGGACGGAAACCATCGACGTTGTAGATCAGGACCGGCTCGACGGCGTGATACCCGCTGCTCCACGCGAGGGCGGGACTCGCTCCGGGGACGTCATTGCCGTTGGCCGACGGAAACAGGCCGCCGGCACCGACTTGCGCCTCGCCGTGGCTGATCTTCGCGAGGAGCGCCGCCGCGCCGTCGGCGTACTCGACGTTGAGCGGCACGCCGCGTTCGCGTGCAAACCGGGTCAGCAGGTCGTGATCGAAGCCGCTGGCCTGGCCGTCGGGGCCGATGAACCAGGTCGCGGGCCCCGGCCGGACGACCACGTTGATGCCCGGCGTGGCGGGCGGCTGCGGTGTCAGCGGCTCGTCGCAGCCCGAGAACGCCAGCAGTGCGACCCCGGCGAGGCCGATGATGCAAGTACGGGCAAACGCTCGATCGCGCATGGTGTTCCATCGCCCCGTTGCCGGGCGCGTGCTCGAAGGTTTGCGGCGATCTTTGCCGCCGTAGACTGGTGCAGCCTTGCCAAGGGCTGCGGAAACTCCATGGTGGTCGCGGGTGCGAAGGCATCCCGGCGACGCGGCCGATTATAACCCTGCCAACATCATGGCCAAGTGACCGCCTGGCCGCGCGTTCAACCGCTCATGGCTGCTTTTTCGACCGCTCGGCCGGTCCGACCCTGGCGCGCCCGGTATAATGGCGACTTCGCGCAAACGGCGCCCCGATCAACGGCGGGTCGCCCCGCATTGCACGGTCGTGAATCTGGTCAGGTCCGGAAGGAAGCAGCCACAGCGATTTACTGCAAGTGCCGGGGGAACGGCTCGCCACCCTTGCTCCTTGTCGACCAGGTCGACCTGATCGTGCACGGTCGACACCGCAGGCTTCGATGAGTTATCAGGTCCTCGCCCGCAAATGGCGGCCGCGTGCGTTCGGCGAGCTCGTCGGGCAGGAGCACGTGGTGACGGCACTGACGAACGCGCTGACGCGCGGACGGCTGCACCACGCCTACCTCCTCACCGGCACCCGCGGCGTCGGCAAGACGACGCTCGCCCGCATCCTGGCGAAGAGCCTCAACTGCGAGCGCGGCGTGTCGGCGACGCCGTGCGGCGAATGTGGCGCATGCCGCGACATCGACGCCGGCCGCTTCGTCGACCTGCTCGAGCTCGACGCGGCGTCGAACACCGGCGTCGAGAACATGCGCGAAATCCTCGACAACGCGCGTTATGCGCCCACCGCGGGCCGCTACAAGGTGTACCTGATCGACGAGGTGCACATGCTGTCGAAGGGCGCGTTCAACTCGATGCTGAAGACGCTCGAGGAGCCCCCCGACCACGTCAAGTTCGTGCTCGCGACGACCGACCCGCAGAAGATCCCGGTCACCGTGCTGTCGCGCTGCCTGCAGTTCAACCTGACCCCGCTGCCGCGCACGCTGATCGCCGATCGGCTCGCGCACATCCTCGGTGCCGAATCGGTCGCGTTCGACGCAACGGCGCTGCCGCTTCTTGCCGCCGCCGCGCAGGGATCGCTGCGCGACGCGCTGTCGCTGCTCGACCAGGCCATCGCTTATGGCGGCGGCGAGGTCCGCGAGCCGGCCGTGCGCGCGATGCTCGGCGTCGTCGACCGGGATTATCTGTACCGGCTGGTCGACGCGCTTCTCGGCAACGACGGCGCGGCGTTGCTTGCCGAAGCCGACCGCCTTGCCGCCGCCGGCCACGCCTTCGCTCCGGCCCTGGACGAACTCGCGCTGCTGTTCCACCGTGTGGCGGTCGTACAGGCCGTTCCCGGGGCGCCGGGCGGGGACGACGGCGAGCGGGTTGCCGATTACGCGGCACGGATGGCGCCCGAGAGCGTGCAGCTTGCCTACCAGATCGCGGTGCAGGGTCGCGCGGATCTTGCGCTCGCTCCGGATGAAGCGACCGGCTTTTCGATGACCCTCCTGCGCCTGCTCGCGTTCGAGCCTCTGCACGACGACGAGGCCACGCGTACGCCGACGCCGAGTGAAGCGGTGCGCGCCACGCCGGCGGACAGGTCGCCCGGCGTCGATCGCAACGTCGTCGATCGCAACGTCGTCGCGATGCGCACGGCCGATGCGCCGGCGAAGGCGAGGGCAGCGGCACCGCCGCCGACGGACGAACCGGTGAACGGCGTAGCGCCCCCTCGCCATTCCGCCGACACGCCGCGCGTCACGCTGCCCGAATCCAATGCCGACTGGCCCGCGTTCGTTGCGAGGCTGCGGCTGATCGGCATGGCGGCGCAGCTCGCGGCGCAATCCGAGTTGAAGTCGGTGCGCGGCAACGCACTTTCGCTTGCCATTCCGGTCACGCACAAGCACCTTGCCGACAAGGCTTACGCCGACAAGCTCAAGGCCGCGCTGGAAGCCGCGACGGGCCGCAAGCTCCTGCTCGCCTTCGAGATCGGCGAGAGCAGCGACGGCTCGCTTGCCGCCATCGCCCGGCGCGAGCGCGAGCAGGCACGCGCGGAAGGCGAAGCCGCGTTTCGAAGCGAGCCGTTCGTCCGCGACCTCGTCGCACGATTCGACGCGACGGTGCGTGTGGAAACGATCGAGCCGGCGGTGCGTGAGGCGCCGCTCCCATCCTCCACGAGGCAGGAAACGCGATGATGAAGAACCAGTTGGCCGGCCTGATGAAGCAGGCGCAGCAGATGCAGGAAAACATGCAGCGCGCGCAGGAAGAGCTCGCGCGCACCGAAGTCGAAGGCGAGTCGGGCGCGGGGCTCGTGAAAATCGTGATGACGTGCCGCCACGACGTCAAACGCGTGTCGATCGACCCGTCGCTGCTCGGCGAGGACCGTGACATGCTGGAAGACCTCGTTGCGGCCGCGTTCAACGATGCCTTGCGCCGCGCCGAGGCGACCTCGCAGGAAAAGCTCGGCAGCCTGACGGCGGGGATGCCGCTCCCGCCGGGATTCAAGCTCCCGTTCTGACCGATGAACGCACGCGATGCCGGTGCCCGCGTGGCCCGCTCCGAACCGCTTGGCAGCCTCGACGAGCTGTCGCAGGCGTTGCGTTGCTTGCCTGGTGTCGGGCCGCGCGCGGCGCAGCGGATGGCGCTTCACCTGCTGCAGCACGACCGCGATGGTGCCGCGCGGCTCGCGCGCGCGCTCATCGACGCGACACGCACCATCCAGCACTGCGAGCGCTGCAACACGTTCACCGAAGGCGCGCTTTGCGCGCTGTGCCAGTCGGCGAAGCGCGACGCCACCGAGCTATGCGTCGTCGAAACGCCGGCGGATCTGCTGATGATCGAGCAGACACAGGCCTACTCGGGACTCTATTTCGTGCTGATGGGCCGGCTCTCGCCGCTCGACGGCATCGGCCCGGCGGAAATCCGGCTCGAGCGGCTGCTCGAGCGCGCCAGCGATGGCGTGGTGCGCGAAGTGATCCTGGCGACCAATTTCACCAACGAAGGCGAGGCCACCGCGCATTACCTCGGCGAGCTGCTCACGGCGCGCGAGCTTCGCGTCACGCGGCTCGCGCGCGGCGTGCCAGTGGGCGGCGAGCTCGAGTACGTCGATGCAGGCACGCTCGCGCAGGCGCTGCGCGAGCGGCGGACGGTGCCGGCGTAAGAGTTCAGCAAGTGGCAGGGCTGCAAGTCGCCGCAACCTTCGCCGTGACTTGCAGCTCTGACCTCGAAGTCGCTGTTACTTCGTGCCCTGGTACAGCACGCTCGGCAGCCACAGGATGATCTGCGGAAAGACAATGCAAAGCCCGTTGCCGATCGCCTGCAGGCCGATGAACGGCATCGCCGACTTGAAGATCATCGCCATCGTGATCTCCTTTGGCGCGACGCTCTTCAGGTAGAACAGCGAGTAGCCGAACGGCGGACTGAGGAACGCCATCTGCATGTTCACCATGAAGATGACGCCGTACCACAGCGACACGTCGTCGGGCTTGACGCCCGCGATGCCGGCGAGGCCGCCCCACGGCAGCGCGGTCAGGATCGGCAGGAAGATCGGTACGGTGAGCAGCATGATGCCGACCCAGTCGAGGAACATCCCGAGGACGAACAGGATCACCATCATCAGCAGCAGGATGCCGTAGGGCGGCAATCCGGTCGCGAGGATCGACTGCGCGACGAATGTCTGTCCGCCCTTGATGATGAAGAAGCCGACGAACATCGTCGCGCCGAAGAAGATCCACATCACCATCGCCGTCGCCTTCAGCGTCGACATGGCGGCTTCGTACAGAGACACCCAAGTCAGACGCCGGTGCAGCGCGCACACGGCGAGCGCGCCGAACGTGCCGATACCCGCCGCCTCGACAGGGGTCGCGATGCCGACGAAGATGATCCCGAGGACGAGGATGATCAGCAGCACCGGCGTGATCGTGTTGCGCAACAGGCGCAGCTTCTCGCGCATGCCGACACGCTCCTCCACAGGCAGCGCCGGACCGAGCGACGGGTTGATGTAACAGCGGATCGTCACGTACGCGATGTACATGCCGGACAGCAGCAGCCCCGGGAACACCGAGCCGATCAGAAGCTCGCCGAGCGACTGTTGCGCAACGACCGCATACACGATGGCCATCACCGAGGGCGGGATCAGGATGCCGAGCGTGCCGCCGGCAAGCAGCGCACCGCAGGCGAGCTTGGGATCGTACTTGCGCCGCAGCATCGCTGGCAGCGCGATCATTCCCATCGTGACTTCGGTCGCACCCACCACGCCGACCATGGCGGCCAGCAGCGTGCACGCGACGACGGTGGCCGACGCAAGCCCGCCTTTCAACGCGCCCAGCCACTTGTAGATGACGTCGAACAGCTCCTCGATGATGCCGGCCTTCTCGAGCACCGCCGCCATGAAGATGAAGAGCGGCACCGCCGAAAGCTGGTAGTCCGTCATGAACGGGAAGATCCGCGACGGCATCATGTTCAGCACCGCGCTGTTGCCGAACACGTACAGGAAGATCGTCGCGAGGCTGCCCGTGCAGAACGCCATCGGCAGGCCCAGCGCCAGCAGCAGGCCGAGGCCGCCGAACAGCAGCAGCGACAGCCATTCGATCGGGATGTCGATGCCCATGCTTACGCTCCCCTGCGCGCGACGAACAGAATGTCCTTGATCAGCTTCGATACGCCTTGCAGCAGCAGCAACGCAGCGCCGACCGGAATTGCGAGCTTCACGACCCAGTACTGGATGCCCCATTCGGTGAACGAATGCTCGCCGGCGTTGACGGCGTCGGCAGCGAAGCGATAGCCGGTCACGAGCATCGTGATGATGAAGATGAAAAAGAACACCGAGGTGATGATGTCGGCGATCGCCTTGCCGCGCGGCGAGAACTTGGCATAGATCACGTCGACGCGCACGTGCTGGTCCTCGCGGTACGCGTACGCGCCCGAGAGCATGTACTGCATGCCGAACATCAGGAACATGCTCTCGTGCACCCAGTTCGTCGGCGAATTGAAAACGAACCGCGCAACGACTTCGTAGTAGTAGAAGAACACGGCGATCAGCGACCACCACGCGACGAACTCGCCGGCCTTGACGTTGATGGTCTCGATCACATCGGTGACGCGTGAATGGAAGTGCAGCGTCGGGTCTTCTGCGAGCACCGGCTCGGCAACCGCCGCCACACCGGGCGGAATCATCTCCGCCACCGGGCGGTGCGGCGCAGCCGCCTCCTGCTTGCGCACGGCGCGCACCAGCCCGGGTAGTAATACGGCATCGATCAGCAGCAGGATCGCAAGCACGATCGCGCCCCAGCGACCGCGTGAAGACCATTGGTCGGTGACGGCCTGTGCCACGTTGAATTCGGACTGGCGCTGCTTGACGTCGGCCTGCGCGCGTTCGTAGGCCGCGCTCGACTCCGGCGTCGCCTGACCCGCCTCCGGCTTGGCGATCCGCGCGGCGTTTTGTGCCTGCTCGAGGGCAGCAAAAGTTCGTGACGTGTCGTCGCGCACTTCGCGGACCTCGGCATTGCAATAAAGGATGAACAGGAAGACCGGGATGAAGACGATCCCGACGGCGCTGCGCAGGTAGAACCGGTGGATGCCGAGGAAGCCCGCCGTGAGCCAGAACAGGTAGGCGATGAAGAGCGACGGCCGCGCATCGGTCGTCTTCTGCATCTGGCGGCGCACCAGCCAGGTCGCGATCAGCGGAAAGAAGAGCAGCCCGGCCCAGTAGAGCCAGTGCGGCATGACGAACGTCAGTGTGGGCATGGCGTTGGCGCATCCATAGCCCGCGGCGGCCCCGAGGGCCGCCGCGCGCGTTGCCAGTACTGGAAAACCGGTCGCAACCGCGACCGGGTCACGTCTCGAGCTTCAGTCCCTTGTACATGTCGGGCGTCACGTAACCGCAGGTCGGCGATTCCATGACGTCGAGCTGAAGCTTGAAGATGCGCGCCGCATCCTTGTCCTTGTTCGCCCATTTGAACCAGATGGGAACGGCAACGCGCTGGAACTTGGGCAGGTCCTCGGCCGGCAGGCGATTGATCTGCGTGCCCGCCTTCTCGAATTTGCCCCACGCTTCGAGATCGGCCTTCTGGATCGCGCCGTGATGGATGTTCGAGTACACCTGGATCTCATCGTCGAGCCAGACCTTCATCTTCGGCGAAAGCTTGTCGTGCACGTCCTTGCGCACGACGAAGTCCATCAGGTCGACCGGTTGGTAGATCGACTCGAGTCCCGGAGGGCCGGTCCAGATGTACTTTGTGACCTGCTGGAAGCCGAGGTCCCAGTTGACGGCCGGACCCGTGTAATCGGCCGCATCGACCGTGCCCTTCTCCAGTGCCGAGAAAACCTCGCCGCCGGGAAGCAGCGTGGTACGGGCGCCGATCGCCGCGAAGCCCTCGGCGATCATGCCGCCGGGCACCCGCAGCTTCAGGCCCTTGAAGTCCTCCGCGGTACGGATCGGCTTCTTCGAATGGATGATGTTCGGGCCGTGATGAATCCGGTTGACGTAGTACAGGCCCTGCTTGGCGAACACCTCGCGGATCGCCTCGAGGCCGCCCTTGCTGTAATAGAAGATGTCCCACTCGTGCGGGTAGCGCAGGCCCATCAGGTACGACGACATGAACGCCGTCGCCGGGATCTTGCCGACCCAGTACACGGTGAACGAATTCATCGCCTCGAGCACGCCGTTGCGCACGCCGTCCAGCAACTCGAAATCGCCGACGACTTCCTTCGCCGCGAACGGCTTGAACTCGAGCTCGCCGCCCGTTTTCTCCTTGATCGTGCCGCACCAGCTCTTGAACGTCTGCAGGCCGACACCCGCCGGCCAGGACGTCTGGATCTTCCAGACCGTGGTCTCGGCGGCGCGGGCGTTGCGGATGAATGGCGCGCCGACGATCGCGGCGGTTCCCGCGGCCGCCGCACCGACTTTCAGCAAACGGCGCCGGGCGGGCTCGAGCGGGGGCGCAGCGCCCGGCTTCGTGGTCTCTTCCATGGGTTCCTCCTGTTGACTGCGATCGGGTGACTACGATCACGGCCGGTCTTTTGCGCCGGCTTTTGCAGCGTGCTGCGGGACCATGCCGCCGCAAGCCTGCGGCGTCCTGCTTACTGGGCAGGGGCAAAGTATCCGAGAACTGCGAACGCCCGGCAAGTCCCTTTTGTTCCGTTGCCCAGCCGGAATCGGCGGAGTAGGCTCGTCATCGACGAGACGGGCCGGAGCCGTCTCGAAACGAGGAGGTCCCACGATGCTCGTCAGTGAAATCCTGCGGATCAAGGGTCATACGCTTTTCACCACGCCGCCCGAGCGTCCCGTGCTCGAGGCGGTGAGGGTGATGGCCGAGCACGACATCGGATCGCTCGTGGTGATGGACCACGGCCGCGTGGCCGGAATGCTGACGTTTGCCGAGGTCCTGAAGGCGCTTGCCGATCGCGCCGGCTCGCTCGACGATGTCAAGGTGGCCGACATCCACGTGCGCGACCCGCTCACCGCCACGCCCGAGCTTGATGTGATGGAGCTGCGCCGCGTGATGCTCGAGCGGCATGCGCGCTACGTCCCGGTGATGGACGGCACCCTGTTGCAGGGCGTCGTGTCGTTCCACGACGTGGCGAAGGCGGTCCTCGACGAGCAGAGCTTCGAGAACCGCATGTTGAAGAGCTACATCAAGAGCTCGCCCGACGAAGAGGCGACGATCTAGCCGCCCGCATCTCGCGCTCGGCCACTCAGGCCTGCAGCAGGAAGATCGCGGGGCGACGCTCGAAGCGGCGGCCGTCCTCGGCACGCCATTGCGATGCCGTCCTGCATTCGATCGCTTCGGTCGCAAGCGTGAGATCGGCTGCCACGCACACCCGTGTGCGCGGCGCCAGCGCTTGCCCCATTGCGCGGAGGAGCGCGGCGTTGCGGTAGGGCGTTTCGATGAAGAGCTCGGTGCGCTGCCTTCCGCGCGACTGCTGCTCGAGGTTGCGCAGCGCATCCACGCGAGCTTCGGGCTTGACCGGCAGATAGCCGTGGAAGCAGAAGTGCTGCCCGTTCATCCCCGACGCCATGAGTGCCAGCAGGATCGCCGATGGACCCACGAGCGGCACGACGCGCATGCCGTGGTCGTGCGCGGCGGCGACGAGGGCCGCGCCGGGATCGGCTACACCAGGACAACCGGCATCCGAGAGCAGGCCGACATCGTGACCCGCATTCAGCATGGCGAGCGCCTTGCGCACGTCGTCGGCGCCGCGATCGGGTACCAGCGCCACGATGTCGAGTTCGCCGATCGGGCGCGGCACGTCGAGCGACTTCAGGAACGCGCGCGCCGCCTTCGGCGTTTCGACGATCCAGTGCGTCAGCCGGCGCGCGACGGCGATCGTGCGCGCGGGCAATACCGCGTCGGGTGGCACTACGCCGAGCAGATTCGGAACCAGATGGAGCGTTCCGCGTGCGGGCGCCGCGTCGTTCACTCGACAGCGCTTCCGAGGACGTCGAGGCCTTCGATCCGCAGCAGGTCGACGACGGTGATCAGCGGCAGGCCGATCAGCGCCGTCGGATCGTCGCTGCGAATCGCTTCCACGACCGCGATGCCGAGGGTCTCGGCCTTGATCGACGCGGCGCAATCGTAAGGCCGATCGCGGTGCAGGTACTGCTCGATGGCTGCTCGCGTCAACGGGCGAAATTTCGTCGTGACGTCGACCATGCGCACATGCGTTCGACCGCTCGCTGCATTGACGAGCGCAACGCCGGTGTGGAACACGACCGATCGCCCCGATATCAGCGTGAGCTGCCGAACGGCATCGGCATGATCGACAGGCTTGCCGATGGCGACACCGTCGAGATCGGCCACCTGGTCGGAGCCGAGGACGAGCGCGCGTGGGTGGTTCGCCGCGACCGCGCGCGCCTTCGCTTCGGCAAGCCGGCGCGCAGTCGCCGCCGGGGATTCGCCGGGCAGCGCCGTTTCGTCGATTCCGGGCGCTGCGGTCGTGAACGGGAGGCCGAGCCGGGAAAGCAATGCCTCGCGGTAGACCGATGTCGACGCAAGCACGAGAGGCGGCTTATTCTCCATTGTTTTTGCTCGCATTTTTGACACGCTTCAACAGGAGCGGTATGATTCTACGTTTTTCGCCGGACGCTCTCGCGGAAGAATTTCTTCCTCGTAAGCGCCCTGACGAGGGCAGGCGGCGATGGCGTCGCGCGACAAGGCTTCCCCGGCGCGGTTCGATGCATTGCGGCTCGCCCGCGAGCGGGGCGTTCTCGAAGGCAGCGTCGAGGGTCACGCGCTCCCGCGGGTGGCCGACGTTCTTTCCGACGGGCCCGCGTCGATCGCGTGGCGAATCGAGGGCGCTACCGATGCATCGGGCCGCCCTGCGCTTCGCATCGAACTGAAGGGTGCGGTAACGCTCGCCTGCCAGCGCTGCCTCGCCGATTTCGAATATCCGATCGACCAGGCGACCGAGGTGCTTCTCGCGCGCAACGATTCCGAGCTTGCCGCGCTTGATGCCGACAGCAGCCTGGAAGTGGTGCTGGCGACGGCGCAGCTCGGTCCGCTGACGCTCGTTGAAGACGAACTCGTGCTGGCGTTGCCTTTCGCGCCGCGTCATCCCGACGCCGATTGCGACAGCACAATGACAATCAGGAGAACATGATGGCAGTTCAGCAGAACAAGAAATCGCCGGCGAAGCGCGGCATGCACCGCGCGCACGACTTCATCGCGAAGCCGCCGCTCGCGGTGGAGCCGGTCAGCGGTGAAGTGCACCTGCGGCATCACATCAGCCCGAGCGGCTACTACCGCGGCAAGAAGGTCGTGCGGACGAAGGCCGACGAGTAACTCGTCGCGCATGACGGTCACAGTAGCCGTCGACGCGATGGGCGGCGACCACGGGCCGTCCGTCACGGTTCCTGCCGCGCTGGCCTTTCTCGACGCGGCGCCGAATGCGCGCGTCGTTCTCGTCGGCCAGCCGGCGGCATTGGACGCGGCGCTCGCAAAGGCGCGACCGCAGGTGCGCGATCGCATCAGCGTGCGCGCGGCCAGCGAGGTCGTCGACATGAACGAGCCGCCTGCGGACGCGTTACGCAGGAAGAAGGATTCGTCGATGCGCGTGGCGATCAACCTCGTGAAGGAGGGCGGCGCCGACGCATGCGTGTCTGCGGGCAACACCGGGGCGCTGATGGCCATTGCGCGCTTCGTGCTGAAGACGCTGCCCGGCATCGACCGGCCGGCAATCGCTTCGCAACTTCCCACGCGTTCCGGCGACACGCTGGTGCTCGACCTCGGCGCCAATGTGAACTGCACGCCGCAGCAGCTCGTGCAGTTCGCGGCGATGGGCAGCGCGCTCGTCAGCGCGGTCGACGGCATCGAGCGGCCGACCGTGGGCCTTCTCAACATCGGCGAGGAGGACATCAAGGGCAACGACGTCGTCAAGGAAGCGGCCGAATTGCTGAAGGCGTCGTCGCTCAACTTCGTCGGCAACGTCGAGGGTGACGACATCTACAAGGGCACCACCGACGTCGTCGTCTGCGACGGCTTTGTCGGCAACGTCCTGCTGAAGACTTCCGAGGGACTTGCGCAGATGCTCTACGAGTTCCTGAAGGCCGAGTTCACGCGCAACGTATTGACGAAGCTCGCGGCTGCGGTCGTCTATCCGGTGCTGATGTCGTTCAAGAGCCGCATCGACCCGCGGCGCTACAACGGCGCAACGCTCGTCGGACTCAAGGGCGTCGTCGTCAAGAGTCACGGCGGCGCCGACGTGCTCGCATTTCGCACGGCGATCGCACGTGCGCATGCCGAGGTCGAGCATGCGGTCCTCGAGCGGATTGCGCAACGGATCGCGGAGACGCCGGCACTCGCGCCGCGCCCCGGTGATGACGCTTCCAAAGCGCTGCGCGCCCATGCATAGCCGCATCGCCGGCACCGGCCGCTACCTGCCTGCGCGCATCGTCACCAACAACGAGCTCGCGGAGCGAGTCGCGACCAGCGACGAATGGATTCGCACGCGCACCGGAATCCGCCAGCGGCACATCGCCGCGCAAGACGAGCAAACGTCGGACCTCGCGCTCGGCGCTGCACGCGAAGCGCTGGCGGCCGCCTCGCTGTCGAGCGCCGACGTCGACCTCATCATCGTCGCGACGACGACGCCCGACATGGTGTTCCCGTCCACCGCGTGCATCCTGCAGGCGAAGCTCGGCGCACGCGGCGGACCGGCGCTCGACGTGCAGGCCGTGTGCTCGGGCTTCGTCTATGCACTGGCCATCGCCGATCGGATGATCGCCGGCGGCCTCGCGCGCAACGCCCTCGTCGTGGGCGCCGAGATCTATTCGCGCATTCTCGACTGGAACGACCGCGGCACCTGTGTGCTGTTCGGTGACGGTGCCGGAGCCGTCGTTCTCGTGCCATCGGACGAGCCGGGCATCCTGTCATCGCATCTGCACGCCGACGGGCATTACAAGGACATCCTGTGCGTGCCCGGCCAGGTGAACCGCGGTAGCGTCGTCGGTACGCCGTTCGTGCACATGGACGGGCATGCCGTATTCAAGTTCGCCGTGAAGGTGCTGGCCGATGTGGCGGAGGAAGCGCTCGCGGCGAACGGCAAGACGGCGCGCGACATCGACTGGCTGATCCCGCACCAGGCGAACATCCGCATCATGGACGCGACGGCGAAACGGCTTGGCCTCGCGACCGAGCACGTGATTTCGACCGTCGATGCGCACGCCAATACATCGGCCGCGTCGATTCCGCTCGCGCTCGACGTTGCGGTGCGCGACGGGCGCATCCGTCGCGGCGATAACGTGATGCTGCTCGGTGTCGGCGGCGGATTCACGTGGGGCTCGGTGTTCGTGAAATGGCAGATGTGATTCTCTGATGGTTGAAATGACACCCATGACGCGTTCACCATGACCTTTGCGTTCGTATTCCCCGGGCAGGGCTCGCAGCAGATCGGCATGATGGACGGCTTCGCCGACGATTCCATCGTCCGCGCCACGTTTGCCGAAGCCTCCGATGCGCTCGGCGACGATCTGTGGCAGCTCGCGCAGCAAGGGCCGGCCGAAGCGCTCAATCTCACGCGCAACACACAGCCGCTCATGCTCACCGCCGGCGTCGCCGTCTGGCGTGCGTGGCAGGCGGCCGGGGGCCCATCACCCTCGTACCTCGCCGGACACAGCCTCGGCGAATACACGGCGCTCGTCGCGGGCGGCGCCCTTGCGTTTCGCGATGCGGTCCCGCTCGTGCGCTTTCGCGCCGAAGCGATGCAGGATGCCGTGGCACCCGGCGTCGGCGCGATGGCGGCGGTGATCGGTGCCGACGAAGCGACGATCGCCGACGCCTGTCGCGAAGCGGCGCAGGGTGAGGTCGTCGAGCCGGTCAATTTCAACGCACCCGGACAGATCGTGATCGCGGGCGACAAGGCCGCCGTCGAGCGGGCGTTGCGTGCTGCGAAGGCGCGCGGCGCCAAGCGTGCATTGCTGCTTCCCGTGTCTGCACCGTTCCACAGCTCGCTGCTGGCGCCGGCCGCCGAGCGTCTGTCGCTTCGCCTCGCGCAGGTGGACATCGCCGCGCCGGCGATCCCCGTGGTGCATAACTTCGACGTCACCACGCACGCGACGCCGGACGAAATCCGCACCGCGCTCGCACGCCAGGCGGCAAGCCCGGTGCGCTGGACCGGGACGGTGCAGTGGCTCGCCGCGCACGGCGTCGGTGCCGTCGTCGAGTGCGGTCCCGGTAAAGTGCTCGCGGGCCTGACGCGACGCATCGACGATCGGCTCCAGGCGTTCGCGCTGACCGATGGCGCCGCCATCGCCGACGCGCGTGCGGTGCTTGCAGCGTCGCCGTCATGAGCGAACGGGAACTGCAGGGACAGGTGGCGCTTGTCACCGGCGCCACGCGCGGCATCGGCCGGGCGATCGCGGCGGCGCTCGCCGGCGCAGGCGCGCGGGTCATCGGCACCGCGACAACCGACGAAGGTGCGGCGTCGATCACGAGCGGGCTGCACGGCATCGATGCCACCGCCGAGGGCGTACGACTCGACGTGCGCGATGCCGCGGCCATCGATACGCTGGTGAAAGACATCGAGGCGCGCCACGGTGCGATCGGAATCCTGGTCAACAATGCCGGCATCACGCGCGACAATCTGCTCGTGCGGATGAAGGACGACGATTGGGACGCGATCATGGCAACGAACCTGAAGCCCGCGTTCCAGTTGGCAAAGGCGGTGCTGCGCGGCATGATGAAGGCGCGCCGCGGCCGCATCATCCAGATCGGTTCGGTTGTCGGAAGCTCCGGCAATCCAGGTCAGACGAACTATGCGGCCGCCAAGGCGGCACTCGTCGGTTTCAGCAAATCGCTCGCGCTGGAGGTCGGCAGCCGGGACATCACCGTCAATTGCGTTGCGCCCGGATTCATCGACACCGACATGACGCAGTCGATGCCTGAAGCGCAGCGCGCCGCGCTGCTGACGCGCATTCCGCTTGGCCGCCTCGGTGCACCCGACGACGTCGCGAATGCGGTGCTTTTCCTCGCGAGTCGGCGTGCGGCGTATATCACCGGCACGACGCTGCATGTCAACGGCGGGATGCTCATGCCATGACGAACCCGCGTCAGCGCTCACCTCTGGTAAAATCCGCCGGTTTTGGTTCTTGACCCCTCGCAGGGGAGGAGATGCATGGATAACGTCGAACAGCGCGTCAAGAAGATCGTTGCGGAGCAGCTGGGAGTCAACGAGGCGGAGATCAAGAACGAATCGTCGTTCGTCGACGATCTCGGTGCCGATTCGCTCGATACCGTCGAGCTCGTGATGGCCCTCGAAGAGGAATTCGAGACCGAGATTCCCGACGATGATGCCGAGAAGATCACCACGGTACAGCAGGCTATCGATTACGTCGGCGCACACGTGAAGAAATAGCGTTTCGTCCGCGGGGCACGTTCCGGCGCCCAGGGCCGCCGCAATCGCGAGCGCCGGAATGCATCAAACAAAGGCCGTTCGACAAGTGCCCCGCTCTTCGCGCTCCCGCCCGGGCATTCGCGCCGCCCGCCGCGCGGCGGCGCATCGTTGAACCTTGTAACAGCCATGTCACGTCGTGTTGTCGTCACCGGCCTCGGCATCGTTTCGCCGGTCGGGCTCGGTGTCGCGGAAGCCTGGCCGGCCATCGTCGCCGGACGCAGCGGCATCGGGCCCATCACGCGCTTCGATGCGAGTGGGTTCGCATCGCGCATCGCGGGCGAAGTGAAGAATTTCGACGTGTCGCGGTGGCTGTCGGCGAAGGAAGCGCGGCGCTACGACACGTTCATTCACTACGGGCTCGTCGCGACGATGGAAGCGATCCGCGATGCGGGTCTCGAGGATTTCGCCGGCGACAAGGACCGCTGCGGCGTGTGCATCGGCTCGGGCATCGGCGGGCTGCCGATGATCGAGGATACGCAGCGCGCCTACCTGCAGGGCGGACCGCGCAAGATCTCCCCGTTCTTCGTTCCAGGCTCGATCGGCAACATGGTCGCGGGGCTCGCGTCGATCCATTACGGATTCCGCGGGCCGAATCTCGGGACGGTGAGCGCGTGCTCGACGGGCAATCACAGCATCGGCGAGGCCACGCGTCTCATCAAGTATGGCGATGCCGACGTGATGGTGGCCGGCGGGGCGGAGGCGTGCATCTCTCCGCTTGGCGTCGGCGGCTTTGCGTCGGCGCGCGCGCTGTCCACTCGCAACGACGATCCGGCAACCGCGAGCCGGCCCTGGGACGCCGGCCGCGACGGATTCGTTCTCGGCGAGGGTGCGGGCGTCATCGTGCTCGAGGAGTACGAGCACGCGAAGGCGCGGCGCGCGCACGTCTATTGTGAAATCGTCGGCTACGGCATGAGTGCCGATGCACATCACATCACCGCACCGCCCGAGGACGGCGGCGGCGCTGCGCGCAGCATGTTGAATGCGCTGCGCGATGCGGGATTGCAGCCGGCCGATGTCGACTACGTCAATGCGCACGGCACGTCGACGCCGCTTGGCGATATCGCCGAATGCATCGCCGTGAAGCGCGCATTCGGCGAGCACGCGTACCGGCTTGCCGTTTCATCGACGAAGTCGATGACCGGTCATCTGCTTGGTGCCGCCGCGGGAATCGAGGCGGTGTTCACCGCGCTCGCAATCCGCGATCAGGTTGCTCCGCCGACCGCGAATCTTGTCGACGTCGATCCGCAGTGCGATCTCGATTTCGTGCCGCTGCTCGCCCGGCCGATGCCGATACGCGTCGCGATATCCAACTCGTTCGGCTTTGGCGGCACCAACGCGACGATCGCATTTCGCGCGATGCCCGCATGAGATGAACTGTTCGTTCATGCTCGCTGCCTGCTGACGTGGCGCTGATCGTCCAGAAATACGGCGGCACGTCGGTCGGTTCGATCGATCGCATCCGCAGCGTCGCGAAGCGCGTCGCGCGCTTCCATCGCGAAGGTCACCAGCTCGTCGTCGTCGTCTCCGCAATGGCAGGCGAGACGAACCGGCTGATTGCGCTGGCGCGTGAGCTTTCGGCCAACCCCGCTCCACGCGAGGTCGACGTGATCGCTGCCACCGGCGAGCAGGTGACGATCGGCCTCCTGGCCATCGCGCTGCACGACCTGGGTCTGAAGGCCAAGAGCTATACGGGTGCGCAAGTGCGCATCCTGACCGACAATGCGCACGGCAAGGCGCGCATCCTCGGCATCGACGAGGATCGCGTGCGCAACGATCTCGCCGAAGGCACCATCGTCGTCGTCGCAGGCTTCCAGGGGGTCGACACGCACGGCAACGTGACGACGCTGGGGCGGGGCGGCTCCGATACGTCGGGCGTTGCGCTGGCCGCCGCGCTGAAGGCCGACGAGTGCCAGATCTACACGGACGTCGACGGCGTCTACACGACCGATCCGCGCATCGTTCCCGAAGCGAGGCGTCTCGAGAGGATAACGTTCGAGGAAATGCTCGAGCTCGCGAGCCAGGGATCGAAGGTGCTGCAGATCCGCTCGGTCGAATTCGCGGGGAAATACCTCGTGCGCCTGCGTGTGCTGTCATCGTTCGACGATGCCGACAGCGACGCGACCGGAACGCTGATCACTTACGAGGAAGACGAGGACATGGAGCAGGCGATCATTTCGGGCATCGCGTTCAATCGCGACGAGGCGAAGATCTCCGTGATGGGCGTCGAGGATCGTCCCGGCATCGCCTACGCAATCCTCGGACCGATTGCCGCCGCGAACATCGACGTCGACATGATCGTGCAGAACATCGGCGCATCCGGCCACACCGATTTTTCGTTCACCGTCAATCGCAACGAGTACCGGAAGGCGCTCGACGTGCTCGAGGCCGAGCGCGCGAAAGGCCGGTTCGAAGCGCGCGAGATCATCGGAGACAACCGTATCGCGAAGGTGTCGGTCGTCGGCATCGGCATGCGCTCGCACGTCGGCCTCGCATCGAAGATGTTCAAGACGCTGGCGGACGAGGGCATCAACATCCAGATGATCTCGACCTCGGAGATCAAGATTGCCGTCGTGATCGACGAGAAATATCTGGAGCTCTCGGTGCGCGTGCTGCACAAGGCATTCGAGCTCGACAAGGGACCCGAGCGGCCCTGAACGTGGTAACGTAGAGCGCGGCGCTGCAACGGCGCCGTTCGAAGCTGCAACACCGGAGACGTGGCCGAGTGGTCGAAGGCACTCCCCTGCTAAGGGAGCATACGGGCCAAAACCTGTATCCAGGGTTCGAATCCCTGCGTCTCCGCCATTTCCAGCCTGTAGGGACCGCACGCAAGGGGTGGCTTCAACCGAATGGCGGCGGCGTGAAATAGACCGAAAAAGGGGAGGCAATTGCCTCCCCTTCGTCAATGTCATGCCAAGTCTTATTGTCCGCGATACGGGTCAAATCGATCCCATGGGCGCTCGTAGTAGCCGTCATCGTAGTGACGCTCCGAGTACCGGTCGCGCTCCCCATCGTACGGACGATCCGAGTACCGTTGACGCTCGCCATAGTATTCGCGGGCCTCACCTCGTCCGTACCGATCGACGGGTCGAACGGACGAAATTCTGTCGTTCAGGCCTAACGCACCAAGCGATGGATAATTGCCCGGCCGCAACACGACGCAGCGACCCTGAAAATTGGCGTCCGTGCAAACCTGCCAAGGGCCGCCCCGCACCTCGGCCGATGACGCCTTATCGTTGAAGCCGCTGTTCGCGAAGTCATCTATCGGATGGTCGGCGGTCCATTCACGACCGGCAAATCCATCGTCCTGGTACAGCCTGATGTCCGCGGCGGCTTGTCCTGCGAATACCAGTCCCGCGGCAACGAGCAATGCCTTCAAAGTGACGTTCATAAGCAACCTCCATTCGCAGCGGCAGGTTGGCGCTGCGGCAACGAAGATATTGCTGCACGTGAAGCGCGAGTACGACCAGTCGGGCACGGTTTCTCGCGTAAGTCAGCGTCTTACCGTGCGACGCTTGTACATGTCGCAAGCAACAAGCGACTCGGCCAACCCCAGCCTATCGCACGATTGCGGGCGTCCACTTGCGCACCTCAGCGATCGCCTATCCGCAGCGTCGAACGGCGTCCCGACGAGCACGTGACGCCTGCCGCATTCCAGTTCCAGTCCCCATCCCGGCTGATCGCCGGCACTTTGCCCCGGGCACGCTTGTCGTAGTGACACGCAAATACGAAGGAGCCGTGATTAAGGGGAAGATGCGGCGCCTGAAGCATTCGCCGCACGGGAAGTCCAGAAGCGCTACGGGATCGACATCCCGAGCACCGAATTCCGGCTGCCGGATTGATCTGGAGGCGTTGGACGGCCATGAGTGACTACACCAAGCGGTGGCTTGCAGCGACGTTGCAATTGCTGGTGGCCGCAGGTTTCGGCCTGTGGACCGGTTATACCTCCGCCCTTCCGTTCAACATCACGACCGCGGCAGAGCGGGGCACGTACATCCAGATCGGAAAAGACCTTGCGCAGTTCGTGGCGAAGCCGGCGGGCATCGACCTTGGGGTGCTGCCGAGCGCAGGGTCGATCGAGAACGTCAAGCGGCTGCGCTACGATCCCGGCGTGAAGTTGGCGATCGTGCAGCAGGATGTTTACCAAGCCTTTCTCGACATCGCGCCCATAGATCGTAATGCGGCCGACATCATTCGTCCGCTGCGCGTGATCCTGCCCTTGTACGACGAGGAGATCTACTTCCTCGTGGCCGCCGATTCACCGATGAACTTCGTGCACGAGATCAAAGGGCAGACGATCAACTCGGGCCCGCCCGGCAGCGGCACCTCGTTGTCGGTGTCGACGCTCTACCGTGCAATGTTCGGCGATGAGCCGGCGACATCGAGGCTGTCGAACGAGGATGCGTTGGTCAAGCTGACGACGGACAAGCGCGGGGTGGTGGCGATCGTGGGGGGACAGCCGACTGCGCTGCTCGTCAACATGAAGCCCGAGGTGCGCCAGTATCTGAAGATTCTGCGAGTCGACCCGGACAATCCGGCCACCAAGGCGGCGCTGAAGACGTACTCGCTGTCCAACGTCCGCCAGATCAGTTACCCGAATCTGTTATCGGCCGATCAATTGACGTTCGCGGTGAAGGCGTTGCTGGTCACGTACGATTTCAGCTACGGCAAGCGGCAACGCCCCTCGGCGACGACGCTGGTGAAGTTCGCCAGATCCCTGTGCGACAACCTTCCGGTGTTGCAGGACTCGGGACATTCGAAGTGGCGGGACGTGAAGATCGCTTTCCCCGATCTTGGCGCGGGGTGGCGGTACTACCCGCCGACGACCGCGGAATTGCGCAAGTGCGCCGCACCTCCGCCCAGCGAGCCCACTGCGCCGGTGTCGACGCCCGATTCGTGCACGCCGGAGAAGCGCATCCTCGGGTTGTGCTGACGAGTTCAATTCGCGCCGGCGTGGGCGTTGACTGCCGTAGCCAGGACCGACTGCAGGGCGGCGATGTCCGCTGGTTTGATCAAGTGGTGATCGAAGCCAGCGGCAGCAGTTTCGCTTCGATCACGCTCTTGCCCCCAACCAGAAAGGGCGACGATCCGGATCGTCTGTCCGTGCGGCATGCGCCGTAGGAGGCGAGCGACTTCATAGCCGTCCATCTGCGGCATGCCAAGGTCGAGGAACACGAGATCCGGTGGATTCTTCTCGCATGCCCGCAGTGCAGCAGCGCCGCTGTACACGACTTCGACGTGCGAGCCGAGCATTGTGAGCAGCATGCCGAGCGTATTGGCGGCATCGCGATTATCGTCGACGACCAGGATTTGCAGCCGCCCGGGATGATGCCACTCGTCGGCCTGCGGCGCCGGCAGTTGCGCAGGCGACGCTTGCGCGAGCGGCAATCTGACGACGAATGTGCTTCCCTTCCCGATCCCGCCGCTGGCAGCGCGCACGGTACCGCCATGCATTTCAACCAGAGTTCGCACAAGGGTCAGTCCGATGCCGAGACCGCCCTGTGCATGTCGGTGTCGGGAATCGCCTTGCGAGAACATGTCGAATACACGCGGCAACACCGAGCTCGATATTCCGATGCCGGTGTCGCTTACCTCGACTACAGCGTCGCCGGATTCCGTCCACGCTTTGATCGTGATGCTTCCCCCAGGCTCCGTATACTTTGCCGCATTGTTGAGCAAGTTGGAAAACACTTGCGCGAGTCGCACGGCGTCGGCGTTCAACGTGATCGGCTCACTTGACAAGTGCAGATGCAGCACATGCCCGCTGGCCTCGATCAACGGTCGGCTCGTCTCGATGGCGGCTTCGATGACACCGTGCAGGCTGCCGGGTGCCAGGCGCAGCTCGATCTTGCCGCGCGTTATGCGCGAAAGCTCGAGCAGGTCGTCTACGAGACGCACCATCTGGCCAACCTGTCGCTCCATCGTCTCGCATAGCTGGCGGACGGCGCTGCTGCCATCGGCTTGCTTGAGAAGATAGATGGCGTTACTGATGGGAGCGAGCGGATTGCGCAGCTCGTGCGCAAGCGTTGCAAGGAACTCGTCTTTGCGCCGATCGGCTTCCACGAGTTCGGCGAGGTGCGCGCGGGTCTCGTACTGTCTGGTGCGCGCCCGCAGTGCCGAACGCACCGTGCTTATCAACGCCGCCACGCCGATCGGTCGCTCGACGAGCGTCACGTTGCCGAGCAGTTCCAAGGCGTGTGCGGACGCAACGGAATCGGCACCGTGTTGGGTGATGAGGAGCAACGGCAGATCGGACCATCGTGGCTGCCGCTCGATGCAGCTCGCCAACTGGTCGAATCCGTCCGACAACGCTTCCTCGGCGATCAGGACGGCGCCTGCACCTTTGACGAGTTGCGCAATCACGTCGGTCAAGGAAACGCAGATGTCGCCGGCGATCCCCGCATGTCGCAGCACCGACTGCGCATACGAGCAGTCCCTGGGCGTCGGCGCCAGGATGAGGACGCGCTGCTCCAGCCGCTGCTGCTGATCCTCGCTCACGTGCGCAGATTCTCGGGCACGCCGGTCAGGACACCACGGAAATTGCGCAGCGGTTCGCCGACCCGCAGCTCGCCCTTTTCCATGACGAGATCGCGGATCGTGCGTTCATGCTCGCCGCCGCGCTTCTTGACGACGGATATGGCCTGGTGCACAGCACCCGCCGCCTCGTAGTAGCGCAGCAATATGATTGCATCGGCAAGATAGCTCGCGTCCACCGTCGATGTCATGTTTCCGATCAATCCCCTCTGCGCGCTTACCAGGAGGGAGGCAATGCTCATGTGGCCGAGGAAGGACAGCAGCTCGTGCAGCTGCACGAGAAGGAATCCTTCGTCGGGCATCGCGCTCAGGTACCCGTTCAGGCTGTCGATCACCACGACACTGGTCGGATTGCGAACGACGGTCGTACGAATGCGATGCACGAACTCGCCTGGCGAAAGCTCGGCCGGATCGACCGGCGTGATCTCGAGGCGTCCCGAGTCGAGATGCTTGCCGAGGTCGATGCCGAAACCCTGCATGCGGCTCGTCAGCGTGCCGACACTCTCGTCAAAGATGAACATCGCGGCATGCTCGCCGCGCTCCGCGGCGCTCGCGGCGAACAACGCACTGATCGTTGACTTGCCCGCACCCGGCGCACCGGAAATCAGCGTGCTGGTGCCACGCTCCAGGCCGCCTCCGAGAAGCTGGTCGAGCTCGGCAAGACCCGACCCGAGCCGCTCGCGCGATGAATCGTGCCGATGTTCCGCAGCGATGAGGCGCGGATACACTTCAAGGCCGCCCCGACGAATGGCATAGTCGTGAAAACCTCCGCGAAAGTCGCTGCCGCGGAACTTGGTCACGCTCAGCTGGCGGCGTTGCAGGCCGTATTTCGGCAATGCATGCTGCAACAGCAGGGCCCCATGAGCGATGCTCTGAACCTGCAGATCATGTTGTGCGCTGGTGAGATCGTCAAGCAGAAGCACCGTACATTTGCGGCCCGCGAAAAAGCGCTTCAGCGCGAGTATCTGACGGCGATATCGAAGCGGACTTCCGGCGAGCAGTCGCAGTTCGGAAAGCGAGTCGAACACGACGCGAGCGGGCCGGATGCGTTCGACATCGGTGAGGATTTTTTGCGTCGTCTCGCCAAGTTCCACTTCCGATGGGTGAAACATGGTGTTCTGGGAGGCCGGGGAAAGCGCCTCTTCGGTCGGGATGAGTTCACGTATCAGCACTCCTTCCAGCGACCAGCCGTGCGATGACGCCACCGCCCGGATTTCCTCTTCCGTTTCGGAAAGACTTACATAGAGAACCGGTTCGCCCGTTCGGGCTCCCTCGAGCAGAAATTGAAACCCGAGGGTGGTCTTCCCGGAGCCCGGCATCCCCTCGATGAGGTAAAGCCGATGCGCGGTGAGGCCTCCACCAAGGATGTCGTCGAGGCCGTCGATTCCAACGCGGACGCGGGTCGGTTCCATCACGGGTCTTTCAGCGCGAAACGGATTGGATGTCGGGAGAAGCCGGAACAGCGTTTGGTTCCGGAGCCACTACGCGTCTTTCGCTGTCGATTCCACGAAAATCTAGCATGAATCGGTCCACGCGGATCTCCCTGAAAGGCGGCCGACATCAGCCGAGGAATCCATGTCTATCGAACGGGCGTGCAAAACGCCGGTCGACGCCACGTTTCCAATTACTGCGACACCATAGTGCAATGGTCGAATGCGCTCGAGGCGGGCGCCCAGCGCCGCCAATCCAGACGGTTCACGAAGTCCGCAACAAACGCGCATCGGCTGCGCGCATGGCGTGTGCACGCCAAGCGGTGCCGACAGCGGCGAGTCGACCGGCAGCGCGCGGTTGCCTTCGAGGTTTCAGCGAAACGCCTACGCAACGTCCCGGCGGCTTCCTATTTCATCGGGAAATCGAAAGCCGTTACGATGATCGCGGGGGTGATGGCAATGATCAGCGTGGTGATCGCCGAAGACAACGAATTGCTGGCGAAGTCCATCGGCATGCTGCTCGAGTCCTACGGCTATGAAGTGACCCTTGCCTATGACGGTGTACAGGCATTGACCGAGGCCATCCGCGCGCGGCCCGACGCGGTGGTCCTGGACATCGGATTGCCGGCGATGGACGGCGTTGCGGTCGCGAAGAGCTTGCGCGAGACATTCGGCTACGCGCTACGGTTGATCGCACTTACCGCGCGCACGGACGAAGCGACTCGGCGCGACATCGTCGGCGCGGGCTTCGACGATTTGCTCGTGAAGCCGGCGTCGATCTACCAGATCCTGAACGCGATCCGCCATGGCGGGGGACGCGCGAGGGCGTGACGCGTCGCCGTAGTGGGGTCCGTGCGTTAGCGTTTTCTGCTCAGGCGCCGGTAAGCCGACAGGTGCCGGATCGCCTCCTGCGCGCGTCCGGCGGCCTCGCACAGCAGGGCGAGGTTGTAATGCGCTTCGGCGAGATCGGGATTGCGTTCGAGCGCCGCCTCGTACATCGCACCCGCTTCATCTTCGCGCTCGAGGTCCTCGAGCAGCAGCGCGAGATTGAAGTAAAGCGCGTCGTCGGGCGCACAGTGTGCAAGGCACGCGCGGTAGGTCGATTCTGCCTCGGCAAGCTGCCTTCGCTCGTGCTGCAGGCGGCCGAGATTCGTATACGCATCCGCCAGCGCGGGCTCCGCATCGATCGCCTGACGGTACAGTCCGAT
>Ga0207657_10000289_pt1 | contig 53536 bp, 55 predicted proteins | sample KBSC33metaG_FD_184316 | JGI IMG/M metagenome (GOLD analysis project Ga0207657, IMG submission 184316) | Corn rhizosphere microbial communities from Kellogg Biological Station, Michigan, USA - KBS C3-3 metaG (SPAdes) (version 2) | ecosystem: Host-associated > Plants > Roots > Rhizosphere > Soil ... | reverse complement strand
TGGTGGACGCACTAGGGCTCGAACCTAGGACCCGCTGATTAAGAGTCAGCTGCTCTACCAACTGAGCTATGCGTCCGTGCGGGTGTGAGAACCGCGACCGGCGAATCGCCGGGAGCGGCCCATATAGCGATTGTGCGCAGCGATGAAAGGGGTTCGCCTGACCTAACTCAGCCCTGGCGGCCGGGTCTTCCGGCTCCAGCGCTCGACCATCATCAGCGTGCCGATGCATATCATGTTGGTCATCATCGACGAGCCGCCGTAGCTGAGGAAGGGCAGCGGGATACCGACGACGGGAGCGAGGCCCATGACCATCATCATGTTGATGGCAACGTAGAAGAAGATCGTCGCCGTCATGCCTCCGGCGAGAAGGCAACTGAAACGATCCGGCGCCCGCCGCGCCACGCTCCACGCCCAGCGCAGCACGATGCCGAACACCAGCAGGACGAACAAGCCGCCGAGCAGGCCCCACTCCTCGGCCATGGTTGCGAAGACGAAGTCGGTGTGGGCCTCGGGCAAGTAGTTCAGATGGCTCTGCGAGCCGTTGCCAAATCCCTTGCCCAGGATCCCCCCTGAACCGATGGCGATCTGCGACTGGGTGATGTGGTAACCGGTCCCCATCGGGTCGCTCTCGGGATTGATGAACGTCGTCACCCGCGCGCGCTGATAATCGTGCAATACGAAGAAATAGGCGAGCGGGGCGGCGACGACGCCAGCGGCTCCCGCCCCGAGAAACCATTTCCCGGGCAGCCCCGCGAGGTACATGACGATGGCGCCCGCGAAGGCCACCGCCAGCGCGGTCCCCAGGTCCGGCTGCAGCAGCACCAGCGCCATCGGCAGGCCGATCAGCATGGCCGGCGGGATCAGGGAACGCCAGTTCGACACCATGCCGGCGGGAAGCGTGTTGTAGAAGCTGGCCAGTACCAGCACGATCGTCGGCTTCATCAGCTCGGACGGCTGCAGAACCAGCGGCCCCAAGTTGAGCCACCGCTGGCTGCCGCCGCTGATGTGGCCGAGCGCCTCGACGAGTAAAAGGAGGACGATGAGCACGCCGTAGACCGGATAAGCCGCCCAGCGCACGAGGTCCGGCGGGGCGTAGGAGATCGCCACCGCCATGATCAGGAACAGAACGAAGCGCATCACGTGCGGCGCCGCGTAGGGATACATGGCCCCGCCAGCAGCCGAGTAGAGCACGGCGGCGGCAAAGGCGACCAACAGCATCAGTGCCATGAGCACGCGCCACGGCAAGGTCGCCAACGGCTCGGGGATGAAGTTGCGCGCCATTACCTTCGTTCGCCGGCTTTGGGTGAGACATTGGGAACTGGCGAAGGGCCAGCAGACGGCTCCGCGCCGGGAGAGGGTGTCGCATTGGCTTCGCCGCGTTCGACATCGGTTATGACGCCCGTGATCTCCGGCTGCGGCTCGGTGGTTTCCGGCTTGGTCATCGCCGCCTGGACGGCCGCTTCACCGCCGACCTTGGGCGCCGAAGTCCCGTACTGGGCGGCATAGGTCTTGTACTTGGCGGCGAGGCGTTCGGCGGGCGTGCCGCCCCAGGTCTTCTCCATCGCCAAAAGGTCTGCCCAGGCCTTGGCCGGGTCGAACAGGCAGGTCATGACGTCCCTGGCGATCGGCGCCGCCGCACTCGCTCCGAAGCCGCCGTGCTCCACCAGGACGGCCATCGCGTAACGCGGCGCTTCTGAAGGGGCGAAGCAGATGAACCACGAGTGGTCGCGCGCCTTCCAGTCGCTGACGCTTCCCCGGCTGATCAGCCGGCGGACCTGCGCCGTGCCCGTCTTGCCGGACATGGTGATATCGCCCACCTGCAAGCGGCTCGCCGCCGCGGTACCGTGGCCGTTGACCACCCTGAACATGCCGTCGCGTGTCACGCCGAGCTGCTCGGGCGTGAACGGGAGGGCCGGGCCCAAGGGCTTCGGCTGACCGAACATCAGCGACGGCGTCAGGTCGCGGCCGCTGGCGATCCGCGAGGTCATCACCGCGAGCTGCAGCGGGGAAACCAGCACATAGCCCTGGCCGATCGCCGCGTTGAGGCCATCCGCGGCCGTCCATTCCTGGTGATAGCGGCGCATCTTCCACGCCGGATCGGGAACCGTACCGTAGCGTTGGTTCACGCCCGGAAGGTCGAATTCCTGGCCGAGGCCGAGTTGCCGTGCGACGGGCGCGACGTTCTCGTAGCCGACGCGATGGACCATGCTCCAGAAATACGTGTTGCAGCTGTGCTCGATGGCGCCGCGCATATCGAGCACGCCGTGCCGCGCGTCACAGCGGAAGAAGCGGTTGCCGAGCTGGTAGCCGCCCGGGCAATTGACCTTCTCGTCGGGCGAGACGCCGTGAATCTGCAGCGCCAGGCTGGCCATCGGCTTGACCGTCGAGCCCGGCGGATAGAGACCCCGCACCGCCTTGTTGAGGAGCGGGATGTGGTCATCCTCGTTGAGCATCTTCCACTGGATGCGGCCGATGCCGTTGGCGAACGTATTGGGATCGAAGCACGGCATCGACGCCAGCGTGAGGATGCCGCCCGTCTCGCAATCGATGACCACCACGGCGGCCGACTGGAGGCCGATACGGCGCGAGGCGAAGTCCTGGAGCGCACCATCGATGGTCAGCTTGATCGACTGGCCCTGGACATCCTCGCGCGTGTCGAGATCGCGGACCACGCGGCCCGAGGCGGTCACCTCGACGCGCCGCGCGCCCGGCACGCCGCGCAGCACCTGCTCGAACTGCTTTTCGAGCCCGTCCTTGCCGAGCTTGAAACCGGGCGTGACGAGGAGCGGGATCTTCTCCTTGTCGTATTCCTCCTTGGTCGCCGCGCCGACATAGCCGATCAGGTGACCGACCGAGGGGCCGGTCGGGTAATAGCGCGAGAAGCCGCGCGTCGGGATCACTCCGGGGAGCTCCGGCAGCCGCACGCTCACCGCGGCGAACGTGTCGTAGTCGAGCCCGTCCGCCACCTGCACGGGCTGGAACCCGGCTGCTTGCGACAGGCGGTCCTTGAGGTCCTGCGTCTTGTCGGGCGTAAAGTTGAGCAGCGCGGCCAGCTGGCGGACGGTGCCTTCGGGATCCTCGAGCCGCTTGGGGATGACATCGACGCGAAAATCGGCCTTGTTCGACGCTAGTGGAATTCCGTGACGGTCGAGAATCCATCCGCGGCGCGGCGGGATGAGCGACAGGTTCACCCGGTTGCTCTCCGATTCCATCTCGTACTTGGCGTTCTCGGCGACGGCGATGTAACCCATGCGCCCGGCGAGCAGCAGGCCGATGCCGCCCTGGATCGCGCCGACGACGAAGGTGCGCCGGTCGAAGCTCTGCCTGAGCGTGGACGTCGTGAGCTTCGGCTTCATGCGAGCGTGCTTCCTAGCCGAGCCGGCGTACCCGCAGGAGCCTCAGCCGGTCGAGCAGCGAGACGATGCGGGCAATGACGGGATAGGCGACGATCGCGAGCAGGAGCTGGGGCGCGAGCGAGACCAGCTCCATCCGGTCGAGCCGTGCGCCGGAGAGGATGGCCGCGAGAACGAGGTAGGCGGCCATGAGGCCGGTGGCGATGATCCAGTCCTGCCAGAAGCTGCGCCAGGGAAAGCGCATGTCCAAGAGCTCGATGCCCATCATGGTGAGCGAGAACAAGAGGATGCCGCTGCCGAAGGGTTGGCCCGAATAAAGGTCGTCGAACGCGCCGAGCGGCAGGCCCGACCATAAGGGCAGCAGGCCGGGCCGCATCAGGCGCCAGGCGAGCAGCAGCAGGTAGGCGAACGGGGGCAGGACGGGAGCGGGCGCGATCACCGGGAGGAGCGGCGTCAGCGAAGCGAGCAGGATGGATGCCCATGGCACTCCGAAGGCGAGAAGCGGTGAATGGTCGCGGTTGATCTTGCTTCCGAACGCGTCTCTCCGCGCGCGCGGATTGATTTGCTCGATCATGGCTTGTCCTTAGCGGGACCAGCCTGAACGTCGACCATCCGAACGGCCTCGGGCTTCCACACCGGATCGACGGCGACGTAGTCCGTCGCCGCGGGGTTGCTCAACATGCGCGCGACGGCGCCGTCCTTGGTCACCGTATCGACCACCGCCACGGCGATGTTCGGCGGGAAAACGCCGCCCGCGCCGGACGTCACGAACACGTCGCCCTTCTTGAGCGGGTTGATGCCGAGGTTGATCAGCCTGATCCGCAAGGTGCCGTCGGCCTGGCCTTGCGCGAAGGCAACGACGTCGTCGGTCGAGCGGCGCACCGGGACCATGCTCTCGCTGTCGGTCAAGAGCATCACGCGCGCGCTGCCCTGCCCGGCTTCGAGCACGCGTCCGACGAGGCCCATCGGCGAGATGACCGGCATCTCGGGCAGCACTCCGTCCGACCGGCCGACCGAGAGGTAGGCGAAACGCCGCGCGCTCGACGAGGTCGAGCCGATCAGGCGACCGATCGCCACCGGCCTTGGATCGGCTTCCCTGAGCCCGATCGCCGCCTTGAGGCGGTCGTTCTCGCGCTTCAGCGCCGCCGCTTCGGCGAGGCGCACGCGGGCAATCCTGACCTCCTGCTCGAGCTCGGCGTTCTTGCTGCCCGCGCGGTAGTAGCCGGCGATCGCCTGGAAGATGTTCATGCTGCCGACGCGCGCGCCGGCGCCGGCCTTGCCGACCGGGGCCGAGGCGTCGGTCGCCACGCTGCGCAAGCCCGAGAGCGCTTGCGGCTGCCACAGCGAGATGATCAGCAGCGCGGCTCCGATCGCGGCGCCCGCGGCCGCGAAGACGTACCCGGTAAAGACGCTCAGTTGCGCCTTCCGGTTGGAACTCGAGCTACGGATGTTCGGCGGCGCCATACCCGCCACCCTCCTTACCCTGCCGGAGGTCAGGCGGTCATCAGCACGCCGCGGTAGATCGGATCTTCCATCGCCCGCCCGGTGCCGAGCGCGACGCATGACAGCGGATCCTCGGCGACGCTGACCGGCAGCCCGGTCTCCTCCTTGAGGTGGTCGTCGAGCCCGCGGATCAGCGCCCCGCCGCCGGTGAGCACGATGCCCTGGTCGACGATGTCGGCGGCGAGCTCGGGCGCAGTGTTCTCGAGCGCGATGCGCACCCCTTCGACGATCGCCCCGATCGGCTCGCTCAAGGCTTCGGCGATGTGGCCCTGGTTGATGGTGATTTCCTTGGGCACGCCGTTGACGAGGTCGCGGCCCTTGATCGTGATCGTCTCGCCGACGCCGTCTTCCGGGACGGTGGCGACGCCGTAGTCCTTCTTGATCCGCTCCGCCGTCGCATCGCCGATCAGGAGGTTGTGATGGCGCCGGACGTAGGAGACGATCGCCTCGTCCATCTTGTCCCCGCCGGTGCGCACCGACGTGGTGTAGGCGAGGCCGCGCAAGCTCAGCACCGCGACCTCGGTCGTGCCGCCACCGATGTCGACGACCATCGAGCCGACCGGCTCGGTCACCGGCATGTCGGCGCCGATCGCCGCGGCCATCGGCTCGAGGATCAGGAAGACCTCGCTCGCGCCGGCGTTCGAGGCCGCGTCGCGGATCGCGCGGCGTTCGACCGAGGTCGAGCCCGAGGGCACGCAGATGACGATTTCCGGGTAGCGGAACAAGCTCTTCTTGCCGTGCACCTTGCGGATGAAGTGCTTGATCATCTCCTCGGCGATTTCGATGTCGGCAATGACCCCGTCCCGCAGCGGGCGGATGGCCTCGATGCTGTCCGGCGTCTTGCCCATCATCAGCTTGGCGTCGTCACCGACCGCCTTGACGCGTTTGATGCCGTTGATGGTTTCGATCGCCACCACGGAAGGCTCATTGAGCACGATCCCGCGGTCCTGCACGTAAACCAGCGTGTTGGCCGTCCCGAGGTCGATGGCCATGTTTTGCGAGCCGAACTTGAACAAACGCGAGAAGAGAGAACTCATCGACGATTCCGTAAATCTTCCGCGCCCGATTTCGACTTCGGGCCGCGGTTTGAGTGAATGGCAAGGTGGGGGACCCCAGCCCGTGCCGCTCCCTTACCGTATGCACCGCAGAATGGTAAATTTTTTGTGGCGCAATCGACGGGTTTTTGCACCGATTGGCTCGAATTAGCCGCGACTGGTCGCTACCCTGCCTCGCCATGCCGCAAATCCGCCGTTTGCCCGAGAACCTCGTCAATCGCATCGCCGCGGGCGAAGTGGTCGAGCGGCCGGCGTCGGCGCTGAAAGAGCTGGTCGAGAACGCGATCGACGCAGGGGCTGCGCGGATCGCGGTTTCGCTCGCCGACGGCGGCCTGTCGCGCATCGAGGTGACGGACGACGGCTCAGGGATGGCGCCTGAAGACATGGGGCTGGCGCTCGAGCGGCACGCGACTTCCAAGCTGCCGGACGATGCGATCGAGCAGGTCGCGACGCTCGGCTTTCGCGGCGAGGCGCTGCCGTCGATCGCCAGCGTCGCGCGGCTCACGCTCGAGAGCCGCGTGCGGCGAGCCGAGCAGGGCTGGCGGCGCGTGGTCGATCACGGCGCGCTCATAGAGGAAGGCCCTGCCGCGCTGCCGCCGGGAACGCGCGTTCGCGTCGAGCAATTGTTCGCCAAGGTGCCCGCGCGGCGCAAGTTCCTGAGGAGCGAGCGCAGCGAATACGCCGCCTGTCTCGACGTCGTGCGCCGCCTCGCGATGGCGCGGCCCGACATCTCCTTCCGCTTCGAGCACGGCGGGCGGACGATCTTCGACATGCAGGGCGGGGAAGGGCTGTCGGCCCGCGTCGCGCTGCTGATCGCGCGCGAGCTCGCCGGAAACGCCGTCCTGCTCGACATGGAGCGCGGAAGCATGCGGCTGACGGGCATCGCCGGCCTTCCGACCTACAACCGCGGCGTCGCCGACCACCAGTACCTGTTCGTCAACGGCCGCCCGGTGAAGGACCGGCTGCTCGTCGGCGCGGTGCGCGGCGCCTACGCCGGCATGCTCGCGCACGACCGCCACGCGGTGCTGGCGCTGTTCCTCGAGCTTCCGGCCGAGGACGTCGACGTCAACGTCCACCCGGCCAAGACCGAAGTCCGCTTCCGCGACGCGGCGGCGGTCCGCGGGTTCGTCGTCTCCGGCCTGCGCGAGGCGCTCGCCACCGGCGACAAGCGCAGCGCGCAGGCGCCGGACGTCGCGGCGATGGGCCGGTGGCAACGGGAGCCCGAGATGAAACCCGCCCTGGCCTCGATATTCAGCGGCCGCGACTGGAACGCGCCATCCGCCTCGCTGCGCGAGGCGGGGAGGGCATGGCGCCATTACGAAGCCGGCGCGATGGCCGCCCCCCAGGGCCGGGCCGAAGTCGCCGAGCCGCTGCCTCAGGAAGCCGCCGACTACCCGCTCGGCATCGCCCGCGGCCAGATCGCCGACACTTACATCGTCGCCGAAGCGGCCGACGGTCTCGTCATCGTCGACCAGCACGCCGCGCACGAGCGCCTGGTGCTCGAACGCCTGCGCGCCGCCGGGGCGGGCGAGGCGGTCGCGGCGAGCCAGGCGCTGCTGATTCCCGAAGTGGTCGAGCTCGACGAGCCCGCCTGCGACCGCCTCGAAGAGAGCGCCACCAGGTTCGCCCAATACGGCCTCGCCCTCGAACGCTTCGGCCCCGCCGCGATGCTGGTGCGCGCGATGCCCGCCGCGCTCAAGAACGCCGACCCGGAAAGGCTCCTCACCGACCTCGCCGACGACCTCGCCCAGCACGGCGAGGCGCTGCTATTGGGCGAGAAGATCGAGCACGTCCTTGCGACGATGGCCTGCCACGGCTCGGTCCGCGCCGGCCGCACGCTCTCGGTGGCCGAGATGAACGCGCTCCTGCGCGAAATGGAACGCACCCCACGTTCGGGGCAATGCAACCATGGCCGGCCGACGTGGGTCAAGCTGTCGATGGGCGACGTCGAGAAGCTGTTCGGGCGGCATTAGTGTTCCATTTTGTGGCGTCATCGCGGAGGTGAATCGCGTGATCGCAGGCACGTCACGGGGTCGCCGCGTATCGAGGGCACGAACGGCGCGGATCCTCCTCGCCCTCCTGGCCCTGGTATCGGGCTGCAGCGACGCGCCTGACAAGGCGCCCACAATCCCCGCACTCGACGCGCAACCGATCACCTACATGGACATCGAAGCCGCAAGGCTCACCGGCCCCAGCTGCAACTACGCCCCCGGCCACAGCATGGGCGCGGTGGTGATGGCGATGAACGACGAGGCGGTGATGAAGATCGGCGGCGCGCTCAAACGCTTCACATTGGATCCGCAGTGCAACAAGCTCGAGAAGGGCACCGGCTCGCGCTACGTCGCCCCGGGCTATGTACTCGACCTCGCGGTAAAGAAGGAGAGCCGCCGCGAGAACGCCGGGACGACCGGCTTTTCGGGCTCGGTCAGCCTGAGCGACGGCAAGGGCCGGGTGCTCTATGCGACCGATGGCGACGTCCAGTGCAGCGGGTAGGCCCGTGTTCGTAGGTCAGTTGTCTCACGTAAAAGCACAAAGGCACGAAGCGGTCGCGCCCGCGACGTCACGCGAAACGTTCGTTGCCCTGGTGCCGTCGTGTGATCGAACGGGACCGTCTTGCGGGAGCGTGCGTGCCGTCAGTTGCCGAGGCTGAACTTGGCGAACACCGTGTAGCCCATGGGAGACTTGCCATAGGCCGCATCCAGCGCTTGCGGCTTGGCGAAGGCCGCCGCGCTGCCGCCGAGCGCCATCTCGAACGGCCCTAGCGGCACGCGGTAGGCGTAGCCGGCCTGGAACTTGGTCACGCGGAAGGCGACGTCGTGCAGCGGATCGGCGTGATCCGGGAAAAGCTCGTCGTTATCGACGTTCTCGATCCGGCCGAACAGCGTGTGGTGTTTCGTCAGGTCCCAGTTCGCTTCCCCGAACCACGCGGTGAGGGTGCGGCCGGGCACGCGGTCCTTGGCCGAGAAGCCGGCCATCGCCGCAAGGCCCTTGCCGTTGTTGTACTGCGCGGTGAGGATGGTGCGGTGCTCGTTCTCGCCCGGGTGCGCGGCCTCGGGCGAATGCAGCTCGCCGTAGCTTGCCTGGAGCAGCCAGGAGGGCGAGGGGGAAAAGCTCGCGCGCACGCTCCAGCTGTCGAGCCTGGGGCTTTCGATGTTCCAGCGAAACTCGTCGGGCTCGCGGCCGCGGAAGGCGCTCGCCTCCAGCTGCCATTTGGCCCCGGCAATGCCGGCGGTCACATCGCCGTAAGTGATGTGCGTCGAATCGAACCAGTGATGGGTGATCGGCGCCTCGGGGTTATACTTGGCGCTCGCCCGGTGCATGAAGGCGCTCGGACCGAGCGCCGGCTCGGCCACCGGGCCGCCGTAGAGGAACGCCGTCGTGCCTCTGGCGATGTCGATGTCGAGCCGGCCGGACAGCTCCATCACGAAATCGTGCGGATGCTGGCGGTCGACCAGTGGCGCCCCGTAGGCTTCCTCGCCGGTCGCGAACAGCAGCGGATAGCCGGTGTGCTTCATCGCCGGGTCGAGGCTCATCATCGATGTCAGCGTGACCTTGCCGCCGGTGAACGGCGCCGTCAGCATCGCCATGCCCATCGACTGGGCGTAGAGCTTGTCGCTCCCGCGCGGGCCGGTCTGGTCGCTGTAGACCGGCCACACGTAACCGCCGAGCATCAGCATCGCCTCGCCGCCAAGGCCGAGCATCGTGCCGCCCATCTTCTCGTTCGGCGGCACTCGCGACGTGCCCGAGCCGATGCCGGACATTGTCATTCCCGACATGTCCATGCCGGCCATGCCCTTCATGCCGCCCATGTCCATGTTTGCGTGGTCCATTTGGGACCGATCCGCAGCCCCTCCATCCGCCGCGGGCGCTGAGGGCTGGTCGCCAGGCGCAGCGGCCTCGTCAGCCGCCTCTGCTCGATGGGCGTCGTGCCGGTCCTGCGCGAAGGCCGGAGCGGGAAGCAGTGCCAACGCGGCGGCACCGGCCAGGACATGCTTCGTCATCTCTTTTTGTCATCCAGTTCTTATTAGAGGTCAGGAGTAGCCGGGCCCGTCGCCCGACAAGTCGAGCCGTCGCAAGCGCAGCGCGTTCGCGATCACCGAGACCGACGACAGGCTCATCGCCGCGGCCGCGATCATCGGGTTGAGCAGCAGCCCGAACGCGGGGAACAGGACGCCCGCGGCGATCGGAATTCCGAGCGCGTTGTAAACGAAGGCGAAGAACAGGTTCTGGCGGATGTTGCGCATCGTCGCCCGCGAAAGGGCGATCGCCTGGACGACTCCGATTAGATCGCCGCGCACGAGCGTCACGCCCGCGCTTTCGATGGCGACGTCGGTGCCGGTACCCATGGCGATGCCGACGTCGGATGCGGCAAGCGCAGGCGCGTCGTTGATGCCGTCGCCGGCCATGGCGACGCGGCGCCCGGCGGCCTTCAGCTTTTCGACCTTGCGGTTCTTGTCCGCGGGCGAAACGTTCGCCTCGACCTCGTCGATGCCGATTGAGCGAGCGACCGCCTCGGCGGTTGCCCGGCTGTCGCCGGTCAGCATGACGACGCGGATATCGCGTCGATGGAGCGCGGCGATCGCCGCCTTGCTCGTGGGCTTGATGGGATCGGCGACCGCGAGCAGCCCGGCCGGATGGCCGTCGATAGCGACGAACATCACCGTCTGGCCCTTGCGGCGACCCTCCTCGGCGGAGGCGAGCCAGGCTTCGTCCGAGACGCCGACCCGGCGCATCATCTTCTCGTTGCCGATGGCGACGCTCCGCTCGCCGACGAGGGCCTCGACCCCTTCGCCGGTCATCGAGGCGAGCGCCTTTGCCTCGCCCGGGGCAATGCCCCGGGCTTTCGTGCCCTCGACGATGGCGTGGGCGAGGGGGTGCTCGCTCCCCATTTCGACCGCGGCGGCGGCGGCGAGCAGCCGGGCTTCCTCGACACCACCATGAGCCTTCACCTCGACCAGCGCAGGCTTGCCCATCGTCAAGGTGCCTGTCTTGTCGACGACGATCGTGTCGATCGCTTCGAGCGCCTCGAGCGCTTCGGCGTTGCGGATGAGGATGCCGTGCTGCGCGCCTTTGCCGGTACCGGTCATGATCGATATCGGGGTTGCGAGCCCCAGGGCGCACGGACAGGCGATGATCAGCACCGCGACCGCATTGACGAGGCCGTAGGCGAGGGCAGGAGCCGGTCCCCAGACCCCCCACACGACGAACGTGACGGCCGCCACAAGGATGACCGCCGGAACGAACCAGCCGGCAACCTTGTCGGCGAGGCGCTGGATCGGGGCCCGGCTGCGCTGGGCCTCGGCGACCATCTGCACGATCTTGGCGAGCATCGTGTCCTTGCCGACGTGTTGCGCGCGCATGACGAAGCCGCCGGCCTGGTTGACCGTCCCGCCGATCACCCGGTCGCCCGCCCGCTTGGCGACCGGCAGCGGTTCGCCGCTGATCATCGATTCGTCGATGTGGCTCGCGCCTTCCAGGATCTCGCCGTCGACCGGGACCTTGTCTCCCGGCCGCACGCGGAGCCGGTCGCCTTCGCTCACGTGGTCGAGCGGCACTTCCCGCTCGTCACCGGTTGCGTAGATCTTGACCGCCGTCGGCGGAGCCAGCTCGAGCAAGGCGCGAAGCGCGCTCGATGTCGACCCCCGGGCTTTCAATTCGAGCACCTGGCCCAGCAGCACGAGCGTGGTGATAACGGCAGCCGCCTCGTAATAGACGCCGACCTTGCCCGAATGATCGCGGAACGCCGACGGAAACAGTCCCGGCGCAACGGTCGCGACCAGGCTGAAGGCGTAAGCGATCGCCACTCCGAAGCCGATCAAGGTGAACATGTTGAGATGGCGTGTCGTGAGCGAGCGCCAGGCGCGCTCGAAGAACGGCCAGCCACCCCAAATGACGACGGGCGTCGCGAGCACCAACTGGAGCCACTGCGCAAACGCCGGGGGGATGAGGCGGGTGAAGCCGGTACCCAGCATCATCTCGCCCATCGCGTAGGCGACGAGCGGCAGCGTCAGGAGCGCGCTCCACCAGAACCGGCGCCGCATGTCGACGAGCTCCGGGTCGGGACCATCTTCGAGGGTGACGGTCTCCGGCTCCAGCGCCATTCCGCAGATCGGGCAGGCTCCCGGCCCCCGCTGGCGGATTTGCGGGTGCATCGGGCACGTGTAGATGGTGCCTTCCCGCGCGCTCGTCGCCCGCCCGCCGGTGCTCATGGCCTGAACAACATCCAGAGCGCCATGCCGATCATGATGAGGTTCTCGGTCAGCGAGACGAAGCCGAGCGGCACGTTGCTCGCTCCTCCGACGCAGGCGCACTTGAGCTCGCGCTTCTGGACATAGACGGCGTAGTAGACGCTGACGCCGCCGATCGTGCCGATAACGAAGGCGACGGGGATCGACAGCCAGCTGAGCGCATGGGCCGCCATCAGCACGCCGGCGCCCGCTTCGAGAAACGGGTAGGCGTAGGCGTAAGGCACGAAGCGCCGGGCGAGGAGGTCGTAGCCGACGAACATGGTCGAGAATTTCTCGACGTCCTGCAGCTTCAGCATCGCGAGGATCGCCATCGTGAAACTCACGAACCATTCGGCCGCGCGAACGGTGAAGGGGGAACCGAGCGAGTGGAAGCTCACCGCCATCGCGAGCAGCGCGGTCATCGCGAAGACCGCGATCACCGGCGTATAGGTGGTCGCCTTTTCGTCGCGCAGGGGACGGCCGAGATACTTGCGCAGCTCGGAGTAGCCGCCGATGCGCTCGCCCTCGACGAAGGCTTGCGGCGTGGTCTTGACCTTGTGCTCGCGCTTGAACGCGTCGGTTTCCTCGCGCGTCGTCAGCCAGCGGTCGTCGACGAGGTAGCCGTTCTTTTCGAGCTGCCAGCGCGCTTTCACGCCGTAAGGGCAGACATGGCCCGGCATCACCATGCGGTAGAGTCGGGCGGTCCTGGGGATCTTGCCGGTGTTCATGTCCGTTCCTATACCCTCCGTACCATAGTACGGAGTCAAGCATGAAAGCGATGCGGATATCCGATCTCGCGCGGGCCGGGGGCGTCGGCGTCGAAACGGTTCGCTTCTACCAGCGCAAGGGCCTGCTCGCCGTTCCGCGAGGAGACGCCCCCGGAGGGCGACACTACGACGCGGAGGACCTGCGCCGCTTGCGCTACGTCAAGCAGGCGCAGACCGCGGGCTTCACCCTGGCCGAGATCGCCGAGCTGCTCGAGCTCCATCGCAGCGACGACCGCCCGCGCGCCCGCGAGATGGCCCGCGAGCGCATCGCCGCGCTCGACGAGCAGATCGCCGCGCTGCAGGCCGCGCGCCACTCGCTCGCAAGACTCGCGCGCGATTGCGCGAGGGGCGGGGAGGGGCCGTGCCCGATCCTCCATGCCTTCGACTGATCAGCCGAAGGCGGGCTTCAAGTCCTTGCCCTCGACGCGCGGGACGATGAGGTATCGCGCGACGATCAGGCTGAACGCACCGAAGGTCATGAGGCCTGCGACGACGACGGTAGAGCAGCCCGCTCGAGCGCAGGCTGACGAGCGCCTCGCCGAGGCCCTTGGCGTCGCCCGCATGGTGCCACCACGCCGCGCGCATCAGCGACCAGCCGACGATCGCGAAGACGACCGCGCGGGCGGCAAAACCGATGCGGCCGAGCCACTCGACCCACCCCGGCGCCCGGCCGCTGACGCGCTGCATGAAGTGCGCGGTCACCGCCTGCCGCACTTGCGCCGCCGCGGCGATCGCGAAGCCGACGCCGACGATGCCTATCGCGACCTTGCCCATGTTCCAGTCGAGCGCGGTGTGGACGCTCGCCCGGGTTGGCGATTGATGGCCGACGCCATGCTTGAGCCCGAGCGCGAAGCGCAGCGCGGACCAGGCGAGGACAGAATAGCCGATCGCCGGCCCCGTCGCGGCGAGCCGGTGGCCGAGGCCCTTCGCGTTGCTGCCGCGATGCTCGACGTCGCAAACGAGGCACAATAGCTTGAACGCGAAGTAACCGGCGAGCGCGACGACCAGCGCGCCCAAGACCAGCCGGCCGAGCGGCATATGCTGGAGCATCGCGAAGACGGCCTGGTTTCCGGCCTCGACTCTCGCCCGCGTGGCGAGCGCGAGCCAGCCGAGCAGCAGGTAGACGATGCCGCGCCCGGCATAGCCTGAGCGAACCAGCCAGCTGAATTGTTCGGGCGCGTCGGCCAAGGGGGGTCTCCGCAAGCGAGCGGTCCGTTCAACGGCGGGGCCGCGCAAAGGCTCCCCGCGTCGGAAAAGCCAGCTTCCTTGAAGCGCCCCGCCTGCCGCCATCCGGGCGTCTCCTCGGCGCCGCGGGCTTGCCGGCGGCGCAGCTGTCGACGCGTGAAACGCTTGGCTAAACGCGAAGGCTAGCGATACTAGCGCACGCGCTTCACGAACAATTGTCCGTTGCGATCCTCGACGCGGAAGCTTTCGTTGGCGCGGAACAGGTCCGACAGCCGCTTGAACCCGTGGTTGCGCACGTCGAAGCTCGAACGGTTGCCGGCGATGTTGCCGACCTCGCTGATCGAGGCATACCCGTTGCTGTCCCGCTTCGCCGCCTTCCACGCCGCGCCGAGAAGGTCGTTCAAGTCCTGGTCGATCGGCTTGCCGTCGGCGCCTGAAGCATCAGCCTCCTCGTCCTGGGCCGAGGTGCGGATGAGCTGGTCGACGTCGATGAAGCGGGTGCAGGCGGTCTTGAACGCTTCCGGCGCCTTGGCGCTGCCGAAGCCGTAGACGATGAGGCCGTCCTGCCTCAGGCGCGTGACCAGCGGCGTGAAGTCGCTGTCGCTGCTCATGATGCCGAAGCCGTCGACCTTGCCGTCGTAGAGCAGGTCGAGCGCGTCGATCGTCATCGCCATGTCGGTGGCGTTCTTGCCCTTGGTGAGGTCGAACTGCTGCATCGGCTGCAGCCCGAAGCGGTGGGTGATCTTGTTCCAGTTGCTGAGCGCGGGCTTCGCCCAGTTGCCGTAGGCGCGCCGGATATTCACCTGGCCGAGCTCGGCGAGCACGGTCAGCACCGGATCGATGCCGGCATGGCTCGCGTTGTCCGCGTCGATCAGCAGGGCGATGTTCTTGAGCGTTTCTTCCGCCATGCGCGCGTGATGGCGCGCCGAAGCGGCGCTGGCAAGCTAGCTCACCGGTGCGAACGCGCCGCTTTCCTCGTCGAGCAGGTAGAGGATGCCCTCGGCGATGGCGAAGAACGCGCCGCGCAGCTTGAGCTTGCCCCTCGATTCAAGCTCGCTCACGCACGGAAACGTCCTGAGGTTCGCGAGGCTGAGCTTGACGGCGGCGTGTTCCATCGCCCGCTCGGCCTCGCGGCCCTCGGTTCCGAACTCAGCCGCGATCGGCTCGCGGGCCCCGTCGAGCATCGAGATCCAGTCGGCGATGAAGCCGCCCTGGCCGGGCTCGCTGCCGTGGAGCTCCTGCGTCAGCGCGGCCTTGCAGCCCCCGCACATCCCGTGGCCCATGACCACGATCTCGCGCACCTTAAGCACCTGGACGGCAAACTCCAGCGCCGCGGAAACGCCATGGAGCCCGGGACTGGTCTCGAACGGCGGCGCCAGCGCGGCGATGTTGCGCACGACGAAGATTTCGCCGGGATCGGCGTCGAACACCATCGCCGGGTCGGTGCGGCTGTCGGCGCAGGCGATCACCATCACCCTTGGCTCCTGCCCGTGGCGCAGCGCCGCCCAGCGCTCGCGCCGCTCGGCCCAGCCGGTTTCGCGGAAGCGGCGATATCCTTCGATCAGCCCGGCAAGTTCGAGAGTTGGGTCAATGGCCATGGCGGCGCCATGGCGCGTGGCATTGCCTAAGGCAAGGCTGACGCCTAAGTGGCCCGGCATGAACGATCTCGCCGCCGCCCCGAGGCCCGAACGCCAGCGCAAGCCGGACTGGATCCGGGTCAAGGCCCCGGTCAGCAAGGGCTACCAAGAGACGAGAGCGCTGATGCGCGAGCTCAACCTCAACACCGTGTGCGAGGAAGCCGCCTGCCCGAATATCGGCGAGTGCTGGACGAAGAAGCACGCGACGGTGATGATCCTCGGCGACGTGTGCACGCGGGCCTGCGCCTTCTGCAATGTCAAGACCGGCATGCCGCGCCTGGTCGATCCCTTGGAGCCCGAGCACGTCGCCGCGGCGGCCGCGCGGCTCGGCCTCGAGCACATCGTCGTCACCAGCGTCGATCGCGACGATCTCGCCGACGGCGGGGCAGGGCAGTTCGTGAAGGTGATCGAGGCGCTGCGGCGCGAGACGCCCGAAACGACGATCGAAATCCTCACGCCCGATTTTCGCGGCAAGATGCGCGCCGCGGTCGAGGCGATTTGTGCAGCCAAGCCCGACGTCTACAACCACAACCTCGAAACCGTGCCAAGATTGTATCCGACCATTCGACCGGGTGCGCGCTACTACGCGTCGCTGCGCCTGCTCGAGGAAGTCAAGGCGCACGATCCTTCGATCTTTACCAAGTCGGGGATCATGCTCGGCCTTGGCGAGGGGCGCCTCGAAGTTCACCAGGTGATGGACGACATGCGCAGCGCCGACGTCGATTTCCTGACGATGGGCCAGTACCTCCAGCCGACCCCGAAGCACGCCAAGGTCGAGGAATTCGTGACGCCCCAGGCCTTCGAGGCTTTCGGGGCGATCGCCCGCGCCAAGGGCTTCCTCCAGGTCGCGTCCAGCCCATTGACGCGCTCGAGCTACCACGCCGGCGACGACTTTTCGCAGATGAAAGCCGCCAGAGAGGCGAAGCTGGCGAAGCGGCAGGCCTGATGCCCGGCATTCGCGAAACCCGGCGGCTGCCTTACAGCTGCGAGGAAATGTTCGATCTCGTCGCCGACGTCGGTCGCTATTCGGAGTTCCTGCCGTGGGTCGTGGCGACGCGGATCCGCTCGAACAGCGAGACCGAGATGGTCGCCGACATGCTCGTCGGCTTCAAGGCGCTGCGCGAGAAATTCACCTCGCGCGTGCTCAAGGACCGGCCGCGCAGGATCGAGGTCATCTATGTCGACGGGCCCTTGAAGGACCTCGACAACATCTGGCAATTCGAGCCGCAGCCGGACGGCGGATGCGAAGTCCACTTCTGCGTCGATTTCGCGTTCAAGAACTTGGTATTCGAGGCGCTCGCCGGGCAATATTTCGACCGCGCTTTCCGCAAGATGGTGGCCGCCTTCGAGACGCGCGCGGAAGAGCTCTACGGCAAGAGGAGCTCGAGCGCGCAGAGCGTCGCCTGACGCCGCACCTCGGACCGATCCTCCGCCTCGAACAGCTTGGACTCGGCTTCGCGGTCTTCCGCGTAGCGCTTGGCCCGGGCGAACACGACGGTGCCGACCGGCTTCTGCTCCGATCCGCCATCGGGGCCGGCGATCCCGCTGATGGCGACCGCCACATCCGCGTCGCTGTGCTCGAGGGCTCCCTGGGCCATCGCGTAGACGCAGGCGATCGACACGGCGCCGAAAGCGTCGATGACGTCGCCGGCAACCCCGAGGGTCTCCTTCTTCGCCTCGTTGGAATAGGTGACGAAGGACCGGTCGAGGACCGCCGAGGACCCCGGGATCTCGGTGATCGCGGCGGCGACGAGCCCGCCGGTGCAGCTCTCGGCGAGCGCGACCCTGCGCCCGATCGCGCGGTTCTCGTCGACCACGCGCCGCGCCAGGTTCACGATTTCTTCCGGAAGGAGCGACACGCTCATGGCTTCGCCGAGCGACCCTCCAGGCCGGCGACCAACTTGTCGCTCGCCGAAGCGAAATCGAACAGGACGCTCAAGATAGTGCCGGCCTCGCGCGGCTCGAGCGGGGAAATGGCCTGCGCCATGCGCTCGATGTTGCGGCACGAGTTCGGATGAATCTTGCGCGCCACTTCCTGCTGGATCAGGGCATCGGCGAGCGGCCGGATGGTCTTGTCGGGGAGCGTCGCGAACGACTGCAGCTTGTCTCCCGCCTTCTCGCTGGCGAACTTGAACAGCGCGGAGCGCGCTTGCGGCCAGACGGCGTCCTGCTCGTCGGCATATCGCTCGGCCAGCGCATCGCCATGCCGGGCGAGGAACCCGTTCGGAGAAAGCCGTTCGGCGCAGGTCTGCCGGGTGGCCGTGATGAGGTCCGGCACCGCATAGACCGCGAGCGCCGCGGCTTCGTCGCCCGACATGTCGGGCAGCGCTGGCGCAGCCGAAGCTGCGATCGACAGCGAGAGCGCCGCCAGGCTGGCGGCAGCGAAGGGGGCTGCAAACTTCATATCCCGTGATCCTCCCGAGAAACGAGTGTCGCTACGGCTTGGGCTGCAATGCCCTCGCCGCGTCCGGTGAAGCCGAGTCGCTCGGTCGTCGTCGCCTTGACGCTGACCTGCTTGAGGTCAACGCCGAGGAGGCCTGCGAGTCTCGCGCGCATCGCCTCACGATGGGGCGCAATTCTGGGCGCTTCGCAGATCAATGTCACGTCAACATTCCCGACCCGGTAGCCGGCTTCTTCGGCGAGCGCGACTGCATGGACGATGAACTTGTCCGACGAGGCGTCCTTCCAGCGCGCGTCGCCGGGCGGGAAATGGTCGCCGATATCCCCCTGCGCCGAGGCTCCGAGGATGGCATCGACGACAGCGTGCAGCGCGACATCGGCGTCGCTGTGACCTGTAAGCCCCTCGTCGTGCGGGACGAGCACGCCGCAAAGCCAGAGCTCCTCGCCCGGAGCAAGGCGGTGAACGTCGAAACCCGTGCCGATACGGACCATCGCATCGCCGCTGCTGAAATCGGCGGCGAAGGTCAACTTGCGCAATCGCTCGTCTCCCTCGACAAGCGCGATCTCATGGCCCGCGGCGCGGGCGACCTGGGCGTCGTCGCCGGCGCTTCTCTCGCCCGTCCAGGCCCGATGGGCCGCGAGGATGTCGGAAAAGCGGAAGGCCTGGGGCGTTTGCACCCGCCTCAAAGCCTCGCGATCCGCCGTGCTCGCCATCAGCGCGCCGCCGGCAATGGCGATGCTGTCGACGAGGGGGAGCACCGGAACGGCCCCCTCGTGATCCTGCAACGCCGCAAGGAGCCGCTCGACGACCGGCGGCGGAACGTCCGGGCGCGCCGCATCGTGAATGAGGACGTAGGGCGCCGCTGGCCCCAGCGCCTCGAGCGCCGCGCGGACCGATTCCTGGCGCGTCGCCCCGCCTGGGACGAGGCGGACGCCAGCAATTCCTTCGAGCGCGGCTCGCGCCAGGTCCTGCGCGTCAGCGGAAATCGCGACCACGACCTCGCCGGCGCCGAGCCCGGCGAAAGTCTCGACCGAGTGGCGCAGCAGGGGCTTTCCTCGCCAGGGGACGAACTGCTTGGGAAGGGTATGGCCCGCCCGCAGGCCCTTGCCGGCAGCGACGATCACGGCGGCGAAGCGGGGCAGCGGAGCCATGGGCGCGGCCGCTAGCCGCTTGCGCCCGGGCGGGCAATCCACTATGCGCTGCCCAAATTTTAGGCACCGTTCACCCAATGTCCCTCGTTCCCACCCCTCCGCCGCTCAGGCCGATCGCGATCGGCGATGTGCGGATCGATTGCCCGGTGGTCCTCGCACCGATGACCGGCGTCACCGACAGGGCGTTCCGCGCGCTCGTCCGGCGCTATGGCTCGGGGCTCAACGTCACCGAGATGATCGCCAGCGAAGCGGCGATCCGCGAGACGCGCCAGTCACTGCAGAAGGCCGAATGGGCGCCGATCGAGGATCCGGTCTCGATGCAGCTCGTCGGCTGCGACCCCGTCTCGATGGGCGAGGCCGCGAGGCTCCAGGAAGGCAACGGGGCGGCGATCATCGACATCAACTTCGGTTGCCCGGTTCGCAAGGTCGTCGGCCAGTACGCCGGCAGCGCCCTGATGCGCGAGGTGCCCCTCGCCATCCGCCTGATGGAAGCGACCGTCAAGGCGGTCTCGGTGCCGGTCACGGTCAAGATGCGGATGGGCTGGGATCACGCCAGCCTGAACGCGCCGGACCTCGCCCGGATCGCCGAGGACGTCGGCGTCAAGATGGTCACCGTTCACGGCCGCACCCGCAACCAGATGTACAAGGGGGCGGCCGACTGGGCGTTCGTGCGCAAGGTCAAGGAAGCGGTCTCGATTCCGGTCATCGTCAACGGCGATATCGGCTCGGTCGCCGACGCCGCGAGCGCGCTCGAGCAATCCGGCGCCGACGGTGTGATGATCGGCCGCGGGGCTTACGGCAAGCCGTGGCTGCTCGCCCAGGTCATGCACTGGTGGCGAACGGGCGAAAAGTTGCCCGATCCTCAAATCGACGAGCAATATGAAACGCTTGTCGGGCATTATTCGGCGATGCTCGAGCTCTACGGCCGCGACGCGGGGGTGAGGATCGCGCGCAAGCACCTCGGATGGTACACCAAGGGGATGCCCGGGTCCGCAGAGTTCAGGAACCACGTCAACTCGATCGACGATCCGGACGAGGTGCTGGGCGAGCTCGCCCGCTTCTACGAGCCGTTCCTGCGGCGCAAGGCTGCGTGAGCGGCGCCGACGGCGACATCGCCGCCCCTTCCGCGGCCGAGCAGATCGAGGGCCTCACCTTCGCGTTGCTGCTGCTCGATAAAGGCTCCGTCATTCGGCAGGTGAACCAGGCGGGCGAGGACCTCATCGGCGTCGGCGCGCGACGCCTCGTCGGCCAGGAGCTTTGCCAGGTGGTATCGATCGGCGATCGGCTGATTGCCGATCGGCTTGCCGAGCCCGAGGCCCAGCTCACCGCGCGCGGCGTTCCCGTCCGCTTCGGCGAGCGGGACAGCCGGGCGAACATGACGGTGTCCTCGCTCGCCTCGCATCCCGGGTGGCGGGTGATGACCATTTCGGACGCGGGGCCCAGCGACCGGTTGGGCGACGAGAACCGCGCCTCGCCCTTGCGCGGGCCGGCGATCCTCGCCCACGAGATCAAGAATCCGCTCTCGGCGATCCGCGGCGCCGCGCAGCTTCTCGCGCGCAAGGCCGGCGAGGGCGAGAAGCCGATGACCGATCTCATCGCGAACGAGGTCGATCGCATCGCCGAGCTGATCGACCGCATGCAGCGCCTGGGCCGCGAACAGCCCGAGCCCGTCGCCCCGCTCAACCTTCACCAGGCGATCCGCCGGGCTTGCGAAACCGTGTTCACCCCGGCCGATAACGACATAATCTTGCGCGAGGAATTCGATCCGTCGCTGCCTCCCGTTCTCGCCAACGAAGGGGCGCTGGTGCAGGTCCTCGTCAACCTCATCGCCAACGCTCGCGACGCCTCGCGCGAGAGCGAGGCGCCGCAGGTAACGCTGCGCACCAGGTTCGTGAGCGGCCTCGTGCTCAACGTGATGCGCCTGGGCAGGCCGGTGAAGCTGCCGATCGAGATCCAGGTTACCGACAATGGCCCGGGAATCGATCCTTCGCTCGACGAGCACATCTTCGAGCCCTTCGTCACCACCAAGCCGCACGGACAGGGCCTCGGCCTTGCGCTCGTCAGCAAGCTGGTGCGCGACATGAACGGGCGGATTTCCCACGAACGCGACGAGGCGGCAGGGCTCACGCATTTCCGCGTGCACCTGCCGATGGCGCGGCAGGAGGCAGTAAAATGATGAGGCGGGCCTTGCTGGTCGAGGACGACGGCGCCATCGCCACGGTCATCATCGCCGGTTTGCAAGAGGAGGGGTTCACCGTCGACCGGTGCGATTCGATCGCCGGGCGCGACCGGCTCCTGCGCGACAACCGCTACGACGTCATGCTGACCGACGTCGTGCTCGCCGACGGCGACGGGATCGAGACCCTCGGCGCGGCCCAGGCCCTGCAGCCCGCCATGCCGGTCATCATCCTGTCGGCCCAGAACACGCTCGATACGGCGGTTCGCGCGACCGGCACCGGTGCATTTGAGTATTTTCCCAAGCCCTTCGACCTCGACGAACTGGTCCGCGCCGCGCGCCAGGCGGCCGATCGCGCCGGCACCGACGACACAGATGCGGCCGAGGCGGGGGAAGGGCTCCCGCTCATTGGCCGCAGCCCTGCGATGCAGGACGTTTACCGGATGATCACCCGCGTGCTGAGGAACGATTTGACCGTGCTGATCCTCGGCGAGAGCGGGACTGGCAAGGAGCTCGTTGCCGAGGCGATCCATCAACTGGGTCATCGCCAGGGCGGTCCGTTCGTTCCCGTCAATGCCGCCGCCATTCCCCGCGAGTTGATCGAAAGCGAGCTCTTCGGTCACGAGAAGGGGGCCTTCACGGGCGCCGTCAGCCGCAGCATCGGCAAGTTCGAGCAGGCGAGCGGGGGCACCTTGTTCCTCGATGAAATCGGCGACATGCCGGCCGAGGCGCAGACCCGGCTGCTCAGGGCCCTGCAATCGGGCCGCATCCGCCGGGTCGGCGGGCGCGAGGAGATCTCGGTCTCCGTGCGCATCATCGCTGCGACCAATCGCGATCTTGCGCCGATGATCGCCGACGGGAGCTTCCGCGAGGACTTGTTCTATCGCCTCAACGTGGTGCCGATCCGCCTGCCGCCCCTGCGCGAGCGGGCAGGCGACATCGAGCCCCTTTCTCTCCACTTCCTTCGCCTCGCCGCGGCCGAAGGGCTTCCCTTACGCAGGCTTTCCGCCGAGGCCCTCGACGTGCTCGCGAGCCAGCCCTGGCGGGGCAACGTGCGCGAACTGAAGAATTTCATCTATCGCGCCGCGCTCCTGTCGCGCGAGGACACGATCGATGCCGCAACGCTTCGGCAGATGGTGTCCCTATCCCCCGACGCCGAGCGTACAGGCGGGGTCGATTTCGCCGCCGCGGTCGCGGCCTGGCTCGGCGATGCCGCGCCCAAGGAGGGGCAGGTCTATCACAGCGCGCTCGCCGCCTTCGAGAAGCCGCTGTTCGAGCACGCGCTGGCGAAGACCGGCGGCAACCAGCTGCGCGCGGCGGCGCTATTGGGCATCAACCGCAACACCTTGCGCAAGCGGCTTAGCGACCTTGCGATCGATCCCGACCGGTTTTCCACGACGAGTTGACGCAAAAGCGGTGAAAAGCCCTTGCAAAGATGCAACAGGCCCGTTGTAACATTGCAACGATGGCCGAGCCCCCAGCCACTGAACCTTCGTCGACGTCGCATAGACGCCGATTTCCCCGCTGGTGGCGCCGGGCGCTTCTGACTTCGCGCCGGATCAACCTGTTCCTGTGGCTCGCCGTCGTCGCCGCGAGCGCGCTCGTGGTCATGCTGGCAAGCGACTACCTCGCGCTTTCGCGAGCCGGCAATCCCGCCCAGCCGCTGCCGGGGCGGCAAGCCTCGGCCCTGCTCATCGGGACGCTCCTTCCGGCGATGGCGCTCGTCGTCCTCGCCGGGCGCTGGATCGCGATCCGCCGCGCCGGCGGGGCCGGGGCCCGGCTCCACGTCAAGCTCGTGTTCTTCTTCTCGCTGGTGGCCGCGGTGCCGACCCTGCTCGTCGCCGTGTTCGCGAGCGTCCTCTTCCAGTCGGGCGTCGACTTGTGGTTCTCGAGCCAGTCGCGCGGCATTCTCGAGAACGCGCGCACCCTGGCGCACGGCTACTACGAGCAGACGCAGCGCTCGGTTGCGGACAACACCACGACGATGGCGGGGGACATCAGGGACTATCTCCAGCGCTACTCGAGGAACAAGCCCGACTTTCCCGACGAATACACCTTCCAGGTCTACCAGCGCGAGATGAACCAGAGCGCGATCCTCGAAGAGACACCCGACGGCCAGATCAACACCGTCGCCATCGTCCCGATCGTCAACCCGGACAAGAGCCGGATGATCAAGCAGGCGGTCGCCGCCGCGGTGCCGAAACTGAAGTCAGGCAGGGGCGCCGTCGTCACGGCGCACCAGGACCGCGTCGAAGCGGTGGCGCCGATCGATCTCAAGAGCGGCCTCTATCTCTATAACGCGAGGAACTCGGACACGCAGGCCGTGGGCCAATGGCAGCGGGCGCAGAACGTCCTTGCCGCTTACGACGTCCTGACCACGCGCTCGCGGATCATGCAGCTGCGCTTCAATCTGCTGCTGTTCGCCGTGTCGATCGCGCTCGTCGGGCTCGCCGTGTGGTTTGCGCTTCGCTTTGCCGATCGCCAGGTGCGGCCCTTGACCGACCTCGTGGCGGCCGCCCGCCGGGTCGGCAGCGGCCACTACGACATGCGGGTCGAGGGCCGCAAGGGCGCGGACGAGATCGGCCTGTTGAACCGCGCGTTCAACCGCATGACGAGCCAGATCGAACGGCAGACGATGGCGCTGGTCGCGGCCAACCGCCAGCTGGGAGAGCGGCGGGCGTTCATCGAGACCGTGCTGCAGTCGATCACCGCGGGCATCGTCTCGGTCGACCGGGATTTGGAAGTCCAGCTCATGAACGCGTCGGCGCAGATGCTGCTCCTCGACAAGGCCGGGCCGGCACCGCTCGGCCTCAAGCTCGACGACATCGCGCCCGAGATCGCCGCGCTCGTCCACAGCGGCGCCGACCAGGGCCTGGTCCACGTGAACCGGGGCGGCGAGCTGATGACGCTCGCGGTGCGCCTGGCGTTCGCCGCGAGCGGATGGGTCATCACCTTCGAGGACATCACCCGCCAGCTGCTCGACCAGCGCCAGGCCGCCTGGTCCGACGTCGCGCGGCGCATCGCGCACGAGATCAAGAACCCGCTGACGCCGATCCAGCTCGCGACCGAACGCCTCAACCGGCGCTACCGCAAGCAGATCGAGCAGGACGGCGAATTGTTCGACGAGCTCACCGGCACGATCATCCGGCAGGTCGGCGACCTGCGCAAGATGGTCGACGAGTTCTCGTCGTTCGCGCGCCTCCCCAAGCCGGTGTTCCGCCAGGAAGATCCCGTCGACCTCGTGCGCCAGGCGCTGTTCCTGCAGGAGGTCGCGCGCCCGGATATCGATTTCAGCTTCACCGCCGCGGAAGGGCTGCCGACCATCGCCTGCGACCGGCACCAGTTCGGACAAGCGATGACCAACGTGCTCAAGAACGCCGCCGAGGCGATCGAGGCGAGAAAGCGCGAGGCGGAGCCCGACTTGCGCGGCCGTATCGCCGTCGAGGTCAGCGCTGACGAGCGGTTCTTCTCCGTCGCGGTATCGGACAACGGCATCGGGCTGCCGAGCCAGGGGGCCGAGCGCATCCTCGAGCCCTACGTGACGACGCGTGAAAAGGGCACCGGGCTCGGCCTCGCGATCGTCAAGAAGATCGTCGAGGAGCACGCCGGCGAAATGGGCTTTTCGAAAACGCGCGGGGAGGGGGCTACCGTGACGCTGCGCTTTGCGCGCGATCCGCTGACGGCCGGCGTGGAGGCCGCGGAATGATGCTTACAGGAGATTATTGATGGCCCTCGACATCCTGGTGGTCGACGACGAACAGGATATCCGCGAACTGGTAGCGGGCGTGCTCACGGACGAGGGTTACGAGTGCCGTACCGCCGGTGACAGCACGCGCGCGCTCCAGCTGGTCGACGAGCGTCGGCCGAGCCTGGTGCTGCTCGACGTCTGGCTCCACGGCAGCCCGATGGACGGCCTCGAGCTGCTCGACGCGATCAAGACGCGCGAGCCGGCGCTGCCGGTCATCATCTTTTCCGGGCACGGCAACATCGACACCGCGGTTTCCGCGGTCAGCCGCGGGGCGATGGACTTCATCGAAAAGCCGTTCGAGGCCGAGCGGCTGCTTCACCTCGTCGGCCGCGCCACCGAGACCGAGAGCCTGCGGCGCGAGAACGCGCGGCTCAGGGAAGGCTTCGTCCAGACCGATGAGTTCACCGGCAACTCGAGCGCGATCAACCAGGTTCGCGCGACCCTGAAGCGGGTCGCCAACACCGGCAGCCGCGTGATGATCACCGGCCCGGCGGGTGCCGGCAAGGAAGTCGCGGCGCGGCTGCTGCACGCCTGGAGCCCGCGCGCGGACAAGACGTTCGTCACCGTCAACTCGGCCCGCATCACGCCCGAGAGGTTCGAGCAGGAGCTGTTCGGCGAGGAAGCCGACGGGATGCTGGTGCGCGCCGGCCTGCTCGAGATGGCCGACGGCGGCACGCTCTACCTCGACGAGGTCGCCGACATGCCGATGAGCACCCAGGCCCGGATCCTGCGTGTCCTGACCGACCAGAGCTTCGTGAGAGCAGGAGGCAACCGCCAGATCGGCGTCGACGTTCGTGTCGTCTCGTCGACCGGCCGCGATCTCGAACGGGAAATCGAGGAAAAGCGCTTTCGCGAGGATCTGTTTTACCGTCTGAACGTGGTGCCGGTAGCGATTCCGCCGCTGGCGGACCGGCGGGACGACATTCCCGCGCTCGCCGACCACTTCTTCACGCGCTACGCGCGCGAGCAGGGCCTCGCCGCGCCCGAAATCTCGCTCGAGGCGATGGCCGCGCTCCAGGCCTATGACTGGCCGGGCAACGTCCGCCAGCTGCGCAACGTCGTCGAGCGGACCGTGATCCTCGCCCCGCGCGATAGGATGGAGCGTGTCGAGGCGGATATGCTGCCGGCCGAGATCGTCGGCGGTTCGACCGAGAACGGGAACGGCATGTCCTCGCTGATGGGCGTTCCGCTGCGCGAGGCGCGCGAGAACTTCGAACGCGAATACCTGCGCATCCAGATTCGCCGCTTCTCGGGCAATATCTCGAAGACCGCGGGCTTCATCGGCATGGAGCGCTCGGCGCTGCACAGGAAGCTCAAGCTGCTCGGCATGGGCGAGCGCGAAGCGAACGGCAGCGACGAATAACACCCGTTAGCGAGGCGCCCTGGCGTGGTTGAGCGCCACCGCCCCGCGCACCAGCGCCTTGAACGCGCTCGCGTCGAGCGCGTGGCCTTCGAACAGGTCGATTGCCCGCCGCGCGTTGCCCTCGAGGCTGGCATTGAACAGCCCCGACGGATCCGCGAGCGCCGCGCCGCGGGCGAAGGTCACCTTGACCTTGTCCTTGTAGGTCTCGCCCGTGCAGATGATGCCGCCGTCCTCCCACACCGGCACGCCATCGGGATTGGAGGCCTTGCGCCACTTGCGCGTCTCGCTCGAGTTGGGAGCCGCGTCCTTGATCAGCCGGCGAACCTTTGCAATCGTCTCGTCACGCCAATCGCTCACCGCCGGGTCCTCCCTTGACGCCTCTTGCCGTTCACAATGCATGGCGGGTCATGGAACCGCAATTGCGCAAAGTCATTTGCTGAATCTGGCCGGCAGGGCATAATGGTCGTGATGGAATCGGCCCGGCTTTCGTTCGGACCAGATTGCGGACCGCCATAAGCGGCCGCCAAAAAGAAGAAGGAGTGCGGTACATGCCCAAGGGAACGCTCACCGCCCGGCCCAAGCCCAACGAGGCGGCGCCCGTCGCCGAACCATCCCCGCCGACAGGCTCCAGGGGCGCCAATCTGCAGGATGTGTTCCTCAATCACCTGCGCCGCGAGAAGATGCCGGTCACGATGTTCCTCGTGAAGGGCGTCAAGCTGCAGGGCATCGTCACCTGGTTCGACAACTTCTCGATCCTCTTACGCCGGGACGGGCAGTCACAGCTCGTCTACAAGCACGCGATCTCGACCATCATGCCGAGCCAGCCGATCGATGCCGCGCAGTTCGGCCCCGGCGGCGAGAACGGGCGCAAGCAGCGCTTGCTTCAGGACGTTTTCTTGAGCCGCGTGCGCGACGCCGCGGTGCAAGTGACGATGTTCCTCGTCAACGGCGTGATGCTGCAGGGCCGGATCGCCGCGTACGACCTGTTCTGCATGCTGCTCGAGCGCGAGGGCTTCGTGCAGCTTGCCTACAAGCATGCGGTCTCGACGATACAACCCGCTTCGCCGGTCGACCTCACGACCGAATGGGAGCAGGAAGAAAGCGAACCGGCCTGAGCTTCGTCGAAGGAATTGGTGAAGTCGCGCGCGGGGCGCGCGCGCTCGTGGTCCATCCCGACATCCGCGGCGCGAGGAGCGGGCTCGAGCCCGAATCGCGGCTCGAGGAGGCGAGGGGCCTCGCGCTCGCGATCGGCCTCGAAGTCGCCGACGCCTTTGTCGTCCCGCTCCGCCAGGTTCGTCCGGCAACGCTCTTCGGCGAGGGACAAATCAGCCGGATCGCCGCCGAGTGCGAGGTCGACGAGGCCGAGCTCGTCATCGTCGACGGTGCCCTGTCGGGCATCCAGCAGCGCAACCTCGAAGACAAACTGAAGCGCAAGGTCATCGACCGCACGGGACTGATCCTCGAAATCTTCGGGGAGCGGGCCGCAACCGCCGAAGGGCGCCTGCAGGTCGAACTCGCCCACCTCGACTACCAGCAGAGCAGGCTGGTGCGCAGCTGGACGCACCTCGAACGCCAGCGCGGCGGCTTCGGCTTCCTCGGCGGCCCGGGCGAGACGCAGATCGAGGCCGACCGGCGCATGATCCGCGACCGGATGGCCCGCATCCGACGCGAGCTCGAGCAGGTTCGCCGCACCCGGGCGCTGCACCGCAAGAGGAGGGAACGCGCGCCGTGGCCGGTCATCGCGCTGGTCGGCTACACCAACGCCGGCAAGTCGACGTTGTTCAACCGCCTGACCGGCGCGGAGGTCCGCGCCGAAGACTTGCTGTTCGCAACGCTCGACCCCACCATGCGGGCGATATCGCTCCCCGGCATCGAGAAGGCGATCATTTCCGACACCGTCGGCTTCATTTCCGACCTTCCGACCCAGCTCGTCGCCGCCTTTCGCGCGACCCTCGAAGAAGTCACCGAGGCCGACCTCATCCTTCACGTGCGCGATATCGCCAACCCCGACTCGGCGGCGCAGAAACGACAGGTGCTCGAGGTTCTGGGCGAACTCGGCGTGATCCAGGGGGAAGGGGGGGAAAGCCTGGTCCCCATCCTCGAGCTGTGGAACAAGTGGGACCTGCTTACCGACGAACGCCGCGACGAGCTCGTGGCCCTCGCTGCGCAGGACCCGACCGTGCTGCCGATCTCGGCCGAGACCGGGTTCGGTATCGAAGCCATGCTCGAGCGCGTCGGCCGGTTGCTGACCGAGGGCGCGAGGGTCCACAGCTTCACCATCCCGGCAAGCGACGGCCAGCGTATCGCGTGGCTGCACGCCCATGGCGAAGTTCTGCGTGAAAGCGATGCCGGGCAAGCCGAGGGAGGCCCGCTGCGGCGCCTCGACGTGCGCCTGACCGACAAGGAGTTCGGCCGCTACGTGGCCCTCTGATCCGTTGACGCGGCGCGCGGCGAGGGCAATGCTCATTGAATGCTTCTCGGGATCGAGACGGGATACGAACCGGAATTCGATTTTTCCCCGTTCGCGGGCGTCCCGGCGCGGCCCTATCTGCTCGCCAGCGTCCCGCGCTCCGGCAGCACGTTCGTCAGCCACTTGTTGTGGCAGACGGGGTGCCTTGGAGCGCCGCTCGAATACTGCAACTTCGAACCCGGCGGCCCCTACGGCCACGCCAGCCAGTCGCCGGACGAGCAACGGCGGCTGTGGCATTCAGCGCTCGCCCGCCGCACCTCGCCCAACGGCGTTTTCGGCCTCAAGGGCTTTCCCGTGCAGTTCGAGGCGCTGCAAAAGACCAATCCTGCGCTCCTCGTCGAGGTGCTGCGCACCGTTCTGCCCTCGCGCGAGAGCGGCAAGGTGATCCTGCTGCACAGGCGGGATCGGACCGCGCACGCGATTTCCTATGCGCGCGCGATCCTCTCGGGCATCTGGCGCGCGGAACAGGAACGGGAAGGGCGGGCGGAACCGGAATACTCGCGGCTCGCCGTCGAGCGGGCGGAGCGGATGATCGAGAACCAGGAACGCGCCTGGGTTGCCATGCTGGCGGACATTGGCATCGCCCCGCTCGAGCTGTGGTACGAGGACGTCCTCGCCGATCCCGCCGCGACGCTCGAGGCCGTGGCCGCATTTCTTTGCGTTGAGATCGATCCGGCATCCTCGGTGAAAGTGCCGCCGATCGAGCGGCAATCGCAGGCGGGCGCGCGCGAATGGGCGCGCCGCCACGCCGCAAGCTAGGTTTCGCCCGCCTTCACCTGCTGCCAGAGCGCTTCCTGCTCGTCGAGCGACAGGCCGGCGAACGCTTCGCGCCCGCCGGCGAGCGCCTCCATTTCCCGGAAGCGGCGTTCGAACTTGAGGTTCGCGGCCCTGAGCGCCTCTTCGGGCGCGATCTTGTAGGCGCGCACGAGGTTGACCGCGGCGAACAGCAGGTCTCCTGCTTCCTCGGCCCGCTTGTCGTCTGCGGCCGCCGCGAGTTCGCCGATTTCCTCGACGATCTTGGCCGCAGGGCCCATAGCGTCGGGCCAGTCGAATCCGCTTCGCGCCGCGCGCCGCTGGAGCTTTTCGGCGCGCATCAGCGCCGGTAACGCGTTCGCTACCCCGTCGAGAGCGCTCTTGATCCCTTTGTGGCTTCTCTCGCTGGCCTTGAGTTCCTCCCATCCGGGAGACGCTTCAGCGTCGCCGAAGACGTGCGGATGGCGCGCTTCCATCTTGTCGGCAATCGACCGGGCGACGTCGCCAAATCCGAAATGGCCCGCTTCTTCAGCCATGCGGGCATGGAAGACGACCTGGAACAGCAGGTCGCCGAGCTCGGCGCAAAGGTCGTCCATGGCGTCGCGCTCGATGGCGTCGGCGACCTCGTAGGCTTCCTCGATCGTGTACGGCGCGATCGTCGCGAACGTTTGCGCGCGATCCCACTCGCAGCCTGAAGGGCCGCGCAGGCGGGCCATGATCGAGAGGAGGCGGTCGAGAGGATCGGGCATCTTGGGATGATAATATATATTATGTTAAATTCTAGGGCACTCAAGGTCGGGCGTGCTGCCCCATCGCGGTGAATGCGGCCGCCACGGCAAAAAGGATGGCGCCCCAGACCAGGGCGTACGTCACGGTCTTTCGCGCACTGATCTGCCGGGCGCGCAAGGCAGAACCGGCAAGAACGAGCCAACCCATCAGCAGAACCAGCGAAACCCAGCCCGGCGTCATCCCAGATCGAGCTCCATCCCGTCGTAGCCCACAAGCACGTTCGGCGGCGTTTCGGCGGAAAGCGTCGCATAGTCCATGCTCTTGTCGAGATGCGTCAGCACGGTTGTCCCGGCGCCCGTGCGCTCGGCGAAGTCGAGAGCCATCTCGAGGCTGGCGTGCGTCGGATGGTATTCGCGCCGCAGGCAATCGGCCACGAGGACGTCGACGTTCCTGAACAAATCGACCATTTCATCAGAAATACTACTGTAATCCGTCGCATAGCCGACACTTTTCCCATCCACTTCGAACCGGAAGGCCGTGCTCGTGATGGGACCGTGAGGCATTTCGCACGTTTCGATGCCAAATCCGGCAACGATACGAACCGTGCCGAGCGGCTGAAGGTTGACGATCGTCGGATAGCCGTACCTGCCGGCAAACACGTAACTGAACCGCTGTTTCAGCCGCCGCACCGTGTTGGCCGAGGCATAGCCGGGCAACGGCGCGTTGCGGCCGAACCGCATCGGCCTCAGGTCGTCGATGCCGTGGCAATGGTCGGCGTGATCGTGCGTCCAGACGACGGCATCGACCGCCTCGATGCGCGTCGCCAACAGCTGGTTTCTGAGATCGGTCGACGTATCGACCAGAATTCGCGACCCCGCGGCACTTTCGACAACGACCGAAACGCGCGAGCGGCGGTTCTTCGGCTCATTCGGATCGCAAGCCCCCCAGTCGTTGCCGATCCGGGGGACTCCGGTCGACGTGCCCGAGCCAAGGACGATGAGCTTCACACCTGAGCTTTCTTGAACAGCCCTCGGAAGTTGCGAGTGGTATTTTCGGCAAGCTCTTCAAGGGTTTCACCCCGCAAGCCGGCGACGAATCGAGCCGTGTCGGCGACATAGGCCGGCTCGCACGTGCGGCCGCGATGGGGCACCGGCGCCAGGAACGGGCTGTCGGTTTCAACCAGCAGGCGATCGGCCGGGATCACGGGCGCAAATTCCTGCAACTCCTTCGCGTTCTTGAAGGTCACGATTCCTGAAAGCGAGATCGTCAGGCCCAGTTCCAGCACTTTCCGGCCGAAGCCGGCCGAGGCCGTGAAGCAATGGATCAGGGCAGGAAACGCCCCCTTCCCCATCTCCTCCTCGAGAATCGCTATCGTGTCCTCCTCGGCATCGCGCGTGTGAATGACCAGCGGCAACCCGGTCTTGCGCGCCACGCCGATGTGCGTGCGGAACAGCGCCTGCTGCACCTGGCGATCGGACCTGTCATAGTAATAATCCAGGCCGGTCTCGCCGATGCCGACCACGCGCGGGTGCCCGGCCGCTTCGAGCAGGGCCGCCTCCCCCAGATCGGCGTGCCGGTCGGCTTCGTGCGGATGAATGCCGATGGTGGCCCAGACATCGGGCTCGCGCTCGGCGGTGCCGACCACCCTTGCCCACTCGCTTTGCCGCGTCGAGATGTTGACGAAGCCCCCAATTCCGGCGGCGCGGGCGCGCTCGAGCACGCCGTCCTGGTCCTCGGCGAGGCCCTCGTATTCGAGGTGGCAGTGGCTGTCGATCAGCATCACGCCGCCTCGCTCTCGTCGAGCTCGACGCGCGGAAACAGCCCTTGCGGCTTGGCAATCCGAAAATCGCTTTCGGCCAGCGGCGAGTACCAGTGCGACCAGGCGCCCTCGATCGTCCTGAGATCCTCGGCAAGGCCCATCGCGTCGAGCAACCTGGTCATCGATTCCGGCATCACCGGCATCACCGCTACGGCAAGCTGGGCGATGACGATGTAGAGCGTCGCGAGGACGGTCTCCATCCGCGCGGGATCGGTCTTGCGCAGCGTCCACGGCGCCTGCTCATCGATATAGGCGTTGCAGGCGTAGACCGCGCCCATCCAGCTTTCGAGCGCGTGGGCGAAGGCCAGCTTGTCGTATGCCACTGGCATTTCCTGCCGCGTGACCCTGTCGAGCGTGTCGAACAAGGCGTTGTCGGCCCCGCTGTGGCCGTTGACCGGCGGCAAGCTGCCTTCGCAGTTCTTGTAAATCAGCGAGAGGGTTCGCTGCGCGAGATTGCCGAAACTGTTCGCCAGCTCGGAATTGGACCTATTGGCAATGGCTTCGACCGAATAGCTGCCATCCTGCCCGAAGGTGAACTCGCGCAGCAGGAAATAGCGAAGCGCGTCGACCCCGAAGCGATCGGCCAGCTCGTTGGGATCGGTGACATTGCCGAGCGATTTCGATTCCTTCTGCCCGCGATTGAGGAGGAACCCGTGGGCATAGACCTGCCTCGGCAGGGCGATCCCGGCGCTCATCAGGAAGGCGGGCCAATAGACGGCGTGAAAGCGGACGATGTCCTTGCCGATAAGGTGCACGTCGGCGGGCCAGAAGGTCCGGAATTCGTCCGTACCGTCAGGGTAACCGACGCCGGTGAGGTAGTTGGTCAGCGCATCGACCCACACGTACATCACGTGATCTTCTGCGCCTGGGACCTTGACGCCCCAGTCGAAGCTGGTGCGGCTGACGGAAAGATCGCGCAGTCCCGCCTCGACGAAGCTGCGCACCTCGTTGAGTCGGGTCGCCGGGCGGACAAACTCGGGATTGTCACGGTAGAGCTCGAGCAGCGGCTGTTCGTATTTCGACAGGCGGAAGAACCAGCTTTCCTCCACCGTCCACTCGACCGGCGTGCCCTGCGGCGAAAGCTTTTCGCCTCCCTCCCCCGCAACGAGTTCGCTCTCGTCGTAGTAGGCCTCGTCGCGAACCGAGTACCAGCCCTCGTAGCGGTCGAGATAGAGATCGCCGCTCGCTTCCATCGCCTGCCAGATCGCCTGGCTGGCGCGGTGGTGGGCATCCTCGGTGGTGCGGAAGAAGCGGTCGTAGGAGATGTTGAGGCGATCGAACAGCGCCCGGAAATGGCTCGACATCTCGTCGGCGAGCTGGCGGGGGGTGATCCCCAGTTCGCGGGCCTTCTGGGCCATTTTCAGGCCATGCTCGTCCGTTCCGGTCTGGAACCGCACGTTTCGCCCGCGGAGCCGATGGTAGCGCGCGGCGACGTCGGCGGCGATCGTCTCGTAGGCGTGTCCGATGTGCGGCTTGCCGTTCGGGTAGTGGATTGCGGTCGTAATGTAATAAGGCTCAGCCATGGGCCGCTTCCCTAGGAGCGGCCAACGCGGCGAGCAAGCTGCCGATCTCCATGACGAGCAGCCCGGCATCGTAGTTGTAGGTCGGGAATTCCGCGGAGAGTCGGCTCAACTGGCTGTGGGCCTCGGCCAAGGCGGGGATCGCGTCGAGTTCGACGCTTCGCATCCTTTCGGCGACCACGGCGCGGGCCAGCTCGATGACGGCCATCTGCCGCTGCCGATCGGGCCGCGCCCCGATCGCTTCCGCCAGCTTGCCGCGAAGGGCAAAGTCGGGATCACCGCGGTTCACCAACTGCTCCATCAACTCATGCAGCTTGGCAAGCCCGAGGCCGACGAACTCGAGCGCCGCCCCGGGCGAGCCTGCCGAGGCTGCGATGGCCGCGACACGAGTGGCCGTGTCCGCCTGCGGCGCCTCGCGCTTCAGCACTGCGTCGATTTCCTCCGCCGACACGGCCGGAAAGCGAAGCACGCGACAACGCGAGCGAATTGTCGGCAGCAAGCGGCCGATGCGGTGCGAGACCAGCAGAAAGAACGTGCCCGCGGGCGGTTCCTCGAGGCTCTTGAGCAGGGCATTCGAGGCGCTCGCCTCGAGATCGTCGGCCGGATCGACGATCACAACCCTCCGATCGCCGAGCGTCGGACGGGCGTTCAGCCGCCGCTGCATGGCGCGTACTTCGTCGATGGGAATGTTGCGCTTGGTTTCGAAGGGCTTGCCCTCGGCTCGCTTCGCCGCCTCGGCCTCGTCCTTCGGCGGATGCGTGAGCACGAGGATATCGGGATGGTTGGCCATCGCAGGGCCACCGACCGTTTCTCGCGCGGCCTGGAGGGCGAAGCCCGCCTTGCCGACGCCGCGCCGGCCGGAGAGTATCCAGGCATGATGCATTCGCGCGCCGCTCATGGCCGCGTGCCATTGCCGCCAGGGCTCTTCATGGCCGGAAAAACTCACCTAGCGCTCGCTCAAGAGGGGCGCGACGGCGTCGAGAACGCGTTGCCGCGTCTCCTCGCGCGATCCCGAGCTGTCGATGGGCCGGAATCGTTGCGGTTCGTCCGCGGCAAAGCGACGGAAGGCCTCGATGACCCGATCATGGAACGCGGTGTCGCGCCCGCCGATCCGGTCGCTCTCGCCACCGTCCCGCCTGGCAATCCGGTCGGCAACGATCTCGCGCTTGCCCTCGAGCAGGATAGTGAGGTCCGGCAGCAATCCGCCCGATCCGATCGCGTGCAAGGCAAGGACGGCCGCGTCCGGGAGCCCCCCGCCTACTCCCTGGTAAGCGCGCGACGAATCGACAAAGCGGTCGCAGATCACCCAGGCGCCGCGCTCGAGCGCCGGTCGGATCAGCCTCGCGACGTGGTCCGCGCGGGCGGCGGCGAACAGCAGTGCTTCGGCCTGCGGGCCCCAACCGTCGCCGTCCGGATCGAGCAGCAACTGGCGTATCGCCTCGGCGCCCGGGGTACCGCCGGGTTCCCGCGTGAGGACGACCTCGAGACCGCGGGCCTGGAGATCGTCGCTCAGGTATCGCGCCTGCGTCGATTTGCCCGCTCCCTCACCGCCCTCGAAGACGATAAATCGGCCGCGCTTCACCAGAACAGGCTTTCGAGACCGTTGCGCAGACGCTGCCAGGCGTTCGCCTTGGCGACGTCTTCGCCGGCGATCACGGGCACATCGTGCGGTTGTTGCCCCGGCACGGCGATCCGCAAGGTAGCGACCTCGTCGCCCTTGCTTATCGGAGCCTTGATCGGACCAAGATAACGCACGCTCAGCCGAACCTTGCCGTTCTCCCCGCTCGGCAGGTTGGTGAAGACATTGGCCTCGGTTCGCAACGATACCGAGGCGGCCGAGCCTTCCTGGACCCTCGCCGTCCCCACGACCGTGTCGGCGCGAAGCAGTTCCCGGCTCGTGAAGTTGTCGAAGCCCCATTCGATCAATTCGCGGGCCGTGTGGTTGCGGATCTGCCAGCTCGGAGCGCCGCCGATGACCATGACCAGCCTGCGGCCGTTTCGCACGGCGGACCCGAGATAGGTATACCCGGCCTGCTCGGTGAAGCCTGTCTTTATGCCGTCGGCGCCGGGAACGATGCCGATGTCCGGGTCGTGATTGTTCTGCGTGATCCCGTTGTAGGTCATGCCATGGTTGCCGATGAACTGCGCGTAGAAATCGGGAAAGCGCCGTGTCATCGCATCGGCCAGCAAGACGAGGTCGTGCGCCGAGGTATAGGTTCGCCCTTCGTCCATGTAACCGTTGGGCCGTCCGAAATGGCTGTCGTGCATGCCGAGCCTTGCGGCATTGTCGTTCATCAGCGCGACCCAGTTCTCCACCGAGCCGGCACCGGCCTTGGCAAGGGTCACGGCTCCGTCGTTGGCCGAAACGGTCGCGACACCCATCAGAAGCTGGGAGATCGTTACGCGGTCACCAACCTTCAGAAACAGCGACGAGCCGACGCCCTGCCACTCGTCGGCGAGGTCCTTGTCGAAGGTCGCCTCCTGATCGAGCGACAGCTTGCCGCGCCTGATCAGGTCGAACGCCGTGTAGAGCGTCATGACCTTGGTAACGGAGGCCGGCATGAAACGCCTGTCCGGCTCGCGCGAGAACAGCGTCTGACCGGTCGAAAGGTCGACCAGCAACGCGACCGGAATCTGCGGATCGACGGGCGCGGGCCCGAGGATGGGCCCGACCGGGGCACGGGGCGAGATCGGCATCGCGGGCGCGGCGGCCAACGCCACGAGGATCGATGCCGCAATTCCAAAAATCCGTTTCAAGCCAGCTCCTGCCGCCCGGGCGGCAAGGTGCCGCGTGATCAGCCGTTTGTGAAGATTCGCGCGTCGGTATAGCCCGCCGCCCGGACCTTTGCGAGCGAGGCTTGGGCCTGATCGCGGGTGGCGAACGGTCCCGTGCGGACACGAAAGTATTGCCCGGCCTTGGCGATCGAGCCGCCGATCGAACCGGCAACCTTTTGCGCGCGCTCGAGAGTGCTCATCGTCGCCGCCTGGACCATGTACGGGCGATCCGCCACCGCACTCGTCGCGTTTGTCTTTTGGTCGGCGGAAGGCGCCTTTGCACCCGTCGATGGAACGGGTGTCTGCCTCGCGCGGGCAACCGCCAGCGGCCTTGGCGCGGCGGTTGCCTGCGGGGTTGTTGCCAATACCGGCGACGGCGACGGCGAAGGCGCCGTGCCGGAGCCTGTGGGGGCCTCGCTCGGATCTGGCGAGGCAACGGCGAGCGCAGCCGGGGCAATCCGAGGTTTCTCGCGCGCAAGATTGGCCGAGCCCTCCGCCGGCAACTTCCGCTTGAGCACCGCGACCAGCGAAGCCGGCGTATCCATGCGCGCCGGTGCGCTGCGGCCGGCGCGCAACGCGGCCCGCTCCGCCTCGAGGGGGTTGACGCGGCGCAGCCGTACGGGATCGCCCGCGGAGGCGCCAAGCTGGGCAAGGGCAGCCTGGGACAATCCGACCAGCTGGTCGCCGTTCATCGGCCCGCGCCGTTCGACACGCACGAGAATCGTGTGGCCCGTCTTAAGCGAGGTAACCTCCGCGTAGCTCGGAAGCGGAAGAGTGTGGTTCGAGGCGGTGATGCCGCTTCCCTCGTCGGCGGCCGCATAGCCGACCTCGTCGTAGTTCATCGCATCGGCGGGCGTGTAGAGCGTGTCGCCGATCTTGTACGGGCTGCCGATGACGACGGGATAATCGGCTGCCGGGCCGGTCGGATTGCGCGACGCGGCCGATGCGGAGGCGAGCTGTGCCGGCGAGGCGCACGAAGCCAGCATCGGCACGAGGATCAGGGCAAAGGCCTCGCAACGAATGCGTCCGGCGAAACTCTCAATGGGCAATCGCATCTGCAAGCAACCCCACACTCATCGCGTAGTAGTTCGAGCAGTTGTATTGGAGAATAACCCTATAATTCTGCGTTAAGAGATAGGCCGGCGCGCCCGGTCCGTCGGGCTCGAACAGCGAGGCCATCACGTCCTCGGCGATGGGGCCCAGCGGCACGACACCGAGCGAGCGCCATTCGCGCACCGTCCGCCATTTGCTGTGGCGCACGTAGACCCGGGAGCAATTGGGCGCGTTCATCGGGCTGACGAGCGCTTGCCGATTCAGGCTCGCAGGGACCTGGGCGCGCACACCCCAGGGTTGTCCCTGCCGCCATCCGGCATCGCGGAAGTAGTTGGCGATCGAGTAGAGCGTGTCGGCGCGATCGTCCCAGATGTTGCGCACGCGATCACCGTCGCCGTCGACGGCAAGGCGCAGGTAGATGCTCGGCAGGAACTGCGGGTTACCGAAGGCTCCCGCCCAGCTGCCCACCAGGCGCGAGCGCGGCACGCCCTGCTGGACCATCCTCATCAGGTCGATCAGTTCTGCCTCGAACAACGGCCGCCGCCGCCCTTCCCAGGCGAGCGTCGCCAGGGCTTCGGCGAGGTCGAAGCCACCCTGCACCGCTCCGTAGCTCGTCTCGTGACCCCAGATCGCAATCAGGATCGGAGCGGGAACGCCGTAGCGTTGCTCCACTTGCCTCGCGAGCGGCCCGACCTGCTGGTACATCCGCTTGCCGCCCGCGATCCGGGCCGACGTATTGTGACTTGAAAGGTAGGGCGCGAGCGGCGGGAAGCCGCTGGTCGATGGCGACGAGATGTTGTCGCGGTCGAGCGCGATCACGCGCTGGTTCGGCTGCAGCCCGTTGAGAACCGAATCGACCGCCGCCTCACTGATGCCCTGGGCAAGGGCCTTGGCCCTGACCAGTTGCATGTAGGACGCAAATGGCATGTCCTGCGCGCTGGTGGCGCAGCTTGCGAAACAGAGGGCGGCACAGGCGGCGAGCGCGAGAATGCGCGGGCGGGTCGGCATGGCGCCATCCTTGCACGCCTCACCGCCGATGTGAAACCCCCGGCTCGCCGGGTTGCGACGAGCGGGGGCGACCTCACGCTATCCCGGAAAAACTACCCTTTGATATCAGGGTGCATTCCCGGGTTTTTCTTGAGCATGTCGGCGAAATTGCCGAGCCCGCAATTGTCGTCCTTGCCGCAGTTCGTCACGGTGTGGATGTAGCGGATCTTTCCGTTCTCGATGCGGAACACGTGGCTGTCGGGCCTCTGGTTCGGCCCCATCTTGAGCATCACATCGACGGCGCCGATGCTGGGATCGATAACGTACTGGCGATCGGCCATGGCGATATTCTCCGGTACGCCGACGTTGCAGCTGTCCTGCGGAGTTCCCTTGCCGGTGTAGACGCTGCCTTCGAGGCGATCGCATGGCGTGCCCCATGGAACCTTGACCGATTTGTCCTTGAAGTAGTCGAGATAGGCGTCGGCGGCAGCCTGGAGCTGCTCGGGCGTCTGGCGCTTGTCGACCGGGATTTGCGACCAGTCTTCCAATTGCGCATACTTGCGGGTGTAGGCCGCATCGAACAACCAGTCGCCCTTGTCGGTATCGATGACGTTGAAGTTCGAGCCGTTGCCGCCGAAGCCGTTGAACTGCACGGCGATCACGTGCGGGTGATCGCCCTCGTCGGCGACCATTTCGAGATAGACCTTGCATTGCTTCTCGTCGAGCAAGGCCCGATGCCAGGTAATCTTGAGCGCGGTCGAGAGGATGCCTTGCGACATCGTCGAGAGCGCGCCGTTCTCGTTATAGACCACCCAGTTGCCCATCGGGATGCGCAGCGGCAGCCCCTCTTCCTGCGCCTGGACGTACTTGTCCGCCAGCATCTGCAGGTTCGCGCGGTCGCATGGCCCGCCACCGAATTGCGCCGCCGCCGGGCTCGAGATCGCCATCAGGCCGGCGCCGGCGAGAATTGCCGCCAAAAGTCTGCTCTTCACTTCCAACTCCTCCGTACTCGCTGTTAGCTGGGCGTCAGCTTGGTCTCGGCGTCATCGTGTGGCTGTAGACCACCTTGCCGCCCTCGATGCGGAACAGCTTCGCCGCGGCGGGGCCGTCTTCCCCGCCGACATGGCCGGTGACGGCCACCGCTCCCTTGGTCTCATCGACGGTGAACTCGGGATCGGTGAGCTGCGGGCCCGAGGCGGCGAGCGAGGCCTTGGCGGCCGCCATCAGCGCCTCGCGGGTGTCGCGCTTGTCCGCCGGGATCTCGCCCCAGTTTTCCTTGCTCGCCATGTCCACCATCGCCTGGGCATCGAACTGCGGATCGCCCGGTCGGGTGACAACGCTGCCGATCTGGCCGAGCCCGTTGAAGCTCCAGGCGAGCCTCGTGCCGACAACGTAGGGCTTGGGCTTCAGGATCACCCCCTGGACGAACACCCGGCAATTGCCTGTATCGACCAGATCGACATGCCAGGCAAAGTCCGACGGTTGGCCGATGACGCCCGTATTGACCGAGACCAGCTGGTAATTCTCGCGGTAGTCCACCCACTCGCCCACCGGAAGCGCGAACACGGCGCCGTCGTGCTGCGCCTTCACATAGCGATTGGCGACATCCTCGAGCGTGCTGCGTGCGCAGTTGCCCTGCGCCGCAGCCGGCGAGGTCACCGCCAGCACGGCACCGATCGCGACGCCCAGCACGCCCGCCTTCCCCAGCGTTCTCATGATCCCGATCCCTTCCCCGCGTCCGCAGTACATGTTTGATTTTGTCTAATTGATAGGCGGGCGAGAGTCACGCCTGCTGAGGTGAAATGCGCGCGCTCTTTCAGTGACAAGGAACGATTTCACCGCTAGCCGGGCGTGACGGACAGGTGGCCGAGTGGTTGAAGGCAGCGGTCTTGAAAACCGCCGTGCGGGCAACCGTACCGTGGGTTCGAATCCCACCCTGTCCGCCATTCTCATTTGAAATGTTGAATGTTTTCACGAAGCGAGTTCGTTGCAACCATACAAACGATCGAGCGACGCCACTTTTATAAGTCCATGACATCCTTTGCCGATCATAGGGTCTGGCAGGATGTCTACCACGTTCCCTCCGAGCAGGGGGCTTTGTATGTCAAATTCACGGCCGAAGTCGTGACCGAGTTTTTGCTTCTGTCATTCAAGGAAAAGGGCGATGACTAACCCCACCTGCGCGGAGACGGGGCAGCCGATGTTCCGTGACATTCGACCGATGACCATCACCTACAAGGGGCACGAATCCACCTTCGACATGCCCGGCTGGTATTGTCATGCAAGCGACGAGAGCATTCACACCGGTGGCGACATGAAGGTTTTCGATCGGGCCCTGAACCGGCTCAAGGCGCAAGTCGAGGGTCTGCTCGAGCCCGAAGCGGTGCGCCGGATCAGGAAGCGCCTGCACCTCACCCAGAAGGATGCTGGCCGTCTGATCGGTGGCGGGCCCAATGCATTTCAGAAGTACGAGAGCGGCGACGTGGTTGTCAGCCATGCGGTGATGAGTGCCTTGCTGCTGCTTGACAGGGATCCGTCCGGACTCTCTGTTCTGAAGCAGCGGGTGCACAGAATGGAAGCGGCATAAGCTCCTGTTGCGATTGCTTATCCGCAATAGCCGACCGTAACTTTTCGCAGGTTCGCTGCCAGCTTAGATGCCCTTCGATGAGATAGTTCGTCCGCAAGCTCTCTCCCACCGCCATTTCAGTCCCTGAGTGAGCACTGAGTTTACCCCGGTTTTCCCGGTGAGCGCCTGTAGCAGGCGGGTCTTCGATCCCGTGCGGCGCGCAGAGGGATTGAGGAGGCAGCGGTCATGCCGGGCCTCCTTGTGCAGCCGCCTCGTCTGTTCCATGCCGAGAACGCGTTGAATGAGGAGCAGACCAACACCGTCTACAACGTGGACGAAGCCTCACTTCTGTCCGACGTCTATTCCGAAAGTGAATTCTTCCGGTCGGGAACGGGATACCTGTTGCTCATCGCTATCGGTCGCGGCGCGCAGATCCCTAGGTCTTGCAATGGGGATTGTGGCTGTCCGCCTCGCCGTGGCCGCATCCGTTGCTGGAACCACCGCCAGTCGACGCGCTACCCGCGCTTCCGTCGGACTGGCCGGAGCCTGTGCCATCGCCAGCGCCATCACCCGGATCGGGCGAATTGCCATCATCGCGTGTGGCGACCGCAGGCTCGAGAAAGTCGGCGAACCTGCCCATTCCTTCGTCGATGGAAGCGGCAAGGGCTATGGACCCCAAGATTACCGCACAGCCGAGAAGGATCAGCAGCATCGCGTATTCGGCAGCCGAAGCGCCCGCTTCGTCGCGAAGGAACCGCCGCACCATGCACTTCCCCCCAAGGGGCCTCCGCCCTCATCTTGCGCGAGGATAGGGCCGTGCCGGTCTCGATACCAGATATCCTTCGGTATATGGCATCCCTGCGCCGCGGGGCCGCGTCAATGAAGGACCCGTCCGGAGCGTGCGTCGAGCCGGTGCGCGGCAGCTCAGATAAGCCTTTCGTCCTCTTCGGGGATGTCGATCGCCCGCTGGCGCCCCGTCTTGCGGTTCCAGCTCGACAGCAGCGCATGGCGCGAACGTTGCGCCGGCCGGCGATGCACCAGGCTCGGGTTCGTGCTGGCGTCGAACATGACGTCGATGTCGTCGATCTCGAATTCCATCGCCTCGCTCCTCATGGCCGGTAACCCGACTGCGAAGGTCCGGTTCCATGGCCAAAAGGCGAATGCGATCGAACGGTTTGCCGCTCAGATGTGCAACGCCCTGCCGAAAGCTGCAAGGACCGATTCGTGCATCGATTCCGAGATCGTCGGGTGCGGGAAGATGGTGTTGATCAGTTCGGCCTCGGTGGTCTCGAGCGTCTTGCCGACGGTGAAGCCCTGGATCATCTCGGTAACCTCGGCGCCGACCATGTGCGCGCCGAGCAGTTCGCCGGTCTTGGCGTCGAACACTGTCTTGGTGAAGCCCTCGGCCTCACCGAGCGCGATCGCCTTGCCGTTGCCGATGAAAGGGAAAGTGCCCGTCTTGACAGTATAACCCGCCTCCTTGGCCCTGGCTTCGGTGAGGCCCACGCTGGCGATCTGCGGGCGGCAATAGGTGCAGCCCGGGATGTTGCGACGATCGAGCGGATGCGGGTGGACGTCCTGGTTGCCGAGTTCCCTGGCAATCGCCTCGGCAGCGGTGACACCCTCGTGGCTCGCCTTGTGCGCCAGCCACGGGCCGGGCGTGCAGTCGCCGATGGCCCAGACGCCCTTGGCGCCCGTGCGCCCGTAATCGTCGATCTGGATGATCCCGCGCTCGAGCTTCACGCCGAGCTTTTCAAGGCCGATGTTCTCGGTGTTGGGGACGATGCCGATAGCGACGATCACGTGGCTGAACTCTGCCTCTTCGGCCTTGCCGTCCTTGCCCTTGATCCTCGCGCTGACCCCTTTGGGGCCGACCTTCAGCTCTTCGACGCCGGCGCCGGTCTTGATCGTCATGCCCTGCTTCGTCAGCGCCTTCTCGAGGAACGCGGAGACGTCGGCATCCTCAACAGGCACGACCCGGTCGAGCATCTCGACGACCGTAACTTCAGCGCCCATATCGCTGTAAAAGCTGGCGAACTCGATACCGATCGCGCCCGAACCGATGACCAGCAGCCTGGTCGGCATTTCCGGCGGCGTCATCGCATGGCGGTAAGTCCACACCCGCTTGCCGTCGGCCGGCGCGAACGGCAAGTCGCGCGCCCGCGCGCCCGTGGCAACGATGACGTGCCTGGCCGCAAGGGTCTCGGTCCCCTTCTCGCCTTTCACCTCCAGCTTGCCGGGACCCGTCAGCGTGCCCTCGCCCATGTGCACGTCGATCTTGTTCTTCCTCATCAGGTGCGTGACGCCGGCGTTGAGCTGCTTGGCAACGCCCCGGCTGCGCTTCACGACGGCCTCAAGATCGGCTTGTATTTGCTTGGCAATCAAGCCGTAATCCTTGGCGTGCTGCATGTAATGGAACACCTCGGCCGAGCGCAGCAGCGCCTTCGTCGGGATGCATCCCCAATTGAGGCAAATCCCGCCGAGCAGCTCACGCTCGACGATCGCGGTCTTCAATCCCAACTGCGCAGCGCGGATCGCCGCGACATAGCCGCCCGGCCCCGATCCGAGAACGATGACGTCGTAAGTGTCAGGCATTCACAACTCCAAACAGAATGAGCGGGGGTGCCAGAAGCAGCAGCGCGCCGACGCCCAGCTTCAGCCACAGCGAGCGCGAGGCCAGCCAGATGGCGATGGCGACCCAGCTGGTGAGAAGCGGGGTGGCGAAAAGGCCGAGCACGGCGAGTGCATGCTGATCGGCATCGTTGCGAAACATGATCAGCGCGAGGTCCGCGACCACCACGCCGTAGACCACGGTAAGCGCGATGCTCAGCGCCATGCCGATTTCCGTCAGGCCGCGTCTTTCGCCAGCCCTCGCGATGGCTGCCTGCGGCGTCACGCGTCGACCGGGCGCGGCCGGTTGTGCTGGTCGACCGCGACGAAGGTGAAGGTCGCCTCGGTGACCTTGACCGCAACGTCCTCGTGCCGATGCCGGCGCCACGCTTCGACGGCGATCGTCATGCTGGTGCGGCCGATCTTGACGATCTCGCCGTACACCGAAACCTCGTCGCCGATCGAAACGGGTTCATGGAACACCACGCCGTCCATCGCCACGGTCACCGCCCGGCCCTTCGAGCGACGCGCGGCGATCAGGCCGGCGCCCGAGTCCATCAGGCTCATCAGCCAGCCGCCGAAGATGTCGCCATAGGCGTTGGCGTCGGCCGGCATCGCGGTGACGCGGATCGCGGGATCGCGGCGTTCAGGCACGGGTGCGCTCGTGGTGGACACCAGGCACGGTTTCCATTCGCGCCTGCCCTTCGCCTTTCGCCCACGGCGGTGCAGGCGTTTCGCGACCGGCGCGCATGATCCCTGGCCAAGCCGGTGTGCGGCTGGGAGAAGAAGCTTCCAATTGCATCATCGTGGCCATGGACAGGGTCGAGACATGAAAGCCAGCGCTTACGCCACCAGCCCCAGCGGCTTCTCGCACAGCTCCTTGAACACCTTCATGAGCTGCGCGCCGTCCGCGCCGTCGATCGCGCGGTGATCGAAGCTGCCGGTGGCGCTCATCACGGTGGCGACCGAGAGCGCGCCGTCGATGACATAGGGCCGCTTTTCGCCCGCGCCGATGGCCATGATCATCGCCTGCGGCGGATTGATCACCGCTTCGAACTGCTTGATGCCGAACATGCCCATGTTCGAGAGGCTGGCCGTGCCGCCCTGGTATTCGTGGGGTTGCAGCTTGTGCTCGCGGGCCCGCTCGGCGAGGTCTTTCATTTCGCTGCTGATCTGGGAGATCGTCTTGCTGCCGGCGTCGACCACGATGGGGGTGATCAGGCCACCCGGGATCGACACCGCCACCGAGACATCCGCGCGGCTGAACTTGAGCAGGTTGTCGCCGGCGAACTGCACGTTGCACGCCGGCACCGCGAGCAGCGCCTTGGCCAGCGCCTTGATCAGCATGTCGTTGACCGAGACCTTCACGCCCTGGCTCGCGAGCGCATCGTTGATCTCGGCGCGCAGGCGCAGCAGCTTGTCGATGTTGATGTCGAGGGTGAGGTAGATGTGCGGGATCGACTGCTTCGACTCGGTGAGCCGGCGCGCGATCGTCTTGCGCATCGAGGACAGCTTCTCGACCTCGTGCGGGATTTCGCCGGGCTGCGCGGCGACGGCCTGCACAGGCGCGGCAGCTCCGGGCCTCGCGCCTTCGACGTCCGCCTTGACGATGCGGCCGTGCGGGCCTGAGCCTTCGAGGCTCGCCAGATCGATCCCCTTGTCCGCCGCGATCCGCTTGGCGAGCGGCGAGGCTATGACCCGATCACCCGAGACGCCCCGCGTCGTCGCCGCCGGAGCGGGCGCGGACTTGGCGAGAGCGGGCGCGGGTACCGCAGCAGGAGCGGCCGCTGGAGCTGGAGCGGCCGCCGGTGCTGGAGCAGGTGCGGGCGCCGCGACAGGCGCTTCGCGGCCCGTCGCCGGCTTCACGCTCTTGGGGTCCTCGCCTTCCTCGGCCAGCGTGGCGATGACCGTGCCGACCTTCACCCCTTCGGTGCCTTCGGGCACGGCGATGTCGGCGATCGTTCCTTCGTCGACCGCTTCGAATTCCATCGTCGCCTTGTCGGTCTCGATCTCGGCCATGATGTCGCCGGCCGAAATCTTGTCGCCCGGCTTCACCAGCCATTTGGCGAGCGTGCCCTCCTCCATCGTCGGCGAAAGGGCGGGCATCTTGATGGCGATCGACATGGGGCTGCGCGGGTCCTCTCGGGATGAAACGGATGCGAGGCGTCTCTGGCGAAAATGCGCCTCTGGGGCAAGGTTCTTGCGCCGGCATCGCTTTAGGCTGATATCCGCCGGAGGGGGAGCGAGACGATGCGCGTCTACCTGGTGATCATCGACGAGACGGAGGAGGCAACGCTGGCGTTGCGCTTCGCCGCGCGCCGTGCCGCCGACACCGGTGGATCCGTGCATATCCTCGCCATCGTCCCCAAGCAGGAATTCAACGCCTTTGCCGGCGTGCAGGCGACGATCGAGGAAGAGGCCCGTGACCGCGCCGAGGTGATGGCCACAAGCGCCGCCGGGGCGCTGTTCTCCGAGAGCGGCAAGATGCCGCAGATTTCGGTCAAGGTCGGCGACGGCCAGGCGGTCATCAAGGAGTACCTTGCCGAGCACAGCGAAGTGGCGGCCCTCGTGCTCGGCGCCGCGGCTGAAGGGAGCCCGGGGCCACTGGTGACCCACTTCTCGTCGATAGCCGGCAGTTTGCCGTGCCCGCTGTTCGTCGTGCCCGGCGGGCTGAGCGAGGAGCAGATCGACGCGGTGAGCTGATCCTCCCCGTCGCGCGAAGGATTTTACCGCCGTCCCCTGCCCTGGTGGCGGATATTTCCCGGCCGCCCCCGCTTGCCTTCAAGGTGCTTCGAGCGGCCCTTCCTCACAGGCGGCCTTTCGCCGCGCTTCTCGACGCGCTGGCCGCCGCTCTCAGGCGGCTCGAACTTGAGCGCGCCGGTGAGCGGATTTGCCTCGGCGAGCCGCAGCCTGAGCGTGTCGCCGACCGTGTAACGCTCCCCAGTCTTCTCGCCGACCAGGGCCTGCGCGCCTTCCTCGTAGTGGAAGTAATCCTGGCCAAGGGTCGAAACCGGCACCAGGCCGTCGCCACCGAGGCCGACGATCGTGGCGAAGAAGCCGAACTTCTGCACCCCGGTGATGCGGGTGTCGAACACCTCGCCGACGCGGCCGGAGAGCCACGCGGCGACATAGCGGTCGAGCGTCTCGCGTTCGGCTTCCATGGCGCGGCGCTCGGTCTGGCTGATCGCTTCGGTGACTTTGGACAAATCGGCCCTGTCCTGCTCGGAGAGGCCGGTCGCCGGCGGCAGCTGTGCCCTCGGCTTCGGCTGCTCGAGGCCGAACGCATCGACCAGCGCGCGATGAACCAAGAGATCGGCATAGCGCCGGATCGGGCTGGTGAAGTGCGCGTAGCTGGAGAGCGCAAGGCCGAAATGGCCGGCGTTCTGCGGACCGTAATAGGCCTGCGTCTGGCTGCGCAGGACCGCCTCCATGACGAGCGCCTTCTCGCCCTCGTCGGCGATGTCCTTGATCATGCGGTTAAACAGCCCCGGCGTGATCACCTGGCCGAGCGCGAGCTTCCTGCCGATGGAGGCGAAGTAGTCCTTCAGCGAGAGCAGCTTCTCGCGCGTCGGCGGTTCGTGAATGCGATAGACGACCGGATGCGCCTTGCTTTCGAGCGCCTTCGCGGCGGCAACGTTGGCGGCGATCATGAAATCCTCGACCACCCGGTGCGCATCGAGCCGCTCGCGCACGGCAACCTCGACGATGCGGCCGTGCTCGTCGAGCGTGACCCGGCGTTCGGGCAGCTCGAGCTCGAGCGGCTCGCGCGCCTCCCGCGCCCCGTTGAGCAGCTTCCATGCGGCGAACAGGTTGCGCAGCAGCGGTTCCTCGCCTGCGCCGTCGAAGCGCGCCTGCGCTTCCTCGTAGGCGATCACCTCGGCGATGCGAACGAGGGCACGCGTGAAGCGGTAGGAGATGATGCGGCCGTTCTTGTCGATGACGAGGTGGCACGCCATCGCCGCGCGGTCCTCGCCTTGCCTCAGCGAGCAGACGTCGGCGCTGAGCACTTCCGGCAGCATCGGCACCACGCGATCGGGGAAATAGACCGAGTTGCCGCGCTTCCTCGCCTCGCGGTCGAGCTGCCCTCCGGGTCTAACGTAGAAGCTGACGTCGGCGATGGCGACGATCGCACGATAGCCGCCTTCCTCGTCGGGCTCGGCCCAGATCGCATCGTCGTGGTCGCGCGCGTCGGCCGGGTCGATGGCGACGATCGGCAGGTGGCGCAGGTCTTCGCGCCTGTCTTGGCTCAACGGCAGCCTCGCCGCCAGCTCGGCTTCGGCCCGCGCCGCGTCGGGAAATATGTGCGGAATGCCGTGCTTGTGGATCGCGATCAGGCTGAAGCTGCGCGGGGCCAGCGGGTCGCCGAGCACTTCGAGCACCCGTACCCCGCCGCGCTGCGACCTACCGATCGGCTCGGCGAGGACGAGGTTACCTTCCTCCGCCTCGCCGATGTCCGTCACCGGAAACGAGTTGCGGACGCGCTTGTCGACCGGCGCGAGCCACGGTTTAAGCACGCCGTCGAGCTCGATCACGCCAAGCATCGCCTCCGCAGCCGCAGGCAACTTCTTGATCGGATGGGCGCGCCAGCCCTTGCCGGCTTCCTCGGTGCGGGCGAGCACCCTGTCGCCTTTCCTGAGCGCCCCACCCTTCTTGCTCTCGATGATCCGCACCCGCGGCGGCAGGGCGCCGTCGCCAGGCTGCCAGGCGTCGGGAATGGCGACAGGTTGCCCATCGTCGATCTCGACCACGCGCAGCACGGTGACTTTGGGCAGCCCGCCCATCCGGTGATAAGCGCTTTTCTTCCCGTCGATCAGCCCTTCCTCGGCCATGTCGGCAAGGAGCTTCTTGAGGGCGATCTTTTCCTGCCCCTTCAGGCGGAACTCGCGCGCGATCTCGCGCTTGCCGGCAAGGCCGTCAGCGGTGCGGATGAATTCGAGGACCTGCGCCTTCGAGGGCAGTCCGTGGTACTTGCGTGGCATCGGCGCCCATGTGGCGCTTGGCGGGGTTCACCACAAGGCGTGCCGGATCAGGTCGAGCGTGGCGCCTCGCCGTAACGATTGGCGCCGGCGCTCGACTTCATGACCCCGAACACCAGCACGACGACCGGTGCGACCCATCCGATCAGGCCGATCCACGGCCTGTGCATCTGCTGCGCCATCGCCGTGAGATCGGCGGGCGACGGCGCCGAGGTCATGGCGGCCGTCACGGTGCCGAGCATGTTGTAGGAAACCACGAAAGCCACGACTTGCGCGCCGACGGCAAGGGCGGCCCACCAGCCGGAGTTGCCCGAATCGTGCAACCGCCGCACGAAGGCCGCAACCGCAAGGGCCACGATCAGCGCCTTGATCGCCGCCGACAGCCAGACCAGGCTCATCGCCTGTTCGCTCATCCGCTGCATTACCTGCGCCTGGATGGCTTCCTGCGAGGCACCCGACTGCGCGGCGTTGAGCGCCGCCGAAAAGGTCTCGGCCATCATCGGTCCGCTGATGGCGAGGCCAAGCAGGATATCGAGCACCAGGAGGAACAGCACGTACCACCAGAACGTCGGCCGGTCCTCGCGTCCGGTGAAGTCGGCGAGATGCGCAAGATTGTACTTGATGGCTTCGAACATGAGATTCCCCCCTCGTGTCGTGCGCGCAGGCTACCACCCGGGCGCCCGCAAGGTAAGCCCGCCCGTCGGCGGTCAGGACTTGGCGAGTGGTGCGAAGGCACCCCCCGGCACCGCGCTCGCGACCGGGCTTTCCGAACCGTCAGCGGCCACGGAACTGACGCCGAACAGCCAGTCGTCTCCGCGCACCCCGTCGAGGCGCACTTGGGTCGCGCTCGTTTCGCGCAGCGGCCTGGCCTCCCACATAGCCGCGTCGGTCCGGCGGCGCCAGACGCGATATTTGGCGGCGCCGGGCACCGCAAGCCATTGCACGCTGGTATAGGTCTGCACCGCGGCCTCGGCCCTTGGCGCCGGCGGCATGGGCGAGCGGGCCAGCGCGTCGAGCACTCGCACGTTCAGCTGCGTGATCTTGGCGAGGTACGCGAAATCCATCGCCGCGATGGTGTCGCCGTATTCGACACCCTTTTCGCTGCGCAGGTTCTGGTGCTGGCGATTGTAGTTCTCGATCGCGACCGAGAAGCGGATCGCCGGATAGCCTTTTTCCAGGAACGGTATCTGGTCGCTACCGCGGCCCATCCGGTCGGTGCGCCAGATCTGCCGCACCGCCAGCGCCTTCGCGTCGGCGAGCCCGGCAATGAACCGCGAGAGATTGCGACCGGGGCTGTCGTTCTCGCCCCCGTCGCGGGCCATCGCCGCCAGCGTCTTCGCCGTCGCGTCGGCCCGCGGTCCTTCGGAGAATACCCGCACGTGCGCGGCATCGCAGTGGCCGTCCGAGCCGCAGGAATTGCCGACGATGTCGTTGTTGAGCACGGCCATCACCCTCCAGCCCTGCTCGGCGGCATAGTCGGCCAGCAGCTTGCCGCCGTAGAGCCCCTGCTCCTCCCCGGAGAGCAAGGCATAGACGATGGTCGCCGGATACTTGTGCTTCGAGAGCACCCGCGCCGCTTCCAGCACAAGCGACGTGCCCGAGCCGTCATCGTTCGCGCCCGGCGCGTCGCTGGTTGCGTTCATCACGTCGGAGACCCGGCTGTCGATGTGGCCCTGCACGATCACAACCTCGTTGGGCCGCTCGGTACCGCGCTGGATCGCAACGACGTCGACGAGGCGCACCGGCCGGGGGATGCGATTGCCCGTCACCATCCGCTCCGGCAGCACGATCTCGAGGCAGCCGCCGCAGGCCTCGCCGTCGGCACGCAACTGCTGCTCGCCCCACCGCCGTGCGGCGCCGATGCCGCGCTTGGGGTCGTCCTGCGAGGAGAGCGTGTGACGCGTGCCGAAGCCGACCAGAGCCTCGACATCGGCACGCAACCGGGCCTGCGACACGTCGGCGGAAGGATCTGGCCGGGCGGCGGCGGGCGCCGCGATCAGCGCGGCGGCAATCAGGAGATGGCGCATGCCGGTTTCTTGCCGGCAGTCGGCACGATGGCAAGCGTCAATAAGCCCGCGCGACGTAGATTCGCTCGACCGCCGGCTCGCCCGTGAACAGACAGGTGCCGTCCGCAGACGGGGCGTTCAGCGGGACGTTGCGGAAGGTGAGCTTCAGGGCCTTGAGTTGCTCGACCACCTTGTCGAGCGCAGCGCCTTCGGGGCGGGACCACCGGACCTCGGCCCAGCCGGGATAGCGCTGGTCCTCGGCAAAGTAGCCTTTCAGCGCGTCAAGGCTGTCGATATCTCGCACGATATTGGCCTCGCGGCGCTGCGTCGCCTGGTCGAACAAGGCCTGCTGGATTTCCTCGAGCAGGGCCGGCGCCACGGCGGCGAAGTCGTCGCGTGCCATGAAGGCGAAGTTCGGCTTGGCGGCCTCGTTCCACAATTGGTGGCGGCGCAGCACGGCGGCCTTGCCCTCGGCCATATCGCGAGGGCCGACCTCGACGATCAGCGGTGCACCCTTGCGCACCCAGTCCCAGCGCTTGGCGGCGGCCTTGCCGGGCTTGGCATCGAGCCATACGCGCAGCTGTTCGCCGAAGGCCGATTTCTGCGCGAGCTTGGCACGCAGCTCGTCGCAATAGGTGATGAGCGCCGCATCGCCTTCGTCTTCACGCAGCATCGGCAGGATCACGACCTGGAACGGCGCCAGCGTCGGGGGCACCCGCAGGCCGTCGTCGTCGCCGTGAACCATGATCATCGCCCCGACCATGCGGGTCGAGACGCCCCAGCTGGTCGTGTGGCAGAACTGCTGGGTTCCCTCGCGATCCTGGAAACGGATGTTCGCCGCCTCGGCAAAGCTCGTACCGAGGTAATGGCTGGTGCCGGCCTGCAGTGCCTTGCCGTCCTGCATCATCGCCTCGATCGAGTAAGTAGCCTCGGCGCCGGGAAAGCGCTCGTTGGCAGGCTTTTCCCCGACGATCACCGGGATCGCCGCGTCCACCTCGGCGAAGGCGCGGTACATCTCGAGCGCGCGCAGCGTCTCGGCCAGCGCGTCCTCGCGAGTCTCGTGCGCGGTATGGCCTTCCTGCCAGAGGAACTCGCTTGTCCTCAGGAACATCCGCGTGCGCATTTCCCAGCGAACCACGTTGGCCCATTGGTTGAGCAGCAGCGGCAGGTCGCGCCACGACTGGATCCAGCGGCTCATCGCGTCGCCGATGATCGTTTCCGAGGTGGGGCGGACGATCAGCGGTTCCTCCAGCCTCGCCTCGGGGTCGGGTATCAAGCCGCCCTTGCCGTCGGCGATCAGCCGGTGATGCGTGACGACGGCCATTTCCTTGGCGAAGCCTTCGACGTGCTCCGCCTCGCGGACGAAGTTGCCAAGCGGGATGAGCAGCGGAAAATAGGCGTTCTGCACCCCGGCGGCCTTGATCCGCCGGTCCATCATTTGCTGCATCCGTTCCCAAATGCCGAAGCCCCACGGCTTGATCACCATGCACCCGCGCACGCCGGATTCCTCGGCCATGTCGGCGGCCGAGATCACTTCCTGGTACCACTGGGCGAAATCGTCCTCGCGCTTGATGGTCAATGCGTGGCGGATGGCGGTCACGGCTGAATTTTTCCGAATCTGTTCCTGGTCGCGGCGGGCGATGCCTCGCCGCAGGCTATTTGCCAAGCTCGTCGAGCTTGCGCTGCATTTCCGCGAGCTGGGCGCGCAGAGCATCGAGATCGCTTTGCGGCTTGGGCTCGGGCTTGCGCTCGGGCGCCGGGGTGGAACTGGCCTTGGGCATGAACGCGCTCGCCGCGGCCTTGAACATCGCCATGTTCGTCTCGGCGAGCCGAGAGAACGCCGCCGGGTCCATGCTTGCCTTCCACGCGTCCTGCAGCTTCTGCTGGTTGGCGCGGAAATTCTCCATCGAGGCTTCGAGGTACTGCGGCATCATCGCCTGCATCGAGTGGCCGTACATCGAGATCAGCTGGCGAAGGAAGCCGATCGGCAGCATCTGCTCGCCGCTCGATTCTTCCTCCATGATGATCTGCGTCAGGATCTGGTGAGTGATGTCGCTGCCGGTCTTGGCGTCGAGCACCTTGAAGTCGACCCCGTCGCGGGTCATCCGGGCGAGGTCGTCGAGCGTGATGTAGCTGGAGCTGCGCGTGTTGTAGAGCCGCCGGTTGGCGTACTTCTTGACGATGACGGGTTCTTCGGCGTTTCCCTTGGCTTGATCCGCCATCGTCCCGACTCCATGCTGCGCAGCATTTGTCGCTTAGCACTTGCAGCAAATGCGGTGCAACATGAGTCCTCAGCCGTTGGTGTCTCGCTCGGAATTCAACAGCCTCTCCCGTGTGGCCGGCGTGACCAGGATCTAGGGCAGCAAACTGGAGGCAAGGAGGAGCGCGGCAGCGAGGCTCGCCATTGCCCCGTCGAGCCCACTGATGTCCGCAAGTTCGCCGTCGAGGGTCGCCCGAACGAAGCGGGCATTTGCCCATGCCGGTTGCCGCCGATTGGACTAACGCGCACTCATCGTTTCCGGAGGTCTACGATGAAGAGCTGGCGAGATGCTTAGTCAGGCCAGCCGACCGAGCAGCCTCAACGCGCAATTCAAACTGACACACCACCCCTCAGCCGGAGCGCTGGAACCGGCGGCCGAGCGTGGTCAACAGCTCATATTGGGACAATCCGCAGCGCTCGGCGGCTTGCGGCAGGTGATAGGGAAC
>Ga0207657_10000286_pt1 | contig 53863 bp, 59 predicted proteins | sample KBSC33metaG_FD_184316 | JGI IMG/M metagenome (GOLD analysis project Ga0207657, IMG submission 184316) | Corn rhizosphere microbial communities from Kellogg Biological Station, Michigan, USA - KBS C3-3 metaG (SPAdes) (version 2) | ecosystem: Host-associated > Plants > Roots > Rhizosphere > Soil ... | reverse complement strand
CTCGTGCCAGATCCTCGATCTGACCATCGGTCCGATCAACCTGGATCTGCTCGGTCTGCAGGTCACCACCAACCAGATCCATCTGAACATCACTGCACATTCGGGTCCCGGCAACCTCCTAGGGAACCTGTTGTGCGGCGTGGCTAACCTGCTCAACGGCAGCACGTCGCCGACCGCGTTGCAGCAACTCGCCAACCTGCTCAACCAGATCATCGGTCGGCTCTAGTCCAACTCGTTGAAGGGCGGCCATCCGCATACCGGGCGGCCGCCCTTTAGCAAGACCGGGTAGGTGTGAGCCAGAACGCCGCAACGGACTCTGCTCACGACATTGAGTGAACCCGTGCCCGCCCGGAAATCTCCGGGGAATCGGCCTCGAATCGCACCGCGACTCTCTCAGGGGTCACTTTGGTTGGCCCCGACGCTAGTGCCGGGGCCAACCGAGACGCTCGGCTAACGCGCCCTACTTTCTGGGCGGAGGGTTGCCGCCTCCGAAGTTGTTCGGGTCTTGCGGATTGCATGCCGTTCCAGGACTTGGGAAGTCCCCCTTCAAAGTGGACGGATCAAAGAGACCAAGCTTGACGTCCTGCCCGTAGCTCTGCGTCCGACCACCAGGGCCGTTCGATGAGCCATCCGGGTAGTCGTTCTGTCCGGAGTAACTGCACCACGAATTACCGTTCGACACGCGGGTCCCGGCCTCGGCCAGAGGGCCCTTGCAGTTGGCGGCGGCCGTCGCGCTCCCTGTGAAGGGGTCGACAGTCTGGCCCGCGCCACAGTTCCCCGTCGACTCACCAGCGAATGCGACGCTCGCACCGAGACCAGCGACAGCGGCAGCTGCAAATGTGGCAATCACAAGCAATGCCAGCCTTGAGCCTTTGCGCATGTATTTCTCCTCTCCCCTTATCGGCTTACGGCGGGGCGTCGTTAATCAATCGGCCGCAGGCCTCAGCGTCCCCGCCCGCGTTCACCCAGCAGCGTCCCACCTGCTACTGCGCAGATCAAGCACCTACCGAAACATTGACGCTGGCTCGTCGCAGCGCCCTCGGGGTCATTCCCGAACACTGGCCCAGGCGAGTGTCATGGTGTCGGCGATGCTCGATCTGCCGCCATGGGTCGACCGATGGTGTCAAGGCTTCTTGGGAGCGGGGCCGATGGCGGTTCTGTTCGTCGTTTCTCATCTGTCCGAGGTGGTTGGTGTTCGGCTCGCTGACGGGAGGGAGGTTGTGGTCAAAAGTCGAGTCGATGCATCGGGCCGGGCAGCCACGTGCGTGACCGCGCAGACGCTGCTCGCCGAGCACGGCTTTCCCTGCCCGATGCCACTGACCGCGGCAGTCATCGACGACGGGAACGCCGTTCACGCCGAGCAGTTCGTTGGAGGTGGTGAGCTCGAAACCGAGGACTCCCCTGCCGCAGCCGAGCGGTCTGCCGTCCTTCTCGCAGACCTCGTGCGCCGCCTTGCGACCCTCGATCTCGATCCGCCTCTGCCGAACCCTGAGTGGGTGCGTTGGGACGCAGTACCCGACCGCCAGGCCTCAGCCGCGGTGCCCGCCTGGATCGAGGACACCACGAGCCGCGTACAAGCCAAGCTCGCAGGATGTGGGCTGCAACCCGTCCTTGGTCACGCCGACTGGGAAGCACAGAACATGCGCTGGCAGCGCGGCAAGCCGCTCGCCATCCATGACTGGGACAGCCTCGCCTGGCTCCCCGAAGCCGCACTCGCGGGCACCGCAGCGGGTGTCTTCGCCAGCCATGGCGAGCCAACGCTCGCGCCGATCGAGAGCTCAGTAGCTTTCCTCCACGCCTACGAGGCCGCACGCGGCGTCCGATTCACGTCCTACGAGACAGAGATCGCCTGGGCGGCGAGCATCTGGGTCGCTCTCCACAACGCCCGGGACGAGTTGATCTACAACCGCCCCAAGCTCAGCTACGACCGACTCGAAGCGCAGCACATTGAACGGCTCACCCGAGCAAAAGCTGCGTGAGCGCTCAACCGCTCAGGGGTCATTCCGGAACACTGGCGCACCCGAGCCCGTCTGCCGCCAGCCCGTGGCGCCGCAATGCCTCCGAGACCTGGCGGCCCAGCTCCTGAGGCACGACGACCCCGAGGGCGTCCATCGCCTGGGCCCGTGCTCGGAGGTATGACGCGACAGCCTCGTCCAGGCTCGCCGGTGCGGAGACGACGCCGAGGGGCGCCAGCAAGAACTCGTGCATCTTGGCCAACTCGTCCGAGACGAGTTGCCGCTGACCGCGCAGTGCCTTGCCCCCCAGCCAGAGGGTCCAGTCCCAGAAGTGGCCGTCGATGGACGCCAGGGTGTCGGCCCGCAACACCCACGGCGGCTGGATCCGGCGGGTGGCCCCGAGCGCGAAGATGTCCACCTTGGTCGGGCCGTCCAGCACGACCATGTAGCCCGCCTCCGTGGACAGCGGCTCCCAGAATGCTGCGAGCGGCCGGAAGGAGGCAACGAGCCGAGGGATCTGCTCGAGCATCCCTTCGGGGTCACCCTCCAGGTAGATGTCCCAGTCCGAGAGCTCGGTCGCCACACCGCGTGCCCTCGATCCACCGAGGACGACCGAGGAAACGACTTCGCAGCGGCCTAGGGCCTCCCGGATCGCCGACACCGCAGGTGGTTCGCCTTCCCACGCCACCGGCCAAGCCTCGCACCTAGTGCCGGCCGACCGCCGGTGTCACAATCTCGGCAGATGGCGGCGCTCTTCATCTGGATCTGGATCATCGGCGGATTCCCGGTCGCGGTCCTCAGCGAAGTCGTGCGATCCGAGAGCCCGCGGGTGGCCAGGGTCGGACGGATCGCGTTCGCGCTTGTGCTCTGGGTCGATCTGCTCATCGCCGCCGTCGTGCTCTCCATCGGCGCCGACGCCCCGTCGAGCCCCATGTCGCGCGAGCTGTGGTGGGTCACGGTCATCGCGGCCGGCATTCCCCTGGCGCTCGTCTCGGGCTATGCGGTCCGCCGCGGTTACACCGGGAGTCACCGGCTCGTCCTGGCCGTCGCGTCGCTCGTCACCGCCGGGCTCTACGTCGCCTTCCCGCTCGGCTTCGTCCCGATAGGCCAGAAGCTCACCGGGCTTGCCCGCTGGGAGCACGACCACCACCTGCTCGGCCTCGCCATCCTTCTCATCCCCACGCTGATCCTGCTGGCGGACGAGCTCCGGCGGAGAGACGAGGTGGCGCTTGAGCCCGAGCAGGAGGCGCCTGACCTCGTCCGCTCTCGCAAGATCCCACGGCGCTACCTCGTCGGAGGGGTTGTTTTCTTCGCGGTCCTCGTCTGGATGGCCGGGACGAACAGCTCTGGCATGTTGCTCGGGCTGGGTGTGATCTTCGCCGCCCTCGGGCTGTTCCTCTGGCGGAAGGATCGCCTGGCCATGCGAACGGTCCTCCGGGATCTGGGGCCGCCCGAGAAGCAGTAGGCCATACTTCTCCCATGGCGACCAGAGCCGACTTCACCGACCAGGAGTGGGAGGCGATGCAGGAGGGGATCGCCGGCGCGGGCATGTTCGTCGCGCTCGTCGACCGCGGCTTCTTCGACAGCTTCAAGGAGGCGAACGCGCTCGCCCATCACCTCCGCGAAGCGCACGAGCACAGCGACAGCGTCCTCGTCCGGGATCTGGCGGCCGGGCACGACCGGCCGTTCGGCATGACGGCGTCGCCGGAGGAGATCGAACAGAGCACGACCGCGGCGCTCCAGCAGGCCGTCGCAGCCCTGGAGGCGAAGTCGCCGGCGGATCTCCCCGCCTACCGGCAGCTCGTGCTCGAGGTCGCCGAAGCGGTGGCCGAGGCTGCCAAGGGAGTCTCCGCGCAGGAGAACCAGGCGCTCGACAGCATTCGCGCTGCGCTCGGCTAGGCGTCAGCTCGCCAGTTGCAGCGCCGTGACGATGGCGCCGAGCACGAAGACGCAGAGCCAGAGCAGGTACCTGAGCGAGGGGTGGGGCGCCTCGGGGTCGGGCTCCATCAGGTGACGGCTCACCCCCGGGATCCTGCGCCCGTCTCGGCGCCGGCGCATCACCCGAGTGGGATGACAATCCTTAGGATGACGAGCGCCATGGCGGCCGACGAGATCCAGATCCCGCTCGACGAGCAGCTCGGGGAGATCGGGGCCCAGCTCGACTGGGTCCGTGGTTACCTTTGACCCCGCTGCGCTGAGGGCCCGCCTCGACGAGCTCGAGCAGGAGCTCGCGCAGCCCGACTTCTGGAACGACCAGCAGCGCGCAGCGCGCCTCTCCGCCGAGCACCAGCGGACGCAGGAGAAGCTCCGGCGCTACGACGAGCTGATCTCGAACGTCGAGTTCCTGCAGGAGGGCGCGGGCACGTTCCCGGACGAGGAGCTCGAGCCGGTGCTGCGCGACGTGCGCGGCGAGCTCGCGCGCCTGCAGGAGGACGCGCTCTTCTCCGGGGAGTACGACGCGGGCGACGCCGTAGTCACGATCCAGGCCGACGCGGGCGGCACCGACGCTCAGGACTGGTCCGAGATCCTGCTGCGCATGTACCTCCGCTGGGCCGAGCAGCGCGGTCTCAAGACCGAGGTGATCGAGTCGAGCCCGGGGGAGGAGTACGGCCTCAAGTCGGCCACCTTCACGGTGCGAGGTGAGAACGCGTACGGGATCCTCAAGGCGGAGCGCGGCAAGCACCGGCTCGTCCGCCTCAGCCCGTTCGACCAGGCGCACCGCCGCCACACGAGCTTCGCGCAGGTGATCGTGGCGCCGCTGCTCGAGGAGGCCGGCGACATCGAGATCGCCGACGACGACATCCGCATCGACACGTACCGCTCCTCCGGGGCCGGCGGTCAGCACGTGAACAAGACCGACTCGGCCGTGCGGATCACGCACATGCCGAGCGGCATCGTCGTGGCCGTCCAGAACGAGCGCAGCCAGTCGGCGAACAAGGACACCGCTCTCAAGATCCTCCGCTCCCGCCTCGCCGAGAAGGCCGAGGAGGAGCGCGAGGCCGAGCTCGCCCGCGAGCGCGGCGGCGTGTCGATGGGCTTCGGCGGCAACGCGATCCGCAGCTACGTCCTCCACCCGTACCAGCTCGTCAAGGACCACCGCACCGAGCACGAGGTCGGCAACACGCAGGGCGTGCTCGACGGCGACCTCGACGGTTTCATCCGCGCGTATCTGCTGCAAACTGCAGGACAGGGCACATAGGTCGCCGAAAGCTGCGCTAGAGTGGAAGCCGCTTTACCGCACTCACCGGCGCCGGGCATACCGCCCGCCCAACTCGTAACCGGTAGACGTGACTGACGTACAGATAGAACAGCCAGCTTCCGCCGTGGCACAGCCTTCGACCAACGGGCAGGCCAAACCGGTTCAGCAGGAGGCGAAGCCGGCTGCGGGCTCGATGATCCTGTTCGACAACGTGACCAAGGTCTACGAGCCGGACGTCACCGCGCTCGACTCGGTCAACTTCGCGATCGACAAGGGCGAGTTCGTCTTCATCGTCGGCGCGTCGGGCTCGGGCAAGACGACGCTCGTGCGTCTCCTGCTCAAGGAGCTGGAGCCCACCGACGGGCGGATCGTCATGGGCGGCCGCGACCTCGGGCGGCTGGGGCACTCGAAGGTCCCGCGCCTGCGCCGCAACATCGGCTGCGTCTTCCAGGACTTCAAGCTCCTGCCGAGCCGGACGGCGGCCGAGAACGTCGCCTACGCGCTCAAGGTGCAGGGCGAGAGCCGCGCCTCGATCCGGCGCAAGGTGCCCGAGGTGATGACGCTGGTCGGGCTCGCGAACAAGATGAACTCGCTTCCCGACGAGCTCTCCGGCGGCGAGCAGCAGCGCGTCTCGATCGCGCGCGCCGTCGTCAACCACCCGCCGCTCCTCGTCTGCGACGAGCCGACCGGGAACCTCGACCCCGACACGAGCGTCGGGATCATGCAGCTCCTGTACCGCATCAACCGCGCCGGCACCACCATCCTGATGGTCACCCACGACCGCGAGATGGTCGACAAGATGCGCAAGCGCGTGATCGCGCTCGAGGGCGGGAAGCTCGCCCGTGACGAGCGGCGCGGAGGCTACACCTCCGAATGAGCCAGGTTCGCTTGCTGTTCTCCGAGGCGTGGTCCTCGATCCGGATGAACCTCTCGACGACGTTCGCCGCGACGATGACCGTCCTGATCGGGATGTGCCTGCTCGGGCTGTTCCTCGCGCTCGGCACCTGGGTCCTCTCCTGGAGCAATCACGTCCAGAAGGAGCTCCAGGTCCACGTCTACTTCCAGAGCGACGCGACGCCGCAACAGGAGGCGGCCGTGGCCGCGAGGCTGCGCAACGACCCGCGCGTGAAGCCAGGTGGGGTGGAGTTCGTCTCGAAGGCCGAGGCCCTGGCGCAGATGAAGAAGAACTTCAAGGACCTCACGAGGATCCCGCTCCCGAGCAACCCGCTCCCCGATTCGTACACCGTCACGCCGCTGAAGGCCGCGTACACCCCGCTGATCGGCAAGAAGGTGAAAGCGGCCGGCTGGAGCGGGGTCGACAACGTGAGGTGGGGGAGCGAGACCGCGAAGCGCGTCCTCACGATCGCGAAGGTCATCTCGCTCGTCTTCCTGATCGCCGTCATCCTGCTCGTGGTCGCCTCGACGCTCCTGATCGCGAACACGATCCGGCTCTCGATCTTCGCGCGACGACGAGAGATCGAGGTGATGAAACTCGTCGGCGCGACGAACTGGTTCATCCGCGGCCCGTTCATGCTCGAAGGGCTCGTCTGCGGGCTGGTGGGCTCGCTGCTCGCCGTGATCTTGCTCGTGCTCGGGAAGACGGTCGCCCTGCCGTCGATCCTGCCGCACATCGGCGGCGGTGAGGGCTCCGACGTGCACTCAGTTTCGTTCACGCTCAACGCACTCGCGCTGCTCGCCGCGGGCTTGCTCCTCGGCGCGATGGGCTCAGGCCTGACCCTCCGCCGCTTCCTGCAGGTCTAGGAGTCTCCCCGTGGCCCGGGGGCGGCAGAAGCGCCCGAGTCGGAGCGAGCGGCATCGGCGGCGGCAAGCACCGGCGCGGAGACCTGTCTCCGAGCTGACCGTGCGGCTGCCCGAGCGCCGCGTCGAGCCCGAGACCGTGATCGCGCACCTCGGGCCCACCAACTCCGGCAAGACCCACGACGCGCTCCGCTTCCTGATCGAGACGGCGATGGCTGGAAGCGGTGGCGGCAGAGCCGCCACCGCCCGGCCGGAAGGCCCCGGTGCCGCCTTCGGCGGCACCGGCCGGGGCGTGTACGCCGCGCCGCTGCGGATGCTCGCGCAGGAGGCGCACCGGCGGCTCGCGGCCGAGGTGGGCGAGGAAGGCGTCGGGCTCGTGACCGGCGAGGAGCGGGTGAATCCCGGCGCGCCGATCGTGTGCTGCACCGCCGAGATGGCGCCGGCGAGCGGCGAGACGCTCGTGCTCGACGAGGTGCAGTGGGCCGAGGACGAGGAGCGCGGCTCGGCCTGGACGCGGCTCCTGCTCGGCGGTGAGTACCGGCACATCCTCCTGCTCGGCGCCGTCGAGGCGCTGCCGCTCGTGCGACACGCGTTCCCCCAGGTCGAGCTTCGCTTCTTCGAGCGGAAGGCGCCGCTCGACTGGGCGGGCCGCCGCGGCATCAACGGCCTCGGCCCCGGGACGGTCGTCGTGGCCTTCAGCCGCCGCGCCGTGATCGGCCTCGCGGGCGAGCTGAACCAGCTCCATCCGGGGCGCGTGGCCTGCCTCTACGGCGCGATGCCGCTCGCCTCGAGGCGGGAGGAGATCGACCGTTTCGTCGACGGCCGCGCCGAGGTCTGCGCGGCGACCGACGTGCTCGGCCACGGCGTCAACCTCCCCTGCGAGACGCTGCTGTTCGCGGAGACGACGAAGTTCGACGGGAAGGAGCGGCGCGACCTAGAACCGTGGGAGATCGCGCAGATCGCCGGTCGCGCCGGCCGCTTCGGTTTTCACGAGCGTGGGCACGTCGGCGTCCTCACCGGTGTGCCGTGGGCCGATCCCGATCCGGAGCTCGTGCGCGCCGCCCTCGTCCCGCACGTCCCGATCGAGGACGGCCACCTCGGCTACCGCGTCGTCGACAGCGGCCGCCTGCGCCCGCAGCTCTCCGACCTCAACGTGACGCGCGTCGACGAGCTCGAGCCGGCGCTGCACGCGTGGCGGCATGCGGCCCTGCGCTACTGGAGCGTCGACGGCTGGCTCGAGGTCGAGTCGATCCAGCCGCTGCTCGCGCGGCTCGACGCGGTGCGCGACGCGCTCCACCACGCGCACCGCACGCTCCAGCTCGCCGACGTCTGGAAGCTCGTGCAGGCGCCGGTGGACGAGGACAACGCGCCGCTGCTGGGGACGCTCGCTGCGGCGCTCGCCGGCGACAAGCCGCAGCAGACAGTGCTCGGCTGGATCCTCGACCCGCGCCGCCTGGACGCGGCGGGGCTGGAGGAGGCGGAGGTGGCGGCGCGCGAGGCGTCGATCCTCCGCTGGTTCGCGCTGCAGTACCCGGGCGTCGCCGGGGTCACGATCGAGCGGGCCGCCGCGCTCGAGGAAGCCGCTGCGGCCCGGGTGGTGCGAGAGCTGCGCGCCGAGATCGAGGACCCGACGATCGGCCGCTGCCGCGTCTGCGGTGCGCGGACGGCGCCGTGGGCGACGCTGTGCGATCGCTGCTTCATGGCGCGGGGTTATCGCGCCGGTCGGCGCTAGCGGCGTCTCGCCAGGCCTGCCGGAGCTCCTGCCGGTAGAAGAGGTAGAGGATCAGCGCGACGAGGAGAAGCACCGCCTCGTCGAACGGCCCCGGGATCGGCGCCAGGCCGAGCGCCGCCAGCCAGCGAATCGGCCGCGGGATCCCGCCGTGCCCGATCACGATCCGCACCGCCCGGGCGGTCCGCTTGACGAACCGCATCACCATCAGCGCAGCAGCAGCTGCGTGGCGCGGAAGAGCGCCATCGTCCGGCCGTCGGGGCCGGACACGGTCGCATCCCAGAGCTGCGTCGTCCGGCCGCCGTGGACGAGCCTTGCGTCGGCCTCGATCGTCGCCCCGGGCTGCGCGGAGCGCAGGAAGTTCGTTTTCAGCTCGATCGTCGTGAACCCGCGCGCTCCCTCGGGCAGGTTGAGGATGCAGCCGTAGCCGCAGGCCGAGTCGGCGAAGCCGACGACGGTGCCCGCGTGGAGATAGCCGTTCGGCGCCATGTGCTTCTCCTCGAGCTCGAGCCGCGCCCGGACGAGCCCGTCGCCGGCCTGCTCGAACTGGATTCCGAGCAGGCCGGGGAAGCCGGACGAGCCCAATTCCTGCAGCTGCGCGAGCGTGAGCTCCACGGCTGCGACCCTAGCTGCGGCGGGCTAGGTGAGCGCTCTCGCGACGTCCTTCACGACCTTGGCCTTGAGCGCCGTCTTGGCGAGCTTCCTGATCGTGTCGGCGCGACGCTCTGCCGGCCGCGGCGGATGGGTCTTCGTGAACGCCGCCATCCCGATCTCCATCGCGCCGATCGCGACGTGCGGCAGCCAGTGCTTCTTCCCGCGCTGGCGCGCGCCGGTGAGCACGGGGACGAGCGCGAGCGTCGCGCCGCCGACCGCGTCGAGGGCGAGGTGCACCTTCATCGGCACGACGTTCTTCATGCTCAGCTCGTAGTCGGTGATGTTCGAGTAGAGCGACTCGACGCCGCCGACCGCGCGCGCCGTGATCCCTTCGGGGCTCGTGCGGCCGAGCCGCAGGAGCGTGGGGGCGAGCACGAGCGCCGGCCCCACGACGTGGTCGACCGCGCCGTGGACGCTCGTCGGAATGAACCGCATTTTCATCGTGACCTCCTTTTCCTGACTCGGGAACGGGGTTGCCGCCGGAGGCCGTCCCTACACTTGCCCGGCGATGGCCAAGCAAGCAGGGGAGAAGCTGATCGTCGACAACCGCCGCGCGCGGCACGACTACCACCTCTCGGACCGCGTGGAGGCGGGCGTCGTGCTCACGGGCACGGAGGTGAAGTCGCTCCGCGGCGGCGAGGCGACGCTGCGGCAGGCGTACGCGGAGGTGCGCGACGGCGAGGCGTGGCTCGTCGGCCTCCACGTCCCCGAGTACACGGAGGGAAACCGCGCGAACCACGACCCTGACCGGCCGCGCAAGCTCCTCCTCCACCGGCGCGAGATCGAGCGCCTGGCCTCGTCCGTCGCGGAGAAGGGCTTCACGCTCGTCCCGACGCGCCTCTACTTCCGGGACGGCCGCGTCAAGGTCGAGCTCGCCCTCGCCAAGGGCAAGGAGGTGCGGGACAAGCGGCGCGACATCGCGGCCCGCGACGCGCGGCGCCAGATCGAGCGCGAGCTCAAGAGCCTGCGGCGCTAGTCCTTAGGCTCGCCCGCGGTTACGGCGCGACTTTGATCTGGGCCGGCCGCCGCAGGACGATCTCCGGAGACCCGCGGTAGTCGCTGACCCGGCCCCGGACGCAGATCTTCTTGCCCCGGTACTTGCTCTCGGGCCGTCCGAACGCCGCGCGGTTCTCGATCCAGATCACGAGCGAAAGCCGGTTCGGGTTGGGGTATGGGTGTCCGACATCCAGAAAGGTCGGTGATCCGCTGCTCGATGCCGCGAACTTCGCGCCCGCCACGCGACCAGCGAAGGTGTGAACGCTGCCCTCGAGCGACGCCGCACGCTTCCAGCTCAAGGCGCCACCGCAGCTGACGGTGCTCTTGCTTACCGTCGTAGTACTCGCGGTCGCCGAGCTAATGGCGAGTGCGCCCACGAGCACAGCGATCAACAGGCATTGCGTCTTCACTCGGACCCCTTCATCGGATGCAGATCTAATGAGCATGATCCAGAAGCGGTCGGCGGTCAACCGGTGGCGTGAGCCCTGCAGGCGCGGCGCGGACGGGACGGGGAACACGGGCACGGCTACAATTCGGGCACGAACATACGGGGGCGACCTGGTTTCGACGTGGTCGATCCATCCGGATGAGCTGCAAGCCGAGGTCGCCGGTTGGCCTCGTAAATCCACCGGCAAAACGCAAGTGCGAAGAACGATCTCGCACTCGCCGCCTAGGGGAACCTAGCCGGCGACGCCGCCCCGGGTGTGCCCGTGGCTCGGAGGCGGCGCCAACGAACGGGCTCGGCGCGGAGGGAGAGCTGATCGCCCAAAGCGCGACACCCAAAGGATCGGCTAGCGCGTCGGTAGGGCGGCTGCACCCCGGCCGGCGGGCGAATCGAAAGGGCAGCCTACGCTTGTAGACGCTCAGCCGGTGCGGCTGCGGACGCGGGTTCGATTCCCGCCGCCTCCACTTTCCCCGCTAAAAGCGCGTCGATCGGAATGGTGTCCGCATCAGGTGAGAGGACGCTGGCTCAGGCCAAGGCTGTGGCGCCTGACCAAAGCATTGAAAGGTGGATACTCGCCTGGTGGCACGGTTTGTCCTCGTGCACGGAGGCTGGCACGGCGGCTGGTGCTTCCGCTGGCTCGTCCAGGAACTCGAGGCTCGCGGCCATGAGGTCGCGGCTCCCGACCTGCCCTGCGCGGAGGTGGGGTTGACGCCGCTCGACTATGCCCGCGAGGTCGGGCCCCAGCCGGACGCGATCGTCGTGGGGCATTCACTCGCTGGATTCACGATCCCGTACATCGATGCCCTCGCTCGCGTTTATCTTGCCGCGCTTCCGTCGCTGGAGCGCAGCGCGGTGAATGAGGCGTTCGTCGAGACCTTCGGTGGGGCTGTGCGCGATTCCAGCGGCCGCTCCTACTGGCCGGATGCGGATACGACTGCGGCGCGCATGTATCCCGACTGTTCGCGCTCACAGTCAGACTGGGCGTTCCCGCAACTCCGCTCCCAAGCTCGGCTCGAGCCGATTCCCGCACCGTTCGGGAAAGACGATGTGGTCATCGCCACCCTCCGGGACGGGGCAGTCGATCCTGACTGGCAGATTCGCACCGCGCGCAAACACGGCGCTCGGGTGATCGAGCTCGACTCCGGCCACTCGCCATTCTTCACTCAGCCGGACGAACTCGCAGAAGTCCTCAGCTCGCTCGCCTAACGCTCAGGGGTCATTCCGGAACACTGGCCCAACCCACGGTCCTTTCCTATGGCCTACGGGCGCGACCGTCCTAGCCGCCGCGCGAGCACGCCAGTCCCGGCTGCAGCACCTGCGGCCGCGCTGCCTACAAACCACAGCCACACCTTGAGGGACGATTCGAGCTGTGGAAGCACGTGCGTAGCGTCGTAGACCCAGAAGAGCAGGATCGTGATGCCTATGGCAGCGCCAATCGTCCACCAGCGCGGGACCACCAGTCCGAGCACGAGCATCCCCACGAGGAAGAGGTAAGTCACCGCCTCAGCTATCGGTAGCGACCGTGTCCGCGTTGAGGACGCCGTCAGGGGTCATTCCGGAACACTGGCCCAGCGGAGCGTGCCGCTACCCTTAGGGACGATGGCTTGGCTGCTCCTCCAGATCTTCCCGCTGTATGGCGAGGACGCGGCCCGGGGCGATCATCCAGACCTGCGCTGACGTTCCCCCCGTCCCGTCGTCGCAGGAGGTCATGGTGGTCAACGTATTCGCGGCAGCCGCCGCATCATGGGGAGTCGCGATGGCGCTCGCCCCGCTACTGCAGATCCACAGAATCAGGCGAACCCGCAGCTCAGCAAGCGTCTCCGTTGCGTATCAACAGGTGCTTCTAGTCGGGTTCGTGCTCTGGCTGTCGTATGGGATTGCGGCCGCCAATGCGGCACTGATCATTCCCAACACCGTCGCGGTGGTGGTGTGCGCGGCTGTCATCGTCGTCACACTCAGGTACCGCTGAACTAATGAGCCGTCAGGGGTCATTCCGGAACACTGGCCCAAGCGAGAGTGCGCTGCCTGGGGTGGGGGTTCAGTGGTCGAACGTTGAACGCGCATCCGGAACGATTCAGACTGGCGTCGTCCCCGACAGCGAGGAGCGCCAACGTGAGTGCGGATCCGAATCCCGAGCACATCATGCAGGTCGGCCTTGGCTTCTGGGCCTCGAAGACTCTCCTGAGCGCGATCGAGATGGACCTGTTCACTGAGCTCGCGCGACACCCCGAGGAAGGCGACGCGTTGCGGGACCGGTTGGGTCTCCACCCACGTTCCTCCAGGGATTTCCTGGATGCGCTCGTGGCGCTGGGGTTTCTGGAGCGCCAGGACGGGATCTACCGCAACACGCCGAGCACGGACTTATTCCTGGACAAGCAGAAGCCCTCCTACATCGGCGGTGTTCTGGAGATGGCCAACCAGCGCCTGTACGGCTTCTGGAACAACCTCACCGAGGGACTACGGACGGGCCAGCTCCAAAACGAAGCGAAGGCCGGCGAGATGCCATTCTTCGAAGCTCTCTACGCCGATCCCGCTCGCTTGAAGCAGTTCCTCGGAGCGATGACCGGGCTGAGCCATGGCGCAAACCTTGCGATCGCTGGAGGGTTCCCGTGGCAGGAACACGAGACCTTCGTCGACCTCGGGACAGCGCAAGGCGACCTTGCCGTGCAGATCGTCTTGGCGAACGATCACCTGAGGGGCATGGGCTTCGATCTGCCGGAAGTGGCTCCAGTCTTCGAGGACTTCATCGAGCAGCATGGCGTCAGCGACCGACTCCGATTTGTCGGCGGCGACTTCTTCGCAGACGAGATCCCCAAAGCTGACGTTGTCCTGATGGGACACATCCTCCACGACTGGGGATTGGACGAGAAGCGGCTGCTAATCGGGAAGGCATATGACGCTTTGCCCGAGGGGGGCGCACTGATCGTCTACGAGTCGATTATCGACGATGACCGATCCGAGAATGCGTTCGGACTGCTGATGAGCCTGAACATGCTCATCGAGACCGAGCGTGGCTTCGACTACACCGCAGGCGACTGCATGGGATGGATGACTGACGCAGGATTCAGCGCCACGCGCACCGAGCACCTCGTGGGGCCCGACTCCATGGTGATTGGCCTGAAGTAGCCCCGCGCCCGGATCGACCGCATCGAACGGTTGGTCGTCCCTCACATGAGGGTTGCTCCAGCCGCGCCTCAATGCGATAAAGACGCAACGTGAAGCGATTGGTTCCCTCAGTCGTCGGGATGGCCGCACTCATGGCTGCAGCTGCCGCCTTTGCGGCACCCAATACCGCGACGACGGCTCGGCTGGTCGGAGTTACCTCGCCCGCCAGACGAAACGCTGAGGCAGCACTCATCGCGCGTGTGGCGCCTGCGCGGCGCTGCACGATCGCCGTGCTCTACAAGAGCGGCCCTTCGCACGCGCAGGGCCTGGGCCCGAAGCGGCCCGTGCGCGGCTTTGTGGTCTGGAAATGGCGGGTCGAAGGCAACGCGACGCTCGGTAGGTGGCCGATCCAGGTCAACTGTGGGAGCGCCGGCTCGTTCCGGACTCACTTCAAGGTCATCCGCTAGCAGCAAGCCTCCGCGCTAAGCCACCGAACGAGCCGCACGGCGGGCAGGCGGGCCGCAGCCTCTAGCACTCGGCAGCGCTTCCTGAGCAGAGATCGGGTCGCCGCGATCAAGCAATACGGCCGTCGGCCCATGGCCGAGCGGCGTGCTGACAGCGACGCTCGTAGTGCACGCAGTTCAATCGACGGCCGGCGAGAACCGCCGGTCGTTTGGCAGCAAGGAGGTTGGTGGTGGAATCACTCGCGGACCCCAGGCGCGGCAACCCCGCGTATCAGGTCTACCTACTGCTACGGGGCGCGTTCGTGGTCGCGCCGGTGCTGTTCGGCCTCGACAAGTTCTTCAACTGGAGCGTCGACTGGCCCTTGTACCTGGCCCCATGGATCAACGACATCATCCCCGGCAGCGGGCAGGACTTCATGTATGTCGTCGGTGCGGTCGAGATCGCCGCCGGACTGACGGTGCTCGTCGCCCCTCGTGTGGGCGGCCTCTTGGTGGCCGGATGGCTCGCCGGCATCGTCGTGAACCTACTGACCAATAACCCGCCCGAGTACTACGACATCGCTCTGCGCGACTTCGGGCTCTTCCTCGCGGCGGTCGCATTCACGCGGCTCGCCTTCGAGTTCGAGGGGGCGTGGAGTCGGCGACCCACCAGGAACATGGGAGCGGCTCACGCTCCTCGATGAGGGCAAACCGAATCGGAGGTTGATCGACGTGAACGGTCCTGTGATCTGCGGTATCGAGGATGAGACCGGCGCGGGCGTTGCGGACGTCGCGCGCGTGCTGGCCGAGCGCTACGAGTCCCCGCTGCTCTACGTGCACGTGCTCGACGAGGACGGCGAGATGGAGCAAGCCGTGCGGATGCTGCGGAACGCCGCTCCCGGCTCCGGCGAGCTTGCGATCGAGAGGGGACATCATCCGGCCGACCGGCTGGTCGAGCTGGCTGAACAGCGGGGCGCCTCGTTCCTGGTCGTCGGCAACCACGGGCCTCGCTCGTCGGCACTCGGCAGCATCTCGGCGGATGTCTCTCGCCGGGCGCCATGTCCGGTGATCGTCGTTTCCCCGGCAGCGGAAGCCGAAGCTCCAGGCTCTGAAGCCGACAGAGACGAGCCCGAGATGGAGGGGGGAATCGTGCGCTTCCGCGTCGGATCCACCGTACGGCAGGTCACTGCATAGGCGGCGCGCGCGAAATCGGGCTGTGGCCCCATGGTGGACGAGTCGGCGCGAGGAAATCATGGAGAACGGTGGTACGGACTCGACGCTGTCGCGAACGAGATACGGACGGACAGGCAGTCCGCCGCCGCTCTTGTCGGGCCGGGCGCGCGTCAACCGCGGGGCGCGCCCGGCGCACCGGATGTCGATGGGAACGAGTGTGAGCGTGATGGTTACCAGCGAACCCGTGGCACGGACGGGGCGGCTGCCCCGCGAGCGCCTGCTCAGGCTTCTCGGCCGGATGCTCCTGATCCGGCGTTTCGAGGAGGCAGTCGAGGAGCGTCTCCGCGCAGGTGTGCTGCCTGGCTTCCTGCATGCCCGCATGGGCGAGGAGGCGGTCGCGGTCGGCGTCTGCGCCGCACTTGCCGAGGATGACGTGATCGGGTCCACGCACCGCGCGCATGGCCACGCGCTCGCCAAGGGCACCCCTCCGAGCGCGGTGATGGCCGAGCTGTACGGCAAACCGGAAGGCACCAACGGCGGCTCGATGCACCCGCATGACGTCGTAATCGGTGGCGGCCTGCCGGGGATGGCCGGCGCCGCGCTCGCGTTCCACCTCCGCCGCGAACCGCGCGTCGCGGTCGCTTTCTTCGGGGACAGCGCGACGAGCATCGGCACCTCTCACGAGTCGCTCAACCTGGCGCAGCTCTGGGGGTTGCCGCTCGTGTTCGTGTGCGAGAACAGCCGCTGGCCGGAATCGACACCCCAGGCACAGCATCATCCGATCACCGACCTGACGGCGCGGGCGATCGCCTTCGGGATGCACGCGCTGTGCGTCGACGGCCAGGACGTCGAAGAGGTCTACAGCGCCGCGCGGGATGCTGTTGCACACGCTCGGTACGGCGACGGGCCCGTGTTCCTCGTGTCCGAGACGGAGCGTCTCCGCGAGACACGAGACCCGGTGCGCAACCTGCGCGAACGGCTCGAAGTCGGCGACGAGGAGTGGGAGCGGATGGACAGTGAGGCACGCAAGCTGGTGGCGGAGGCGGTCGCTTTCGCCAAAGAAGACAAAGAGATGAGGCATGAGCCATGAACGTGATCGTGGTAGGAGTCGACCACTCGGAGCAGGCGAAGAAGGCGCTGCGCTTTGCGCTCGAGGAGGCGAAGCTCCGCAACGCCAAGCTGCGCGTCGTGCATGCCTGGCGGTACGGCACGATCGGCGCCACCGCCACCGCCGGGATCGACGGCTTCTACACCCCCGTGGTCGGTGCCGATGTCGAGGACTTGCGGGAGGCGGCCGAGCAGGCGCTCGAGGACACACTCCGTGAGCCGCTGGCGGACACCGACTCGGTCGAGATCGAGCGGCGCGTGGTCGAAGGGCCGCCGGCCAGTGTGCTCGTGAACGAGTCCCGCGATGCCGACCTGCTCGTCGTCGGCTCACGGGGCCATGGCGGGTTCACCGAGCTCCTCTTGGGCTCGGTCAGCCAGCAAGTGTCCCATCACGCCGCCTGCCCGGTCGTCATCGTCCGCCCGCAAAGCCGAGGCTGAGGGCCAGAGCATGGCGCGCGACACCGAGCACAACGGCGCGGGACGCGGAGCGTTGGTCCCGCCTTCTCTGCCCTCGGGCGACCTTGCCCGCCGCGTTGCTCACCGCCGTCGCGAGCTCGGCCTCAGTCGCGAGGAGGTGTCGCGCCGCGCGGGAATGACCGCCGCGTACCTCGACTTTCTCGAGCACAGCCCCTCGGTTGCTCTCCCCCGTGGCCAGCTGATCAGGCTTGCGAAGGCCCTCGAGACGACTGTCGACCATCTGCGCGGAGGCAAGGTAGACCGGCCGCCGGGGCCCGGCCGAGCCGGGCCGCACCCGCATCTCGACGTCATGAGCCCCGACGAGTGCGAGGAGCACCTCTCGAGCGGCGGCGTCGGCCGTTTCGTCTTCACGAGTGGGTCGGGACCGACTGCGCTACCCGTGAACTTCCGCCTCCTCGACGGCGACGTCGTCTTCATGACCCGCACCCACGGCGTGCTCACGACAGCGGTTTCACGTGACGGCAGGGTCGGGTTCGAGGTCGACCAGATCGACGACGCGATGAGTGAAGGCTGGAGCGTGATCATCAGCGGCCGTGCGCGGCTCGTCGCCGATCCGGACGAGCTGCGGCGAATCGCCGAGCTCGGCATCGAGCCATGGCCGGGCGGCCGCCGCGAGGCGGTCATCCGCATCGAGACCGAAGCGATCTCCGGCCGCCGCATCCGTCAGGCGAGCCGGTGAGCCCGAATCAAGACCCCTCGGTGACGACGTACGTGCCGGCCGGAGCCTGCGCGATCAGCCGCGCTGCTTCGGCGCCCGCTCTGTCGATGTGAACTGCCGGAGGGCCCGGTGAGGTTTGGTGCATGGTCCCTGCTCCCCAGAGGCGGCCGAAACGGAGAATCAGCGAGGCGCCGGCGAAGGCGCGGCTCGTCTCCTCCAGCTCGTCGACGGCCGCGGCGGCATCGGCTTCGAGGGTGAACGCGACGCTCTCGGTCACGAGGCGTGCCGCGCCGGTCGCAGTAGCGGCTTCGACGAGATTCCTTCCGCCCTCTCTCCGGACTCGGCTGTTCGCCTCGCGTGAGCCGGATGCAAGGTCGGTGACGAAGTTGACGACGACCTCAGGCTGCACCCTCTGAGCGAGTCGCAGGAGCGCGTCGAAGTCGTAGACGTCGCAAACGGTCGCTTCTACGCCGAGCTCGCGCAGCAGCTCCAGCTTCTCGTGCGATCGCGTCAGCCCCGTCACCTCGTGCCCATGGAGATGGGGAAGAGTGGCCCGCCCGAGAACGCCTGAAGCGCCGGCGAAGAGAACCCGCATACACCCGGTTCATACCCGAGGGCCTCGTGGTGCGCCGCCGGCGGCGGGATGGACCCCTCGCCGTATGGCCACGGCGCACGACACGTGTCACCCTCGATGTGGCACTGGCACATCGGCGCACATCACCAAGGGAGGAGATCCTGATGACGTCCGCAGTCACTGCCAACCACGAACCCAACAGTGTCGTCGCCTGGCGGCATACGCAGCTCGTGCGCTCGGGCTTCCCGGAAGAGGCCGCGGCCGGCGTTGCCGAGGACGACCGCTACGACCTGCACCGTCTGATCGAGCTCGTCGAACGTGGCTGCCCGCCGGAGCTGGCGCTTCGAATCTTGGCGCCTCTCGAAGAAGACAGACTCGCTGACCACGGCGAGCTCTTACGCTCGGAGTGACAGGACGATCGCGCCGTCCACTCCCTCGACTACCTCGCGCAGCGCTTGCCCAGCCTCTTCGAGCGGACGGACCGAGGCGATCGGCACGCTGAGGGTGCCGCGGGCCAGTAGCTCCGCGAGCGCCGACAGCTGCCGGCCGTCCGGCCGGACGTAGACGTCGGACACGGCCACTCCGCGTTGCTCCTGCGGCGGGTCGCCGGTAATCGTGGCGAGGCGGCCGTCGTCGGCGACGGCCCGCAACGCGGTGGCCGCCTGCCCGCGGGCGGCGTTGACCGCGCTGGGGGCACCGCCTCCGGTGATCTCGCGAACGTGCGCGGGCCATTCGCCGCGGTAGTCGAGCACCTCGGACGCTCCGTAGCCGCGAATGCGCTCGGCCTTCTTCGCGCTCGCGGTCGCGATCACACGAGCGCCGCGAGCAGCGGCGAGCTGGACGAGCAGGCCACCCGTAACGCCACCGGCTCCGTTAACGACGACCCAGTCGCCGCTTTCGATCTCGAGCGCCTCGTCGAGCACTTGAGCGGCCGTGAGCGCGGGAATGGGAAACGCCGCGCCGGCTTCCCAGGATGCCTCCGGCGGCCGGGGCGCCACCGTCGCCGCCGGCGCGAGTACGTTCTCCGCCCACGTCCCGTGCCGTTGGAGCGGCAGCGGATGTGCGATCACCTCGTCGCCTTCGCGCACGTCGGTCACGCGGGATCCGACCGCTGCGACCGTTCCCGCGACTTCCGTCCCGAGCGCCATCGGAGCCGGGCCGCCGATCTGCCAGCTGCCGATCCTCACCAGCTCGTCCCAGTTGCCGACGCCGGCGGCGGCGACGTCGATCAGGACCTCGTCCGGGCCGGGAGGCGCAGGCTCGTCCACCTCGAGGATCTCGACGGGCTCGCCGAGTGCTGTGATCCCGGCTGCTCGCATCCTGCTCGGTCAGTCGGTGGCGAGCTCGAGCACGACCTTGCCACGCTTCGAGCGGCTCGCGACCCGCTCGAACGCGGCCGATGCCTCCGCGAGTGGAAAGACCGAGTCGACCTCCGTGCGAAGCTCGCCGGCGTCCACGAGCGTTCCCAGCTCCAGCAGTTGCTCGCGGTCGGGCTCGACGATGAAGTAGGTCGCGCCCGGCATCTCCTCTGCGATCGTGACCACGCGCTCGCCGGCGGGAACCTCGCCGCCGCGAGTGTCGAAGACCAGATCGACCGGCCCGCCGTCTACGACCTCGGCGCCGGCGTGTCGCGCAAGCTGGACGGCGATGTGCCCGACCCCGCCCGAGGCGCCCGTGACCAGCACGCGCTCGCCTGGGGCGAGCCGCCCGTGCACGAACAGCGCCTGCCAGGCGGTCAGCCCGCCCATGGGCAGAGCCGCCGCCTCGACATGACTCAGCCGCGAGGGCTTCGGTGCAAGCACCTCCGTCGGGACGACGGCGTACTCGGCAGCCACGCCGTCGCGATCGAACGGCGTGAGCGCGTATATCTCCTCACCGCTGTCGACGACGACGCCCGAAAGCTCGTACGACGGAATCGCCGGCAGTCGATCGACCGGCCACTCCAGCTCGTCGCGGGTGATCGCTGCCGCATGCACGCGCACCAGCACCTCGCCCGGACCCGGCGAGGGCGTCTCGATCTCCTCGACCCTCAAGCCGTCGTTGTGCAGCCGTACCGCCAGCACAACTAGCTAGTGGGGTCGTTGTACAGGACTGAGTCGGCTGCGATCGTTCCGGGCTCCGCGAGCTCGCTGCGTAAGCCCGGCACGAGGATCGTGCTCCAGGTCGTGACGGGATCGCCCTTGGTGAGGTTGTCGAGCGAGACGGGGATAGGCGTTCCCCCTCCTCCGTAGACGATGGTCGCTGTCTCCGGCACGTCAAGAACAACAGATCGGGCGGGTGCGACGGTCTTCAGGCCCGGCAGCTTCACGCCACGAACCGCCATCTTCAGGCTTCCATCGCCCGTGTCGCTGCTGACCGCGAGGACGGTTCCCGTGAGCTTGATCGCGAGGGGGGTCGAGGGGTCCCGCGGTGTGGCGCCTGGATAGAGCAGATGGCGGGCGCGCTTGAGCGTGCTGTAGGGCGAGACGGCGCGGCCTCCGCCGGGGTGCAGCTCGAAGTGAAGGTGCGGATGGACGCCGTTGGCGTCACCGGAGTCACCGACGAAGCCGAGCAGCGCCCCGGCCGCCACCTTCTTGCCGTCGCGCAGCCCCGGCGCGTACGCGACGCCGTCGACGCAGCGGCCTCGGTTGTCGTTCCCCGCTCCCAGGTCGTTGTTGAGGTGGATGTAGAGGTAGGTGGTTCCGCTCCGTCCGTGCAGGTAGAGCATGCAGCCGGCGCTCGCCGACCGCGTCCACAGCCGAACGGTGCCGGCTTCGGCGGCGACGACCGGCGTGTGGCGCGCGGCGATCAGGTCGTTGCCCTGATGGGGGCCCCCGGGACGGGGGTCTCCGAAGTCGTCGGAGTAGGTGGTCTTGCCGACGACGGGAAACACGATCGGTGCGGGAGCTGCCGAGGTCGCCACGGCCGCGCGTGTTTTGTGCACGCCTGCGAACGCGGCGAGAGCCAGAGCCGCGGCAGGAATGAGGATTCGGGCTGTCGTCCGGGGCAAACGCATCTCGGGCGGGCTCGAAAGCGCTTGCAGGCTACCAGGGTCTGCGGCGCGTGGCGCCGCGCCCAGCGACGACGACGCTTACCTGAGCCGGAACGTCCTCGCGAAGGACGACTGGTTCCCGACTGCATCCTCTGCGTCGACCTTCACCCGCAGGCGTCGCGTGCCTCTTCTCACCTTGATCCGGAAGCTCTTGGTCACAGAGCCGCTCGACGTCTTTCCCGACTTGAAGACGAGCGCGTTCGACGGCTTCCTCGGGTCCGCGATCCGCAGGGCGTACGACACCGCACCGCCGCCGTTGTCCGTCAGGGAGAGCGTGAGCTTGACGGTGTAGGTCCGCTTCGGACGCTCGAGCTTCTTGGCGTGCCAGTGCGTCACTCGAGAGACCGGCGGGGTGGCGTCGAAATCGGCGAGGCCCGTCCACGTGCTGCGGAAGGTGATCGTCTCGGGATCGTTCGGGTCGCCGCCGGTCCGGACGCTCGTGAAGTTCCCTTTCCCCCGCAGGTCCGCGAGCGAGCCGGTGCCGGAGACGATCTGCCAGGTGCCGGTGCCGCCGTGCTCGGCGGAGAGCCGCCCCACCTTCGCCGTGAAGCTGCCGCCCGTGTCGCACGTGAACTGCCGCAGCGCCGTGAGGGTGGTCTCGTCGATCGAGACGTCTTTGGCCGTGCCCGCCGGACACGACGAGGACGAGGTCGTGAACGTCCCCTCGTGCAGGAGGTTCGCCTGGTGCTTGCCGTCGAAGACGAGCTGGAACGACGCGGGCGCCGCAACGCCCGCACCACCGGTGCTGAGGACCGCCAGCGCGGCGATTGCGGCCACCCACGACATACGCATGCGGCAAGGATGCGTAGCCCGGACAGTCGAATCCATACGACGTTCGTCGTATCCTCCGGCGATGGCACGCCTGGTCGAGTCCGACTACCGCAAGGCGTTCGACGTCCTGTACGCGGCCGGGGAAGTCGACGGCCCGCTCGCGTTCCCGGAGCCGGTGTTGGGCGTCCTGCGGGAGCTCGTCCCGTGCGACGTCGTGACCTTCCACGAGCGGAGTTGGCGCCCCGGACGCGTCCTGGTCTACACCGGTGAGCCGGTCGGCCCGCTGACGCCGGATGTCCGGGCGGCGCGGCGCCGCCTCAAGCACCAGGACCCGTGGCGGCCGGCCAAGGGTCCGCGAACGCTCACCGACTTCGTGTCCCTCCGGGACTTCCGCCGGAGCGAGTTCTACGCCCTCGTCCACCGCCCGCTGGGCGTCGAGCACATGCTGCAGCTCTACCTCGACCCGCGCCGCACCGATGCCCGGCTCGAGTTCGACCGCTTCGACTCCGACTTCGGCGAGCGCGACCGCAAGGTGCTCGACCTGCTCCTGCCGCACCTCCGCCAGATGCTGCGGGCCGCCACGCGCCGTCCCGCCGCACGAGGCCGCGCCGCCGACCTCACGTCACGCGAGCGGGAGATCATCGCGCACGTCGCCCAGGGCCGGACGAACCACGAGATCGGCAGCCTGCTGGGCGTCTCCTCCCACACCGTCCGCAAGCACCTCGAGAACGCGTACGAGAAGCTCGGCACCCACACGCGCACGGGCGCCGTGGCGGCGGTCTTCGGGCCTAGGCGGTAAGGGCGAACAGGCGCCAGGGCTCGGGGACGCCCTTCAGCCGATGCTCGCCTCGCGCCTCGAACCGCAGGTCCGAGCCCGCGACGAGATCCTTCACGGTGCTCGAGACCAGGATCTCTCCGGGCTCCGCGAGTGACGCGATGCGGGCACCGATGGACACCGCGATGCCGGCGACCTTGCCGTCGGAGACCTCGCACTCGCCGGTGTGCAGCCCGGCCCGGACCTCGAGCTCGAGCGCGCGGAGCGAGTCACGGATCGCCGAGGCGGCGAGAACCGCCCGCGCCGGGCCGTCGAACGCGGCGAAGAAGCCGTCGCCGGCCGTGTCGAGCTCGCGGCCCTGGAAGCGGGCCAGCTCGCGGCGGACGACGGCGTGATGCCGCTCCAGCAGCTGTCGCCAGGCCGAGTCCCCGAGCGTGGCCGCCCGCTCGGTCGAGCCGACGATGTCCGTGAAGAGGATGGTCGCCAGGACGCGCTCGGCCCCGACCCGGCCGGAGAGCTTCGCGACGAAGCGCTCCGTCGCCTCCATCGTCGCCCGGTGAGCGTCGTCGTCGACCCAGCTGTAGATCCCCCGGAGCGGCGGCAGCTCGGCGAGCTCCGCTCCCCGGATCCGCTCGGCCGTGTAGTGAGCCGGTCCCGGGCGGGCGGGGTGCGCGATCACGAGCGTGGGCACGCGCACGGCGGCAAGGACGTCCCGGACGTCGAGCTCCATCAGGGCGCGCGACGTCGTCAGCGCCGCGCCGGGGCTGAGACTGCGGCGCATGTGCCACACGAACCAGTCGCGAAAGCCGTCGTCGCCGGCGACTTCGGGCGCCCGCTCTCGCGCGAGCTCCTCCAGGTAGCCGCGCTCGCCCCACCCGGCGCGGACGGCTGCGAGCTGCTCGCGCCACTCCTCCTCGGTCGGCGCCCATGGATAGTCGTCGGAGCGGGTCCCCTTCACCTGCGGATCGAAGATGATGAGCCCGGCGCACCGTTCGGGATACGTGGCCGCGAACAGCACGCCGATTCCTGTGCTGGTCGATCCGGTCCAGAGCGCCGCCCTCTCGGAGCCGGCCGCGTCCATGACGGCGCGCACGTCGTCCATCGTCGTCTCGATCGACTGCACCTCCCGCACACGGTCCGAGAGCCCGGTGCCGCGCTTGTCGAGCAGCAGCACGCGAGCGGAGCGGGCGAGGTCCGTCACGTGGCGGGCGAGCAGCGGCTGTTCCCAGGTGGAGAGCAGGTCGCCGGTCGTGCCGCGAACGAACACGAGATCGTGCGGCCCCGCGCCGACGACCTGGTAGGCGATCGCGACGTCGCCGCTACGCGCGTAGCTGACTTCCGGCGTGTGCACCGCGCAAGCTTCCCGCACCGACGGCCGGAGTGCCAGGGCGTTTCAGCAGCCGCAACCGCAAACGGTCATGGAATGGGCACCTTCGCCGTGTAGAGGTCGAACTGGTGGAGCGTTCCGTCCGGGTTGTTGCCCGTGCTGTTCGAATTGTCCGACCAGGCCGGCCAGAACGTGCCTCCGGCGAAGGCGGCGTGCGTGTAGTCGCCGACGTCGAAGCCGCTGTTCGCGTCGACCGCGTTCGACGTCCCGCGGCTGACCCGGAAGTTCGGCGCAACCGAGGCTCCGCCGTCTCTCGAGTACGTCGCCCAGATCTGAAAGTCGTCGTTCGGGATGCCGTTGGTGTCGCCGCTTCCGCCGGTCCCGAGGTCGTTCCGCGTGTCGTACCACGACAGCGCGAGGGTGCCCGTCGCCTCGTCGAGCGCGATCGCGGGGTCGTATTGGCTGTTGCTCGTGCGGTCGTCGTTCACCCTGATCGCGGGTGACCACGTTGCGCCGTTGTCGTCGGAGTGCTGCAACATGATGTCGGTGTCGTCCTTGTCGCCCTGGACCTCCTGCGTCCAGACGAGGTAGACCCGGCCGTTGTGGACTCCGCCGCTGCGGTCCCAGGCGAGATTCGCCTCGGCGTCGATCGTGCGGTCCGGCTGCGCCGGGATCCGATCGAACCCGCCAACGTGTGAGTGCGCTGCGAGGGTCGGCGTGTTGAAGCCGAGCGAGCCCAGGCCGTCGGGGTCGACGGCGGTGTAGATGTCTGCGCCGCCCTGGCCGTTCGTCGAGTTCTGGTACGTCACCATGACCTGCCCGCTCGGCCCGACGGCGGTGTCTCCGTAGTCGCCGTTTCCGCCTGGGCTGGGCACGGGCTCAGGCGCGCTGAAGCTCCCGAACTGCCCCAGGCCGAAGACGGGCGCCCCGAACGCTTCGATCTGGGTCCCGGGCGAAGCCGTGAAGCTGACCCAGACGCTGTTCGCCGCCGCCGCGATCGACGGCTGGTCGCCGAACTTGGTCTGGAGATCTTCGACGGTCCTGAACGACTTACCGCCGTCGGTCGAGAGTGCGACGAGGACGTCTCCGTTGGTGTTGACGAGGTACGCCATCCAGAGGTTGCCGTACTGGTCCCACGCGAGCTGCTCGTCGCAGCAGATCGGTCCGAGCGGATCACCGGCCGTCGCACCGATGATGCGGTGCGACCACGAGTGGCCGGCGTTGGTGGTGACGTTCACGGAGAGCCCGGCGGGCGCGTCCGGCAGCGTCGCCATCGTCACCACGTTGGACGTGTTCGTCGGGTTGATCCCGATCGCGTCTTCGGCCTCGTTCCCCGACATCACGCTCGAGTCGAAGTTCGTCGGAATCGACGTGGCGGCTCCGGCGAGCGTCGTGGTCGCGAGCAGACCCGTGAGCGCAAGCGCGACGACGACCAAAATCCTGGACGACCGGCGGCCCATCTTTCTCCCCCTTCTCCTGGACGATGCGGCAGTGGGATCAAACCGGAAACCGCGAAGCTGCGCAACGGCCCGAAAGATGGTGTCTCGACCCCATCGCGCCGCGCGTGCGCTGCAGCGACGCTGCTCCCGACCTGTCCGCGACCGAAGGGAGCGACCGAGATGGACGACCTGGTGATCACACGCGAGGGATTCGACCGCCTGTACGAGCAGCTCGAGCGGCTGAAGGGCGAGGAGCGGCGCCGGGTGGCCGACCGCTTACGCCGGGCGACCACGACCGAGGCCAATCTGACCCAGAACATGGAGTACCTCGATGCCCGTGAGGAGAAGCTCGAGCTCGAGCGGCGCATCTTCCTGCTGCGCGAGCGGTTGCGCGAGGCCAAGGTCGTCGAGCCCCGCCCCGGCAACGGGCGCGTCGATCCGGGCGAGCGCGTGCGCGTCCGCGAGATCGTCTCCGGGCGCTCCCTCGAGCTCGAGCTCGTGGGCCAGCTCGAGGCCGACGTCCAGGCAGGGCGGGTCTCGGTCGCCTCTCCGCTCGGCCAGGCGCTCGTCGGCCTCCGCAAGGGCGAGATCGCCAACGTCATTGCCCCGCGAGGCAGGTTCGCCTTCGAGGTGCTGGCGGTCGAGGTTCCCGCTCCCGCCGCGTGACCTCGCTCAGCCGTCGATCTCGACGACCTCCAGCCGGCTGTTCTCCACCGAGAGGACGTCACCCACCCGGCGACCGAGGAGCGCCGATCCCAGCGGCGTGCTGATCGAGATCTCTCCCTCGGCGAGCTCGTCGCCGATCGGCTCGACGAGCCGGTAGTCGCGCACTCCACTCGTGGTCAGGTCGAGAACCGTGATGCGCTCGCCGATCTCGGCCTCCCCGTCGTACGCGCGGGGACTCATGCTCATGACGCCTCCTCGACGACCAGCGTGGCGACGAGCGACAGGATGACGATCGACACCAGGAACCAGGCGATCACGCGGCGAAACCCGCTCATCTGTACGGCCTCCTTCCGGTCTGGGTGCACCTCAACGCTGCCCGCTCCTGGCCCGCCCCGCCATCGGGTCGCGGCCCCATTCCCTAGGGTTGAATCAAGCCGCGCCGGATCGCGTAGCGGGTGAGCTCGACCCGGTCGCTCATCCCCAGCTTGTCGAGGATGTTCTGGCGGTGGCGCTCGACCGTCTTGACGCTGATCACCAGCTCCTGGGCGATCTCCTTCGACGTGTACGCCTCGGCGATCAGCTTCAGCACCTGCAGCTCGCGGGGAGTGAGGATGTCGAACTGCTCCTCTTCCGGCCGGCCCCGGTCGACGAAGTCCTTGACGAGCGTCGAGACCGCCGACGGGTAGAGGAACGACTGGCCGCGCATCGTGCGCCGCACCGCCTCCACGATGTCCTGGTCGGCATCCGACTTGAGCACGTAGCCGGACGCGCCGGCCTTGAGTGACTCGAACAGGAACTGCTCGCTGTCGTACATCGAGAGCATCAGCAGCTTCAGCTCCGGCTTGCGCTTGTGCAGCTCGTCCGCCGCCTGGATGCCGGTCGTCTTCGGCATCGAGACGTCGAGGATCGCGAGGTGAACGTCCTCGTTGAGCGCCTTCTTCACCGCCTCGGCACCGTCTTCGGCCTCCGCCACGACCTCCATGTCCGGCTGGGCGTCGATGACCTTCTTCAGGCCAGAGCGGACGATCGGGTGGTCGTCGGCGACGAGGATGCGGGTCACAATCGGGATGGGCATCAGTCTTCTCCTGCCGGCACTTCGAGCCTCACCTCGACGCCTCCCTCGCCGGCGCGCTTCACGGCGAGCGCACCGCCGACCAGCAGCGCGCGCTCGCGCATGCCGCGCAGGCCGCCGTGGCCGTTGAGCGTGAACGGATCGGGTGTGGGTATTCCCCGCCCGTCGTCGACCACGCGCAGGACGACGCTCTCGGGCCCGGGCTGGAGCGCGATCTCGACTCGAGAGGCATCCGCGTGACGCGCGATGTTCGTCAGGCTCTCCTGGGCCACCCGGTAGACGGCGAGCTCGGCGTCGTCCGAGAGCGGCGGCAGGTCCGTGGCGAAGCGCCGCTCGACCCGAATGCCGCTCGAGTCGGCGAACTTGCGGGAGAGCTCGGTCAGCGCGCTCACCAGCCCGAGCTGTTCGAGCATCTCCGGACGGAGCTCGCGTGCGATCCGCCGCACCTCCTCGAGCGCCTGCCGCACGGCCTCCTTCGTCTCGTCGTCCTCGAGCCGCAGGAGCACTCCGGTCAGGACCTGCCCGACCTCGTCGTGCAGGCCGCTGGCGATGCGCCGGCGCTCGGCCTCCTGGGCGCGCAACGCGCGCTGGGCGCTCTCCCGCCGCTCGGTCTCGAGTCGCTCCAGCATCTCGTTGAAGCCGTGAGTCAGCTCGGCGACCTCGACGCCGCCCTGCTCGGGAATCCGCTGCCCCGGCTGGAGAAGGTCGATCTTCCGCATCCGCGCGACCAGGCGATGGATCGGACGGAGGGTGTGGCGAAGCAGCAGGAGGTTGGCCGCGAGCATCACGGTGAGCGCCACCGCGAGGACGACGCCCTCGACGATCGCGATCGGCTCGTGGATCGTGACCGGCGTCAACGCGAGCAGGAGCGTCGCGATGACGAGCAGCGTGGCGTTGATCGCGAAGACCTGCCACAGCAGCGGTAGGCGTGAGAGGCGCATCGGGAGCCGGATCGCTGCCGAGCGTAACTAGTGCGCGGCCGCGCCGGTAGCCAGCGCAAGCCGCTGTTCCGTGCGCTTCCGCGTCGTCGGCGGCGCCACGACGACCGGAATGGGTGTTGCAGCCTCCAGCTCGCGCGCGAGCGTGGAGCGGAGCCTGCGGTTGCCGAATCCGGCCGGCCGCGAACCGATCACGATCAGGTCGGCGCCTTCCTCGGCTGCGACCTGCGCGAGGGCGTCGGCCCGGTTGCCGAGCACGACCCGCTCCTCGGTGCCCTCGCCGATCTCGTTCGCGACCTGGCTGAGGGTCTTCTCGGCTCCGGCGAGCCGCTGCCGGGCGGACAGGCTCTCGTGGGTGCCCGCCGGCACGCCGTCGACGACGTGCACGAGCACGAGCCGTAGTCCGAGCCGCGTACCGAGCGCACCTGCCAGCTCGGCGGCACTCCGGCCGTCCGCGGTCTCCGTCACCCCGCACACAACGGTTCCTCTGGTCATCGTTCCTCCTCCGGTTCGTAAGCGCTGACAGCTACAGCCTCGCCGCCGACGGCTCCGGGCGCGATGGGGCGCTGCCCCCATTTGCTGACCGTGGATCGGCCAATCGCGGGGGGTCTCTCGGGCATGGGGCGCCGACCCCCTCCGGATCGGGTGTCGAGCCCATAGCTGTGGAGGGCAGAAGGCGGAACCATGGGGCTCAGCGGAACGGACTCACAGCTGTCTCACACCTCAGGGAAACCGGGCAGCGAGCAACCGTTCCGCCCCCCAGGAGAAGGCCGGGGCGCTCCGACCCCGAGCGCCCCGGCCAGTAGAAACCACTCGATCGAGGAGGCCCAAGTGAAACGCTCCGGTTGGCGAAATCCCTTCAAGTCGCTGTTCGGCGCGACGCGGCGCGAGCAGTACGTGGAGCGCTACGTGCTCCGCGAGCACGAGAAGGGACGCGCGTTCGCCGAGATCCTCGAGGATCCCTACGTTCGCGCCTGGTCCACCCCCCAGGAGCGCGCGAGACTGCTCGAGCGGCCGACGGTGATCGCCGCCGTCGGCGAGCACGCCGTCGCCGACCTGCGGGCTGCGATCGCGCGGGCCGGCACCTAACGCGCCGTGTTCGAGTCGCTCGTCGAGGTGGTCACCGCCTCGGGATGGGTGTATCCGCTCATCCTCGGGATCGCGGCGCTCGACGCCGTGTTCCCCCTCGTTCCCAGCGAGGCGACGGTGATCGCGGCGGCGGCGCTGGCCGGGACGGGTGACCTCGTCCTGCCGCTCGTCGTCGTCGCAGGAGCGGCCGGCGCGGTGCTCGGTGACAACGTCGCCTACCTGATCGGGCGCGCCGGGAAGGGCCGCGTCTCCGGACGGATTCCCGGCTCGTCCAGGTGGCGGGAGCGGGTCGCACACGCGGCGACGATGTTGCGCGAGCGCTCGGCGACGATCATCGTCGTCTCGCGATTCATTCCCGGCGGCAGGACGGCGACCATGCTCACCGCCGGTGTCGTCGGCGTGCCGTGGCGCCGTTTCGCAGCCTATGACCTCGCGGCCGGGATTCTCTGGGTCGGCTACGCGAGCCTGATCGGCCTGGTCGGAGGCAAGGCGTTCGCGCACCAGCCTCTGTATGCGCTGCTGCTGGCCTTCGGGCTCGCCGTGGTGCTCGCCTTCCTGATCGAGGGCGGCCGGCGCGCAGTTCGCAACTACCGGCCGTCCAGCGCAGGCTGAAGCAGGCGCCGTTCGCGCTTCCGGCGCTGCATCCGCTCGGGATCGGCCACCGGGACGGCCGCGAGCAGGGCGCGGGTGTAGTCGGTCTGCGGTTGCGTGTAGACCTGTTCGGCCGGCCCTTGCTCGACGATCCGGCCCTCGTGCATGACGGCGATCGTGTTGCTCATCGCGCGGACGACCGCGAGGTCGTGGGCGATGAACAGGTACGTGAGGCCGAGGTCGCGCTGCAGGTCCTTGAGCAGGTTGAGGATCTGCGCCTGGATCGAGACGTCGAGCGCGGAGACGGGCTCGTCGCAGACGATCAGCTTCGGGTTGAGCGCGAGCGCCCGCGCGATGCCGATCCGCTGCCGCTGGCCGCCGGAGAACTCGTGCGGGTAGCGGTTGGTGTAGGACGCCTCGAGACCGACGAGCTCGAGCAGCCGGGCAACGGACGCTCGGCGCGTCCGCCGGTTTCCGATCCCGTGCGTCCGGAGCGGCTCGGCGAGGATGCGGCCCACGGTCATGCGCGGGTTGAGCGACGCGTACGGGTCCTGGAAGACGATCTGTATCTCCCGTCGCATCCGGCGGAGCTCCTCGGGGCGTAGCCGGGTCAGCTCGTGCCCCAGAAAGCGCACGGACCCGGCAGTGGGACGGATCAGTTGCAGCGCGGCGTACGCCGTCGTCGACTTGCCGGAGCCCGACTCGCCCACGAGCCCGAGCGTCTGTCCTTCCTCGATCTCGAAGCTGACCCCGTCCACCGCCTTGACGTGCCCGACGGTGCGGTCGAGCAGGAAGCCGCGGCGAATCGGGAAGTGGACCTTCAGGTCGGTGACTGCGAGCAGTGGCGGTGTCATAGGCGGGCCAGGTGCCTTTCGCTCGCCGGATGCGCGCTGCGCACCCAGTGGCCGGGCCGGAGCTCCCGCAGCGGGGGCGGCTCGAGCGCGCAGCAATCGCCGAGCTCGGCGTACGGGCACCGGGCCGCGAAGCGGCAGGCGGCGGGTGGGTCGATCAGGTCGGGCGGCCGACCGGGTATCGCGGCCAGGCGGCTCTCGCGGGCGTGGGGATCGTCCAGGTCGGGCAGCGCCGCGAGGAGCGCCTCGGTGTAGGGATGCTCGGGGCGGCTGAACAGCTCCTGGGCGGGAGCTTGCTCGACGATCTGGCCGGCATACATGACCGCGACGTCGTGCGCGGACTCGGCGACTACCCCCATGTTGTGGGTGATCAGGAGCAACGCCATCTGCCGCTCCTGGCGCAGGTCGTCGAGGAGGTCGAGCACCTGCGCCTGCACCGTGACGTCGAGCGCGGTGGTCGGCTCGTCGGCGATCAGCAGCCGCGGGCCGCAGGCGATCGCCATGGCGATGCCGACCCGCTGGCGCATGCCGCCCGAGAAGCGGTGGGGATAGTCGTCGAGCCGCTCGTGCGCCCTGGGGATGCCGACCTCTTCGAGGAGCTCTCCCGCCCGCCGGCGCGCCGCGCGCCGGTCGAGCCCGAGGTGGCGCTGCAGGACCTCGACGATCTGGGTGCCGATGGTCAGCGTCGGGTTGAGCGCGGTCATCGGGTCCTGGAAGACCATCCCGATCTCGCGCCCGCGCACGTCCTCGAGCTCGCGTTCGGACAGCTGCGTCAGGTCGCGGCCGTCGAAGCGGATGGAGCCCGAGACGATCTCCGCGGGCGGCGTGGGGAGGAGGCGCATGATCGAGAGCGCCGTCACGGACTTGCCGCAGCCGGATTCCCCGACCAGGCCCAGCGTGCCGCCCGCCTCGACGGTGAGGCTGACGCCGTCGACGGCGTGCACGACGCCCTCGCGGGTGAAGAAGTGGGTCCTCAGGTCCGAGACTTCGAGCAGGGCCATCGTCAGGTCTCCTTCGTGCGCGGGTCGAGGGCGTCGCGCAGCCCGTCGGCGATGAAGTTGGCGCAGAGCACGAGGGCAGCGATGCAGAGGCTCGGGATGACGATGATGTGCGGGTGCGCTCGGTAGGAGTCGCGCCCGTCCTGGGCCATCGAGCCCCAGGACGCGTCCGGCGGGCTGATCCCGAGGCCGAGGAAGGACAGGAACGCCTCGCCGAGGATCACGCCGGGCAGCTCGAGGAAGATGGTGATGACGAGCACCCCGAGCGTGTTCGGGAGCAGGTGGCGGCCGAGGACCCCGTACCAGCGAACGCCCACCGCCTTCGCGGCGCGCACGTAGTCGTTCTCCTTCAGGGTGATGATCTGTCCGCGGACGACGCGGGCGGTGATGAACCAGCTGGCGATCGAGAGCGCGACCACCATCGTCCAGAAGTCGACGGTGCCGATGATGGCGAGCGCGAGGATCGCGAACGGCAGGTACGGGAGGCCGTACAGGGCGTCGAGGAAGCGCATGAGGGCGTTATCCAGCGCGCCGCCGACGAAGCCCGAGATCGCGCCGTAGACGACTCCGATCCCGAGGATGGCGAAGGTGGCGGCGAAGCCGATCCCGATCGAGATCCGGCCGCCGAGCGCGGCGCGCGTGAAGAGGTCGCGGCCGAACTGGTCGGTGCCGAACGGATGGCTCCAGCTCGGTCCCTCGTAGGCGCTCGCGAAGTCGACCTCGTTGGGATCGTGCGGGGAGACGATCGGGGTCACCACGCACCAGACGACCATGAGCAGGAACACGGCCGCGGCGGCAACGGCGCCGCGGTTGCGGAGGTAGCGCCGCCAGGCGTCCTGCCAGAGGCTCGACTGGCGGATCGGCGCGCCGGCGTCGACACCGGCGATGCGGCCCGCGATCTGGGTGGCGCTCATGTGCGTGCCTCCCGAGTGCGCGGGTCGAGAACGGTGTAGAGGATGTCGACGACGAGGTTGGCGAAGATCACGATGATCGAGAGCAGCACCGTCAGCCCCATCACCACCGAGTAGTCGCGCGCCGAGACGGCGGTGACGTAATAACGGCCGATCCCCGGGACGGCGAAGATGTTCTCGACGATGAACGAGCCGGTGATGATGTAGCCGAGCAGCGGCGCCGCGGCCGTCACGACCGGGATCAGCGAGTTCCGCAGGACGTGCACCGTGACGATGCGCCGCCGTCGCAAGCCTTTCGCTCTCGCCGTGCGGACGTAGTCCTGCTGCAGCGTCTCGAGCATCGTGCCGCGCACGAGGCGGGCGAAGTACGCCATCGGGACGAGGCCGAGGGTGAACGAGGGGAGGATCTTGTGCTGCCAGGTCGTCCAGCCGCTCGTCGGCAGCAGGCCCCACTTGACCGAGACGAAGTAGATGAGCAGCGTGGCGACGAGGAAGTTCGGCAGCGCGAAGCCGATGTTCGAGAAGAGCATCGCCCCGTAGTCGAAGCGCGAGTTCGGCTTCAGCGCGGCAAGGACGCCGGCGGGGACGCCGAGCAGCACCGCCCAGCCGAAGGCGAGCAGCCCGAGCTCGATCGAGTTCGGGAACTGCTCCTTGACGATGTCGTTGACGGTGCGGTCGCGCAGCACGAGCGACGGCCCGAGATCGCCCGTCGCGACTCCCTTGACGTAGTTCCCGTACTGGACGTACCAGGGCTTGTCGAGGTGGAACTTCCGCTCGAGGTTGGCCTGAACCGCCGCCGGCACGGCCCGCTCGGTCTGGCGGAACGGGTTGCCCTCGATCTGCTTCATCAGCCCGAAGGTCATGAGGATCACGAGCAGGACGACCGGGACGGTCCAGATGAGGCGGCGGATGATGTATGCGGCCATGGCTCCCCTCAGTCGAGGCTGGTGGCCGCCGGGGCGGGCTGTTAAGGGGGACGCCCGCCCGGCAGCCGTGTCTCGACCTCGCTAGGCCTCCCTGATGACGACCTTCGAGAGGTCGAACTGGTCGAGCGGGTTGATGTGGAAGGTGTCCTTGACGGACTCCCGCTCGAGGTTCGTGTACGTGTACCAGTAGATCGGGGCGATCGGCAGCGCGCCCTGCGGGCCGGTCAGCATCGCCTCCGCCTGCCGGTAGAGCTCGTACCGCTGCTGGTCGTTCGGCGTGTTGCGGGCCTTCTCGATCAGCCGGTCGTACGCCGGGTCGGCGAAGTTGCTGTTGTTGTTGCCCGACTGGCTCGTCCAGAGCTCGAGGAAGTTCATCGGGTCGCCGTAGTCCGCGATCCAGCCGAGCCGGTACACATCCACTGCGTTATTGGGCGGCGGGCCGAGGAACTCGAGGAACTGGGCGAACTCCTGCGACTTGATCGTCGTGTCGATCCCGAGCTCCTTCCACATCGCCTGCACCGCGACCGCGATCTCCTTGTGGCCCGGTGAGTCGTTGTAGAAGAGGGTGATCGTCTTCTTCGGGTTCTCGGCCTTGGCCATGAACTCCTTGGCCTTCTCGAGATCGGCCGTGGTCGGCAGGAAGTGCTGCTCGATCACCTCGAAGCCCGGGATCCCCTTGGGCACCATGCCGGTGGCGGGGATCTGGTCGGCCTGGGCGACGTTGTCGATGATCGACTGCCGGTCGATCGCGAAGGCCATCGCCCGACGCTGGTTCTCGTCAGGGATGTTCTTCAGGTTGAAGCCGTAGTAGTAGGTGCCGAGCGCGGGGTACTTCTCGTACTCGGGCAGCTCCTTCAGCCGCGGCATGTCCGCGGGCGGCAGGCCACCACCGTCGAGGAGATCCACCTCGCCGGCCTCGAAGGCCTGAACGCGGGTCGTGCCGTCGACGATGATCCTGCCCTCGACCCGGTCGAGGGCAACCTTGTCAGCGTTCCGCCAGTCGGCGTTCTTCACGAGCGTGATCGAGGCGTCGTGCTGCCAGCCCTCGAGCTCGAAGGGGCCGTTCGTGACGATGTTGCCCGGCTCGGTCCACTTCGCTCCGTGCGTCTCGACGGTCTGCTGGTGCACCGGCAGGAACGAGTGGTGCGCGGCCTGCTGCACGAACCACGGCTGCGCGGAGGTCAGCGTCACCTGCAGGGTGCGGTCGTCGAGCGCCTTCACGCCCACCTTGTCCCGCAGGGCTGCAGCCTGCGCCGGCTTGGCGTTGTTGTACTCCTCCGCGCCGACGATCCCGTAGAGCTGGTACGCGTAGTCAGCCGCCAGCTTCGGATCGAGCGTCCGCTTCCACGAGTACTCGAAGTCGTGTGCCGTCACGGGATCGCCGTTCGTCCAGCGGCCGTCGGCACGGAGATGGAAGGTCACGGTCTTCCCGTCGACGTCCCAGCTCTCCGCCAGGGCCGGCACGGGCTGGAGGTCGTCGCCGAGCCGCACGAGCGGATCCATGATGTTCAGGAGGACATTCGAGGACGTCGTGTCGGTTGCGAGCCCGGGATCGAGCGAGGGCGGCTCGGCGCCCCACGCCATCTTCAGCACCTGGCTCGCGGCCTTCTTGCCGCCGTCGGCGGCCGGCTGGCTCTCGCTGCCGCCGCCGCAGCCTGCGGCGACGAGTGCCACCGCGGCCACGGCAGCGGCTGCGAGCACCAGCGGAGTCCGCAGTCGCATGGTCGTTGCTCCTTTCGCGAAAGGTGAAATCGACATTGCGGCCATGGTCGCGTCGCGCTCAACGCACCGCGATGGAGGCGTGGCGCCATTTCGGCCTCCCCCGGCATCCATCCGAATGCGACGCAGATGGGGTCACGAGCCCATTGGCGCGAGGCCGAGCTCCGGGCACTCTCGCTGGGAGTCGAAGAGGAGGAGCCTCATGGAAGCAGTCGTAGACCTGACGCGCGCCGACGCTCACACGGAGGAGTCGCCTGTCAGAGTCCTGGTCGCCGACGACGACGGCCCGTCGCGGTCACTGCTGGCCGCGACCGCCCGTGACGTCGTCGGCGAGATCGTGGTGCTCGAAGCCGAGGACGGCGCGGAGGCGGTTCAGGTCGGGCTGCAGCAACGGCCGGCGGTCGCTCTACTCGACGTCAACATGCCTCGCCTCGACGGCGTGGAAGCGGCAGTCACGCTGCGCGGGCTGCAACCACGAATGCGCCTCGCCCTGTACACCGCGGACCCGCTCCGGCACCGGGAGCGCGCCCGCGAACATCGGCTGCCTCTGTTCGACAAGCTGGAGCTCGATCCGGTTCTCGCCTGGCTCCGGGCCCAGCTGCCGCCGAAGCGCAGCCTCGTCTGCGCCGCGTGTGGCTACGGCATCATGCGGGCGACCCCGCCCGACCAGTGCCCGATGTGCCAGGCCGAGAACGACTGGGTCCTCGCTGTATCGCGGCGCTCGATCCCGGTGTTGACTAGCTGACCCAAACTCCTCCACGAGCAACGCTCACTTAGGCCGGCCGCTTTGAACATCGGCCTGGTCATGCTGCTGGTCGGCGCTGTGCTCGCGGCCAGCGTGGGCGTGGCTCTCGGTGCGGCGCAGTCGGGTCTCCCGGCGCTGGTCGCCTTCCTCGGGCTCGGGATGCTGCTCGGCTCGGACGGCCCGGGCGGGATCGCGTTCGACGACGCCCAGCTGGCACGAGAGGTGGGCGTCGTCGCGCTGGCGGCGATCCTGTACGAGGGCGGGCTCTCCACGTCCTGGCGGCGGCTGCGCGAGGTGGCGGCGCCGGCGCTCTCCCTCTCGACGATCGGCGTCGTCGTGACCGCGGCGATCACCGGGGTGGTGGCCTACGGCCTGTTCGACCTGACGTGGACGGAGTCGTTCCTGCTCGGCGCCGTCGTTGCGTCGACCGATGCGGCCGCGGTGTTCGCCACCCTGCGCCGCACGCGTCTGCGGCGGCGGCTCGCGCGCACGCTGGAAGCCGAGTCGGGCGCGAACGACCCGGTCGCGATCGCTCTGACGCTGGGGCTGATCGCCTGGATCGAGCAACCCGGCTACCGCGTGGGCGATCTGTCCGTGCTGGTCCTCCAGCAGCTCGGGCTGGGGCTGGTGATCGGGGTGGCGCTCGGCCTGGCAGCGATGTGGGTCTTCGCGCGGATCCCGGCGTCCATCGAAGCCTTCGTGCCGGTGGCGTCGGTCGCGGCCGCCGCGGTGGCATACGGGGCCGCCGACGCCGCGCACGGCAGCGGCTTCCTCTCCGTGTATCTCGTCGGCCTGGCGGTCGGCTCGACGCCGTCGCGCCATCGCAGCCAGCTCGTTGCCTTCCATCTCGGCCTCGCGTACGTCGCGCAGGTCGGGCTCTTCATCGTCCTCGGCCTGCTCGTCTTCCCGTCGCAGCTTCCTCCCGTGGCACTGTCCGGGCTGGCCCTGACGGCGGTGTTGATCTTCGTGGCCCGGCCGATCGCCGTCTGGGTCTCGATCTGGCCGTTGCGGCAGTTCAACCGGCGCGAGCGGCTGCTGCTCGGCTGGGCGGGCCTGCGCGGCGCAGTGCCGATCGTGCTCGGGACATTCGTCCTCTCGTCGCATGTCGGCGGTGCGAACACGATCTTCAACGCCGTCTTCTTCGTCGTGCTCGTCTCGGCCGCGCTCCAGGGAACGACCCTCGAGTTGGTCGCGCAGAAGCTCGGCCTGCTCGTCTCCTTTGCGAGGGCCGAGGCGCCGCTCGAGGTCACACGCGACTGGCACTCGCTGAAGCTCGTCGAGTTCGTCGTCGCCCCCGACCACGCGATCGCCGGCTCGGCGGTGCGTGAGGTGGGCCTGCCCCGGGAGGCGCTCATCGCCGTGCTCGTCCGCGGCGACGAGGCGATCCCGCCGCGCGGTTCCACGAGGATCGAGCCGGGCGACGTGCTCTTCATCCTCGGCCCGCACGGCAAAGGTCCCGAGCTGGAGGACGTCTTCAGCCGCTGGCGCCAGCGGATCTAGGCGTCGTCCTCACCTAACCGGGAGGCCGCTCGCGCGTCGGTATTGACATGCGGGCTCGAGCCCTCTTGCCGCTCGTCGTGACCGCCCTCGCGGTCGCCGGATCCGCGTCCGCTCGCAGCTCGGCCCTCCACGGCGCCCATCCCTGCGCGGGCGCGAGCGGCTACACGTGCGCGACGCTCGACGTGCCGCTCGACCACGCGCATCCGGGACGCGGGACGCTGCACCTGCGGGTCGGGATGGGCGACAACGTGAACGCACCGCACGGCGTGCTCCTCGTGCTCTCGGGCGGACCCGGGCAGCCGGGACTGCCCATCCTCCGCGGCTACGTCTCCAGGGCGCTTGCAGCCGAGCAGCACGAGTACCGGATCGTGGTGTTCGACCAGCGAGGGACGGGCGCCGGCGCGCTCGACTGCAGGGCACTGCAGCGCGAGATGGGGAGCTCGGACCTGACGCCGCCGAAGGCGTCCGCGGTCCGCGCCTGCGCCCGCAAGCTCGGCGCGCGGCGTCAGTTCTTCGGCACCGACGACGTCGTCGCCGACATGGAGAGCCTGCGGCGGGCACTCGGCGTCGACACCTGGTCGCTCGACGGCATCTCGTACGGCACGTACGTCGGTGAGCGCTACGGGCTCGCCCATCCGTCCCACGTCTCGAAGCTCGTGCTCGACTCGGTCGTGCCGCAGGTGGGGGAGATCGACCTCGGCGTCGCGGAGTTCGCGGCGGTGCGGCGCGTGTTGCACTCGGTGTGCGGCGGCGGCTGCGTGTCCGACCTCGCTGCCGTGGTGCGCCGCGACCACCTCGGGCCTCAGCTGCTCGACGCGCTGACGTTCGACAGCATCGCCGACCCGACGTACCGCAGGTTCTGGGACGTTCCCGCCGCGCTCCACGCCGCGGCACGGGGCCACCAGAAGCAACTCGACTCGTTCCTCGCCGCCGCCTCGCACTATCAACGCGAAGCGACCGCCGCCGAGCTCGACCAGGGGCTGCACGCGAGCGCGCTCTGCGCCGACTGGCGCTATCCGTGGGGCACTTCCGCCGCGCCGCTCGCGGGCCGCGCCGCGAAGCTCCGGGCCGCCGTCGGGCGAATCGGCGCCTCGAAGCTCTACCCGTTCGACCGCCGTACGGCCTCGGGCAACGGCTTCGTCCGGCAGTGCCTGCCCTGGTCCCCGACCAGGCCGACGCCGCTGCCGCACGGCAAGCTGCTCGTGCCGACGCTGCTCGTCAACGGCGACCACGACCTCTCGACACCGCTCGCCTGGGCCCGTCAGCAGCTCGCCCGGACACCGCACGGAAAGCTGGTGGTCGTGCCCGGCGCGGGCCACTCGGTGCAGTCGCGCGCCGTCAGCGACGTCGGCCGTCACGCCGTCGCGCGCTTCTTGCTCGGTTCGTAACGCCCACCGGGGCGGGGTTGACTTTCCAGTCAAGCCGAACCAGAATCGCCTCGAGAAGGGGAGGGGTCTAGAGGGCACATCGCTGGGGTCGGAAGCTGGCGATCCTCCCGCACTGCAACGAAAGGGGAGAAGGAACGTGGGTACTCCACGCAGGCCTTTAGGGCTGGGTCTCGTGGCTGCGCTTGCGCTCGCCGGCCTCGTGCTTTGCACAGGGGCAGTGGCGAATGGCGCCCAGACGCAGCTCAGCGTGAGCGGATCGGGGGTCTCGCTGGTCGACACGATCAGCGTGGCGAAGACCTCATCCGGACGTCTTGCGCGCACGGATCCGAGGCTTCTCGGCCAGACCAGCTCGAAGCTGGTGAACGTGATGATCAAGTACGACCTCGACCCGACGGCGTCCTACCGGGGCGGCGTCAAGGGCCTCAAGGCGACGAGCCCCGTCTTCACGCACAAGTCGCTGAAGACGAACAAGCTGGCCGTGAAGCTCTACAACCAGTACGCCAACCGCAAGATCCAGACGGTCAACGCTCGGGTCAGGGCAGCCGTGCCCTCCGCGGACATCGGCTACTGGTTCCAGACGGTCTACGGCGGTGTCGCCGCTCGCGTTCCCGCCAACTCGATCGCCAGCCTCCTGAGCACTCCGGGTGTCGCGGCCGTCCAGGAGGACGCGCTGCACCATCCGCTCGACGACAACACGAGCTTCATCGGGGCCACGAGCGTCTGGCCCACGCTGGGCGGCGCCCCGCATGCGGGCGAGAACGTCGTCGTCGGCGTGATCGACACCGGCATCTGGCCGGAGCATCCGATGCTCTCCCCGGCCGGCGAGTCTGCGCCCGCGGGCGGGATCAAGGGCTGCCAGTTCGGCGACGGGAGTGACACCGCTCACCTCGGCCCGACGTTCGCGTGCAACAACAAGCTGATCGGCGCCTATGCGAAGACCGCGACGTACATGGCGGTCCACGGTTCCGACGGCCAGGAGTTCTGCAACGACACGACCGGTGTCTGCTCGCCGCGTGACTCCGAGGGCCACGGCACGCACACGACGACGACTGCCGCAGGCGACTGCGTCAACTCGGCCGTGCTGTACGGCGTCGAGCGCGGCCCCGTATGCGGCATCGCGCCCGGCGCGCACGTCGAGATGTTCCGGGTCTGCCTCTCAGCGGGCTGCTTCAACTCCGACTCCGTGGCCGCGGTCGCCCAGGCGATCACCGACGGGGTCAACGTGATCAACTTCTCGATCGGCGGCGGCGGCCAGCCGTACACCGATCCGGTCGAGCTCGCGTTCCTCGATGCCACCAACGCGGGGATCTCGGTCAACGCGTCGGCCGGCAACAGCGGCCCCGGCTCGGCAACGGCGGAGCACGGTGGCCCGTGGGTCACGACCGTCGGCGCCTCGACGGGCCCGCGGAGCTTCGGCTCGACGCTGCACCTCACCGCCGACGGCGGCGCGACGCTGGACATCCCGGGCGTCACGCTGACCAACGGCATCTCGTCTCCGACGCCGGTCGTCATGGCAGCGACGCTGCCGAAGGCGGGCGGCGGGAACGAGGACGCGCTCTGCCAGTCCGACCTCGCTGCGGGAGCGGCGACCGGCAAGGTCGTCGTCTGCAACCGCGGGATCAACGGCCGGATCGACAAGGGCCGGCGTGTCCTCGCAGGCGGCGCGGCCGGGATGATCCTGACCAACAACTCGGCGGCGGTGACCGACCTCGAGTCGGACAACCACTACCTGCCGGCGATTCAGGTGCAGTTCAACTCGAATGCGGTCGCCAACTTCGTCAGCGGCCACACGAACGTGATGGCGACGTGGGCGCAGGGAACCGCGCAGGCGGCACAGCCGGACGTGATGGCTTCGTTCTCCTCGCGCGGGCCTGACGGCGACTGGATCAAGCCGGATGTGACGGCTCCGGGAGTCCAGGTCCTGGCGGGCACGACGCCGCAGCCGGATCAGACGACGGCCGACAACGGCCCGCCCGGCAACCTCTTCATGGCGATCGCCGGCACCTCGATGTCGAGCCCGCACTCGGCAGGCGCCTCGGCGCTCGTCAAGGCGGCTCACCCGACGTGGACGCCGGAGGAGATCAAGTCGGCCCTGATGACGTCCTCCACCCAGGCGGTCGTCAAGGAGGACGGCACGACGCCGGCCACTCCGTTCGACATGGGCGCAGGTCGCGTCCAGGTCGACCGGGCCGTCAACCCGACGCTGGTCTTCAACGAGACCTACGCGCACTTCGTCGCAGCCGGGACCGACGTGATCCACCGCGTCGACCTGAACATCCCGAGCATCGACGCGACGACGTTCTCGGGTGACCTGGTCACGCACCGGACGGCAATCAACGTCTCCGGTGAGAAGCAGAAGCTGAAGGTCGACATCACCCAGCCGGCCGGCGTCACGATCACGGTCGGGGACAAGAACAAGGCCCTGGACTTCGCGCCGGGCGAGTCGGTGACCTTCCCGATCGAGATCAGCGCCCCCGACATCGCGAACGGGCAGTACTTCGCCCGCATCAACCTCGTCCCGAAGAACGGCAACACGGTGACGATCCCGGTGGCGTTCGTGAAGAAGCAGGGCACCGTGTCGCTCTCGAACACCTGCTCGCCGCTGAGCATCGCGGTGTCGACGGGTGTCTCGCACTGCACGGTGACCGCGCAGAACCTCGGCACGGTGGCCGCGAGCACCAGCCTCACGGTGAGCAGCCGCGAGAACGGCAAGCCGCTGCGCTACACGAACATCGGCAGCCCGGGCTCGGTGATCGGCAAGGGCGAGGGCGTGCAGTGGACTGGCTCGCTGACGCCCGCGTTGGCGCCTGCGGTCAACTCGATCGACAACATCACCGGCAACGGCCCCGCGGGCGGTTACCTCCCGCTCAGCGCGTTCGGCGGGAGCCTGGTCGTTCCGGGCGCCGACGACGCGATCACGAACGTGAACGTCCCCACGTTCTACTACGGGGGCGAGCCCTACTCGCGGATCGGCGTCGGCACGAACGGCTACGTCGTGATCGGCGGCGGGAGCTCCAGTGACGTGACTCCGTTCCCGCAGACGATGCCGAACGCGGCACGCCCGAACAACGTGCTCGCGCCGTTCTGGACCGACCTGAACACGACCGGGGGCACCGGTTCGAGCAACGTGATCCTGGTCAATGTGCTCACGGACGGGGACAGCGACTGGATCATCGTCGACTACGAGAGCGTCAAGAACTTCAGCAATACAACGACGCACACGGGTGAGATCTGGATTCGCGCGTCCACGAAGAACCACACGGGACCGGCGGGCGAGCAGCTCACCTACTCGTACGGCACTGCCAACGCGGCTTCCGGCGATCCCGGCACCGGGATCAACTGGGGAGCCGAGAACCGCGACGGCTCGAGCGGCAAGAACATCCCGGCCGCTCCGGCGAACAACACGGAGTACCGGCCCGTCCTCGGCGCTCCCGTGCCGGGCGGCATGGTGTCGATCCCGTTCGACATCTTCAGCAACGCGCTTCCGGGCACGTACCACTCGGACGCTTCGCTGACGTCCGACCAGACGCCGGGAACGACGATCGCTCCTGTGGCGATCACCGTCACCCCGTAGTCGCCTAGCTCCAGCGAAAGACGCGCGGGGCCGCCCTCAGGGGCGGCCCCGTCCGCGTCCGACCCCGGCTGTTCAATGCGTTCATGGCCGCAACAATCGGGCTCGACACCGGCATTCCCGCGGCGATCGTCCTCGTCGCGCTGACGGCGCTCGCCGAGCAGCTCGATCTCGTCGTCGGGCGACGGACGCGGGTCTCCCTCTCCGGCCCGTTCCTCGTCGCTGCGGCTCTCGTCGGAGGACCGTTCGTCGGCGCGTGCGCGGGCGCCGCCACCGAGGCGTTCACGCGGGACATCCCGCGGAAGCGCGTCCTCTGCGCCGTCGCCGGTGCGCTGCAGGGGCTCGCGGTCGGCGTCGTCGGAGAGCAGCTCGCGCGGCGCGGGGTGTCCGGCGCGGTGGTGCCGGCCGCGGTCGGGCTGGTCACGGGCCTCGCGCTGAACGCGCGGCTCGTGCTCCGCTCGCTCGGCCGCGGCCTCAAGCTGCGCTCGGAGCTCCGCGCGGCGTGGCGCGCGATCGTCGTCAGCTGGTTCCTGCCGGCGCCGCTGCTCGTTGCGTTTCTCTATCTCTTCGAGACCACCCAGGGCCTCGCGCTCGCGCTCGCGTCCGGCCTGCTGCTCTGCGCCGCCTGGGCGAACCGGTTCCGCCGCCGCCTCGAGCGGACGCTCGCCGGGGAGCGCTCGCGTGCGCGCGTCGATGCGCTGACGAGCGCGCCGAACCGCTACGCGCTGGCCGAGGCGCTCACGTCCGAGCAGGCGCGGATCAGGCGCGGCGGACGAACGGCCGCCCTGTGCTTCCTCGATCTCGACCGCTTCAAGACGGTCAACGACACGTACGGCTACGCCGCGGGCGACCGGCTGCTCGTCGACGTCCATCACCGTCTACGGAGCGAGCTGCGCGCGAGCGACCTCGTCTTCCGCTGGGGTGGGGAGGAGTTCGTCGTGCTCGCCCCGCACGTCGACAGGGCCGAGCTCGCCGACTTCGCCGAGCGCCTCCGGCTGCTGCTCGCGACCAGGCCGTTCGCGATCGACGGTCGCCCACGCACGATCACCGGCTCGGTCGGCGCCGTCCTGCTCGACGACGCACGCCCTGCCCAGGACGCCCTCGAGGCCGCCGGGCGGGTGGTCAAGAAGGCGAAGCTGACCCGCAACACCGCTGCGGTCGAGCAGGCTCGCGAGAGCGCTGGGACGGCCCAGCGCTCGCGGGCGGCAGGCGCGTAGGCGGGCTCTCCGCATCAGCTAGCGTCTCGGAGTCCGAACGCGGTGCGGCCGGGTCTGCCTGGGGGAGCGCTGCGAGCGACTCAACGAGAAGGGGAGAGTGAATGAACGCGATTCGTCTTGCGGCGACGACCTCGGTGGTCCTGGTGGTGGCGCTGCTGTCCGTGACCGCGGCAGCCGGAAAGCCGCCGGCGCCTGCAATGAACGTGGCGTGTAGCCAGCAGGCTCTGGTGGACGCAATCAACGCGGCGAACTCGGCCGGGGGCGGAACGCTCGACCTCGCCCGAGGCTGCGACTACCAGCTGACGAGCAGTCCCGACGATAGCGAGAACGGGCTGCCCCCGATCACGACTCCGATCACGATCGACGGCAACGACGCGACGATCGACGGGACGGGCTCGTTCCGCGACTTCGAGGTGGACGGGCCCGGCGGAGCCCTCGCCGCCCACGACCTGACGATCACCGGCGGGTTCGCTCAGGACTTCGGCGGCGGGATCGCCAACATCGGCGGCGCCGTGACGCTCAAGCACACGCAGGTGACCGGGAACAGCGCCGGCTCCGCGGGCGGGGGCATCGCCAACGCCACGTTCGACCCGTCCAGCCCGGCCACGCTGACGCTCGACCACAGCTCGGTTAGCGACAACCAGCAGACGTTCGGCCCCGACAACGAGAACGCCCTCGGCGGCGGAGGGATCGTGAACGTGCTGGGAACCGTCACGCTCGACCACAGCCAGGTGAACGGCAACGACGCGGAGGGGTTCGTCGGCGGCGGGATCGCCAGCGGCGACTACTTCGGCTTCGCCGACAGCGGCAGCGTGCTGACCCTCGACCACAGCCAGGTGAACGGCAACACCGCGCCGAACGCCGGCGGCGGCGGCATCCAGAACCTGCTCGGAACCGCCACGCTGAGCCACAGCCAGGTCGACGGCAACACGTCCCGGAACGGCGGCGGTATCACCAGCGGCAACGGGAACGGCGGCAGCGCCGGCCCGGCCGAGCTGCGGCTGAGCCACAGCGAGGTCAACGGGAACACGGCCACCGCCGGCCCGGGGGAAGGCCCTCCGATCGCAGCCGGTGGGATCGCGAACGGCAGTATCGCCGTGCTCGATCACAGCCAGGTCGACGGCAACAATGCCCCGAACGGCGCGGCGGCCGGGATCATCAACCACGGCACGCTTTCGCTGGACCACTCCGAGGTGAACGGCAACACCGCGCCCTCGAGTGGCCTCGCCGGCTCCGGCGGCGGGATCTTCAACTCCCCGTCCGGACCGGGCACGGGCATCCTCACGCTCGACCACAGCAAGGTGAACGGCAACACTGCCGGCGGCTTCGGCGGCGGCATCGCCAACGGCGCAGGGCCGTTGCCCGGCGGCGACGTCACCGTGACGCACAGCGAGGTCACCCGCAACACCGCCGCCCACGGCGGCGGGATCTTCAACAACGGCGGCACCGTCTCGCTGTCGGATTCGAAGGTCACCGGCAACACGCCGGACAACTGCGAACCGCCGGGTTCGATCGCCGGCTGCACGAACTAACCGCTCGACGCTTCAGGGGGACCGACGGGCCCGGCACGCGCCGGGCCTGCCTCCCTGCTTCTCGATTGAATGGGCAGTCAATTCCGGACCGAATTATTGACTGATTAGTCAATCGAGAATAGAGGTTAGGAATTTGCAAAGCGGTGGTAAAAGCACGCGCTGCATTTCCTAGTTCCCTCTATACCCTCGGAGGAGGATCCGATGCCAGTAGGCCATCGGGGACCGCGGTCGGCTCGGGCGCTTCTCGCGCTCGCGGCCGTCGACCGCGCGGCGCTTCTCGGCGCGGGCGGTCCGGCGGCGCAGGCCAGCGGTGCCAGCACGACGCTCAACGACATCACAGAGGGGTCGAACTTCACGCCGGACACGGTGTGCGGCTACCTCTGTACCGCCGAGCCCGGCTACGACGGCCCAACGGGCCTCGGTACGCCGAACGGCATCGGCGGTTTCTAAGCCTCCGAGGGGGAGCGAGAGGGCCGCGGCTCAGTGCGGCCCTCTCGCTCGGAGGAAGCGATCGGCCCCAAGGGCTGCGGCCGGGGCCGATCGCTGGCACCATGGCCGCGCATGAGGCACATCGCGACCCTTGCGCTCGCCGCCGTCGTCTCCGTGACCGGTGCGACGACCCACGCGGCCCCGCAACGCACCGGCATCGCCCGGCTCACCGTCCCCCAGCGGCAGGCCATCAAGGCGTCCGGGGAGTGGCACCACGGCTGCCCCGTCTGGATGTCGCAGCTCCGCGTCGTGAGCTACCGCTACTACGGCTTCGACAAGCAGACTCACATCGGGCAGATCGTCGTCAACATGGACGTCGCGCGGCCGGTTGCCAAGGTGTTCGCGAAGCTCTACCGGATGCGCTTCCCGATCCGGGACGGCGCGTTCTCGTCCGTATACGGCCCGCACCCGTGGCAGAGCGGCGACGTCACCGCCTCCTTCGAGTGCCGCAACGCGGGAGCGTCGCCGTGCAGCAGCAGCACGACGACGCATCACTGGTCGAATCACGCGTTCGGTGAGGCGATCGACCTCGACCCCCGCGAGAATCCGTACGTCGGTTGCGGGATGACCCGCGACAAGACGGCGATCTCGTACCTGAAGCGGTCGTGGCACCGGCCGGGGATGGTGACGCCTGCCGTGCGCCGAGCCTTCGCCTCGATCGGCTGGGGTTGGGGAGGTTCGTGGATCGGCTCGACGAAGGACTACATGCACTTTTCCATCAACGGCCACTAGGAGCCCGGTGAAGAAGGTCCTGCTTGGCGTGGTGCTCGTCGCGGCGGTACTCGCGCCGGCGGCCTCTGCGAGTCGCCCGCATCGCGTGAAGCTCGCGGTCGTGGTGCTGCCGAAGTCCGCGCTCGGCGCCGCCGGCCGTTCGCTGGCGGTCTCGCCCGACTCGGGCGTCGTCTCGAACCCCGTGGCGGTGGGCAACGCGGTCTCGGCGCACCCCAACACCTTCGACAGGCTCGGCCGCCTCGGCGGCTACGAGCTCCGGTACGGCGACCGGTACAGCGGCCGCCCGGGCGTGACGGAGATCTGGACCGGCGTCGACACGTACAAGACGCCCGCAGCCGCGAAGCGCGGCCTCGCGTTCTGGCGCAAGGACGACCCGAAGATCACGGAGCTCGGGCACTACGGCCTCGCCGTCACCGTCAAGGCGTTGCAGGCAGCGAAGGTGGGAAGCCATCGCTTCGCCGAGGGCTCGACGATCAGCGTCCCGAACGCGGTCCCGCTCTCCGTAGTCGATGAGCAGTTCACCGACGGCCCGTACGTCCTGCACGCAGAGGTCGCGGCCGCCTCGCTCTCCGCGGCGGCGCATCTCGCGGGAAAGCTCGCGCTGAGGCTCGATCACCGGCTGCGGCTCGCCGAGGCGGGCCGTCTGCACGGCAAGCCGGCCGAGGTGCCGAACCAGCGCGACGCCGGCCCGCCGCCGGGCGGCCCGGATCTCGCCACGCTCGCGCTCTCGAGCGCCGACTTCGGCGGCCAGGCGAAGATCGAGAGCGACGGTTACGGGAGGCCGAGCCACCCGGCCCTCTCCACGTACCTGCTGGACATGGAGCCTGCGGGTGACTTCGGGGCGCTGTCCCAGTTCCTCGACTGGTTCCCGACCGCGAACGACGCCTCGCTCGTCGCGAGATTCGAAGGGGTGGAGTTTGCCTGGGTCTTTGCGAACGGGGTGCTGACCGGTGTCCCCGGCCAGTTCACGCAGGTGGACGTGAGCGCCGCCGGAGACAACGCGTACGGCGCGATCGTGAGCATCGCGCAGCAGGGCAAGCCGACGGTCTACGTCGTCGTCGTGGCGCTCTCCTCCGGACAGGCTGGAGACCTCGTGCTCGCGGCCAGCGAGACGCCGGTCGGGAGTTCCGACGTCCTGAGCCTCGCCCAGCTCACGGCGAACCGTCTCGACAGCGGCCTCGCGGGCTGACGTGAGGGCACTGCCTCTCGCGGCTCTCGCCGCGCTCCTGCTCGTGCCGGCCGCGTCCGCGACCCGCTCGCACCACGTGAGGCTCGCCGTCGTGCCGCTGCCGAAGTCGGCGATCGGGGCCGCCGCGGCGTCGTTCCCTGTCGCCTACGACTCGGGTCGGATCTCGAACGCCGAAGCGGCATCGCATTCCCCCGATGCGACCACGAAGACGTTCAAGAAGCTCGGGCGCCTGGACGGATACGCGCTCGAGTACGGCAACGCATTCACCGGCGACGCGGGGGTCACCTATGTGCGTACGGCGGTCGACCGATACGCGACGGCCGCGGACGCGAGGCGGGCACTCGCCTTCTGGAAGAAGGAGGACGCCGCGCTCAGCAGGCTCGACAACCCCAGCTTCTCGGTCACCAGCGTTCCCGTGAAGCTGCCGCGCCCGGCCTCCGGGACGACCCACTTCGCCTACCTCACGAGCTACAGCGCGTCGAACATCGTGCCGGTCTCGGGGATCGACGAGCAGATCGCCGACGGCCGCTACGTCCTCGACGTCATCGTCACCGCCGGCAGCGCGTCGGTCGCGGAGGCGCTCGCACCCAACCTCGCGCAGAAGCTCGTCGCCCGGTTCCGGCTCGAGCGCAGGGGGCGGCTGCACGCAGCGCCGGTGAAGTTGCCCAGGCAGAAAGCCGGACCGCCGCCCGGCGGGCCGGATCTCTCCGCGCTGAGGTTCCGGGCGTCCGACCTCGTCGGAAAGGTGACCGTGGGCAGGGGATACGTCGTCGACCCGGCCGCGATCTCGGACTACAGCGTGTTCATGCTTCCCGCCGGCCAGTTCGACGTGCTCGACCAGGAGATCGAGTGGTATCCCGTCGCGAACGAGGCGAGCTTCTACGCGGACTTCGCGAACGCCACCACGCTCGCACGCCACGGCAGCACCGCACTCGATCTGAGCGGGGTCGGCGACGGGGCGCAGGGCAGCGTCACCGCGGGCGCCTCGTTCGACACCGGCCAGGTGTTCTTCTCCAGCGGCCGGCTGGCGGAGTTCATCTTCGTGGCCAGCCAGGACGCGATCGACGGCAAGGACGTCCTGAACCTCGCGCAGGTCGCCGCGAGCAGGATCGACGCGGCCGGCCTCGGTAGCTGACTACGCGCCGACGACCTGGACGAGCCAGCGCCGGTCGCGCTCGCGGTCCAGCTCGATGAAGAGGACGCGCTGCCACGTCCCGAGCTGAAGCTCGCCGTTGCGGACGGGCACCGACTCACCGGCGGTGCCGAGCAGCATCGCCATGCAGTGGGAGTGGCCGTTGCCCTGGTCCATGTCCTCGGGGCAGATGTTCTCGGTCCGGCGATCCCAGTCGTCGTGCGCGTAATAGGAGTCGTGCGGCACGAGTCGGCGGAGCAGGTCGCAGAAGTCCTCGAGGAAGCCCGTCTCCATCTCGTTCACGCGCACGCAGCAGGTCGTGTGCGGGGAGTAGATGCAGGCGATCCCGTCGACGACGCCGCTCTCCCGGACGGCGTTCTGCACGTCCTCGGTGATGTCGGTGAGGGTGAGGCCGCCGGCGGTGCGGAGGCGCGTCTCGTGCTGGAACACCTTCATCGTCGCGGCCATTCTGCGGGAATCGTTACCCGACGCGCACGTCGAACTGTCACACCCTCAGTGGATCCTGCGGGATCGGCAGCCCCTTGATCTGAGCTGTGGAAACAGTGGATAATCGCGCCCGAGGGCTGCCTGTCTCGTCGTAGGGGCCAAAGCGGGCTCGGCTTGGGGAGAGCGAGCGCGCGAGGCGCGGCGGGAGTCCGCACGAAAGTGCCAACAACCTGGGAGGGGAAGGATGCACCGGTTCTCGAGGCCCGTCGTGCTGCTGGTCGCAGCGGTGGGCGTTCTACTCCTTGCCGCGGCTGGACAGGCGGGCGGACGATCGTCGTCGTCCCTGTACATCGTCCAGTTCGCCGGTAAGCCGCTGGCGACCTACGCCGGCGGCGTGAAGGGCTTCCACGCAACGCGGCCGCTGAAGGGTGCGCGGATCAACACGCATACGTTCAACGCCGCCCGCTACCGCAACTACCTGACCAACCGCCAGCACACCGTGCTCAACCGAGCCGGAGTCGCGGCGAGGCCCGTCTACCGGTTCACGACGGTGCTCAACGGCGTGGCTCTGAAGCTGACCGCGCAGCAGGCGGCCAAGCTCCGTGGCGCTTCCGGTGTCTCGATGGTCGAGAAGGACAGGATCTTCACGGTCCAGACCTCGAGCGCGAACAAGCCGGACAGTGCGACTGGACTGGCTGCGCCTGCCGGGCCTGCCGCCGCTCCGCAGCAGGACTCCGGTGCTCAGCCGCCGACGCCTCAGTTCCTCGGGCTCACCGGCCCCAACGGTGTCTGGCACAAGCAGTTCGGCAGCGACACGCAGGCCGGCGCCGGCGTCATCATCGGTGACATCGACACCGGCTTCTGGCCCGAGAACCCGAGCTTCGCCGCGTTCCCGAACGACGGTCCGAAGGCGGGCGAGATCCAGAAGAAGTTCCACGGCACGTGTGACACGACCGGCGAGGATCCGGTCACCTGCAACAACAAGGTGATCGGCGCCCGCTATTTCGACGCGGCAGGCCTGTCCCACGCCAACCCGGGCGAGTTCACCTCGCCACGCGACTACGACGGGCACGGCTCGCATACCGCATCGACCGCGGCCGGCCAGCCGGTCGAGGCCACGATCAACGGCTCCGATGCCGGCCCGCTCGAGGGAATGGCTCCGGGCGCGCGCCTGTCCATCTACAAGGTGCTGTACGAGAACGCCGCGAACACGACGTCGAGCGGCAGCAGCGTCGACATCGCTGCCGCGGTCGAGGCTGCCGTGAACGACGGCGTGGACGTGATCAACTTCTCGGTCGGTGACAACGTCGACACGTTCGGTGCCGACGAGTTCGCGTTCCTCAACGCCGCAGCCGCCGGCGTGTTCGTCTCGGCTGCTGCGGGCAACGCGGGCCCCGGTGCCTCGACGATCGACAATGCGATGCCGTGGGAGACCACGGACGCAGCGGGAACGTTCGACGAGAACTTCCCGATGAGGGTCACGCTCGGCAACGGTTCGTCCTACACCGGTGTCGGCCGGGGCTCCGGCGTCGGGTCCTCGCCCCTCGTCGACTCGGTGAACGTGGGTGTGTCCGGCGCGAACGCGACCGCCGTGGAGCTGTGCTTCTCGACGGCGTCGAACGGCGGCACCCCCGCCCTCGATCCGACGAAGGTCGCGGGCAAGATCGTGCTCTGCAAGCGCGGCAGCAATGCGCGCGTCGACAAGAGCCTGGCCGTCAAGGAGGCCGGCGGTGTGGGGATGATCCTCTACAACGCCAGCGACGCCCAGGAGTTCGACGCCGACTTCCACTTCGTCCCGACCGACCACATCAACAACACGAACGGCCTGGCCATCAAGGCGTACATCGCATCGGCAGGCGCCTCGGCGACCGCTTCGCTCGCCCCGGTCTCGGGAGCACCCACCCCCGAGGCACCGGTGGTGGCGGGGTTCTCGTCGCGTGGCCCGTCGCTCTTCAACGGCGGCGACCTCGGCAAGCCGGACATCATGGCCCCGGGTGTGGACATGGTCGCTGCGGTCTCGCCGGAGAACCACGCCGGCAACCTGTGGGACAGCGAGTCCGGTACCTCGATGGCGACTCCGCACATCACGGGCATCGCGGCGCTGCTGATCGCCAAGCATCCGGACTGGTCGCCGATGGAGGTCAAGTCGGCGATGATGACCACCGCCAGCCCGCTCGACAACATGGGCAATCCGATCCAGGCGACCGGGAACGCGACCACGTTCGACATGGGTTCCGGTGAGGTCAACCCGGGGCCGGCGTTCGATCCGGGTCTCGTCTACAACAGCGGTGTCGTCGACTGGGTCAAGTACAGCTGCGGCAGGGGCGTGCACCTGTTCAGCGGCAACACCGACCTCTGCACGGTGTTCCCCGCGATCGCGGCGAACCAGCTGAACTATCCGTCGATCGCCGCGGGTGCACTGCCGGGCACGCAGACGATCACCCGGACGGTCACCGCCCCGGGCCCGACGCCTCCGCCCGGCTCCGGTCCTGGCCCCGGTCCCGGCGACCACTACACGGCCCAGGTCACGAGCCCGGATGGCTACGACGTCACGGTCAGCCCGTCGCAGTTCACGATCCACCCGGGCCAGTCGGTGACGTACACGGTCACGATCACCCGGACCACGGCACCGCTCAACGCGTACCGCTTCGGCCAGCTCGTCTGGTCGGACGGCACGGGCCCCGGCCCGGGCCACGGCCACACTGTCCGCAGCCCGATCTCGATCCAGGGCGTCGCGCTCTCCGCGCCGTCCGCGGTGTCGGGCACGGGAGCAACGGGCTCGACGGTCGTACCGCTGACTGCGGGCTACACCGGCACGCTCAACACGACCGTGCAGGGGCTCGCCAAGTCCACCGTGACCAGCATCCCGCTGGTGCAGAACTCCGCTCACGGGTTCGATACGAACAACCCTGCGACGTCCGACGCGACGGGCCGTGTCGACACCGTGATCCCCGCCGGCACGAAGGTCGCGCGGTTCGCGACGTTCGGCGACGATTACCCGGCTGGGACGGACGTGGACATCTTCGTCTACCGGGTGTCGGGCTCGAGCCTGATCCTGCGGGGTTCGAGCTCCGGCTCGACTGCGACGGAGACGGTGACCATCACCAACCCGGTGATCGGTGCGACCTACGTGATGTTCGTCAACGTGTTCGACGCGGGCGGTAACGGCAATCCGCTGACCGTCAAGCCGAACGTGTTCCTGGTGCCCACCACCGACTCGGGCAACCTCGCCGTCACGCCGGCGTCGCAGTCGGTGACGCTGGGTCATTCGGCGGACGTCACGCTCAACTGGTCGGGCCTCGCGTCCGGCCGGTGGCTCGGCATCCTGAACTACAACGACGGAACGAACGCGATCGGGTCGACCTTCGTCTCGATCACCAGCCCGTAAGGGCAACAGCACGGACCGGCCCGGCTCCGCTTCGGCGGGGCCGGGCCGGGTACCGCGACGGCAGGTCGGTGAGCGTCCCAGACAGACACCCTCGCCGGGTCTTACCGACCCCTGAGTGGCAGGTTCATACTTTGAGCGTGCGAGGGCGACGAACGCACCGCGGCGGCGCTACCGGCGACACAATCGTTCTCCGAACGGAACGGCTGCTTCTGACTCCGCTCACACGGCTCGATGAAACCGAGCACGCATCGGCTTCGGGCAGGCCGGCTGACGCGCTGCGCGACACTGGTGCGGCTGAGGTGCACTGGCGGGAGTGCGCGTTCGGCCCCTGGGCGATCAGGGATCTGAGAGACGAGAGCTTCCTTGGGTGCGCCGAGTTGCGCATGGCCGGAGATGGCATTGACGGGATCGAGCCCGACGAGGTCGAGGCGGGCTGGTGGGTAGCCGAGGAGCGGCGCAATCAAGGGATCGCGACCGAGGCGATGCGCGCCGCCATCGGCGACCTCTGGGGTAGGGCCGAAGCAGACGGCCTCACGGCGTACATCGAGGAGGGCGAGAACGAAGCGTCGCGCCGCGTGGCAGCCAAGCTCGGATTCGCAGTGCGAGGCCGGGGTCGCGGCCGCTCGGGCGAGCCGATGACGGTGTACGAGCTTCGACGAGACGCGTCGGAGCCGGCAGGCTGAAGCCGAAGGCCACGAGTCGACCGTGGCCTGGGCAAGCGTTCGGGAATGTCACCCGAACGCCACTAGGCACTTGCCATCATCCTGGTGTGAGACCACTTTGGGCAGACGGCCTGATCGCTGCGCTGGTGTTCTGCGCAGTTCTCCTCCCGCTCGAAACCGTTGGTGAGTCCGCGGTCGTCATCGCTGGAGGTGTCGCAGCAGCTTCCCTGGTGCTTCTCCTCCTGAGGCGCCTGCAACGAAGGCGTGAACTGCGGTAGGGGCTGCCTCGGTCGCGTGGGTCGCCTGGGCGAGCGTCCTCTCACCTGAGGCCGCTTTTCTGGAGGGAGTCGGCCCAGAGCGCGCGGAAGGATTCTCTCGCCCCGCACCCCAGCAAGAGTTTCGAGAAAGTTCATTGATGACCGAGCGCTGCTCGACGGCCCAGGGATACCGTGGCTGATATGACGAGAGCGCGGCATCTACTCGCTGTGTTGGCG
>Ga0207657_10000284_pt1 | contig 53982 bp, 58 predicted proteins | sample KBSC33metaG_FD_184316 | JGI IMG/M metagenome (GOLD analysis project Ga0207657, IMG submission 184316) | Corn rhizosphere microbial communities from Kellogg Biological Station, Michigan, USA - KBS C3-3 metaG (SPAdes) (version 2) | ecosystem: Host-associated > Plants > Roots > Rhizosphere > Soil ... | reverse complement strand
ATCGGACATGCACCCCTTCATCCACCCGCTGTCCAAAGCGGTGGACCCGGCCTGGGGAGCGCGCAGCGACTGGGAAATCTTCAAGGGCATCGCGAAGAGTTTCTCCCAAGTCTGCGAAGGGCACCTCGGCAAGGAAACAGATGTCGTTCTCGTGCCGCTGCAACACGATACGCCGGGCGAGCTAGGGCAGCCGCTCGACGTCAAGGACTGGAAGAAAGGCGAGTGCGACCCGCTTCCCGGCAAGACCATGCCGGCGGTGGTTACGGTCGAGCGCAACTATCCCGAGACCTACAAGCGCTTCACCTCGGTCGGTCCGCTGCTGAAGAAGCTCGGCAACGGCGGCAAGGGCATCAGCTGGAACACAGATCATGAGGTGGATTTCCTCGCCGCGCTGAACGGCAAGGACGAAGACGGGCAGCCGAAGATCGATACGGACATCGACGCCTGCGAGGTGATCCTGAGCCTTGCCCCGGAAACCAACGGCGAAGTCGCGGTGAAGGCCTGGGAAGCGTTGAGCGAATTCACCGGGCGCGAGCATGCGCATCTGGCGCTGACCCGCGAGGACGAGAAGATCCGCTATCGCGACGTCCAGGCGCAGCCGCGCAAGATCATCTCCTCGCCGACCTGGTCGGGAATCGAGAGCGAGAAGGTCAGCTACAATGCCGGCTGGACGAACGTCCACGAGCTGATCCCGTGGCGGACGCTCACTGGGCGCCAGCAGCTTTACCAGGATCACCCGTGGATGCGGGCGTTCGGCGAAGGCTTCACCACCTACAAGCCGCCCATCGACACCAAGGTGATCGAGCCGGTTCTGAACAAGCGGGGGAACGGCAATGGCGAGCTGGTGCTGAACTTCATCACCCCACACCAGAAGTGGGGGATCCACTCCACCTATTCGGACAACCTGCTGATGCTGACGCTCAATCGCGGCGGGCCGGTCGTGTGGATCAGCGAGGAAGACGCCAAGCGTGTCGGAATCGAGGACAACGACTGGATCGAGGCGTTCAACGTCAACGGTGCACTCAACGCCCGCGCAGTGGTCAGCCAGCGCGTGCCGTCCGGCATGTGCATGATGTACCACGCGCAGGAGAAGATCGTGAACGTGCCGGGATCGGAGATCACCGGCATGCGAGGCGGAATTCACAACAGTGTGACCCGGACGATCACTAAGCCGACGCACATGATCGGCGGCTACGCGCACCAGGCCTACGGCTTCAATTATTACGGGACGGTAGGCGCCAACCGCGACGAGTTCGTGGTCGTTCGCAAGATGAACAAGGTCGATTGGATGGACGAGCCGGCCGCGCCGGCCGCCGCCTGAGGAGTAGTATCGCAATGAAAGTTCGTGCCCAGGTCGCGATGGTCCTGAACCTCGACAAGTGCATCGGCTGCCACACCTGCTCGGTCACGTGCAAGAACGTGTGGACCAGCCGCGAAGGCGTCGAATACGCCTGGTTCAACAACGTCGAGACCAAGCCCGGGATCGGTTTTCCCAAGGAATGGGAAAATCAGAAGAAGTGGAACGGCGGCTGGCGGCGGAAGAAGGACGGCAGCATCGAGCCGCGCATCGGCGCTCGCTGGCGCGTGCTGGCGAACATCTTCGCTAACCCCGACCTTCCCGAGATCGACGATTATTACGAGCCCTTCACCTTCGACTACGACCATCTGCAGTCCGCGCCGGAGATGAAGACCTTCCCGACGGCGCGCCCGCGCTCGCTGATCACCGGCGAGCGGATGGAGAAGATCAACTGGGGCCCGAACTGGGAGGAAATCCTCGGCGGCGAATTCTCGAAGCGGTCAAAGGATTCGAACTTCGCCGACATCGAGAAGGAGATTTACGGCCAGTTCGAGAAGACCTTCATGTTCTACCTGCCGAGGCTGTGCGAGCACTGCCTCAACCCGACCTGCGTCGCCGCCTGTCCGTCGGGATCGATCTACAAGCGGGAGGAAGACGGCATCGTCCTCATCGACCAGGACAAGTGCCGCGGCTGGCGGATGTGCATCTCGGGCTGCCCGTACAAGAAGATCTACTACAACTGGAAAAGCGGGAAGGCAGAGAAGTGCATCTTCTGCTACCCGCGCGTCGAAGCCGGGCTCCCCACCGTATGCGCGGAAACCTGCGTCGGGCGCATCCGCTATCTCGGCGTGATCCTCTATGACGCCGACCGCATCGAAGAGGCCGCCTCGACCGAGGACGAGCAGGACCTCTACGAGAAGCAGCTCGAGATTTTCCTCGACCCCAACGATCCTGAAGTGATCGCCCAGGCGAAGCTGGACGGGATCGCCGACAACTGGCTGGAAGCGGCCAAGCTGTCGCCGATCTGGAAGATGGCGATGGAGTGGAAGATCGCCTTCCCGCTCCATCCCGAATACCGGACACTGCCGATGGTCTGGTACGTGCCGCCGCTGTCGCCGATCCAGAACGTCGCCGAGCGGGGCCATATCGGTTTCGACGGGGACATCCCGGACATCGCCAAGCTTCGCGTGCCGGTGAAATATCTCGCCAACCTGCTGACCGCGGGCAAGGAAGAGCCGGTCGTCGATGCGCTCAAGAAGATGTTCGCGATGCGCATCCATATGCGCGACCGCGAAGTCGATGGGCGCGCCAACACGGCGGTGCTGGAGCAGGCCGGGCTCAGCCAGACCCAGGTCGACGAGATGTACCGCTATCTCGCGCTCGCCGATTACGAGGACCGCTTCGTCATCCCGACCTCGCACCGCGAGGTCAGCGAGAACGCCTATGAAATCCGCGGCGGCTGCGGCTTCAGCTTCGGCAACGGCTGCAGCGGCGGCGGACGCACCGAGCCGAGCCTGTTCGGATCGCCCAAGAAACCCGGCCACGTTCCGGTTCCGGGCAAGAAGCAGAGGGCCGCATGATCACGCTGAAGGCGCTTGGCGCACTGCTCGATTATCCGACACCCGAGCTTCAGTCGGCGCTCGACGAGGTCGAGCAGGCAATTGGCGAAGAACGGGCGATCCCCGATGCGGAACTTGAGGACGTCCGCGCCTTCGTCGACCGGTTGCGGCGTACCGACATCATGGACGCGCAGGAATATTGGATCGGCCTGTTCGACCGATCCAAGCGCCTCGCTCTCCACCTCTACGAACATAGTCATGGCGAGAGCCGCGATCGCGGCCAGGCGATGGTCAACCTCGCGCTGACCTACCGGATGAACGGCTTCGAGATGAATGCGGCCGAGATGCCGGATTATCTGCCGCTGTTCCTCGAGTTCCTGAGCGTCATCCCAGACGTGCACGCAAAGCGTTACCTCACCGACGCCATCGAAATCATCGAGGCGCTACGGATCAGGCTGGAGGAGCGGGACTCTACGTATGCAGCGCTGCTTGGCGCGCTGGTAACGCTCGCGCAGCGTGAAGCCGACGACGCGGAAGTCGAAGCGATCCTCGCCGGCGAGCCGGAGGACCCGAAGGACCTCGAAGAGCTCGACAAGGAATGGGCCGAGGAGCCGGTCGATTTCACCGCCGGATCGGCGCTCAAGGATTGCCCCTATTCGGGCGACACGGTCCGCTCGCGAGCGGCCGAGCTGGCGAGAGCGGGAGCATAGGAATGCAGGGTTTCGTCAATACCGCCGCCTTCGCGGTCTATCCATACATCGCGCTGACGATCTTCCTCGTCGGCAGCCTCGCGCGGTTCGACACCGACCAATATGGCTGGAAGTCGAAGTCCAGCCAGTTCCTCCGCCGCAAGCAGCTCGTATGGGGCTCGATCCTGTTCCATGTCGGAATCCTCGGAATTCTCGGCGGGCATGCCGTCGGGCTGCTGACTCCCGTCGCGGTCTTCGAATTCCTCGGCATCAGCCACTCGTTCAAGCAGATGATGGCGATCGTCGTCGGCGGCGTCTGCGGCACGGCCTGCTTCATCGGCCTCGCGATGCTGCTTCACCGCCGCCTGTTCGACAGCCGAATCCGCAAGACCTCGAGCGTCAGCGACATCGTGGTGCTCCTGCTCCTCCTCGCGCAGCTGTCGCTCGGAATGGCGACGATCCCGATTTCGCTCGGCCACCTCGACGGCTCGATGATGGTCAAGTTCATGAATTATGTTCAGGGCATCGTCGTGCTGAACCCGCAGCCGGAGCTGATCGCGGGCGTGCCCCTGATCTTCAAGCTGCACATGTTCCTTGGCTTCACCATCTTCCTGATCTTCCCGTTCACCCGCCTCGTCCACGTGTGGAGCGCTCCGGTTGGCTATCTCTCCCGCCGTTACCAGGTGGTGCGCACCAAGCGGCGCGCGGTGGCTCAGGAAGCCGACGAGGACCTGCCCGCTTATGTTGCGCGGCCGGCGGTCAGCCCTGCGCCGGTGCGCCGGAGAAAGGCTGCGTAAGATGATCAGCGTCAATGGAATCACGATCGAACAGGACGCAATCGGCCGCGAGATGCAGCATCACCCGGCCGAGGATCGCGATGACGCCGAACGCCGGGCGGCGACCGCGCTCGTCGTCCGAGAGCTTCTGGTACAGCGTGCGCGGCAGCGCGAAATCGCCGGGGCCAGCGAGGACGAACGAATCGCGCACCTCATCGAGCAGGAGGTCTCAATCCCGGAGCCGACCGATGAGGAAATCGCACGCTACTATCGCCGCAATACGCTCCGTTTCATGACCTCCCCTCTCTACGAAGCCGCCCACATCCTCTTCCCCGCTCACCAGGGCGACGAATCCGCACGCTCCGAGGCGAAGGCGAAGGCGAAAGCCGTGATTGCCCACCTCGAACAAAGCCCGCGCAGGTTCGGCGAGCTCGCGATGGCGCATTCCGCCTGCTCGTCGAAGGATCAGGGCGGCTCGCTGGGCCAGGTGACGAAGGGCGATACCAATCCCGAAGTCGAGCGCGCGATGGCGGCGATGGACGTCGGCTCGATCCGGCTCGTTGAATCGCGTCACGGTTATCACGTGCTGCGGCTTGACCGGCGCGTGGCGGCAAAGCAGCTTCCGTTCGAGCAGTCGAAGCCGTGGATCGAGAACCGGCTGAGGACCGGATCGAAGCGCCGCGCGATTTCGCAATATCTTCAACTCCTGGCCGCGAATGCCTCGATCGAAGGGATCGAGCTCGCCGCCGCCGACAGCCCGCTGGTGCAGTGATGTTGCTTGGAAAAGTCATCAAGCTCGCGATAACGGCGCAGAGCGACTTCCCCGAGGACGTCCTGGTGCGCGAGCCGGAATTCGTGCCGCTCCTCAATGCCGAGGCCGCGCGCTCCGGAATGGACGTACCGCGGTTCGTCGCCGACACCGTCCAGCGGTTCATGGCCTATGAGGATGGCGAGAGCTGGACGACGATCGTCAGCAACATCCAGCGTACCGACGATCCCGGTTATGCCTTCATCTCGACGATCATGCACGCGCGCGTCGACCACCATTGCGAGCAGCACGAAGGGCACGAACACCATCACGATCATCCGCGCGCGCACGGCGCCGGAGTCTAAATCCCCGCGTACCATTCGTAGTCGGTGGTATCTTCCCAATAGCCGCCCTTGCCGCCGTAAACCTCGGCGAGGCTTTCAACCGCCTGGATGCGCTGGATATATTTGGCGTGCTTGTAGCCGAGCTGCCGCTCGACCCTGAGCCGCACCGGCGCGCCGTTGGGAACGGGCAGCAAATGTCCGTTCATACCTACCGCGAGGATGGTTTGCGGGTGGAAGGCGTCGATCAGGTCGATGCTCTCGTAATAGGGCTTGTCGCCGAAGCGGTCGGCGCAATGGAAGACGATGTAGTTCGCCCGCGGGCTCAGCCTCGCCGCGTCGAGCAGTTTCGACAACGGTACGCCGTGCCACTTGCCGATCGCGCTCCAGCCTTCGACGCAATCGTGGCGGGTGATCTGCACCCGGTGCGGCATCGACCGAAGCGCCTGGATGGAGATCGACAGCGGACGTCCCACCAGCCCGTCGACCACAACCCGCCAGTTGGCGAAATCCTCGGCGAGATGGCGGGCATATTCGGCCGTTGCCGGCATCGACGTTCCGTTGGAACGGAAGATCGGCGACAGGTCCGCTTCCGTAAATTGCCGGGCGAGCGCGTCGCGCGGCGAGATCAGACGCTGGGCTTGCATCGTTAGCCCTTCCGCGGATCGCAGGACGCCTCTGAACGCCTGGCTGTTGTTGAGCCGGTCGCAGCCCGCGAGCAGGCCGGCGGAGCCGACCGCGATGAAGCGGCGCCGGGTGATCATTCGGCAGCCCTTTCCGGAGGGACCCGGAATCGCCCGGTGATCATCGAGGCGACTTCGTTGATCGGTCCGGCCAGCACCACCATCACCAAATGCACGACGATGAACAGCAGGATTGCCGCCGCGCACAGGAAATGGATCGAGCGGGCCGACTGACGGCCGCCGAACAGCTCGACCAGCCAAGGCCACGCGGCGTCCATTCCCGGCGACATGGTGAGTCCGGTGAGGCTCATCAGTGGGATCAGTCCGAAGATCACCGCGACATAGCTGATCTTCTGCAGGACATTGTAGTGAAGCGCCGCATCGCCGGCCGGAAAGCGGAGCCGCGCGTGCGCCTTGATGTCCTCCCAGACGTGTGTCGGCTTCAGCTGCTCCCCGCTCGGGGCGAGGTCTCGCTGCAGGTGGCGGTTCCACAGGCTGACGAACAGGAAAATGACCAGTCCCGCGACCAACACCCAGGCGAAGGCAAGGTGCCAGCGCCGCGCCGCGGCCAGGTTATAGGTCGATGGAATGGTTGCCCAGCCGGGGAAGGGGCGGCCATGAAAAGCGAGCCAGGCGTGGTCGAAGTTCGCCCCGTAAGCTCCCCAGTAAAGCCGCGGGTGCGCATTGAGGATCATTAATCCCGACATCAGCATGACGATGACGGCGAGCGCGTTGATCCAGTGCCAGATGCGCGTCGGGAGGCGGTGTCGATAGGCGATGCGCCGCTGCGATGCCGCTTTCTGGCCGCCCCGGCCGCTTTTCTCGCTCGCATCGTTCATGCGCGGCTTTCCCTCGCAGGCGGGACATTAGCGCAGCGTGAAGCTGCCGAACAGCGGAACGGTCGGCGGCGCGAGCTAAGGAACAATCCCTATGCCGCGCTAAGCCAGATCATTTTATTGCTTGATCTACGTCATCACGGAGGGCGACAATGCTCGCGCCTGCAAAACGCCACCTGGAAGACCTTCCAGCCGGCCATCCATGCGAGGGTTGCGAAGTCCGGGACAAGGCCGTGTGCGGCGTTCTCGACTGCGACGATCTTGAGACATTCAAGAATCTCGGACGGACGGTGAAGCTGTCCGCGGGGCAGGTGCTGTTCCACGAGGGCGATCCCGTCACGCGCGTGTTCACGCTGACCCGCGGGACGCTCAAGCTATACAACCTGCTGGCCGACGGCCGCCGCCACGTCACCGGATTCGTTTATCCCGGCGGCTTCCTCGGAATAAGCATGGACGAGGAACATGTGTTCAGCGCCGAAGCCCTCGACGATGCGCAATTGTGCTGGTTCCCGAGAAATCGCTTCGACGGGTTCGTCGACAAGCACTCGCCGATGGAGCGCGAGCTTTACCGGATGGCCGCGCACGAGCTCGCTTCGGCGCACCAGCAGATGGTGCTTCTCGGCCGCAAGACGGCAACAGAGCGGCTCGCGACTTTCCTCATCGTCCTCGCCGGAGGAGGGCGGGATTTGGTTCGGCTTCCGATGAGCCGATCCGACATCGCGGACTATCTGGGGCTGACGAAAGAGACTGTGAGCCGCGTTCTGTCGGCATTCCGCCGGGATCGCCTGATCCGCTTGAGGGCGATCGATGTTGTCGAAATTCTCGAGCGTGAAGGTCTCGAAGACGTCGCCAGGTGCGCCGCTTGAGCGCTGACTCTTTTCCTTCGCCAGCGCAGCTGTAGAAGCGGCCGATGGATCCCGCGACAGTCGTTGCGCTTGCGCTGCTCTTTGCACTCGGCGCGGCGCTCTATTCGAGCGTCGGGCACGGCGGCGCGTCGGCCTATATCGCCGCCATGGCGCTGTTCTCGGTCGCGCCGGAAACGATGAAACCGACGGCGCTTGCGCTGAACCTTCTCGTCGCCGGATTCGGCGCATGGCGCTACTGGAGCCGCGGCCTGACCAACTGGAAGCTGCTGTTCGCGTTTGCGCTGACGGCATTTCCGGCGGCGTTCGTCGGTGGCGGAATCCACCTGCCGGCAATCTACTACAAGCCGCTCGTCGGGATCCTGTTGTGGCTCGGATCGGTGCGGCTCTTGTGGCAACCGAAATACCTTGCCGAGCGCGAGGTTCGTGCTCCCTCTTACTGGGTCTCGCTCCCGGCAGGCGCGGTTCTCGGCCTGCTGGCAGGCCTGACGGGCACCGGCGGAGGAATCTTCCTCAGCCCGCTCATCATCCTCAACGCATGGGAGGAGCCACGGCGGACTTCGGGAGTAGTCGCCGCCTTCATCTTCCTCAATTCCGCTGCGGGCCTCGCGGGCAATGCCGCTTCGGTCGGCCGCCTGCCGCATGAACTTCCGATTTTCCTCGGTTCGGTCTTCGCCGGAGCGTTGCTTGGGACCTGGCTCGGCGTCGAGCGGCTTCCGCGCCCATGGCTGCTCAGGACGCTCGGAGCCGTTCTCGCCGTCGCCGGCGCGAAGCTGCTGTTCACATGATGCAGGCCGCCGTGGTCGTTCTTGCGGGCGGCGCGGGCCGGCGGATCGGCGGCGGGAAGCCGCTTCGGCTGCTGGGCGGCAGGCGGCTTATCGATCGGGCGCTCGACCTTGCCCGCCGCTGGTCGGACAGGATTGCGATCGCGGTCCGCGATCCCTCGCAGGCTTCTCCGATGGATGCCGAAATCATCGAGGACGAGGCAATCGAAGGGCCGCTCGGCGGACTGGCGGCCGGCTTGAAGTTCGCTCGAGCCAGGGACCGTCCATTCCTGCTGACGGTCGCGGCCGACATGCCGTTCCTGCCGCCGGACCTTCTTGATCGTCTTGCCTCCGCCATTGGCGAGTCGGGCTGCGCGATGGCCAGCAGCGGCGGGCACGCGCATCCGGTGTGCGCTCTCTGGCGCGCATCGGCGCAGGCCCGGCTGGATGAGTATGTTTCGAGCGGAGGCCGGTCGCTGAAAGGCTTCGCGGCGCTCATCGGCGCAATCGAAGTGGAATGGCCGGCCGCTCCGGACGATCCATTTTTCAATATCAATTCCGCTCACGACCTCGCCGGGGCGGAAATGCGGCTCAGTTAGAATTCGAGGACGTCGATACGATCGCCCGCCGAAACGGCCCGGGCGTTCGCCCGCTGCCGGACGAGAAGATCCGCCTCGGCAAGCGCCTTCTGCGCGCTGGAATCCTGGAAGGACAGGATTTCCGCTCCCGCGCCGGTCCTGCGCGCGCGGTGGAAAGTCTCCCGCGCGCCGCATTCCTTCAACGGCGACGCGAGCGGTGCCGACCGCCACCGCATTGCGCAATCGATGGATTGTCCGGACAGCCCGGCGAGAAGTGGCGCGAGCAGGAGCCGGGCGGTCACCATTGCCGAGGTCGGATTGCCCGGCAGGCCCATGACCAGCCTGTCGCGAGCGCGGCCAAGCCAAACCGGCTTCCCGGGTTTGATCGCGACTTTCGAGAAGACCAGGTCGAGCCCTGCCGGTTCGAACATCGCCTTGGCGAAATCCTTCTCGCCCACGGATGCACCGCCGGTCACGACGACCACGTCTGCCTGCTCGAGCGCCGATTCGGCGTCGGCCATCATCCTCGGCAGTTCGTCGCGCAGCCGCCGCCGCCCGATGCACTGTGCGCCCCATTGCTCCGCCAGCGCCGCGACTCCGAACGACACGCTTTCCGGAATGGCATCGGGGCGATGGCGCGCTGAACCGGGCTCGGCAAGTTCGTCGCCGGTGCTGAGGATCGTCAGGCGCGGCCTGCGATTGACTTCCAGTTCCGCCGCGTCGGCACCCGCCGCGGCGACCATGGCTCGCGGGTCGAGCAGCCGGCCGGCGGGGAGCAGCGCGTCGCCAGCCCTGAAGTCGGACCCCCGGCCACGGATATGCCGCGCCGATCCAGGCCGCTCGGCAAAGATTGCCCGGTCGCTGTCGCGACGGACGTTCTCCTGGATGACCACACGATCGGCGCCGGGAGGGACCGGCGCCCCGGTGAAAATACGGACGCAGGTTCCAGGAACAAGGCGTTCGCTCCACCCGCCGCCGGCGAAGGATTCGCCCCCGATCGTCAGCGAGGCAGGCAGGTCGCCGAGGTCGTCGTCGCGCACCGCATAGCCATCCATCGCCGACACCTCGCAGCGCGGGGAATCGACCTGCGCGACCACCGGACGGGCGAGCACCCGGCCCGCCGCCGCGGCCATTGCGACCCTCTCGGTTCCCAGCGGTTTCGCGACCGAGCGGACCAGCTCGACCGCCTCGTCGAAGCCGATCATAAGCTGTGCGACCGCTGCCAGTCGCCAGACTTGCCGCCGCTTTTCGCGGTCACCTCGATTTCGCCGATGACCATCGTCCGGTCGATCGCCTTCAGCATGTCGAACAAGGTCAGGCAGGCAATGGAAACGGCGGTGAGCGCCTCCATCTCGACCCCGGTGACGCCGTTCGTCCGTGCTTCCGATCGTATCTGGAATCCGTGGAGCGCGTCGTCGATCTCGATCCGCACGTCGACCTTGGTCAGCGGAAGGGGATGGCACAGGGGGATCAGTTCGGCGGTGCGCTTGGCGCCCATGACTCCGGCCAGCTCGGCGGTCTGGATTACCGAGCCCTTGGGCGCAGTTCCGGCGCGCACCTGGTCGAGCGTCTCGGGAAGGCAGGTCAGCGTGCCCCGCGCCGTTGCCGTGCGAGCCGTCGCCGCCTTGGCCGTGACGTCCACCATCCGCGCCCGGCCGCCTTCGTCGAGATGCGTCAGTTTGCTCATGCGCACAAATGCCTCAGCCGCGGGATCTGCCCGGCCAGCGAGCAGGGGCGGTAGCGGCTGTCCAGCTCCTGGCTGAGCACCAGGTCCCAGCCGTCGCGGCAGGCCCCCGTCGAACCGGGCAGGCAGAACAGGAAGGTGTCCTCGATTTGCCCGGCGAAGGCCCGCGACTGAAGCGTGGAAAACCCCACGGTCCCGAAGCTCGCCTGATGGAAGAGGATGGAAAAGCCGTCCATCTCGCGCCGGAACAGTGGCTTTACCGCCTCGGGCGTTACGTCGCGCGGCGCAAAACCGGTGCCTCCCGTCGAGATGATGAGGTCGACGCCTTCGTCATCCACCCACGCCCGGACCTGCGTCCGGATCGCCTCGACCTCGTCGAGCACGATCGCCTTGCCGGCAAGCTCGTGGCCTGCCGCGACCAGGCGTTCGGCGAGCAGCGCGCCGGACTTGTCGGTCTCCTCCGTCCGGGTGTCCGACACGGTCAGCACCGCGATCCGCAGCGGGTAGAAGATCAGGCTCTCGTCGATTCCGGCCATCGTCCCTAACCCCAGCGATCGCGGTCGGCATAATCGGCGTCGCTCGGCTCGATCCACCCGGAGCCCGCAACGCCCGTCTCCTGCTTCCAGAACACCGCTTCGGTCTTCAGGCGATCCATCAGATAATCGGCCGCTTCGAACGCCGCCCGGCGATGCTTCGACGCGGCGCCGGCGAAGACGATCGCTTCGCTCGCCCACACCCGGCCGCAGCGGTGAACGACCCGGATCCCGCTGACGTCGAACCGCTCCGCGGCCTCGACCGCGATCTCCTGAAGCGATTTCAGGGTGAGAACCGGATGATGTTCGAGCAGCAGTTCATCGACCGGTTGCCCGCCCGACGATTCCGGCCGGGCGATTCCGACGAAGGAGACGACAGCGCCGTCGCCGCCGGCCAAAGCGAGAAGCTCGCCAAGCTCCCGCTGAGGGTCGAGCCGCTGCTCTTCGAGGTGGGCGACAACGCTCATCCGCCCGACACCGGCGGGAGGAAACCGACGGTGTCGCCGGACCGAAGCACGTAATCGTCGTGAACGAGGGCGTCGCCGACGCAGGCCCGCGACCGCCTGTTCGCCAGGGTCGCGCCCGCTTCGGGGAAATCGAGCTCGAGCTTGCGCCGAAGCTCGGCGACGGAGCATCCCGCCGCCATCTGCAGCTCCAGCTCCCGGCCGATCGACTCGGCCAGGCGGCCGTAGAACAGGATCTTCAAAGCTTCACCCTTGCACCTGTCACCGGCCTGCTGTCGCCGCCGCCGCGGCGGGCGTCAACTCCCGGAAAGAAAGCCCTTCGGAGTGGCCGGCATAGGGTGGGGCAGCCGCGCCGGAGGGCTGGGGCCGGACTAGGCCGGGGGTGGGAAGGGCGGAATAGGTATTGATACGGGGAGGCAACGGCGCCCGGCACACCCGGCCTATCGGCTTCTTCGGGTGCATTCCGAGTAGCCTTAGGCGTCGGACACCGTGAGGATGCCGAGTCGCAGGTCGTCGACGGCGCCGACGGCGCCGAAAAGCTTACTGCTCATTCTTGAGTAATCCCCCGTTAGAAACTGCCCTGATAAGCGGGCGATCAATTCATTCATTGTTGCAAGCCGGCGTCAACAGCGTTGATCACTCAGGGGAAAAAGACCCCGCGCGGCTGCGGGGCCTTCTGTCTTGGCGCCAGCGGGATTCCCGCTGCCACGTGAATGACGAGAGAGGCGAGGGCGCCACTTCCCCCGCCAATAACCAACGGCAGCTAGTAACTCGCGCGCTAACGCCTATCGACCGCCGCGTTGGTGGCCTTGCCAGAGGCTCGAACCAGCAGTGGGCGGCCTCGCTTCCATCGCGGAGGCGAGGTCGTCCGCAATTCGCCGAGCCGCAAGAAAAAGGCCCCGCATCGCTGCGGGGCCTTCTTGTTTTGCGCAGCTAGGAAAACCCTCGCTCCAACCCCTCCCGCAAGCGGGAGAGGGGGAAGAGGCGCTACTCTTTGTCGCTGTCCCCGGTCAGGAACGCGGGCGCGAACTCGGGCGCGGGGCCCTCGTCGTTGCCGCCTTCGCGATCCCGGCGCGGGCCACGGTCGCCACGGCCTTCGCCGCGCGGGCCGCGGTCGCGGTCTCCGCCCCGGCCACCACGGTCGCCACCGCGTCCGCCACGGTCGTCACGGCCGCCGCGGTCGCGGCCTCCGCCACGATGCCGGTCGCCGCGAGGTCCGCGATCACCGCCTTCGCGCGGCTCGCGCGGGGGACGGGTATCGGGGAGCTCTTCGCCGGTTTCCTGGTCGACGAGACGCATCGACAGGCGGACCTTGCCGCGCTGGTCGACCTCGAGCAGCTTGACCTTCACTTCCTGGCCCTCGGACAGGACGTCGCGGACGTTCTCGACCCGCTCGTTCTTGATCTCCGAGACGTGGACCAGGCCGTCCTTGCCCGGCATGAAGGTCACGAAGGCGCCGAAATCGACGATGTTGGCGACCTTGCCCGTGTAGATGGTGCCCACTTCGGGCTCCGCCACGATGCCGTGGATCCAGTTGCGAGCGGCCTCGATCTGCGACAGGTCGCTGGACGCGATTTTGATCGTTCCATCGTCGTCGATGTCGACCTTGGCGCCGGTCTCCGCGACGATCTCGCGGATGACCTTGCCGCCGGTGCCGATGACTTCGCGGATCTTGTCCTTCGGGATCTGCATCGTCTCAATGCGCGGCGCGTGGGCGGAAAGCTCCGTCCGCGACGATCCGAGGGCCTTCGCCATCTCGCCGAGGATATGAGCGCGACCGTCCTTCGCCTGGGTCAGCGCGGTCTTCATGATCTCCTCGGTGATCCCGGCGACCTTGATGTCCATCTGCAGCGAGGTGACGCCGTTCGACGTGCCCGCGACCTTGAAATCCATGTCCCCGAGATGATCCTCGTCGCCGAGGATGTCGGAGAGGACCGCGAAGTCCTTGCCTTCGAGGATCAGGCCCATGGCGATGCCCGCCACTGGCGCCTTGATCGGCACGCCCGCATCCATCAGCGCAAGCGTTCCGCCGCACACCGTCGCCATCGAGCTCGAGCCGTTGGACTCGGTGATGTCGGAGAGAACCCGGATCGTATAGGGGAACTCCTCCGCCGTGGGCAGCATCGGATGGATGGCGCGCCAGGCGAGCTTGCCGTGGCCGGTCTCGCGGCGCGACGGGGCGCCGAAGCGGCCGACTTCACCGACCGAATAGGGCGGGAAGTTATAGTGCAGCATGAAGCGCTGGTAGGAGAGGCCCTCCAGCCCGTCGATCATCTGCTCGGACTCCTTGGTGCCGAGCGTGACGCTGACGATTGCCTGCGTTTCGCCGCGCGTGAACAGCGCCGATCCGTGGGTGCGCGGAAGAAAGCCGACCATCGATTCGATCGGGCGAACGGTCTTCGTGTCGCGACCGTCGATCCGACGACCTTCCTTGAGGATCGCGGTACGGACAATGTCGGCCTCAAGGCCCTTGACCGCCTTGCCGGCGACCAGCTGCTCTTGGGGGTCGGCTTCGGCGAAGGCGAGCTTCGCCTTGTCGCGGGCGGCATTGAGGGCGGCGCTACGCTCCGACTTGTTGGTCAGCTTGTAGGCGGCCTCGATATCCTTGCCGACGATGCCCTTGAGCTTGGCCTTGATCTCCGCCTTCTGCTCGGAGCCCGTGTCGAGCTCCCACGGCTCCTTCGCGGCCTTCTCGGCGAGCGAAATGATCGCGTCGCAGACCTTCTTCGACGCTTCGAAGCCGAACATGACGGCGCCGAGCATCTGGTCTTCCGAAAGCTCCTTGGCCTCCGACTCGACCATCATCACCGCATTGGGCGTTCCGGCCATCACCAGGTCGAGAGCGCTTTCCTTCGTCTGCTCGGGCGACGGGTTGAGGACGTACTCGCCGTCAATGAAGCCGACCCGGGCTGCGCCGATCGGGCCCATGAACGGAACTCCGGAGATCGTCAGCGCTGCGGATGCGGCGATCATGGCGACGATGTCAGGCTCGTTCTCGCCGTCGTAGGATAGGACCTGAGCGATCACGAGGACCTCGTTGTAGAAGCCCTCCGGGAAGAGCGGCCGGATCGGCCGGTCGATGAGGCGCGAGGTCAGCGTTTCCTTCTCGGTCGCTCCGCGCTCGCGCTTGAAGAAGCCGCCGGGGATCCGGCCGGCAGCGGAGAATTTTTCCTGATAGTGGACGGTGAGCGGGAAGAAGTCCTGCCCCGGCTTCACGGTCTTGGCGGCGGTGACAGCGCACAGCACCACGGTCTCGCCGAGAGTCGCGATAACCGCGCCGTCGGCCTGGCGGGCAACGCGCCCCGTCTCGAGCTTGAGGGTCTTTCCACCAAGCTCGATTTCCACAGTTTTCATGTCGAACATTTGATTTCCTTCACCCCGCGGGCCGGATGCCGGCGGGACAGCAATGGACGGACTTTCCGGTCCGTCAGCGGTTCAGGGCCGCTTTCGTGCCCCAAGAGCCAAACCGCCGAATTGCGGTGGGCCCCGATATGCAAAACGGCTCCGCTCGGGAGCCGTTACGTCACGTTACTTGCGAAGCCCGAGCTTCGCGATGAGGTCGGTATAGCGCTGCTCGTCCTCGCGACGCAGATAATCGAGGAGCGAACGGCGCTGGTTGACGAGCATCAACAGGCCGCGACGCGAATGATTGTCCTTCGCATGGGTCTTGAAGTGCTCGGTAAGGTTCGAGATGCGCTCCGTCAGGATCGCGACCTGGACTTCGGGCGAACCCGTGTCGTCCTTTCCGCGGCCATGTTCCTTGATCAGCTTCTGCTTGCGCTCTGCGGTAATCGACATTCGTTTATCACTCCGCGACATCGAGTAGATTGAACCCCCGGAGAACCGTCAGGCCATCGGCCTTAGCTTCGACCAGCGCGACCGGAGTTCCCTCCAGCGTTGCCATGCGAAGCCCCGGCCGTTCCGGGAACCCGCCAAGCCGCTGTCCGTGTCGAAGCAGCTTTGCCTGGTCGGGAGTGACGGGGATGGCCGGGATGTCGTCCAGCGCAGCTTCCAGCGGAAGCACCGCCCGTCTCAGGTCGCGCGCCTTAGCGAGTTCGTTCAGAAAGTCCAGCGAAATGGCTGATTCGAGGCCAAACGGGCCCGCGCGCGTGCGACGCAGATAGGAAACGTGGCCGACCGTTCCAAGCGCGCGGGCGATGTCGCGGGCAAGGGAGCGGATGTAGGTGCCCTTGGAGACAGTGGCTTCGAGCGTTACCTCGTTCAATTTCTGCGCGCCTCCGCGTCTCCGCGTGAGATTGTCCTGTTCACGCGGGGGCGCGGAGACGCAGAGAGAATGCACGGTCACGCGACGCGCCTTCATTTCGACCGTCTCGCCGGATCGGGCTCGAGCATAAGCGGTCTTGCCGCCAATTTTCAGCGCAGAATAAGCCGGCGGGACTTGCTCGATTGCTCCGGCGAAGCTGGGGAGGGTCGCTTCGATTTGCTTCAGCGTAGGACGAGCGTCGCTGGTGGCAACCGCTTCGCCCTCGGCGTCGAGAGTATTGGTTTCCTCGCCGAATGAAATCGTGAAATCATAGGCTTTGGTAGCGTCGAGCATTCGGCCGGCAAGCTTGGTGGCTTCGCCTAGCGCTATGGGAAGCACGCCACCGGCCAGCGGGTCGAGCGTGCCGCCGTGTCCCACCTTGGTTTTTGGCTCGCCAGCTTCGCGCAGAGCGCGCTTCACCGCGGAAACGGCCTGGGTCGAACCGAGGCCCAGCGGCTTGTCGAGGATGATCCAGCCGTGGAGCAGGTCTATTCGTCCTGAAGGTCCTGGGCCACCTTTTCCGAACGGAGGAGGCGGTCGATATGGGTGCCTTCGTCGAAGCTCTCGTCGGGGAGGAACTTGAGCTTCGCCGCGAACTTGGTTCTTACCCGCTGCGCAACCTCGCGCTGAAGGTAAGCGGTGTTCTGGCGAAGCGCCTTGAGCACGGCCTCCTCGTCCTGGCCGAGTAGCGGCTTCACGAAGACGGTCGCGTGGCGGAGGTCGGGCGACATGCGGACCTCGGTGATGCTGACGAGGTGCGACTGGAGCACCGGGTCATGGACATCGCCGCGTGCGAGCAATTCGCTCAGCACGTGGCGCACCTGCTCCCCGACGCGGAGCAGGCGGACCGAGCGGCCTTCAGCAGTTTCGTTGCGGCGCATTACCAATTCACCCAGTCGACGCTTGATCCGATGCGTCTCATACCCAGCTTTGGCAAAATGCGGTCGACCTCAACCAGGTCACCGCGTTCCCAAGCCCTGCAGTAAAGCTCGTACATGAACTGCCAGTTCGGATCCGACTCGATTTCATTGCGAGTCATTCCCGCAAAACGATCAAAGTCGATCTCGTGCGGCATGGACGGCCTAGAGAGTACGAGCCCTTTCCTCGACCTCGAACACCTCAAGGCTGTCGCCCGGCTTGATGTCGTTGGTGTCGGCCAGAAGCACGCCGCATTCGAGGCCAGACGTGACTTCCGCGACATCGTCCTTGAACCGCCGGAGGGAGCTGATTGTCGTCTTGGAGACGATGACGTCGTCGCGCGTCAGGCGGGCGTTGAGCCCCTTGCGGATGACTCCTTCGAGGACGAGCAGTCCGGCGGCCTTGTCCCTCTTGCCCGCTGGGAAGACCTCGCGGACTTCGGCGCGGCCGACGACCGTCTCGATGATCTCCGGACCGAGCTCGCCAGCCATCGCGCCCTTCACCCAGTCGGTGAGGTGGTAGATGACGTCGTAATAACGAAGCTCGACCTTGTTGCGGTCGGCGACTTCGCGGGCCTTGGCATTCGGACGAACGTTGAAGCCGATGATCGGCGCACCCGTCGAAGCGGCAAGCGTCACGTCGCTTTCGGTGATCGCACCGACGCCCGAATGAAGCACGCGCACCTTGATCTCGTCGATCGACAGCTTGTTGAGCGCGCTGACGATCGCCTCGACCGAGCCCTGCACGTCGCCCTTGATGACCAGCGGCAATTCCTTTGTCGTCGAGGCATGGTTCGCGAACATGTTCTCAAGGCTGATCGGGACCGCAGTGGTGCGCTTCTTGTCGAGCACGCTCTGGCGGTAGGCCGCGACTTCGCGGGCGCGCTGCTCGTTCTCGACAACCGTGAACGGATCGCCGGCGGCCGGGACCGCGGAGAGGCCCAGGACCTCGACAGGCACCGACGGGCCGGCTTCCGTCAGCTGGCGTCCGCGATCGTCGATCATCGCCCGGACCTTGCCCGAGGAGGCGCCGGCAACGAATACGTCGCCGACTCGCAAGGTCCCGCGCTGGACGAGTACGGTCGCGAGCGGGCCGCGGCCCTTGTCGAGCTTGGCTTCGACCACCGTGCCTTCGGCGGCGCGGTCGGGATTGGCCTTCAGCTCGAGGATTTCCGACTGCAGCTCGATCGCCTCGAGGAGCTTGTCGAGGTTTGTCTTCTTGAGCGCCGAGACTTCGACGTCCTGGACGTCGCCGCCCATGTCCTCGACGATGACCTCGTGCTGAAGAAGCTCCTCGCGGACCTTTTGCGGCTTGGCCGCCGGCTTGTCGATCTTGTTGATGGCGACGATCATGGGGACGCCCGCCGCCTTGGTGTGGTTGATCGCCTCGATCGTCTGCGGCTTCAGCCCGTCGTCGGCCGCGACCACCAGGATCACGATATCGGTGACGTTGGCGCCGCGGGCGCGCATTTCGGTGAATGCCTCGTGGCCCGGAGTGTCGAGGAAGGTGACCTTCGACTTGTCGGGCAAGGTCACCTGATAAGCGCCGATGTGCTGGGTAATGCCGCCCGCTTCGCCCGACTGCACGGATGCGCCGCGGATGGCGTCGAGGAGCGATGTCTTGCCGTGGTCGACGTGGCCCATGATCGTCACGACAGGCGGGCGTGGCTGGAGAGTCTCCTCGGCATCGACGTCCGTCGAGGTGTCGATATCGATATCCGCCTCGCTGACGCGGTTGATTCGGTGGCCGAATTCTTCGATCAGCAATTCGGCAGTGTCCTGGTCGATCGTCTCGGTGATCGTGACGGGCGTGCCCATCTTGAAGAGAGCCTTGACCAGGTCGGCGCCGCGTTCGCCCATGCGCTTGGCCAGCTCCTGGACCGTAATCGCCTCGGGCACATCGACATCGCGATACTGCTTTTGAGCCGGTCCGGACTCCTGGTGGTGCCGTTTCTCCTTCTCGCGGGCACGGCGCAGCGCAGCCAGCGAGCGGGCGCGGCTGTCGTCTTCACCCGAAAGGGCGCGGCTGACGGTCAGCTTGCCGCGATGGCGGTGATCTTCCCGGCCGCGCGAGGGACGCGCGGGTTCGGGCCGCTTGGGCGCCGGTGCGTGTGTATGCCGGCGCGGTGCGCGGTCTTCCTCTTCCGACTGGGCGGCGGCGGGAGCGGGGGCTTCGGGCTGGACAGCAGCTTCAGCCGCGCTCTTTGCCGCTTCCTCGGCGCGAACCCGCGCTTCCTCGGCTGCGGCCTCTTCGGCCTTGCGATTCTCTTCGGCGCGGCGGCGCTCTTCCTCGCTCTGCTGGGTGCGCTCGCGGTCTTCGCGGCGGCGCGCTTCCTCAAGCGACGAAAGACGAGCTTCCTCCGCCTCGCGCAGAAGACGCTCCTGCATCTCCTTGCGGCGAGCGATGTCGTCCGTCGGCGAGGTACGCACGGGCCTGGCAGGCGCGGCCGCCTTGGGCGCGGGCTTCGGCTTGGGCGCTTCGGCGACTGGCTCCGGCTCGGGCGTCTTGGGCGTCTCTGGCGCTTCGCCCGGTTTGCCGAGGATCCGGCGCTTCTTCACCTCGACCACGACCGTGTTCGACCGGCCGTGGCTGAAGCTTTGCTTCACCTTTCCGGTTTCGACCGTGCGCTTGATTCCCAGCGGCGGCCGGGCGCCAAGTTTCGGTTTTTCGGTCTGGTCGGTCATTCTGTTCCTTCAACGTCTTCAGCCGAGCCGATTCCATCAGGCGGATCGCCGCCTGCGAGGCCGGCATCGGGGTCAATGAATTCGCGCCACCGCGAAAGCGCGTGCAGGACGCGCGCCGCGGCAGCGGCTTCGATCAGGGCGACATGTACCACATTTTCGCGCCCCAAAGCTAATGACAAGATAGTGCGCGCCTCTGGGAATATCACCCCCCGCGGGCCACCGCCGCCGACGCGCCAGGCCTGGTCCAGCGCCTTGTTCCCATCCTCGCCAGCGTCCGCCGCGTGGATCAGCAGGTGGACCTTCCCCGACCGTGCGGCGGCCTCCACCCGTTCGGAGCCGTTGATCAGCGTTCCGGAGCGCGCTTCCATGCCGAGCCGGTCGAGCACGTGCTGACGAAGCGCGGCTTCGACGCGGTCGGCGAGATCGGTCGGGACGATGACCCCGCCGGTCTTGAACGCCCGCTGGAGAGCACCCTTCAGCTTGCCGTTGGCGACCGCCTCGGAGAGCGCGGGCTTGCCGACCGAAATCCACGCACCCCGGCCCGGCGCGCGGGCGCGGACATCGGGAGCGACGGTGCCGTCGGGACCGAGCGCAAGCCGGATGAGCTGGTCCTTATGCGACTTTCGGCGCGTGAGGACGCAAGTACGTTCCGGAGTATGAACTTCTAGCGGGTCATTCTGAGGATTCCGCATCGGCGGCCTCCTCGGTCTTGCCGTCCGTGGCGTCATCCTCGAACCAGTGCGCGCGCGCCGCCATGATGATCTCGTTGCCCTGCTCGTCGCTGAGACCGTACTCGGCGAGAATTCCGCCCTTGTCTTCGGGGCGGCTGGGAGCGTCGGAGCGACGACGGGGCTCGACCCTTTTCTTCTGCACCAGCTCGTCGGTGGCGAGATCGGCGAGATCATCGAGCGTACGGATGTTCGCCTTGCCGAGGGTCACCAGCATTTGTTCGGTGAGGTGCGGCATTTCCGCAAGCGCGTCCTCGACACCAAGGCCGCGACGCTCTTCACGGGCGGCGGCTTCGCGGCGCTCGAGCGCTTCGGCGGCGCGGCTCTGGAGTTCCTGGGCGATATCTTCGTCCAGGCCCTCGATCGTGCTGATCTCCTCCTGCGGGACGTAGGCGACTTCTTCCATGCTGGTGAAGCCCTCGGCGACCAGCAGCTGGGCCAGCGTCTCGTCGACGTCGAGCTCTTCCTGGAACATGGTCGAGCGCTCGACGAACTCGCGCTGACGCTTCTCGCTGGCGTCGGCCTCGGTGAGGATGTCGATCTGCGAGCTGGTCAGCTGGCTGGCGAGCCGGACGTTCTGGCCGCGGCGGCCGATGGCAAGGCTGAGCTGGTCGTCGGGAACGACGACTTCGATGCGGCTCTCTTCCTCGTCTATCACGACGCGGCTGACGGTCGCCGGCTGGAGGGCGTTGACCACGAAGGTCGCGAGGTCCTCGCTCCACGGGATGATGTCGATCTTCTCGCCCTGGAGCTCCTGGACCACGGCCTGGACTCGGCTGCCCTTCATTCCGACGCAGGCGCCGACCGGGTCGATCGAGCTGTCGTGGCTGATGACTCCGATTTTGGCACGGCTGCCCGGGTCGCGGGCGGCGGCCTTTATCTCGATGATTCCGTCGTAAATCTCCGGCACTTCCTGCGCGAAAAGCTTCTTCATGAAGTCGGGGTGGGCGCGGGACAGGAAGATCTGCGGTCCGCGCGATTCGCGAGCGACGCGCAGGATCAGCGAACGGATTCGGTCGCCGACGCGGACCATCTCGCGCGGGATCTGCTGATCCCGGCGGATGACTCCCTCGGCGCGGCCGAGGTCGACGACGACGTGGCCGAACTCGACTCGCTTGACGACTCCGGTGATGACTTCGCCGGCGCGGTCCTTGAACTCTTCATACTGGCGCTCGCGCTCCGCATCGCGGACCTTCTGGAAGATCACCTGCTTGGCGGCCTGGGCGGCGATCCGGCCGAACTCGATCGGCGGCAGCGGATCGACGATGAAGTCGCCCAGGGCGGCGCCCTTGTCGAGCTTCTGCGCGCCCTTCAAATCGATCTGCTTGAAATGATCTTCCGGCTCCTCGACGACCTCCAGGACCCGCCACAGGCGAAGCTCGCCGCTGTTGGGATCGAGCTTGGCGCGAATGTCGTTCTCGGCGCCATAGCGGGCGCGTGCGGCGCGCTGGATCGCATCTTCCATCGCCTCGATGACGATGCCCTTGTCGATCAGCTTCTCGCGAGCGACCGCGTCGGCGATCGCCAGCAGTTCGGCCTTGTTTGCAGTCGGTGCCGCGGGTGCTGCGGTAGCCATTGGGTTCAACCTTCCGTCTTGATGAGGTCCGCCCCTTCGGTGCTGAGCGGATTGGTGGCGTCGATAAGTTCGTCGGTAAGCAAAAGCTTCGCCGATGCGATTGAGGAGAAGGGCAGGACATAGTCCTTGCCGTCCTTGCCGAGCACATGGACGACGTCGCGTTCGCCAGTGCCCCTGAGAGTGCCCGAAAACTGTTTCCGGCCGCCCATCGCCTCGGTGAGCGTGATCCGCGCCTCGTGGCCGGACCAATCGTCATAATCCTTGAGGCGCGTCAGGGGCCGGTCGATTCCGGGCGAGCTGACTTCGAGCCGGTAGGCGCCCTCGATCGGGTCGGCTGAGTCGAGCACGTCCGACAGCCGGCGCGAAATCGCCTCGCAGTCGCTCAGGACCAGCTGTCGTGTTTCCGGACGCTCGGCCATGATTTGCAGGGTTGGATCCGACTTTCCGCCGATGAAGGCCACGCGCACGAGATCGTAACCGAGCGATTTGAGCTCGGGCTCGATCAACCGTGTCAGCGCTGCCAAATCAGCCATTCGTCAATCCAAACATCTTCGGGACCGGAGCCGAGGGGCCCCAGCCTCAGCATCAATTACGATGTCGAGGAGAGAGCGGCGATATAGGAGAGTCGAGGAACCGGCGCAAGCGCGCTCAGCGGCGAAGCGCCCGATTCTCCTCGCGGACCCGAACCGCAAGGACCGCGGCGTTGAGGATGGTGAAGATTAGCGCCACCCACGGGAGGCCGAAGACGAGCGGAAGCACCGCGATCTCGCCCGCGACGACCCAGTAATTGGGGTGGTTGAGGAAGCGGTACGGACCTTCCTTCACCAGGTCCTCGCCGGGGAGCGTGATGATTCGAGTCGTCCAACGCCCCCCGAGGGTCGCGAGCACCCAGAAGCGGGCGGCCTGGAGAAGGACGTACATGGCCAGCCAGAACAGGTCCGGGGTTCGGCCTGTCGCGAGCATCCACAGCGCGATCAGCCATAATGCGTGGACCGCGACAATTAGCGGATAATGCCCCGCGGAATGCTCGGCCGCGCCCTTTGCAAGGAGCCTTCGTGTGTTGCTTCGGGCGAACAAAAGCTCGGCCAGCCGCTCGAGCGTGACATAGCCAAGTATCGCGACTGCGAAGAGATTCATGCCCTTTCCAGGAACAAACCCGCACAGGTGAAGCCTGGGCCGAATGCCGTCAGCATCACGCGCTTCGGCAATCCCTGCTCGATCAGCCGCTTGAGGACGAACAGGACCGACGGCGCGCTCATATTGCCATAATCGTGCAGAATTTCGCGCTCGAGGTTAAGTTCGCCCTGGGGAAGGTCGAGCGAGGTTTCGATCGCGTCGATGACCTTCACACCGCCGGGATGGCAGCAATAGCGATCGATGTCGTCGCGGTTCTTGCCGAGACTGCCGAGCATTTCGTCGACGGCTTCGGCCATATTCTCCTCGACGAACGGCGGGATGGCGCGATCGAAGACGACGGCGAGACCCGGATCCTCGACTTCCCATCCCATGATGCGCTGCGAGTCCGGCCACAATTTTTCGGCCGTACCGGTGATCCGGCCGATGCAATGCGCACCGCTTCGAACGACCGCCGCCGCAGCGCCATCGCCGAACAAGGCGGTGGCGACGATCGCCGCGGGGTCATCGCTGTCCAGGCGGATCGAAATCGAGCAGGTCTCGACGGTGACGAACAGCCAGTTCGACCCAGGCTCGGCATTGGCCAGGCGAGAGGCGATGGCGAGGCCGTTGACCCCGCCGGCACAGCCGAGGCCGAAGACGGGAACGCGGCGAATGTTGGACCTCAGGCCGAGTTTTGGCCCTAGCCGAGCCTCCAGGCTGGGCGTGGCGATTCCGGTCGTCGAAACAGTAACCACGCCGTCGATCTCGTGCGGCTGAAGTCCCGCTTTCTCGATCGCCTCGGACGCGGCGCGCTCGAACATGTCCTGGGCCGCCGCGAGATAGAGCGCATTGCGGTCGTGCCAGCCGTGCGGTTGCTCATACCAGTCGGGCGGCGCGACGATGTGGCGGGTCGCGATCCCCGCATTGTCGAAGACCCCGGACAGCCGGTCGAACAAGGCTGGCTTTCCACCCCAGGCGCGGCGAGCGGCTTCCTTGGCGTAGGATTGCTCCACGACATGGGGCGGGACGGCGGTTGCCAGGGAAAGAAGGCTGCTCGGTTGCATTACGCATCCTTAGACAGTGTGGCAGCCCCACAAGTTCCCTTTCGGGAGTGAAACAGTTGGGATGGATATGCGGCTAATACAAGCTTCTCTTTTGCTAACGGTCGCAGCCTGCGGGGCATCCGGCCCGACTTCGGCGCAATCCGGCAACTCGGCGGCTCCGGCGGCGGTGGAGAGCGGGCCGCCGTTCAAGGTGGCGGAAGTCGCGACGTTCGACAGTCCGTGGGCGATTGCCTTCCTTCCCGGGAGCACGACCGCGCTGGTGACGGAAAAGCCCGGGCATATCTGGCTGATTGACGTCGCCAACGGCCAGAAACAGCCTGTGACCGGCGCGCCGCAGGTGGTGGCGACGTCGCAGGGCGGGTTGCTGGATATCGCATCGTCCCCGCGCTTTGCCTCGGACGGGCTGGTCTATCTCACTTATGCGGAGCCGTCCTCGAACGGCGGCAGCCAGCTTGCGCTCGCCCGGGGAAAGCTGGTTCGCGAGGGCGGCGCGGCGCGACTGGAAGGGCTGAGCGTGCTGTGGCGCGACCCCGCCGGCGGGCGCGGCGGCCAGTTCGGGGCACGCATCGCCTTCGCGCTTGACGGGCAAAGCCTGTTCCTGAGCTCGGGCGAGCGGCAGCGATTCACGCCGGCCCAGGACCCGAACCAGCCATTGGGCAAGATCCTGCAGCTTGCGCTGGACGGAAAACCGGCGGCGGGCAATCCGATGGCGGGCAGGACCGGCGCGGCAACGGTCGAAGTGACCGACCCGCCCAAGGACAGCGAGGCCGCGAAGAGCGCCCCGGAGCGGAAGGTCGCGTGGCCCGGACCGAACCTCACGCCGGCCGAGACCTGGACCAGCGGCCATCGCAATCCCTACGGCCTGATGTTCGCTCCGGATGGGCGGCTGTGGGAGACAGAGATGGGCCCGCGCGGCGGCGACGAGCTGAACCTGGTCGTTAAGGGCAGGAACTACGGCTGGCCGGTCGTCTCGAACGGCGAGAATTACGACGGCGTGCCGATCCCCGATCATTCGACCCATCCGCAATTCGAGGCTCCGAAGCTGTTCTGGACTCCGTCGATCTCCCCGGGCGGGTTGTTGATCTATTCGGGGGACAAATTTCCCGAGTGGAAGGGCGATGCCCTGATCCCTGCGCTATCGGGTGAGGCTCTGATCCGGGTGGATATCGACGGCGACCAGGCGAAGAAGGCCGACGAGTGGCCGATGGGCGCGCGGCTCCGCGCGATCGCGCAGGGACCGGACGGGGCGGTCTACATCCTGCAGGACGGCCAGGGGGCCAAGCTGCTGAGGCTGGTGCCGAGATAGTTCCCATCATTGCGAGCGACGCGAAGCAATCCAGCTGCGCTGACTGGATTGCTTCGTCGCTATGCTCCTCGCAATGACGGTCGAGACTAGTTCGCCGGCTGATCGACCTTGCGCAGGTACGGCTTGATGGTCTCGAAGCCCTGCGGATATTTCTTGCGGGCGTCTTCGTCGGAAACCGACGGCGGGATGATGCACTTCTCGCCGTTGTTCCAGTTGACAGGGGTCGCGAGCGTGTGGCGGTCCGTCAGCTGGACCGATTCCAGAAGCCGCAGGATCTCGTCGAAGTTGCGGCCCGAATTCATCGGGTAAATCAACATCGCCCGGATCTTCTTGTCGGGGCCGATAATATAGACCGCGCGGACCGTCGCGTTGTTCGCCGACGTGCGGCCCTCATGCGTGCCCTGCTCGTCGGCCGGAAGCATGTTGTAGAGCTTCGACACATTGAGGTCGGTGTCGGCGATGATCGGATAGTTCACCTCCGCTCCGCCGACGTCCTTGATGTCGCCGAGCCAGCGGCCATGGCTGTCGACCGGATCGACCGACAAAGCGAGGATTTTGGTGTTTCGCTTGGTGAACTCGGGCTCGATCTTGGCCATGTAGCCAAGCTCGGTCGTGCACACCGGAGTGAAGTCCTTCGGGTGCGAGAAGAGGATCGCGTAGCCATCGCCGATCCAGTCGTGGAAATGGATCGTGCCCTGCGTCGTTTCCGCGGTGAAATCGGGGGCTGTGCTGCCTATGCCGAGGCATTGGGTCATTGAATGCTACTCCTTCAAGCTATTGGTTCATTTTCCCTGATGAAATCTGGCTGGATCGAAGCCGGCCGTTCAAGCCAGGGTGCGACGGGCAGCCCTTTCGACCGGAGGAACTCCGTGTTGAACAGCCGGGACTGATAGCGCGTGGCCGGGTCGCACAGCATTGTTACGATCGTCTTGCCCGGACCGAGCTCCCTCGCGAGACGGATCGCTCCCGCCACGTTCACGCCGGACGAGGTTCCGAGGGCCAGCCCCTCATGCTCGATCAGCGAGTAGATGGTCTCCACGGTCTCCTGGTCGGGGATGAGGAAGCTGTGGTCGACCTTCAGCCCTTCGAGGTTGGCGGTGATCCGCCCCTGGCCGATGCCTTCGGTGATCGAGCTTCCTTCCGAGCGAAGCTCGCCGGTCGTGTAATAATTGAACAGCGCTGCCCCGGGCACGTCGGCAAGGGCGATGGCGACGTTCGGGTTGCGCTGGCGGAGCGCCGTGGCGACTCCCGCGAGCGTTCCGCCAGTGCCGACCGCGCTGACGAAAGCATCGACCCTGCCTTCGGTCTGGTCCCAGATTTCGGGGCCGGTCGTTTTCACGTGCGCGTCGCGATTGGCGGTGTTGTCGAACTGGTTGGCGAAGATCGCTCCGTCCGGGTCCTCGTTGTTGAGCCGCTCGGCGAGGCGCGCCGCGACTTTCACATAATTGTTCGGGTTTCGATAAGGGACTGCCGGGACCTCGATGAGCGTTGCGCCGAGCGCCCTGAGCGCGGTCTTCTTTTCTTCCGTCTGCGTTTCCGGGATGACGATGACCGTGCGCATCCCAAGCGCATTGCCGACCACGGTGAGGCCGATGCCGGTGTTCCCCGCCGTCCCATCGACGATGATCCCACCCGGCCGAAGCCGCCCGTCGCCGATCGCGTCGCAGATGATCCCGAGCGCGGCGCGGTCCTTCACCGAGCCTCCGGGGTTCATGAATTCCGCCTTGCCCAGGATCGTGCAGCCGGTCTCCTCCGATGCCTTGCGGAGCTTGATCAGCGGCGTGTTGCCGATCGCGTCAAGGACGGTTTCGCGGACCTGCATTCGGGCCATGTAGGACCGCGCCGCGAGTCGCGAAAGGGTCAGGAACAGCGTCGATAGCGCAAATAATAAGCGCGGCGGCCTTCGCGTTCGGCTTTCGCTTCGTAGCGCGTGCCGGGCCAGCCGCCCGTCCGCCGGAGGAAATCGGCAGGTTTTTCGGCGAGCCAGTCGAACTGGTGGCGATGGCGCTGCATGATCATCAGCGCCCATTCGAGATAGACCGGATGGTCGGTTGCGATGCGCAATTCCCCGCCCGGCCTGATCTTCGATGCGATGAGGTCGATCGGCCCGTCGTTGACCATCCGCCGTTTCGAATGACGCGCCTTTGGCCACGGGTCGGGATGGAGCAGATAGACGAAGCTCAAACTTCCGTCCGGCACTCTGCGGAGGACATCGAGCGCGTCGCCGCGCCACAGCCGGACATTGGCAAGATGTTGGTCGCGGACGTGGCCGAGGGCGGTGGCAACGCCATTGAGGAACCGTTCGCAGCCGATGAAGCCGTGGTCGGGAAGAAGGTCAGCGCGATAGGCGAGATGCTCGCCGCCGCCGAACCCGATTTCGAGATGGAGCGGCCGCTCCTCACCGAACAGGCGCGCGGAGGTGAGCTCGCCCTCTTCCGGCACGGCTATCTGCGGGAGCAGCGCATCGACCAGCTCCTGCTGCCCCTTGCGCAGCTTATGCCCGCTTGAGCGGCCGTAGAGCCGGTTGAGGGTCGTGGGATCGCCTGGTTTGTGCGCTGTCATCGTGTGGGTGCGCTTAGCGGCGCGGCGGGGCGACGGGAACCTTCGGCACCATTCTCGCGTCCAACCCGCAGGCGCGGCGTTCAGAACCGCGCTCAATCAGGAGGACAGGGGAGATGACTGACAGCGACCGTTCGCACGTTCACCCGCGCAGCACGGCCAGGATCGGCGACCATCCGATCCACCCGATGCTGGTGCCGTTCCCGATCGTCTGCTTCATTCTGACGTTCGTCGCGGACATTCTTTATACCCGGACCCACGACACGAGCTGGTCGACCGCTTCGGTCTGGCTCTTGGTCGTCGGACTGCTCTTCGCTGCGCTAGCGGCGATTGCGGGCCTGACCGACTTCCTTGGCGACGACCGGGTCCGCGGGGCCAGCGACGCCGTCAAGCACATGCTCGCCAACGTCACCGCGGTGGTGCTCGAGCTGGTCAACGTCATCCTCAGGTGGCGCGACACCGGATTCATCGACTCGACCGGAGTCTACATCTCCGGAATCGTCGTCCTGATCCTGCTCTACAGCGGCTGGAAGGGCGGCGACCTCGTGTTCCGCCACGGGATCGGCGTCAACGACCGCGGGTAAAACCTAGGCTTCCACCTTCGCTGCGGCCGAGCCCGCTCCGACCGCGGCCTTGAGGTCGTCGGCGAGGTCGATCCGCTCCCACGGGAAAAACTCGCCGTCCGCCGCGCGGCCGAAATGGCCGTAGGCGGCCGTCGGCTCGTAAATCGGCCGGTTGAGATGCAGGTGCGTGCGGATCCCGCGGGGGGTCAGCCCGCCGAGCTTCTCGATCCGGCCGATCGCCTGTTCGAGCTCGGCATCGTCAACCGTGCCGGTTCCGTGCGTATCGACGTAGAGCGACAACGGCTGGGACACGCCGATCGCATAAGCGAGCTGGATCGTGCAGCGCTTCGCCAGCCCCGCACCGACGATGTTCTTGGCAAGATAGCGAGCAACATAGGCCGCGGAGCGATCGACCTTGGTGGGATCCTTGCCCGAAAAGGCGCCGCCGCCGTGCGGGGCCGCGCCGCCATAGGTATCGACGATGATCTTGCGGCCGGTCAGTCCGGCATCTCCGTCGGGCCCGCCGATCTCGAACGCACCGGTCGGGTTGATGTGATAGACCGTCTTGTCGGTCAGGAGGCTGGCCGGCATGACCCGAGCGATGACGGTCTTCACATAATCGTGAAGCTCGGCTTCCTTGTCGCCCTGGTCGAAGCCCTTCTTGTGCTGGGTCGAAACCACGATCGCGGTCGCCTCGACCGGATGGCCGTTCTCGAAGCGGAGGGTGACCTGGCTCTTGGCGTCGGGCTCGAGGAACGGCGCTACGCCGGAATGACGGTCGGACGCCATCTCCAGAAGGATCTTGTGGCTGTAGTCGAGAGTCGCCGGCATCAGGTCGGGCGTTTCGTCGCACGCGAATCCGAACATGATTCCCTGGTCGCCCGCGCCCTCGTCCTTATTGCCGGCGGCGTCGACGCCCTGCGCGATATGCGCGGACTGGCCGTGAAGGTGATTGGAAAATTCGAAATTGGACCAGTGGAAGCCGGCTTGCTCATAGCCGATTCGCTTCACGGTGCCGCGAACCACTTCCTCGATCTCGTCGCGGGCGCCCGGAGCCCAGCCGCCGTGCTCGGGCCAGCGCTGCTCGTCGAACACCGGCTTGCAGCGGATTTCTCCCGCCAGGACCACGCGATTGGTGGTTGTCATGGTCTCGCAGGCGACGCGCGCCTCCGGGTCCTTGGCCAGGAAAAGATCTACGATGGCGTCGCTGATCTGGTCCGCGACCTTGTCCGGATGGCCTTCCGAAACCGACTCCGACGTGAAGAGATAATTGCTGCGCATTGCTCGAATTACGTCCTTCGGCGAGTGCTTGAGGAGGTGATATAAAGGATTCGTTATATGCGCCGATAGCGCCAGCCCCCGGCAAGAGCAATGGCGCCGATGAGGAGCAGTGCGGCGAACAGCAGGGGGATTGCGTTCCCGAAGCGGGCGAACAGCGTCGGCTGCGGCGCGTCGGGCGGCAGGTAACCATCGATCACACCTTCCTTTCGCCAGCCGAGTTGCTGAACGACATTGCCGCGAGCGTCGATGATGGCGCTGATCCCGGTCGGGGTCGCGCGGATGACGGGGATCCCTTCCTCGGCGGCCCGCAGCCGGGCCTGCGCGAGGTGCTGCGGCGGTCCCCAGCTTCCGAACCAGGCGTCATTCGAAGGATTGAAGATGAAGTCGGGTCTGTCCCGTTCATCGACGACGTGGCCCGAGAAGATGATTTCGTAGCAGAGCTGCAACCCGACGCTGCCCCAGCCGGGAAGGTCGATCGTCCTCGGCCCCGGACCGGAATTGAAGTCGAAGTCGCCTGGCGCGAGGCGGGCGAGGCCGAGCGGCTCGAGGATCGGGCGCATCGGAAGATATTCGCCGTAGGGGACGAGGTGCGCCTTGTCGTAGCGGTCGACGACGCTGCCGTCGGGGCCAAGCACGAAGATGCTGTTCGTCGCGCCGCTGATGGTCCGGCCGTCCTTCGACGTCAGACCGATTCCGCCGGTCAGGACGAAGCCGCCCTGGGAGGACGATTGGGCGGCGCGCCGGCGCTGGAAAGCGGCGAGGTCGGCGGGAAGGCCGGCCCGTTGGTCCATCAGCGGTTCGGTCACTGCGGCTTCCGGCCAGAACAACAGGTGCGGTCCATCTTCGCCGGGAGCGGCCGAAAGCTGCGCCAGCTTGCGCGCGGCTTCGTCGGCAAGCTCGGGCCGCCACTTGTCCTGCTGGCCGATATTCGGCTGGACGATGCGGATCGGCTTGATGGTGAGCGGGTCTTCAGGGACGGCCGACGAAGGGAGAAGCCACAGAAGCGCCGCGCCAAGAACGATGAGGACGCCGGGCAGCCACTTCCGCCGGACTTCGAGCCAGATCACGCTCCCGAGCAGGACCGTCAGCGCCGAAAGCCCATAGGTGCCGATCAGCGGCGTGGTCTCAATAAGGGCCGTCGGCGCCATCGCCGCGGCAGCTGGGTTCCACGGAAAGCCGGTAAAGATGCCCGCGCGCAGCCATTCGCCGACGGCCCAGGCGCCGCCCAGCGCGAGGGCCAACGCGGCCTCGTTGCCCTTGCCGATCCGCCATGCGAGGCCGGTGGCCAGCGCCGGATAGACGGCGAGGTAGATCGACAGCAGCACCACCGCCACCCAGCCGAGCGACGGCGGCATCTTGGCCTGGTATGTGAAGGCGGTCGCGATCCAGTTGAGCCCGACGACGAATTGGCCGAGCCCGAACAGCCAGCCGATCAGCAGCGCCGAGCGAAGGTTCGAGGTGCGCCAGAGCAGCCACAGCACGATCGCGAAAGCGACCGGCATCAGCAGCCACAGGCCGACCGGCTCGAAAGCGAAAGCCGAGGCGGCGCCGGTCACCAAGGCGAAAACCGGGACAAGCTTCGGCGATTTGAGCGTCTTTATAATGTCAGCCTCCCCGGCAACAGGAACCGCAGTCCAAAGCCTCGCGCATCGCTAGCCGAAGTCATGGGCGGAACGAAAGTCTGGACAGGAACGGCGTTCGCGACCACGGCGCAAATCATGAGCATGCCGCCGTTTCATCTTGCCTTCCCTGTCGACGACCTCGCGGCCGCACGCCGCTTCTATGGCGGGCTTCTGCAATGCCCGGAAGGCCGAAGCGCCAGCGATTGGGTCGACTTCGACCTCTACGGCCACCAGATCGTCGCGCACCTCGCTCCGAACTCCGGCAGGGTGCGGGCGAGCAATATCGTCGACGGCGAGAATGTGCCCGTCCCGCATTTCGGGATCGTGCTTCCGATTGGCGAATGGAAGGCGCTTGCCGAGCGCCTGGTCGAGGCGGATACCGATTTCGTCATTCCGCCGACGGTTCGCTTCGAAGGCCAGCCCGGAGAGCAGGCGACGATGTTCTTCCTCGATCCGGCGGGCAATGCGCTCGAATTCAAGGCGATGTCGAACCCGGCCAACCTGTTCGCGAAAGACTAGCCCGCTTCGACTTCGGGTTCGGGCGCGTGCAGGCGGACCCGGAGGATCTTGCGCGGATCGGAGTCAATGGCTTCCAACCGCCATCCCGACGGATGGAGCACGGACTCGCCGCGTGCGGGAATGTGGCCGGCGAGCAGGAAGACGAGCCCGCCCAGGGTGTCCACCTCGTCCTCTTCCCAGACGAGCCGGGCATCGACGGCTTCGGCGAGGTCCTCGAGTTCGATTCGCGCGTCGGCTTCCCACACCCCTTCGTCCAGCCGCGACAGCATGCCGGCCTCCTCGATGTCGTGCTCGTCCTCGATCTCGCCGACGATCTCCTCGACCACGTCCTCGATGGTGACGAGACCTTCGGTTCCACCGAATTCGTCGACCACGATGGCGAGATGAATCCGCTGCGCCCGCATCCGGGCCAGCAGGTCGATCACGCCCATCGATTCGGGGACGAACAGCGGATTGCGCATCAGCGCCTGCATCGACCGGTCGCGGCCCGTGTCGATCATCGCCGAGAAGAGGTCCTTGATGTGGACCATGCCGACGATCTCGTCGAGGCTGTCTCCATAGACCGGGAGGCGGCTGTGCTCGGCCTCGGCGAAGGCCTCGACGAGGTCTTCGAAACTGATCGTCGAAGGCACGGACACGATGTCCCCACGGGTTACGCAGATGTCGCCGGCGGTCTCGTCGCCGAAGTGCAGGAGGTTGCGGAGCATCTGCCGCTCCACCGGCGTGAGGTCGCCGGCGACTTGCCGCGACTCCTCGGCCTCGTCGATGGCTTCCTCGATTTCCTCGCGGAGCGTCTGCTCGCTGTCCTCACCCCAGATCAGCGCACGCATTCCGCGCCATAATCGGGAGCCTGCGTCGTCGTTATTGGTAGCCATTTCTATCGCTCATCCGAATAAGGGTCGGCGATGCCGAGGAGCGCGAGCGCGCGGACTTCGCGCGATTCCATGTCCTCCGCCGAACTGTCGTCTTGATGGTCGTAGCCGAGCAGATGGAGCGTGCCGTGGACGATCAGATGCGCGGCATGACTTTCCATCGGGATCGCCTTCTCCGCCGCCTCGCGTTCGCACACGCCGCGGGCGAGAACGAGATCGCCGAGCATGAGCTCGGGCCCGTCACTCCCGACGTTCGAAAGCTCAGCCGGTTCGATTTGCGGGAAGGAGAGGACATTGGTGGGCTTGTCCTTTCCGCGCCAGCTGGCGTTTAGCGTCCTGACCTCCTCATCCCCGGTCAGTCGAACCGACAGCTCGACCGGCCGCTCGGACTGAGCGAGCTGCGGAAATGCGCTTGTCGCGATGGCGGCTTCGGCCGCCGTGCGCACGAGCGCCTCCCAGCGGGTGCTACTGTCCCACTCCGGGTCGGCGTCAATGTCGATATCGAGAGTCATGCTCAGGCCCCGGGGCCTTCATACGCCTCGACGATGCGTCCGACCAACGGGTGCCGCACGACATCGGCTGCGGTGAACGGGACGACGGCGATTCCCTTGACTCCTCTCAGGCGCTCGACGGCGTCGTGAAGCCCGGACTTCCCGCCATCCGGGAGGTCGATCTGCCGGGGGTCGCCGCAGATCACCATCCGGCTGCGCATCCCAAAGCGGGTCAGGAACATCTTCATCTGCGCCGGCGTGGTGTTCTGCGCCTCGTCGAGGATGATGAAGGCGTCGTTCAATGTACGGCCGCGCATGAAGGCGATCGGAGCAATCTCTATCTCACCGCTGGCGATCCGCCGCTCGACCTGCTCGGTCGGGAGCATGTCGTAAAGCGCGTCGTAGAGCGGGCGCAGATAGGGATCGACCTTCTCCTTCATGTCGCCGGGAAGAAAGCCGAGGCGTTCGCCCGCTTCGACCGCCGGGCGTGACAGGATCAGCCGGTCGACCGAGCCGCTGATGAGCTGCGACACGGCCTGGGCGACGGCGAGATAGGTTTTGCCGGTGCCGGCCGGGCCGAGAGCGAAGATCATGTCGTCGCGGGCCAGCGCTTCCATGTAGACGGTCTGGGTCGGAGAGCGCGGGACGATGGTTTTCTTGCGAGTTCGGATCATCACCTTTGGGGGCGATGCGACCTCGTCGTTGATAATCCCGTCGAGGTTCGGCTGGGCGGCCATTCCCAACACCGCTTCGACTGTCTCCGAATCGATGTCGTGTCCCTGCTCGAGGCGCTTGTAGAGACCGATTAGAACGTCGCGAGCGCGCGCCGCGGAGTCCGCCTCGCCTTCGATTTGCACCCGGTTGCCGCGCGCATTGATATGAACGCCGAGCCGGCTTTCGATCGTGATCAGATGCCGGTCGTAGTCGCCGAACAGCGGGCCGAGCAGATAGGGCTCGTCGAATTCGAGCTCCAGCCGGGCGCGGCCCTGCTCGTTGGCGGGAACGGCGAGTTCGGGTTTGCGGCCCATCAGGCGGCATCTTTCTGGAGCAGGGCGCCGGTCATGCTGTTGGGACCGGCGGCGGTGAGGGCGACGTCGAGCATCGTTCCCGGCTCGGCAGCGGTTTCGACGTGGACCGACTGGAGCCACGGGGAGCGGCCGATCATCTGGCCGGAATGCCGGCCGGGCCGCTCGATCAGGACCTGCGTGTCGCGACCGACGGTGGAACGGTTGAACGCCAGCTGGGTCCCGGCGATTCGCGCCTGCAGGCGCTTGAGACGGTCGTCCATGATGTCAGGTGCGATCTGGCTCTCCATCGACGCCGCCGGCGTGCCGGGCCGCGCGCTGTACTTGAACGAATAGGCCGAAGCGTAGCGGACTGCATCGACGATCCGAAGGGTCGCTTCGAAATCCGCTTCCGTCTCGCCCGGAAAGCCGACGATGAAGTCGCCGGAAATCGCGACGTCGGGCCGCTCGGCGCGCATCTTCTCGATCGTGCGCAAATAGGTCTCGACCCGATGGCTTCGGTTCATGGCTTTCAACACGCGGTCGCTACCCGACTGCACGGGCAAGTGAAGGTAGGGCATCAACTTCTCGATCTCGGCATGGGCCGCGATCAGCGCATCCGTCATGTCCGCGGGGTGACTGGTCGTGTAACGGATCCGCTCAAGCCCATCGATCCGCGCGACCTCCCGGATGAGCTCGGCGAGGCCGTGGCCTTGATGCTCCCACGCGTTCACGTTCTGGCCGAGGAGGACGATCTCCTTCGCCCCGCCTTCGACCAGCGCACGGGCCTCGGCGACGATGTCCGCTTTCGGTCGCGAAATCTCCGCGCCGCGGGTGTAAGGGACGACACAATAGGTGCAGAATTTGTCGCACCCTTCCTGCACCGTCAGGAACGCGCTCGGGTTCGCGCGACGACGTGCCGGAAGCGCATCGAACTTGGAAATCGCCGGCATGTCCGTATCGACCGGCCGCGCGCCGCGGCTAGCCTGCGCAAGCATTTCCGGTAGGCGATGATAGGCTTGCGGCCCGACCACCATGTCGATCATCGGCGAGCGGCGCTTCGCCTCGGCGCCTTCGGCCTGGGCGACGCAGCCGGCGAGGGCGATCATCGGACGAGAGCCGTCCTCGCGCTTCAGACGCCCGACGTCGGAATAGGCTTTCTCCGCGGCCTTTTCGCGAATGTGGCAGGTGTTGAGGACGACGAAGTCCGCGTCCTCGCCATCGCCGGCCGCGGCCAATCCGTTGTCGGTCAGAAGCTCGGAAATCCGCTCGCCGTCATAGACGTTCATCTGGCAGCCGAAGGATTTGATCCGAAAGGTCTTTGGGGTCGATTGCATCGGCGCGGCTATACGCGAGGGTGCCGGCGACTTGAAGCCAGCGCCATCTCGATTGCGTCGCGCGTCGACTGGGCTATGGCCTTGCGGTCGGCCATGGGCTCGAGCGGGTCGAGGATGCGGATGGTGACCGGCACCGTCCGCCTGCGGCCGAGGATTCGAAGGACATTGTCTTTGCCGGGTTCGTCGTACCAGCCGAACTCGGCTGCGGCGTCTCCATAGTCGATCGCGATTGGGCGCACTTCCACCCGGGGCGGCGTCGGTGCGACGGCCTCGAACAGGCTCGATCGGAACGGCAACATGTGTGTTCCGGGGCCCGTCGTGCTTTCCGGAAACAAAGCCAACGGCTGCGGGTCGCGGAGCTTTTCAGCGATTGCCCGGGCCTGCCGAGCCGAGCCGCGCCGGTCATCGCGCCGGACATAGAGGGTCGCATTCTGGTCAGCCATCCAGTGGACGAGCGGATGCCCAAGCTCGGCCTTGGAAACGAAGGCGCAGCCGGTGGCTCCGCCCAGGATTGGGATGTCCAGCCAGCTCGTGTGGTTGCAGACGAGCAAAGTGTGCGGGCGGATGCGCTTGCCGGTCACCCGCACCCGTGCGCCCAACAGCCATGCGGCGGCTGCAAGAAAGCGCCTCGGCCAGTCCGACCAGCCGAACAGGAGCCGGGTCATGATGTGGATCGGCACGCAAACGACGAGCAGCATGATGAGCGCGGCGATGCGCGCTGCAGCGATGATCATTGAGGGGTGGCTATTGCCGGTTTCGGTTGAGCGAGACGCCGTACAGCTCCATCCGATGATCGACGAGACGATAGCCCAGCTTTTCGGCAATCCGCTTCTGCAGCGCTTCGAGCTCCTCGTCCACGAATTCGACGACATTGCCAGTCTCGACATCGATGAGATGATCGTGATGCTCTTCGGACGCCGCCTCATAGCGGGCGCGGCCATCGCCGAACTCGTGCCGCTCCAGGATTCCGGCTTCCTCAAACAGGCGCACGGTCCTGTAGACGGTCGCGATAGAGATCCTGGGGTCGATTGCGGAGGCGCGCTCGTGCAGCGTCTCGACATCCGGATGATCTTCGGATTCCGAAAGGATACGGGCGATCACCCGCCTTTGCTCCGTGATCCTGAGGCCCTTGTCGGCGCAGAGTGCTTCAACGTCGATGACTGAGTGGGTCATAAGCCCCGAAGGTAGGCGTGAGCGTTGCGGGGGTAAAGAGAAGGAGCGTCCCGGCGCTCCTTCAAGTCTTTATCGCGTATCCCGGATCGGGTTCCCGTGGCGGTCACTTGGCCTTGCGGGTGCGACGGCGCTTGGTGCCGAGTCCGATGGATTTCGCAAGTGTCCGGCGCTGCTCCGCATAATTGGGCGCAACCATCGGATAATCCGACGAAAGTCCCCACTTCTGACGATAGTCGACCGGAGTCATTTCATGATTGGTCATCAGGTGCCGCTTCAGCATTTTCTGCTTCTTGCCGCACTCGAGACAGCTGATGTAATCGGGCTTCACCGACGAACGGATCGATACCTTCGGCTCGGGTTTCGCTTCCGAAACCGAACTCGTGGACGAAATTCCGCTGAGCGCCTGGTGCACATTCTGGATCAGGTTCGGAAGATCGTTCACGGCGACGCTGTTGTTGCTGACATGGGCAGCAACGATATCGGCAGTTAACGTGAGCAGGGTGTCTTCCGCGACCTCATTGTCGGTCATTTCGTTCATTCTCCATTTGATTTCGTTCGCAATGCAAGCAATGCTGAACGGGTTGGCCCTAGCTACTTGTAGGTAGCTCGGCAATAGTGCGTGAATATTGATTGTAATTATTCTTTTATCGTCAAAACAAAAGTAAGCGCGTCGAACTGGGCTCCCGCTTTGCCGCGATAATAATTCCGGCGCCGGTTGACCTCGCCAAAGCCCGCAGCCTCGTAGAGCCGCGTCGCACTGTTGCCGTCGCGGACCTCGAGATGGATCCGCTCGGCACCGTTGGCGGTGGCGTCGGCGATGAAGCCGTCGAGGAGCTTCCGGCCGATCCCCTTGCGCTGTGCACGCGGGTCGACGGCCAGGAGCAGCAGCTCGGAATCGCCGGCGATGGTGCGATAGAGGGAAAAGCCGACAATCTTTTCCCGGCTGTCGCGTGCCAGCGCCAGCCTCACGCCGGTCATGGGCAGGATCCCGGCGCATTGCGACCGGGTCCAGGCTTCGCCGTAACGATCGGGAAAGGCGCCGCTCATGATGGTCATCACCGAATCCAGGTCGTCGGCGTTGCCGTGGATGATTCGAACCGTCATGCGGCCGTCCGCGCTTTTGCATCGGGGGCGCGGGCGTAAAGCGGGACCGGCGCGAGCGCTCGCAGGGATTCCGGAAGCCGGAGGGCGTGTTTTGCGCTCGGCCATGCCTCTATCGCCAGGCCATGCCCGCGCGCTTCGACCAGCGCTTTAGCCGCGGGTCCGACGACCGGCTCCGCCGAAATGGCGGCGGCCGCGGCAGCGGGCGGCCGATTGAAAAGCTCGCTGGCCGGTTCAAGCGCGGGATCGAACTGCTGGACGAAGAGCTCGCCGTGGCCGCCGGTCATCGCCGCCGCGACGTCGCCCTCGACCTCCGCCGATGCGGCCAGCAGGGCGAGTGAGGCGACACCGCGCACGTCCGCTTTCCAGCCGATGGCCAGCCCGTGGGCGGCGGCGATCCCGACGCGGATACCCGTGAAGCTCCCGGGGCCGACCCCGACCAGAATCCTGGCCGCCGAGCGTCCGTCGAGGAGTTCGCCGAGCATTGGCGCCAGCCGCTCGGCATGCCCGCGGCCGATCAGCTCGTCGCGGGACGCCACGCATTGTCCGCTGTCGTCGAACAAAGCGGCGGTGCAGGCCGCGGTAGATGTGTCGAACGCGAGAATCACAAAGCGAATAGTCCACAGAAGACCATTCCCCGCAATCCTTCCGGTTAAATGGCTTCGACGGAGAGTCCTTGCGAAGCCTCAGACGGCTTCAACGGACTCTACTTCCGGCACGTAATGCTTGATCAGGCTCTCGATGCCGCGCTTCAGCGTGACGGTCGAGGACGGGCAGCCGGAGCAGGCGCCGTGCATCGACAAATACAAATGGCCGTCGCGATAGCCCTTGTAGATGATGTCGCCGCCATCGTTGGCGACCGCGGGACGAACACGCGTGTCGATCAGCTCCTTGATCTGATCGATGATGTCGGAATCCTCGGGGTCTTCCTCGAAGGCCGAATCGACCTGGATTTCCGCGGCGCTGCCGGTTTTGAAGAGCGGCGCTTGAGTCACGAAATGATCCAGGAGAGTTTCGAGCACGATCGGCTCGAGTTCCGTCCATGACACGCCCGGGGCGGCGGTCACCGAAACGAAGTCACGGCCGAAGAACACACCCTCGACCATCTGCGTTTCGAACAGCGCCTGTGCGAGCGGCGAGGCTTCGGCACTGTCGGCATCGGGAAAGTCGCGCGTACCCGACTCCATCACCGTCTGGCCGGGAAGGAACTTGCACGTCGACGGGTTCGGGGTTTGCTCGGTGCGGATCAGCATGAGCGCGATGTGGCCCTCGAAAGCTTGGCGATCAAGTGCCGGGCAGGGGCGCCCCGGCCACGATCCACGCGGTCGCGGCAAGCGCGATCAGCGTGCAGGCAATCGCGACGAGGGGCGTCGCCGGACGCAAGGGCTCCATCCCGCGCGGAAGGTCGGCCTTCCCGCTAATCATCGGCCCGAGCAGGTTGCGGCCGAGTGCGAGGCGATAAATCAGAATTGCCGCAATATGGAGGCCGATGAGGATCAGTAGCCAATCGAACAATTCCTCGTGAATCTCCGTCAGGGAATCCGACGCGCCGACGCTGACCATATAGGCGAGCGGACCTCCGAACAGGCCGTCCTCGTCCATCGCGAACAGTCCGGTGCCGACCTGGACCAGCAGCAGCGCCAATAACGCGAGCACGCTGAGCGCGCCGAGCGGCGCATGCCCTGCGATCGGCCAGCGGAAGCGGTTGCGGAGATATTCAGCGACCGCGCCCGGGCCGCGGACGAACGCGGAAAAGCGCGCTGTCGAGCTGCCGAGGAAGCCCCAAAGGATTCTGAAGAAGAGCAGGAACAGAACCCCGTAACCGAACCACAGGTGCAGGTCGTCTCGGCCGATTTCGGCCGTCCACCAGCTCAAACCGACCAGGAGGACGAGGGACCAGTGAAACAGCCTGGTCGGAAGATCCCAGACGCGCTGCTTCATTTCTGTCAGTCTTTCTTCGGCGCTCGATAAAGATCGTGACACGCCTTGCAGCTCTTGCCGAGCGCGCCGAATGTCGTGTTGATCTGACCGAGATCGCCACCTGTCGCCGCAACGTTGAAGTCCTGCGCGGCGCGGTTGAAATCGTGGGCCTTCAGGGCAAAATCCTCGGGCTTCTGCCAGATCTCCGCCTTTGCACGTGTTTTCCCGACATCGGGGCCCGTTCCTGCCGGAAACCAGGATTCAAGCTTGGGCGCGAGCGCGGCGATTTTTGCCGCCGACTGCCGGATCGGGCCGGCATCGGGCGAGGGTGCCTTCAGCGCATTGCCGATCGTCTTGGTCGCGTCGCCGAACGCTTCCATATGGTGCTCGCGCTCCTTCATCAGCGCGAGGGCATGATCCTTCGTCAGGGGGGCGGCCGACGCGGTGTTCTGCGTCTCGGCGGAGGGAACGACCGTGTTCGCCTGGTTGGCGGGCTCCTGCGCCTTGCAGCCGGCAAGCAGCAGGATTGCGCAGAGGGCGCAGGCAGATTTCGCGACCATCATTCCCCTTTCGTCAGTTGGAATTCCAGCTTCCGTCGATCATCTTGATGATTCCAGAAAAATCCTTCGAGCCGCCGCCCTTTTCGACGAACTCCTCGTAAAGCTCTTCCGCTTCCTCACCCATTTCGGCATCGACCCCGGCCTGTTTCGCGGCTTCCATCGCCAGCTTCAGGTCCTTGAGCATCAGCGCCGCGGCGAACCCGCCCTCATAATCATTGTCGGCGGGAGTCTTCGGACCGACGCCCGGCACGGGACAATAGCTCGTCATCGACCAACTCTGGCCCGAGGCCTGCGAGCTGATGTCGAAAAACACCTGCGGGTCGAGCCCGAGCTTCTGCGCGAGGACGAAGCCTTCGCAGGTCGCCGCCATCGTCGCGCCGAGGATCATGTTGTTGCAGATCTTCGCCGCCTGTCCGGCGCCGGGACCGCCGGCGTGAATGACGGCCTTCGCCATCGGGTCGAGGATCGGCTTCGCGCGAGCGAACGCCTCGTCTGAACCGCCGACCATGAAGGCAAGCGAGCCGCTCGCCGCCGCCGCGATTCCGCCCGAAACCGGGGCGTCGACCATGGTGAACCCCTTGGAGCTCGCCTCCTCCTCGACGGTCCGGGCGCTTGCGACGTCGATGGTGGAGCAGTCGATCAGGAGCGCGCTCTTCGGAGCGCTGTCGAGGACGTGATGGCGATAGACTTCGAGGACATGCTTGCCTGCCGGGAGCATGGTGATGACGACGTCGGCGTCCTGGCAGGATTCTTCGGTGGAACCGGCGCGGTTGCATCCGGCCTTCACAGCGGCATCGAGCGCAACATCGCTGAGGTCGAAGGCCCAGACATCGTGCCCGGCCTTCACCAGGTTCGGAGCCATTCCCCCGCCCATGTGCCCAAGCCCGATGAATGCAATCCGTGCCATTTATCTACTCCTCGTCATTGCGAGCGGAGCGAAGCAATCCAGCCTCGCGCCGCTGGATTGCTTCGTCGCTACGCTCCTCGCAATGACGAAACACTCCTATCGCCCCTTCCAATTCCCCGGCCGCTTTTCGACGAAGGCGGTCATGCCTTCCTTCTGGTCCTCGGTCCCGAACAGGCCGTGGAACAGCCGCCGCTCGAACCGGATGCCCTGCCCGAGCGGGATTTCGAACGCGGCGTTGACCATCTCCTTGACCGCGATCGCCGCGAGCGGTGGCATCGAGGCAATCGTCTCTGCCGTCTTCAAGGCTTCTTCGACCAGCTGGCTTGCGGGCACGATTTTCGCCACCAGCCCTGAGCGCTCGGCTTCGGCCGCGTCCATCATTCGGCCGGTCAGGCACATCTCCATCGCCTTGGCCTTGCCGACGGCCCAGGTCAGGCGCTGGGAACCGCCCATCCCCGGGGTAACGCCGAGCTTGATTTCGGGCTGGCCGAACTTCGCATTCTCCGAAGCGATGATGAAGTCGGCCATCATCGCGACTTCGCAGCCGCCGCCCAGGGCAAAGCCGTTTACAGCCGCGATCCATGGCTTGCGCGTCGCGGTGACCTTTTCCCAGCCGGCGAAGAAGTCGGACGAATACATGTCGGAGAAGCTCTGCGGCTGCATTTCCTTGATGTCCGCACCGGCGGCAAAGGCTTTCTCGCCGCTTCCGGTGAGCACGAGGCAGCGCTGGCCGTCATCCGCGTCGTATGCCGCGAAGACCGCGATCAGCTCCTCGAGCACTTTGCTGTTGAGAGCATTCAAGGCCTCGGGGCGGTTGAGCGTGACGAGGGTCACGGCTCCGCGCTTCTCGACGAGGACGGTGCTGTAGTCGGTCATTCGGCGGTCTCCGGGAACGGGGTCCACTGCTCGGATGCGGGAAGGGGTGCGAACAAGGCGTCGAGCATCGCGTCGGTCACGCCTTCGGGAGTCGGCGGGTCCCACTTGGGCTCGTTGTGCTTGTCGATGAGAAGCGCGTGCACCCCTTCCTTGAAATCGTGGGTCTTCACGACGCGGCCGGCGAGCGCATATTCGGCGCGCATTTCGTCGGCGAAGCTCGCCCGGTTTGCGCCTTCGGCGAGCAGCCGGAGCGAGACCTTGCACGACAGAGGGCTCTTCGTCCCGAGTGTGTCGCGTTCCTTTCTCGCCCATTCGCTGTCGTCGGCATCGAAGGCGGCGATGATCTCTTCCAGCCTGTCGGATGCGAACAATTTGGTGATGGCAGGAAGATTGGCTTCGATTTTCGCGTCCGGCGCCTTGACCGCCATATTGCCGAGCGTGCCGCTCGCCCGCGCTGGCGCCTTGGCGATCCTGTCCACCAGGTCTTCGAGCGAGGCCTGCGGGACATAATGCGTGGCAAGGCCGAGATAATGGCATTCGGCGCCGTCGAGCCGCGCCCCGGTCAGCGCCATGAACTGGCCGACGCGGCCGGGCAGCCGAGGCAGGTACCAGCCGCCGCCGACGTCCGGGAACAGGCCGATGCTGGTCTCCGGCATCGCAAGCCGCGTGTTCTCGGTCGCGACCTTGTAGGTGCAGGGTTGCGAAATGCCGACGCCTCCGCCCATCGTAACTCCGTCCATGATCGCGACGGTCGGCTTGTCGTAGGTGAAGAGCAGGTGGTTGAGCCGGTATTCGGCGAAGAAGAACTCCTTCGCCTTGTGCGCATCGCCCGCGCCGCTCTTCGCCAGCATCACCACGTCGCCGCCGGCGCAGAAGCCGCGGCCCTCGGCATGGTCGATGACTATGCATTCGACGTTCGAGTCCGTGCGCCAGCGGAGAAGCGCGGCGCTCATCGCTTCGCACATTTCCGTGGTCAGCGCGTGGATCGCCTTGGGACGGTTGAGGCGCAAGCGCCCGATGCCTCGCTCGGCAGAAATCAGGACGTCGTCGGTCAATTTCCCTCTCCCTGGAGGGAGAAGGCAGGGTGAGGGTGTGCGGCGCACGGTGTGTAACGCCGGCCGTCGAACCCCCTCTCCTTGATCCTCTCCCCGCGGGGGAGAGGAAATCCATGTGTTGCCGCTCGAATCATCACTGGCGAAGCAGGTCCCGGCTGACGATCACCCGCATGATCTGGTTTGTGCCTTCGAGGATCGAATGGACCCGGAGATCGCGCCAGAAGCGCTCGATCGGATAGTCCATCAGATAGCCGTAGCCGCCGTGAAGCTGCAGCGCACGGTCGACGATGGACGAGCCGCTGTCGGTCGCCAGCCGCTTCGCCATGGCCGCGAACCTGGTCTTGTCGGGCGCATTGGCGGTCACTTTCGCGGCAGCGACGTAGAGAAGATAGCGGGCGGCCTGCAGCTCGGTTTCCATGTCGGCGAGCATGAACTGCGTGTTCTGGAAGTCGGCAATGGGAGTGCCGAACTGCTTGCGGTCCTTCGTGTATTTGACCGCCTCGTCGAGACAGCGCTGGGCGCCGCCAAGCGAGCAGGCGCCGATGTTGAGGCGGCCGCCGTCGAGGCCCATCATCGCGATTCGAAAGCCTTCACCCTCGGCCCCGACGCGGTTGGCGACCGGCACCCGCACCTCGTCGAAATTGACCTGGGCGGTTGGCTGCGAATGCCAGCCGAGCTTCTTTTCCTGCGCTCCGAAACTGACGCCCTTCATGTCCTTTTCGATGACGAGGCAGGTGATCCCCTTCGGCCCTTCCTCGCCGGTGCGGACCATGGTCACGTAAAGCTCGTTCTCACCGCCGCCGGAGATGAAGGCCTTTGAGCCGCTGACGACATAGTGGTCGCCGTCGAGGACCGCCTTGGTCTTGAGCGCGGCGGCGTCGGAACCGGACGACGGCTCGGTCAGGCAATAGCTTGCGATCCGCTCCATCGTGATCATCGACGGCAGGTATTTCTGCTTCACCTCATCGGAGCCGAAGCGGTCGATCATCCAGCTCGCCATGTTGTGAATCGAGATGAAGGCGCTGGTCGACGGACAACCGTAGGCCATCGCTTCCATGATCAGAGCGGCGTCGAGGCGCCCGAGGCCGATCCCGCCGCTCTCCTCGGAGACATAGATGGCGCCAAAGCCGAGTTCGGCGGCGGCGCGGATCGTGTCCTTGGGGAAGATGTGCTTCTCGTCCCACTCGGCCGCGAACGGGAGAATCGCGTCGGCGGTGAACTTGCGGGCCATTTCCTGGATCTGGAGCTGGTCGTCGGTAAGCTCGAACTGGTGCATGGCCGCGGCTCTAGCTTGGCGATTTGCAGACGGCCAGTCCCCGCGCCGTTGTCACTCGCAGCGCACGTAGGTGAAGCTCGCGACCGGGTCGCGCTCGGTGCGGATCAGCTTCCCCTTCTGAAGCGTGAGGGTCTCGTATTTGTCCCACTCCTGGCCTTCGCCGGTGAAGGCGAAGTTGCCGCTGACCGAATCGGGCGAGGTTTCAACGCCTGGCGACGGCACGGCACGCGATTCATAGAAGCGAAGCTCGTCGGCATTGACGATGAGCAGCCCCTTGGCGTCATTCAACGTGGAGGTGCAGTCGACGGGCGTCAGCCCCCAGCGCCCCTGCAGCGCGGCGGGGATTGCGGAAGCCGGGGCCGGAGTGCCCGAGGTGTTCGCTGCAGCGTTCGCAGGCGGCGCGCCGGCCGGGCTCGGCGCCGGCGTGTTCACCGTCGGTAGCGCATCGACGTTGTTCGCGCCGTTGGCGACCGCGTCGGGCCTGCCGCACGCCGCCAGCGCGAACGTGGCGGCACAGATCACAAGACTCCTCATGCGCCCCCAAACCGTTCGGCGGCACAGGAGGTTTCCATCCTAAAAGGTCGGGATGTGGAACGCGCTCTTGTCGTCGGCATCCGCGACGCCGTCGGGCCAGCGCTGGGTGACGACCTTGTTCTTGGTCCAGAAGCGGATGCCTTCCTGCCCGTACTGGCCGATGTCGCCGAAGCCCGAGCGCTTCCAGCCGCCGAAGCTGTGATAGCTGACCGGGACCGGGATCGGGATGTTCACGCCGACCATTCCGACATTGACTCGGGCGGTAAATTCCCGCGCGGCGTGGCCATTGCGGGTGAAGATGGCGACCCCGTTGCCATACTCATGCTCGGACGGAAGGCGGACGGCCTCGTCGAAATCCTTCGCCCGGACCATCTGCAGCACGGGGCCGAAAATCTCGTCCTTGTAGCTCTGCATGTCGGGCGTGACGTGATCGAAGAAGGTCGGGCCGATGAAGAAGCCCTTCTCGTGCCCCTGCAGCGTGAAGTTGCGGCCGTCGACGACCAGCTCGGCGCCTTCGTCGATCCCCATCTGGATATAATGCTCGATCTTCTCGCGATGCGCCTGGCTGACGACGGGGCCGTAATGCGCTTCTGTGTCGGTCGAGACGCCGACACGAAGGGCCCGGATCGCCGGGATCAGCTTTTCGCGAAGCTTGTCCGCGGTCTCGTCGCCGACGGGAACGACGACCGGAAGCGCCATGCAGCGCTCGCCGGCCGAGCCGAAAGCCGCTCCGGCCAGATCATTGACCACCTGGTCGAGATCGGCGTCGGGCATAACGATTCCGTGGTTCTTCGCGCCGCCGAACGCCTGCACGCGCTTACCGTTCGAAGTGCCGCGCGAATAGATATACTGGGCGATGTCGGACGATCCGACGAAGCTGATTCCGGCGATGTCGGGATGATCGAGGATCGCGTCGACCATTTCCTTGTCGCCGTGGACGACGCTCAGGAGTCCGTCGGGAAGCCCGGCCTCTTTCATCAGCTCGGCGAGGCGAACCGGGACGGAAGGATCGCGCTCGGACGGCTTGACGATGAACGCGTTGCCGCAGGCGATCGCCGGGCCGAACATCCACATCGGTATCATCGCCGGGAAGTTGAATGGGGTGATCCCGGCGCCGATTCCGAGCGGCTGGCGCATCGAATAGACGTCGATGCCGGTGCCCGCGCCGACGGTATATTCGCCTTTGAGCGCCTGCGGGATTCCGCACGCATATTCGATGACCTCGAGCCCGCGCTGAACGTCGCCGCGGGCGTCGGCGATGACCTTGCCGTGCTCGGACGAAAGCAGGTGCGCGAGCTCGTCCATGTGCGCTTCGACGATCTGGCGGAAGTTGAACATGATGCGTGCGCGGCGCTGCGGATTGGTCGCGGCCCAGGCAGGCTGCGCGGCCTTCGCTGCGTCGACCGCTTTTTGAAGGTCGGCGGCGGTACCGAGCTTCACCTTCGCCTGCACTTCGCCGCGGTTGGGGTCGAAGACGTCGCCGGAGCGGCCGCTCGAGGAATATGCTTCGCCGGCGATGAAATGATCGATGTCACGCAACATTGCTGATCGTCCTGGATCTGAGTCTGTGGGTTGCGCGGCTCCCCTAGACCCGAGGCGCTTCAAATGCCAGTTGCGGGGAGGAGGGAGAGGTCCATGAAAAGTTTTGCGCTGTTGCTTGCGTCCGTTGCATTGATCGGAGCGGCGCCCGCGCCGCCACCCGTTCCGGCCGAGCCTTATGCGCAGTTGAGACAGATCGTCGCTCCGGTGAGTGGCGCCGAGATGAAGAAGACAGTCGAGAAGCTGGTAAGCTTCGGGACCCGCCATACGCTGTCTTCGCAGACTGATCCGAAGCGCGGGATCGGCGCGGCGCTCAACTGGACCGAAGGCCAGTTCAAGAGCTTCGGGCTGGAGACCGTGCGCCCCTGCGACACCTTCACCGGCAAGCGCATCCCGAACCCGACCCGGGTGTGCGACATGGTCGCGATCCAGCGCGGCACCGAGCGGCCCAACGACGTCGTCATCATCCAGGGCCATATCGACAGCCGGGTCACGGACGTGATGAACTTCACCTCCGACGCGCCGGGCGCGAACGACGACGGTTCCGGCACCGCGGCGGTGATCGAGGCGGCTCGAGTCTTGTCGAAGCACAAATTTCCGGGGACCATCGTCTTCGCGGCGCTGTCGGGCGAGGAGCAGGGGCTCTACGGCGGCAAGGTATTGGCCGACTACGCCAAGGCGCAGGGCTGGAACGTCGTCACTGTTCTCAACAACGACATCATAGGCAACAGCTGCGGCTCCGATGGCGTGTGCGACGACACGCATGTGCGCGTGCTGTCGGAAGGACCGCGCTCGCAAGGCGAAGTCGATTTGATGGCGGCGACGCACAGCCTCGGCGGCGAGAACGACGCGCCGTCGCGCAACATCTCGCGCTTCCTCGACGGGCTCGCCGATCACCTCAACATCGGGCTCGACGTCCGGCAGATCTGGCGCACTGACCGCTTCGGGCGCGGCGGCGATCATATCCCGTTCCTGGAGCTCGGCTTCCCGGCCGCGCGGCTCAGCGTCGCGGTCGAGAATTACAACTGGCAGCACCAGGACTTGAGGACCGAGAAGGGTGTCGTTTACGGCGACACCATCGACCACATGGACTTCAATTATCTGGAGAAGGTCGCGAAGCTGAACATCGCCGCGCTCGCCGCCATCGCCAGCGCCCCGCCGCCGCCCGCACCGAAGGTAGAGGGCGCGGTGAGCACGGATACGACGGTGACGTGGGCGCCGGTTCCTGGAGCCGCATCCTACAAGATTCGCTGGCGGCGCACCGACTCAAACCAGTGGCAGGAATCACGATCCCAGGCTGCTCCAACAGTGGTCATGACCGAGTGTCGAGTGCCCGGACCCGCGTGCGAGCAGTTGATCCGATCCCAGACGCAGAAAGCTGTCCTTCCCCACGTCCGTGTCGACGATTGGGTGTTCGGAGTGTCCTCGGTGAGCAAGGACGGTTTCGAAAGCCCGGTCGCCTCGGCCGTCCCCGGCGGCGCGTTCAAGCCCTACGTCGCTCCGCCGGAAAAGAAGTAGCCGTCATTGCGAGCGAAGCGAAGCAATCCAGGAAACGTTGACGCTGCTGGATTGCTTCGTCGCGTTCGCTCCTCGCAATGACGGCAAAAGACACCGACCGGCCGGCCGAGCAGCGGCCGCTCGCCGGGATCGCGCTTCGCCTCCTGACCGCGCTGTTGCTGGCGGTCATGTTCGCGCTGGTGAAGCTCGCCTCGACGCGCGGCGTGAACGTCGTCGAGAGCCTGTTCTACCGCCAGTGCGGGTCCGCCTTTTGCGCCGCCGGAGTGGTTGCGCTCGGCCCCGGCTTCGCATCGCTCAAAACCGAGCGCGTGTGGGCGCATGTCGGGCGAATGGCGCTCGGGCTTTCGGCGATGGCGCTCAACTTCGTCGCGTTCATCCTGCTCCCGCTGGCCGAAGCGACGACCATCGGGTTCTCCGTGCCGATCTTCGCGGTCGTTTTGGCGGCGCTGATGCTCGGCGAGCCGACGGGCACATGGCGCTGGGGCGCGGTCGCGGTGGGCTTCGCAGGCGTGCTCCTGATCGTCCAGCCCGGGAGCGGCGACGTGCCATTGCTCGGCGCGTCGGTGGCGATCGCGGCGGCTTTGCTCACGGCGTCGGTGACCATCGTCATCCGGCGGCTTGGTGCGACCGAGCGCGCCACCACGACCGTCTTCTGGTTCGCGGTCAGTTCGCTGGTTCCGCTGGGGCTTTTGATGCTGCACTTCGCGGCGCCGCATGACGGCCTGTCGTGGCTCTTGCTCGCCGGGCTGGCGCTGGTCGGTGGGCTTGCCCAACTGACTTTGACGGCCGCGCTTCGCCTCGCGCCGGTCGCACTTGTCATGCCGATGGATTACACCAGCCTTCTGTGGGCGGTGCTTCTCGGCTCGTGGCTGTTCGGGGAATTGCCTACCCCGTGGACCTGGGTCGGCGCCCCGATCATTATCGCCAGCGGCCTCGTCATCGTCTGGCGCGAGCACCGGCTTCACCGGCGCGCGGCCTTGGCGTCGCAGGCCGCAACCACCACTTGAGAGTGGAGGAGATTGGCAATGGCCGGCGGATGGACCCGCGACGGAGCGGTTCAGGACCAGATCGACGACACGGTGAAAGACGCCGTGCTTCGCGCCCGCGCGCTCACGCCCAAGGGTGAAAGCGCGAAAGAATGCGACGATTGCGGCGAGCCGATTCCGAAGAAGAGGCGCGAGGCGCTTCCGGGCGTCCGCACCTGCGTCGCCTGCCAATCGGAGCGCGACAAGGCGGTGGTCCACTCGACGATCAACCGGCGCGGGAGCAAGGATAGCCAGCTGCGTTGAAAATCCTGTCCTACAGGCCGGTCTTTCGATTAGGCGCTGTCTTATGATCCTTTCCACGCCCGTGCATTCTTCCAAAGGTCACGAAGTAGAAGAAGTAGAAGGACCCCCGTTTCGGCCACCGCCCCGCTGTTTGGAAACGCGGTAGGGGGATGACCCGCAAGCCCTCTCCCGGACTCCCGTCGCGAAAGCAGATCCTCGATTTCATCGCTGGCTCCGGCCAGCCGGCGGGGAAGCGCGAGATCGCTCGCGCGTTCGGAATCAGGGGCAACGACAAGATCGCGCTCAAGAAGCTCTTGAACGACATGGGCGACGAGGGGCTGATCGAGACTTCGCGCGGTCGCGCGTTCCACCAGGTCGGCGGGATCCCGAAGGTCACAGTGCTGAAGGTCGTCGAAGCCGACGAGGACGGCGCGATCTGGGCGCGGCCGGAGAATTGGGAGGCGGACACGCCGCCGCCCAAGCTGCGGGTCATCGAGAAAGGACGCCACAGCGCGCTCGGAATCGGAGACCGCGTGCTGGCGCGAACCGAGGCGCGGGGGAAGGGCTATGTCGCGCATCCGCTGAAGACCCTCGCCCGGCAGGCGGAGCTGGTGCTCGGCGTGCTCCGCAAGGAAGGCTCGCGCTTCTGGCTGACGCCGGTCGAGAAGAAGGAGCGGCGCGAGCTGCCGGTCAGCGACGTCAAGGAAGGCGAAGCCGGCGACCTGGTACTGTGCGAGGTGTCCGGGCGCGGGCCGCGGGTTACGGCCAAGGTCGACGCGGTACTCGGCGACCCGTTCGCGCCCAAGAGCTTCAGCCTGATTGCGATCCACAAATATGAGCTTCCGCACGAGTTCAGCGATGCGGTGATCGAGGAAGCGAAGCGGGTCGCGAAGCAGCCGCTCGGCGAGCGCGAGGACCTCACTCACCTGCCGATCGTCGCGATCGACCCCGCGGATGCCCGCGACCACGACGATGCGATTTGGGCGCAAGCGGACGGCGAGGGCGGGTGGGACGCGATCATCGCGATCGCCGACGTCAGCTTCTACGTCCGCCCGGGAAGCGAGCTCGACCGCTCGGCGCGGGCGCGCGGCAACAGCGTCTATTTCCCCGATCGCGTCGTACCCATGCTTCCCGAGGGGCTGTCTGCGGACATCTGTTCGCTGAAGGCCGGCAAGGAGCGGGCGGCGCTGGCCTGCCATCTGAAAGTCGCGAAGGACGGCACCCTCAAAAGCTGGAGATTTTCACGAGCGAAAATTTGCGTGGCAGCAAACATTGCCTACGAAGACGCCCAAGCGGCCATCGACATTTCCAACGAGGAGCGGGTCGATGTGGCCTCTCCGGTCTGCTTCATGCCGGAAGTCGAAGGGCCGGTTCCGAACGCGCTGGTTGAAAAGGCACTGAAGCCGCTTTGGGGCTGCTGGCGGGCGTTGCTCGCCGCGCGGGATAAGCGGCAGCCGCTGGAACTCGATCTCCCCGAGCGGCAGGTCATGCTCGACGAGAAAGGGCGGATTACGTCCGTAGCGCCGCGCGACCGTCTCGACGCGCATCGGCTGGTCGAGGATTACATGATCGCGGCGAACGTCGCCGCCGCCCGCGCGCTGGAAGCGAAGAAATCGCCGGTCATGTACCGGATTCACGAGCCGCCCGGCCGTGAGAAGCTCGAGGCCCTGAAGGACTATCTCGACACGTTCGACATCCCCTTCACGCTCGGCCAGGTGATCAAGCCCGAGACGTTCAACCGGATCATCGAACGTATCGGCGAAGCGGATTTCCGGCCGGAGATCATGGAGCAGCTTCTGCGCACGCAGATGCAGGCCCGCTACAGCCCCGACCGGCTCGGGCATTTCGGCCTGGCGCTCGCGACTTATGCGCACTTCACCTCGCCGATCCGGCGGTACGCGGATCTGCTGGTGCATCGCGCGCTGGTCAGTGCCTACATGCTCGGCGAGGGCGGGCTGCCACCGGCCGATGCCGCGAAGTTCGAGGAGATCGGCGAGCAGATCTCGCGGCTTGAGCGGCGCGCGATGGAGGCGGAGCGCGAGACGGTCGATCGCTATGTCGCTGCCTTCCTCGCCGACCAGATCGGACAGGTCGTCCCAAGCCGGATCACCGGCGTTCAGCCGTTCGGATTTTTCGCTACGGTGGTCGAGTTCGGCGGCGACGGCATCGTGCCGGTCTCGACGATCGGCGACGAATATTTCCGTTACGACGAGAAGGCGCAGCAGCTGATTGGCGAGGAGACGGGAACGACGTTCCGTCTGGGTCAGAAGCTGAAGCTTCGGATCGTCGAATCCAATCCGGTGACTGGCGGCCTCAGGTTCGCGGTCCCCCACGACGATGAGGAGCCGCGCGAGCCTCGCCGCGACCGGGTCCGCCCGCAGCAGCGGCGCGGCCGGCCCGCCAATATCCGGCATAACAATCGCCGCCGCTGATCGGCTGCCGCAACCATTCGCGTGCAGGTTTATTGGAGCAGCAAAGAAGGAGCGACCGCATGGCTTACAAAATCGCAATCCTCGTCGGCAGCCTGAGGAAGGACAGCTACAACCGCAAGATCGCACGCGCGATGTGCGCAATCCGGGGCGACGGACTCGATTGCTCCTTCGTCGAGATTGGCGATCTGCCGCTCTACAACCAGGATTACGATTCAGCGGCGCAGCAGCCCGAGCAATATGTCCGCTTCCGCGACCAGGTGCGGGGCGCCGACGGTGTTCTGTTCGTCTCGCCCGAATATAATCGCGGAATGCCGGGCGTCCTGAAGAATGCGATCGACGTCGGCTCGCGCCCTTATGGGAAGAGCGTGTTCGACAAGAAACCGGCCGCGGTCGTCACCGCATCGATTGGAGCGATCGGCGGGTTCGGTGCAAACCATCAAATTCGCCAGAGCTGCGTCTTTTTGAACATGCCGGTCATGACTCAGCCTGAGGCTTATCTCGGCAACGTCAGCGACGACAATTTCAACGCCGACGGAACCTTGAAGGACGGCGGGCTCAAGGACGTCGTGACGAAGGTCGCGCACGCTTTCCACGACTGGGTCGACATGATCCACCGCTCGCGCGCGGCGCTCGCCGAGGACACCGCTCACCTGGTGGAACGGGCAAAGACCAAAGCGGGTTGAGCGCGATCAGGTGACCTTGCCCCGTTCGCGGAAGCGCGGCTGATCCCATTCGCGACTTGCGAGGATGTCGGCGAGAGCATCGGCGGCGCGCCACGCTTCCTCGAAGCTGGTGTAGAGCGGCGTGAATCCGAACCGCATCAGGTCCGGCGCGCGGAAATCGCCGACGATGCCGCGAGCGATCAGAGCCTGCATCACGGCATAGCCTTCCGGATGGGCGAAGCAGACGTGGCTTCCGCGAAGGGACAGATCCCTCGGGCCGAACAGCCGGACCTCGTCGCCGCAGCGCGCCTCCACCTCGGCGATGAAGAGTTCGAGCAGCGCCCGCGATTTCGCTTCCACGTCGGCCATGGCGATGCCGGCGAAGGTGTCGAGGCCCGCGTCCAAGGCGGTGAGCGCGAGGATCGATGGCGTGCCGGTCAGGAACCGTGCGATTCCGCCGACGGGACGATAGCTGTCCTCGAACGCGAACGGTTCGGCATGGCCCATCCAGCCCTGTAACGGCGGCTGAAGCTCGTCCTGCAAACGCTGGGCGACATAAATGAAGGCGGGAGCGCCAGGGCCGCCATTCAGATATTTGTACCCGCAACCGACGGCGAGCTCGCAGCTGCTGCCGTTCAGGTCGACTTCGATGGCTCCGGCGCTGTGGCAGAGGTCCCAGACGACCAGCGTACCGGCGGTCCGGGCGGCCGCGTTCACCGCGACCATGTCCACCCTGGCGCCGCTGCGATAATCGACGTGGCTCAAGGAAACGACCGCCGTGTCGGCCTCGATTGCTGCGGCGATATCGGCCGGAGCGGCGCGGCGAAGCTCCAGCCCGAGCATCTCCGCCAGCCCCTCGGCGACATAGGTATCGGTCGGGAAATTGCCTTCCTGCACAAGGATCGTGCGACGGGTCGGCCGCGCCCGAACCGCGGCAGCGAGCAATTTGAACAGGCAGACCGAAGTGGAGTCGGCAACCAGCAGCTCGCCCGGTTTCGCTCCGACGATCGGTGCCAGCTTCGCCGCGACCCGCATCGGCGCGTCGATCCAGCCATGCTTGTTCCAGCTGGCGATCAGATCCTCGCCCCACTGCCGCTCGACGACGTCGAACAGGTGCGGCGACGTCGCCTTCGGCAGAGCGCCGAGCGAATTGCCGTCGAGGTAGATCGTGCCGTCGGGCAGAACGAACCGCTCGCACGCGAACGCCAGCGGATCGGAAGCGTCGAGCTTTTCGGTCTCGTCGCGGGTCACAGCTTGGGGAGGGTCACGCCCTGCTGGCCCATATATTTGCCGGCGCGGTCGGCGTAGCTGACCTCGCATGGCTCGTTGCCCTGCAGGAACAGGAACTGGCAAGCGCCTTCGTTCGCATAGACCTTGGCGGGGAGCGGCGTTGTGTTGGAGAATTCAAGAGTCACGTGGCCTTCCCATCCGGGCTCGAGCGG
>Ga0207657_10000283_pt1 | contig 54087 bp, 46 predicted proteins | sample KBSC33metaG_FD_184316 | JGI IMG/M metagenome (GOLD analysis project Ga0207657, IMG submission 184316) | Corn rhizosphere microbial communities from Kellogg Biological Station, Michigan, USA - KBS C3-3 metaG (SPAdes) (version 2) | ecosystem: Host-associated > Plants > Roots > Rhizosphere > Soil ... | reverse complement strand
AAGATCAAAGTGCCCCGAAGTGAGAATTAGCTCGATTGGGGGCCAACGCTCACGAATGGCATGAGCAAGTTTAAGGCCGTCCATCGACCCCGGCATATCGATGTCCGTAAACACAATCCGTATGTCTTTACGTGCCTCCAAAATAGTGATTGCTTCGTCCGCGTTGGACGCCTCCACTGCGATGTAACCAGCGTCCTCAACGAGGTTGACGGCGTGCAGCCGGCTAAGGAAGTCGTCTTCAACAACCAACACATAAACGGGTGAATCCGGCATCATGAGCTTTCCAGCCTTTTACGCGGAACCCCCTGCGTTGCTGCATGTTCCAATCAGCCCCGGGTTGAAGCTCGCCTGATCGGGCGATTACCGCCTTATAGAAACCGTCTTGAGCTATTCGCTTATGTTGTCGCTATCTGACTCCGCGCAGGTTCATCGCTGGGCTAAGCAGCGAAGCGTGCAGATCACGCTGTCACTGGTCGACGACAAATTCGAGCTGGAATGGAGAGAACGTGGTGGCCCAAAGCTGACCGAAGCACCTACCCACGAAGGCTTCGGCACTAATCTCGTGCGCCGCGTCGTCGCCGACCAGTTCAAGGGTGAAGTCGTTTACGAATGGAATCCTGATGGCCTCATTCTTCGTTTAATAGCGCCGTCGAACCACTTGATAGAGGTGACTAGGGGCTTAGAGTCAGAAGCGGACCTCGAAGGGAACCACGACCGGGGAACCGAGAAAATGGAGAAACCCTCGCGATCCGCGACGAGGAGGCGTCCGGCGTAACAATCGGGACATGCCTGCCAGCCATTGGTTTGGCTGTGGCTCTAGAACCGAGGTGCCTGGCTAGCGTGCTTCACTTCCCTTTCGTGCTGGCCAAGTCGGCGTTCCCTTCGGGTAGAGTTCTAATGATAGCCGGACCGCAGAAGCTCCGGTGTAGTGGCTGGCCGGGGGGCTTCTTTTTAAGCTGCGCTGCTGTCTGCTGCCGCTCCCACTGTGTCGGCCATCGCTGCCTCTCGCCTTCCGAGCGGCTTTTCACCACCCACGGTGCTGTCGCGGGCAGTCTGATGCTCAATTTCTGAGTTAAGTTCTGCGCCAAACAGGATGACGATGGCGGAAATCCACAGCCACGTCATGAAGCCGATGGCTGCACCAAGAGAGCCGTAGGTGGCGTCATAATTCGCAAAATTCGCAAGATAAAAAGAAAGGAGAGCCGAGGCGACCAGCCACGCGACTGCCGCCACGATGCTGCCCACGCTCAGCCATTCCCATCGTGGCTCGTTACGGCTCGGTCCGAAACGGTAAAGCACGGCCAAGCCCATGATGATGAGGACCAGCAATGCGGGCCATCGCAGCACACGGAGCAATGTTTCGCTGAAGTCACTTAGCCCTATGTAATTGAGCAGCACCGGCAGCACGATGACTGCCGCGATTGCCAACAGCAGGGAGATAATCGCCGCTACCGTGAAAGCGAGGGAAGTTAAGTTCAACCAGAAGAACCCGCGCTTTTCTTTCTCGTCGTAAACGACGTTGAGAGCGTCAATTATGGCCTTGATACCCGCATTGGCGCTCCATAAAGCAAGAGCAAGACCGAATAGGAAGCCGAAGCCAAGGGTCGCGTCTGCCTTGGACGTAATGCGGTTCACCTGATCTTGGACAATGTCGAGACCGCCTTGAGGGAGAATGTCCGCCGCGAGCGTCAGATACTGGTTGATGGTGTTGGCGTCGGCGAAGAGTCCATAAAGCGACACCAAGGCGGTAATAGCTGGGAAGACGGCTAGAAGCCCATAGAACACGACGCCTGCCGCGACGGCGACGAGGCGATCATGGGACAATTCTTGGTATGTCCGCCACAAAATGTCTTTCCAACCTGTCCAGGGGATTTGCCACGGAGCTTCGGCGCGGCGGCCTCGTCCTGGTTCGCGCGAGCGGCAGCGGTGCTTCGGCTGAAGCCGATCGGCGCTGCTGGTGTTGCCCGCAACTCTAGTGGCTGGCCTTCTTTCCGGAGCCTGAAGCTGACGAGGCTTGTGATCGGCGTCACGTCGTCGAAACGCGAGGAAAGCAGCTAAAAAGATCAGAGGCCAGGAAGGCCGCTGACGCGGAGCGGGTGTTGTGATTGCCATATTAAGAGCGCTGCAAAGCTTAGTGTCTGGTCTCAATCAAATCAGGCCGGCACGAGGATTTCGGTCAGGCTTGCCGATCTTAGTTTTGTCGTGCGCATGGATGCACTGTTCTTCGCAAACAACCTGCCGTTCTTCTTCGTGTTCCATTTTGTCCCTGCCGTCATTTATTGCGGCTCAGCTACGGATTCCATTTGTGTCCGATTCCCGTCGCTCTGGTCAGGTAATCTTCTCCTCTCGCTCGTCATCATTCCTGTCCGGATAGCGGTCTTGACATAGGATGCGATTTCTATCTGCCAGGCAGATGAGCCCGTGGCCCCGTTAGGTATTGTCTCCCCGCGTAAAAAAGGGACCAGCTCTCGCTAGCCCCTTCGTAACTCACAAATGTTTCGATGTTAGCCGCCTTGTTTCGGCGTTCCTTGCTTGTTTTCGCCTTGCATCCCGCCTTGCGTATTCGCGGCACCTTTCAGGTGGCTAGCACCTTGTCCGCCGGTCTTCAGATTGGCTCCGGCATTCGCTTGCCCTTTGTTGGTGGCACCGTTGGCGTTGATCTTGCCTGAAGGACCTTCATTCCTACTCAGTTTGCAGAGCTGCGTTCGGTGCGCACACTAGTTCCGTTTCGCCGCGCGCGTAAGTACCACCGCCTGAACGATAGCGGCCGGAATGAAATAGTTGTGCTTGATCGGCTTCCGCTGGCTGCGCGTTTCATATGTGATCTCCGTCGACCTGAGAAACCTCGCGAGCGGCAATCGTTTCATCCTGTAGCCTTATTAAGTTTGGATACCGACGCATTAAGCAGTAGCGCGAATGCAGCCCACCCAGCGTATGGCACGAATAGGAATGCCGCCCAGCGATCAATCGACCACTCGGCGGCTATGAATGCTATTATTGCCAACAGCAGCAGAATCAGAATGCCGAGAGCCAAGCGAATCTTCTGAAAACCGAAAAACGCGGGTGACCAGGAGAAATTCAAAACAAGTTGTGCCCACCATAGTTTCCAGGCAATTCCACCTTGGGCGAATTGCCAGCTTCGCCATCCAGCGATGGCAATGAGCACATAAAGCACGGTCCACACCGGCGCAAAAATCCAACTAGGCGGAGTGAACGACGGCTTTTTTAGGTTCGCATACCACTCGTCCGGCTTGGTCACGAACCCAATTAGCAGTCCGCCACCAACCACAAGCAAGAGAAACAGCAAAAGCGTTGCTAAACTATTCATTCTATCCATTTCCAAACGGGTCCGCTGTTCCAAACATGGAAACAAAAAAGGTGCGAGTACGGGTCAACGATACAATGCAGTGTGGCTATACATACGAGCTTAAGGAGCCGATAGGAGCAAACTTTCATCCCGACTTTCAACCCGAACTCACGCCTAAACAGATGCTGGATCTTGGAGTGTTCTGTGGGAAATATATGACTGACTGCCAAAGTGAGTTTCCGAATGAGTGGTTCGTGGACGCCAAACTATCTCCGATGAGTCCAGATTGCTCGCTGAACTACTTTGGTGTGAAAGCTAGTCAGCCACTCTCCGTTTGGCGAAAAAAGAGGTGGATTCACCCGGATGATCCACGTGGCTGGTTTCAGTGGTACTGCCGCTATTACATGGGCCGACGAATGCCTATAGAGGATGGACGACAAATCCGAAGATGGAAAGCGATGCGTCGGCACGTAGTTCAAATCCAACGCAATTGTGATCGTGGTGATTTCACCTGCCGTCCAAGGCAACGACAGGCGCTTTTACATTGGGCCTATGACAGCCGAAAGCTTTAGCTTGACGAGCGCACCTTGGGGTGGGGCACGCACCATTCGAACAAGCAGCAGCGCGAAAGTGCCTATCTTCCTAACCACCACGCGAAGAAAGCCGCTCCTAAGATAGCCAGCGTTTGGTCCAAAGCCACAACATCGGATGATCGCCGAAAGTGTTTCCGGGCACCACGGAAACGAGAGTGACTGACAGACCGATGGCAATTAGCACTCCAAGAATGTGATCCGGGGCTATCTTCCTTTAGACCGCGTGGCCGAGAGTGGCATGTATCTCGGCAACGATGGCTGCAAGATCGTAGGGCCTTCTAAAAAACGGGACACCTTCAGACCAGCGATACGCTGTTTATAGGAAAGGTGCCCGCAGTGCCGATAGGCGCACGTCATTTTAGCAGATGATTCTCCGACGGGCCTGAAGGCCTCTTGGAGGCCGTTTCTTCGATCCTTGAGTCTTCACCACTGGCTAAGGCCTTTCGAGTCTGAACGAGTGGTTCGCGGGCCTCAGGCGGCATCTCGGCAACCGGTCAGCTCGTATGAAGGGTGGCATTTGAGGGAAAGCCCTGAAGCTTAGCTCGTGGCCTCTTGTTGACTGTAGCTTTTCGCAAGCGCGTTGCTGCGCCGCACGAAGACAATATTGATTCCCAAACCTTCTTGAGCTTTGAATTGTTCTACGGGGGTATGTGTGCCCAGGAGGTTTCACATGCCTGGCGACGCAGAACGCTGTCGCGACCACGCCAAGGAATGTTGGGCGTGGGCGGCAGACACCAAAAACCCAAGCCTCAGAGAGAGCCTTACTGACCTCGCGAAACGTTGGGCACGTCTGGTCACAGAGCTTGAGGCAACCCGCATTCTTTTCGAGAAAGTCGGAAGGGTCTCCGCCACAACAAAAGCTGGCCCGATCTCAATGACGGGCCGACCAGTAGTTGAGCAGTGGCGAACACAGCTCTCTCAAGCCAAAAGGGGGACAAACGATGGGCGTCCTTAAGGTTAGGTGTCCTGAAAGTGGCCGCGAGGTCTCGACTGGGATCGAGATCGATCCCCAAAGCTTCGCAGCTCTTCCCGACAAGCTTCCAGTTTCCAACTGCCCCTTATGCGGCCTCGACCACGCTTGGTTGAAGTGCGACGCGAGGTTTGTAGAGGACCCAATTCCTGAAGCCCTCATGGCCTGCGGTCGCTTCTGGTGACGCCTTCCACAACAGCGCTAGGTGCTCACCAGGCAGCTCTGTGAATCGTACAAGCGAACGATCTGGGTGCGATCAGTAGGACCAGCTCCTTGGAGGTGGTGGTAGCGATGGCTCGGTGGTGGTCCTGGCGGTGCGGTATGCTGGCTTACGACATGCCGATCCGAGAAAAGCGCCAAGCGCGCTTTCCCTGCCATCCTCTATGTAAATCATAGCGGCAATTGCTAGTTCGGCCAGAGCTGGTCACCGGCTTATAGGCTCGCCAGGAAGAACGACCCGTAGAATCGAGAACTCAGTCGCTCCGCTTCACTGCCTTGAGCTTGACCTGCTCACGGAAGGGTAGACGCGGGCGGTTGTCATGCCTTTCCAACTCACGTTTCAGTCGCGCCCGGTGCGCCTCATTCAATTTTTGCCAGCCAAAAGACTGTTCGAGCAGGAACGCCGCATGGGCGGTATTCTCACCCGCTGCTTCCAGGCGAGCCAGGACCACCTTCTGCTTTTGAATGCGAGCCGCTATTTCGACGAGCTGTCGCTCAGTCCGCTCAAGATCGTCCGTTATTGCCTGCCGGTCCACCCGGCACCTCGGCGTAAGTTCCAAAGGAATATCGGAACGCCTCAGTGTAGTACCACTCAAGTCAAGCGGGTGGATAATCCGCCAAAAGTCAATGAGGCGGGCTAGACGTCAACGTCCGAGTTGCCAATTGCCGGGTCCATCTCTTGCATGGGCTTATCAGACGTTGAGCCAGAGGACGAAACGTCGCCGACCGGACTTTCTTGGGCAGCCCATAGGCGCCTAATATCTTCCCGCCAGACCTCGATCTTTGCTCGCGATTGAGAGGGAGCCGATGGCTCAGATGCCCCGCGGGGCGTCCACGGCGTGCAGAGACATTCAATTTCAGAGGTTTCCCAATCAAGCACGGGACGATCCAACTCCCACACGACGCAAGCCGGGGGATGGTGTCACTTGGATACGCAAGGGCACATTAGGATCGATAGGTGGCGCGGGGGTTCCGCCCACCCCTACTATCCAGGCCTTGCTGATCGCTCGGCCCAGACTTGCACGCCCCCTCTGGACATCATGGTCCAAAATGGTTGTTGCCTGAGAAAGCGAAAGCCAACTCATTGTGCTCCATCCCCAACCGGATCGCCTAGACTCGGCCGCTATCGCGAGCGGCGCGTGCTCCGTCCTTGCGATTTTGCGGGTGTTCGCCGCGAAGAGCGAGCTTTGCGGGTAGGCTTCTTTTTGGTCGCGGTCTTTCTGGCCACTCCACGGGAGCTGGCTGAGGCCTTTCGCTTTCGCGCGCCCGCAGTCTTGGCAGCAGCCATCTTCGCTTTCTTCCGCCTGGCGGGCCGCTTCTTGGTTACGCCCGAAACTGCGTCAGTCACAGCGTTGGTAGCGGTCTCGGCCAGGTCCTTAGCCCCCTCCCATCCGGCTTTAGCGGTGCCAACGACGGCATCTTGAGCCGTGCTGATAATTCCCTCCTTTTTGTCGTCCATAGTTGCCTCCTAGGCGCTTACCCCAATTCCTCGTCTGCTGATGCTATTCCAATTCTTAGACCTGAGTCATGGACGAGCCCCCATCATCGCCCGCTTGTCCTCTGGATTTTGTTTTCAAATGCACGGTCAGACCGATCCAGGGGAGCTTGCCAATCTACGGGTTCCGCAGTGCGATCCAGAATTGATGGGTCATCGTTGTCCGGCTTGTTCACGCGGGTAGAGATCGCCCCAGATGGTCATGGCGTCAGCGGGGTAGCTTATCAAGAGGTCGCAGGGATCGGGTTCTAGACTGAGCCAGCGGTCGTAGCTCTTGGGCTCAAGGATCGCGGGCATTCGATTGTGGATTTTACCGACCAGCTCGTTCCAGGGCACCGTGATGACGGCAAAGGTGCGTTCCCACTCACCTGTGTTCGGATTACGCCAGTTCTCCCAGAGCCCTGCTAGACCAAAGGGCGAGCCATCCTTCATCGCGATGGCATAGGGCTGCTTTCCACCCGCCCCTCTGATGGCTCGCCACTCGAAGAAGCCATCCACAGGAACAATGCAGCGCCGCAAGGCATAGGCATCCCTGAACGTCGGGAGCCTTGAAACACTCTCAGCTTTGGCATTGATCGGCCTGCGACCACCTCGTGGGTCGATGCACCAGTGCGGGATCAAGCCCCACTTGAGTAGGTCGAGCGAGCGCTCCCCAGTCTTGTGGTTCTGCCGGATGACAAGGAGTTCCTGACTCGGCGCGGCGTTGTAGCGGCGGGGCACATTGCCTAACCGGCTGTCGCTGACATCAAGCCCCTCGACAATGGCGAGGCGAAGCGGGCCGGAACTCTGGACAATACGTCCGCACATGCGAGCTACACGTTCTCGCGCCAAAGCCCGATTGCTAACCCACCAGCTATCACCAGAGCGACTACGCTCGCCCACATTGGGATTTCAGTGCCAGCAATGTTGGCATTCCACCCAAGCACGAAACGCAGCAGATGCACGACGGCTACCATTGCAAAAATAATAACTGCCGCGATCGTGAATGGTTTGTTCATAGCTTGCATCGATCATCTGGAACGAAGAAAAAGGGGCTGGGCGGGGATTAAGCCAAGGCGCCCCCACTTCGCATTCTCAGCAGGCTAAGCCACCCGGCAAACTTGGCGGAAGCCGCGTAGCTTAGGCTCGACCCAAACCGCCCTTAAACCTGCCGGACCTGCAAGGGTGGCCTTGAGTCGTGATGATCGTATCCTTTTTGCGACCCCTTATCGACTCGCAAGCTCAGACCTCGATCAAGACATGCGCCTGTCTTCACGCTCCATTTTCTTCCGGTGCTCTTCAATCTCCTCGGGCTCTTCGCGGTCGATTTGCGCCAACTCAGTCTTCGCCTCGCCATGAGCCCGCAGCAGTTCATCAAGCTTGGCTTGAATTGCCTGTGTGTCCCGGTGCTCTGCCCTCTTGATGAAAAGGGTCATAGCCAAGGTGGCGCAGGTGGCCACGGCATGCCAGTCGAGCGAGGCCCGATCAAAAATCAGCCACAGGCAGAAGTACGCGATGAGCACGCCGAAGGCGGCGGGTGTTGCAGTTAGTTCCCCGAGACGAGTCAGGAAGCTCCGTATGGCATCCATCATTGACATTTCCTCCACACCTTTCCGATCAACCCACCACGCAACCGTTGGAGCCATTCTTTAAGCCGAGTCGCTCCAGACAGGCCTGTGAGGACTCTCCAGGCCCTTATCGGTTTTTGGAGTCTCCGCCAGCGCCTAGGCCCTTTCGAGTCTGTAGGAGTCCTCTGCGGGCTTTAGTGGGCGCGGCAAGTTCAGAGGTCACGGGCGGCCTCCTAGGGATGGTTTGGGTGGCCGCCACCGCCGGGCTGCATCTGCATTTTCATTCCCGGCATCTTTTCCATGCCGGGAGATCCGCCTGCGCTAGGTTGCTGTTGCGGTGCGCCCGCGGCCGCCACATCGACGTCGTGGGCGACGGTGCCCTTCGGGTGCTTGTACCACCCCGGATCGCGATAATCGTCGGGCTTAAGGTCCTCGCGCACCTTCATGACCGTGAACATGCCGCCCATCTCGATCGGACCGAACGGCCCGGTGCCGGTCATCATCGGAAGAGTGTTTGGCGGAAGCGGCATTTGCATCTCAGCCATCATGGCCATGCCGTCAGTTCCCATGGCCATGGCGTTCGGCGCCCCCCGGGATAACGCCTTGCCGAGATCGCGTTCCGTCACGCCGATGAAGCTCTTCACCTGATGACCCATGGCATTCATCGTGTGATGCGACTTGTGGCAGTGAAATGCCCAGTCCCCAGGTGCATTGGCGACTAGATCGACGGCGCGTATCGTGCCGACCGGCACGTCGATGGTCGTCTCGGGCCATTGCGCGCTCTCGGGCACCCACCCTCCGTCGGTGCAGCTCACCGCGAAATGATGCCCATGTAGGTGGATCGGATGATTGGTCATGGTGAGGTTGGCCATCCTGATCCGCACGCGATCGCCGAGCCGCACAGGCATAACGTCGATGCCGGGGAAGACACGGGCGTTGAAGGTCCAGATGTTGAACTCCGTCATTTCTGTGACTTGCGGAAGGGAGGTACCGGCGTCGAACCGATAGGAACTCATGATGAAGACGAAGTCGCGATTGACGCGACGAAACTGCGGATCCTTTGGGTGCACGACCAAACTGCCCATCATCCCCATCGCCATTTGCACCATCTCGTCGGAGTGCGGGTGGTACATGAAAGTGCCGCTGCCCTTGATCTCGAACTCGTAGACGAAGGTCTTCCCCGCAGGGATGTGCGGCTGCGTCACCCCGCCGACGCCATCCATGCCGTTCGGGAGCAGCATGCCGTGCCAATGGATTGTGGTGTGCTCGGGCAGCTTATTGGTGACGAAGATCCGCACCTTGTCGCCCTCGACCACCTCAATGGTCGGGCCCGGCGTTTGGCCGTTATAGCCCCAGAGCCGCGCGGTCATGCCGGGAGCGATCTCGCGCCTCACCTCCTCGGCTACGAGATGAAATTCCTTCCAGTCGCCGTTCATGCGCCAAGGCAAAGTCCAGCCGTTGAGCGTGACCACGGGTTGATAGTCCTGGCCGTCAGCAGGCAGCAATGGGGACTGCATGGTGTTCGAGGACGTCGTCGGCGCTTCGGGAATTGCGGCAGCCTGTCCTCGGCCGCTGATCATGGAGGCGCCGACCAGGGCCACCGCCGAGCCCGTGAGGAAGTTCCGTCGAGAGAGCATGGTTCTATCCTTCCAGCTAATCGCCACTTGGCCCGCTCGCGTCGGCGACGATTGCACCATCGAGCTGACTTAGGCTGTCACCGCCGAGCACGGCGACACTGAGACCTGTGTAAGCCAGCCAGAAATTGCGCTTGGCTTCGATGCTTGCCACCTTGGACGCTGCATTCTCCCGCGCCGCTTCGAGCAGCGCGAAGGCATCGACTTGCATCGCGTTATATTGCAGCTCCGTCTGCTCTGAGATCGTCTGTCGGAGCGGCAGCACTTTTTGCTCATATTGCACGGCGATTGCGCGTGTCGAGGCATACGCCCCATAAGCTTCGCGTGCCTCTGATCGAGCGTTGATAGCCATGGCGGTGAGTTTGTTCAAAGCTTCGAAATAATGCTGCTCAGCCTCCCGCACGCGCGCCATGCCGAAATCGTAGATCGGTACCTCGAACGCGATATCGAACCCGCCGCCGTCGGCAGATGGCTCGCCTTTGACTTTTTGCGTCTTTGAGATGCCGCTTGCATTAAGCACGTTGACGACCCGCGTCGAGCGGGTGAGCCCATAGGATCGTGCGAGCGCCTCGACCTCGAGCCTTGCGATCTCAAGGTCAACCCGTTTGTCCATCGCCTCCTGCTCGACGGAAGCAAGGCTGCGGGATTTGGTGGGGAGAGGAGGAAGGGTGCTCGGCAACACAGCCGCGACGTTTGGGGCCCACGATCCCATAAGCCGTGTCAGGCGTTCCTCCGCCACTGCCGCCTTGAGCTTCGCCGCCGTCACCTGGGCTTCGATCTCGGAAGCCAACACCTGACGGCGAGCCTGATCGAGCTTGTTAACAGCGCCAGTCTCGGTGAGCTTACCGGCAAGCTCGGCCGACGCCGCGGCGTTCGCCTTGGCCGAATTCAGCGCAACCAGGATTTGTCGCGCTCCCACCGCGCTGTAGTAAGCCTTCCGCGTTTCGGCCGCGATACGCAGCGTTTCCTCGGCGGCACGAAGCTGAGCCTGCTCGAAACGCACGCCAGCGATCCTGGACCGCGCAGGCCAGGTGGCGAGCTGTAGCACGCTGGCCAACACCTGGCGTTCGATGTCGAGCTCGATTGATGTCTTGACCCAATCATAGGAGAAGCTTGGCAGTGGCGGACGGCTCGCCTGTACAGCCACGGTCTCTGCGACGCCGAGCCGGTTATAGGCTGCCTGCAACTCGGCATTGTTGAGTAGTGCGATCTGTACCGCCGCATCGGCGCTAAGTGGCGCCCTAAGCAGGCGCGCTACCCTGGTTTGGGCGTGGGCAGCATCCGTGGGGGAGCTGACCCGCACCACGTCTTTGTTCAGCCCTTGGCTTGCAATGGTCGCGACCGTTCCCATCCCCCCGTCAGGCGAGAAGGTCCTGCAAGCTGAGAGCAGGGCCGCGCTCGCGATAGCGAGAACGCGCCCGCAAATGTGAGAGGACATGGTTCATCCCTCGTCTGTCGTTGACGAAGCCCGTGCGCGGGACTTCAACCCGCAGAGCAGCTCAAACGAAGAGAAGGGAGATCGGTGGTCTGTCGGGAAGCTCCGGGGTCTGACTGAGGAGGTGGGGTTCAGGCGCGGGAAAAAGGGCAGAACCCGCTCCGATCCTATCATTGACCCCGCCGATTTGGGCGGGCAGCGCACTCAAGCAAAAAAGCCCACAGCACGTCATTTGGTGTGTGCTGGCGGGAGTAGAGTGGTCGGCGTGATCGTTGACGCTTCGTCCTTTGGCCGCGCCATGGTCGACCATGTCCGCATGAGCGACGCAGTTGATCGTGTTTGAGCCGTGCCCGAAGGCCACCACGGCCGGGGGCGCTACGAAGCAGAGCGAGGCGAACGCAGCAAGCGCCGCCGCCAGCCTAAAGCTGAGCCCGGTTCTGAGCGCGATCAACATTGCCGATCCCTGTAACCCCCTGAAGGAAGCCTAAGGGGGGTTGGACACCATCGCAAGCCTTTCAATTTCACGGGCAAACAGCAGGGTGCGTGGAATGTGGGTCCACGGTCTCTGAGGCTCCCGCAGCGGCATTCTCAACAGACCGGCGAGACATGACCGAACTGCTGCTCTGTGTAGAAATGCAGGTGTGTCTTGTTGGGAGCTTCTCGTACGCGCCCAGGCGCCACCACGACCTCAAGCTACGGCTGGTCCTCGAAGCTGACCAGTGGGAGAGACGTGCCGATACAGCGTTGACCGTGTGATCCCAAGCTCCTCGCACAAAGCTCCGACGTCGGTCTCAGGCTCGCGAATAGCGGCCTGTGCAAGCCGAAGCTTGGCAGGAGTCATCTTCGGTTTGCGACCTCCCTTGTGGCCACGAGCGCGAGCAGACGCAAGTCCTGCCCATGTGCGTTCACAGATCAACTCCCGCTCGAACTCCGCCAGCGCGGCGAAGATGCCGAAGACCAGCTTCCCCGCTGGTGTGGTGGTGTCGATAGCGGCTCCCTGGCCGGTAAGGACCTTGAGGCCGACGCCACGAGAGGTGAGATATTGTGTTCGCGAGGTGGTGCGGATTGCGACAGAGGCAGTCAAGCTTCCACACGACGAGGGGTCCGCTTCATTGGCGCAATTCGAGCTTGCTATCTGCTAGCTAGAGCGGGGGTGCCAGCACCCTGTTTGGATCAAGTTATTGATTTAGTGGCGCACCCGACAGGATTCGAACCTGTGACCTCTGCCTTCGGAGGGCAACGCTCTATCCAACTGAGCTACGGGTGCTTGTCCGCGCGACCCTAGACCAAACGCGTCAAATTGCGCAACGCTGCCGCAACGGAAACGAAACATCAGAAGCCGAAAACGCGAAATCAATACTCGCCGTTCGGCCTTTATCCTTTGGCGTAAGGGAGCCTGAATTTGCCGGAAGGCGCGGCGGATGGGATTCTGGGCACGCGATCTAGACGCCAGATTAGAAGCGCTTCGAACGGGCTTTTTCCGCAGAGACGCGGTCAGGTTCGTGATGGTTGGGTCGCTCGGCTTCACAATCGAGTTCGGCATCCTTGTGGCCTTAGTGCATGGCGCAAACTGGAGTCCATTTCTTGCGCGAGCAGTCGCCATGGCGGCTGCTTTTTTCTGCACCTGGCTGCTGCACCGGTATTGGACCTTCCCAGCTGGACGGGTGAGGTCACCACTTCCGCAATCGCTCCTCTACGGCACCTTTCAGGTGATCAGTCTGTCGGTGAATTACAGCATCTTCTCGGCCCTCGTGCTCGCGGGCGGAGTGTGGCGGAGCTATCCGGTCCTCGCCACAGCGGTAGGATCGGTCAGCCCCGCGGTGATCAGTTACGTTCTCTCCAAATGGGTTGCCTTCGCCAAGCCTCGCAAACTCACAAAGCTCCCTGAGGGACGCTGATGCGCGTTGATTTGCGCCAAAGCGGTACTTGACGCACTGCAGCATTGGATTAGGTATCAGGCACAAGGAGCTTAGCTTGGATAAGCAGGTAGTTAAGAAGAAGGTGTTGGTAATCGGCGGCGGCTTCGGCGGCGTGTTCGCGGCCAAGGCGCTCGCCAGGCTTGGGCACGGCAAGCTCGACGTCGAGCTGGTCAACGCCAACAACTACTTCGTCTTCCAGCCCCTGCTCCCCGAAGTAGCCGCATCGTCCATCCATTCCGCAGATGCAGTCGTGCCGCTTCGTCAGCTGTTGCGCAAGATTCAGGTGCGGCAGGCGGAAGTTATGGGGATCGACTTTGCCGAGAAGAAGGTGATCGTCGTCCATGGCATGCAGCGCATTCCGATCGACCTGCATTACGACGAGTTGGTCATCGCGCTCGGCACTGGAGTGGACCTGAAGCGCTTCCCGGGCCTGCCAGAACACGCGCTTACCATGAAGGATCTGTCCGACGCGCACCGTTTGCGCACTCATATCATCGGCTGCCTGGAGACGGCCGACGTCACGGAAGATCCCGCGGTCAAGCAGCAGCTCCTAACGTTTGTCACCGTCGGCGCGGGCTTCTCGGGTGTGGAGACGGTTGCCGAGGTGCGGGAGCTGGTCCGGCGTGCGCTGAAATACTACACGAACATCAAGCCGGAAGAGGTGCGGTTCTACCTCATCGAGTACGCGAACCGCATCCTTCCCACTTTCCCAGCCGACCTCGCCGAATACGCAACGCGGCGCTTGCAGATCCATGGCATCGAGGTGCTGACCGGCGTGGGCACCAAGTCGGCGACAGGCACAGGCGTTGAGCTCACCGATGGCCGAATCATTCCGACCTCGACCATCGTGGCCACCATCGGGAACGGCCCGCACCCGCTTGTGGCGACTCTCGGCCTCGACATGAAGTGGGGACGCATCAAGACCGACCGCTGCATGCGCGTGCCAGGCCAGAACGGCGTGTGGGCTCTTGGCGATGCGGCGCTCATTCCGCTCGCCGACGACCCTGACGACGATCCAATGCTCTATGCGACGCAGACGGCGCAGTTCGCCGTGCGCGAGGGGCGCCAGCTAGCCGCGAACATCCTTGCCAAGCTCGACGGCAAGGAGCTCAAGCCCTTCGCCTATACCTCGAAGGGTTCGCTCGCTTCTCTCGGCATGAGCAAGGCGGTCGCCGACGTCTACGGTATCAAGTTGTCGGGCACGCTGGCCTGGCTGCTCTGGCGTGGCTTCTATCTCTCGTTCCTGCCCGGTTTTCAGCCAAAACTCAGGGTCGGCCTCAACTGGCTCGTCAATAGCGTGATGCCTCCGAACATCGTGCAGATCCAGTCGACCCCCCCGGGGACACGCTACATCCACTACCGCGAGGGCGACCGTGTGTTCGAGCCTGGCATGATCATCGACGGCTTCTACACCGTGGTCAAAGGCTCCTTCAAACTCACCATCGATAACCCCGAGACCCAGGAGCACTTCGAAAAGCTGTTCGGGCCCGGCGACCATTTCGGCGAGCGCGTGCTGCTCCGCTCCTCGCTTAGGACCGGGCTCGTGGTGGCGCTCGAGGATTCCATCGTGCTGTTCATCGCGCAGAAGGATTTCACCAGGCTCGCCCGCGCCTTCCCGATCCTCGACAGCTATTTCAAGGAATATATCGAGCGGACCTTCGGCGGCCACGACAAGGCCTTCGCGCCGGGCTCCACCAACCAAAAGCCCGAGCTCGAGACTTTGCCTTAGGGCTTCCGTTCCCTCGCTTTTGTCATCGTCCCCGAAAGCGGACATGACAGGATGGGATAGACGGGCGTCATTAGCTGACGCGCGGTCGGGCAATACCTATATTCCTTGCATCATGGCCATCACTGAGAGCAAAGCTTTCGCCACCGGGAAAGCGGTCGCGCGCGGCGACCGCGTCTATCTGATCGACGCTTCGGGCTACCTCTTCCGCGCCTATCATGCCCTGCCGCCGCTGACCCGGCCGTCCGATGGGCTGCCGGTCGGCGCGGTGCACGGCTTCTGCGGCATGCTGTGGAAGCTCTTGCGCGAGACCGGCGAGCTCGATCCACCCACCCATATCGCCGCTGTCTTCGACTATGCCGCCAAGACCTTCAGAAGCGATCTGTTCGACGGCTACAAGGCAAACCGCCAGGCGCCTCCCGACGATCTCGTGCCGCAGTTTCCGCTCGTGCGCGACGCGGTCCGCGCCTTCAATGTCGCCTGCATCGAGCAGGAGGGTTACGAGGCCGACGACATCATCGCCACCTATGCCTGCCAGGCGCTGGATGCCGGCGCCGAGGTGACCATTGTATCCTCCGACAAGGACGTGATGCAGCTCATCAGGCCCGGCATCCGTATGTACGACACCATGAAGAACAAGGTGATCGGAGAGGCGGAGGTCGAGGAGCGCTTCGGCGTGCCGCCAGCAAAGGTCGTCGAAGTGCAGGCGCTGATCGGAGATTCGTCCGACAACGTGCCCGGCGTGCCAGGCATCGGGGTCAAGACGGCGGCGCTTCTTATCAACGAGTTCGGCGACCTCGAGACGCTGCTCGACCGCGCTTCCGAGATCAAGCAGGACAAGCGGCGTGAGAATCTCATCCAGTTCGCCGACCAGGCGCGGCTCTCGAAAGCTCTGGTGATCCTCGACTGCCACGCGCCGCTCGAAGTGCCGCTTGCCGAGATTGCCGTCCGCCAGCCTGATGCCGCGGCGCTCACAGCGTTCATGCGAAAGCTCGAATTCACCGCTCTGCTCCGCCGCGTGGCTGAAGGGCTGGGGGCCGAGCTGCCTGAGGGCATGGCCCCTTCGCCCCCGCCGCAGCGACGCAAGAAAGACGATTACGATCACCCTCTGCGCCGCTCGCCGCGGGGAGAGTTTGTCGCGACCAGGACCATGGCCGAACCGGCCAAGAAGGAGGCTGGCTCGCCGGGGCAGATGGCGGTCGAGCGCGCCGGCAAGTTGGAAGCGATCGCGTTCGACCGCTCGAACTATGAGACAGTGACGGATATTGGCCGGCTCGCCGATTTGCTCAGCTCGGCGCGTTATCACGGCCGCTTCGCATTCAGGGTGAAGCTCAACTCGTTTGACCCCATGCAAGGCGAGCTGATCGGTGTGGCGCTCGCCATCACGCCGGGTCATGCGGCTTATGTGCCCGTCGCCCACGGTGCTTCGGACGGCCTCGATCTCGGCGGAACGATCAAGCAGATTTCCATGCGCGAGGCGCTCGACCTCCTGAAGCCGATCCTCGAAGACGAGGCCGTGCTCAAGATCGTGCAGAATGCCAAGTTCGACATGGTGGCGCTCGCCCGCTACGGCATCGCACTGACGACCGTCGACGATCCCTGCCTCATGTCTTACGCGCTCGACGCTGGCCGCGCCGAGCATCTGCCAGAGCAGCTGGCGAGTCGGCTGCTCGGCTATACCTGCCTCACAGAGAAGGAGGTGATGGGCTCCGGGCGCAGTGCAGTAGGCCTCGACCGCGTCGACCTTGCCAGAGCCACCGAATATGCCGGCGAGGAGACCGACATCGGTCTCAGGCTTTGGCTGATCCTGAAGCCGCGGCTTGCCGCCGAGGCCGTTACTACCGTCTACGAGACACTCGAGCGGCCGCTCGCTCCAGTGCTCGCCGAGATGCAACGCGCCGGCGTCAAGGTCGAGAAGGCGGCGCTTTCCAGTCTCTCGCTCTCCTTCGCCCAGACCATCGCCAGGCTCGAGGACGAGATCAGGGAGCTTGCCGGCGAGGACTTCAACATCGGCTCGCCGAAGCAGCTCGGCGAGATCCTGTTCGACAAGATGAGCCTTCCCGGCGGGCGGCGCACCAAGACTGGCGCCTGGAGCACCGATGCCGCGGCGCTCGAAGAGCTTGCCGCCGAAGGCCACGAGCTGCCCCGCAAGGTGCTCGACTGGCGGCTCGTCGCCAAACTCAAGAGCACCTACACCGACGCGATCCCGACTTACATCAATCCAGAAACCGGCCGCGTGCACACGACCTATGCGCTTGCCGCGAGCACCACGGGGCGGCTCGCATCGGTCGATCCGAATTTGCAGAACATCCCGGTGCGCACCGCAGAGGGCCGCGCGATCCGCAAGGCCTTCATCGCCGACAAGGGGAAGAAACTGATCTCGGCCGATTACAGCCAGATCGAGCTCCGCGTGCTTGCCCACATGGCCGATGTCGCGGCCTTGCGCCAGGCCTTCGCCGATGGGCTCGACATTCATGCCATGACGGCGAGCGAGATGTTCGGAGTGCCGATCCAAGGCATGGACCCCAATATCCGCCGCAGGGCCAAGGCCATCAATTTCGGCATCGTGTACGGCATCTCGTCGGTCGGCCTTGCTGCCCAGCTCGGCATCGGGCGAAGCGAGGCAGGCGCCTATATCAAGACCTATTTCGAGCGCTTCCCCGGCATCCGCGATTACATGGAGGCGATGAAGGAGACGGCGCGCCGCCACGGCTATGTGAAGACGCTGTTCGGGCGGAAGGTGCACTACCCCGAGATCAACACCAAGAACGCATCGCTTCGCGGCAATTACGAGCGCGCCGCCATCAACGCGCCGATCCAGGGCACCTCGGCAGACATCATCCGCCGCGCCATGATCAGGATGGCCCCTGCACTGGCGGAGGCGGGGCTATCGGCGCGCATGCTGATGCAGGTGCATGACGAGCTCGTGTTCGAGGCGCCCGAGGATGAGGTCGAGAAGACCATGGAGCTGGCGCAAGCGGTCATGGAGAAGGCGCCGGAACCAGCTTTGAAACTCAAGGTGCCGCTCAGGGTCGATGCGCGCGCCGCCGATAACTGGGAAGCCGCGCATTAGCCCGCCGTGTGAGGAACGACCATCGTTCCTTACCGATTTTATCAGCGAGGCAACCCCACTCTGGAGGCAAGCCATGGGCAAGTGCGCGCAATGCGGCAATGACTACGACAAGAGCTTCGAGGTGAAGATGGGCGGCCGCACTCTGGTCTTCGATTCATTCGAATGCGCGATTCAGGCGCTCGCACCAGTCTGCCCGCATTGCGGCGTGCGCATCGTCGGCCACGGCGTGCAGCACGGCGACGCCATCTATTGCTGCGTCCATTGCGCCAAGCATGAAGGCGTCAAAGGTCTGCGCGACCGCGACTGACCCAACTCAACGCTTCTTGGGGCGGACCACGGCGATGATATTGGTCTGTACCACGCCGTCGACCTTGGCGATCTTATTCAGGATCGCCTTATCGCCGTCGATCGAGTCGTTGCAATCGAGCTGCGCCACCAGCTTCTCGTCGGACAGAACGACGACATTGGCGAATTTGCAGTTGTCGAGCGCGAGGGCCTTCAGCGAGTCCACGGTCGTCACTGCGTTTGCGGTGTGCAGCAGCTCGATGAAGAGATAGATATTCACCATCGTTCGTTCCTCCCGGAAGCCTTATGTTGGTGCGCGGGACAATGAACTCGGAAGGTCCTAGAGGAGGTCCAATGCGTCTCGTACTGCTTAGCATGCTTTCGGCAGCGATTTCCTTTGTTGCCACGCAGGCGCTCGCGCTGCCGGCGCCGATGTCCGACGATAAGCTTCTTGCCAAAAGCGACCTTGTCGCGCTCATCCGCGTGCTCTCGGTGACGTGCACCGGCGTCGCGAAAGACGAGCGCACTGGCGAGGCCCTGCCGGGTTACAAAGCGAATGCCGAGGTGATGGAGGTCATCAAAGGCGACGTAGCCAAAGGCGATGATGTCAGCATCACCTTCCACGCAGTTCCGACCCACATGCTCGGGCCATGGACCGTCTATTATTATCCGGGCGAGATGGTGTTTACCCATCTCGTCAAGGACGGCGATGGCTACACCACGACCTGGTGGAACGGACGCGGCAAGCTCGTCAACAAGGCTGTCATCACCGATCTGCCGACCAAGGCCGGCGAGACAGTCGAGGTCCCGCGCCGCACCAGCCACCCTGGCAATTGACGATGTTCCGGCAAGCTGCCAAGGAAGTCCTATGAACAGACCCTTCAAGCTGCTCGGTCTTGCACTTCTCGCGAGCGGCATTGCCACCGCGGCGCTCGCCGTGCCTGCGCCGTTGTCCGAGCAGGAGCTGACGGACAAGAGCGACCTCGTGGCCCTGGTCCGGGTGCTGTCGGTGACCTGCACGACCATCACCAAGGATGCGCAGACCGGTGAAGATCTTCCCGGCTATCTCGCCAAGCTCGAGGTGAAGGAAGTCAAGAAAGGCGACGTCAAGCCCGGCGAGTCGGTGCTGGTCACCTGGCGCGCGGTGCCGAAGAGCATCGATGGCCCGTGGACCGTCTACTACTACCCCGGCGAGGTGGTGTGGACTCATCTCACTAAGCGGAGCAACGGCGCGACCTACGCGTCAACCTGGCTGAATGCCAAGAGCGAGATCGTGACGAGCCCCGACTCTAAGGAGCTGCCGACCGAGCCAGGCGAGACGGTGACGCCGCCTCTGCAGCAAAAGCCGCAAACGCCACTATAAGATCAGGCGGCCGCCGATGAAGCGGTGATACCGTCAAGCCAGTCGTTGAACAGGCGGTGGCCTGCTTGATTGGCGGCGGGCGCGAAGCGCGCGGCGTCTGCGCGCATTTTGGCAAGATCAGCCTTGGAATTGGCAAGCTCGAGCGTGTGGCCGATCAGCCAGCGCTCCATATCCCTCTGCGGCAACTCCACGTGGAATTGCAGCGCGAGCACTTTGGGACCGTAGGCGAAGGCCTGGTTCGGCGTGATCTTGGTCGAGGCTAGTCGCGTCGTGCCAAGCGGCAGGTCGAACGTGTCACCATGCCAATTCAGCACTCTGACGCCCTCGATGGCGCCGAGCGGTGACGCCCTGCCCTCCTTGGTTAGCGTCATCTCGTCCCAGCCGAGCTCCTTTTGAAGGTTCGGATAGACGCGGGCGCCGAACACGGCAGCGAGCGCCTGAGAGCCAAGACAGATACCGATCGTCGGCACACCCTTCTTCACCGCCGTCTCGATCGTTGCGAGCTCCTGCTTCAGGAATGGGTAGCGGTCGACCTCGTAGATGCCGATCGGTCCTCCAAGCACGACGAGCAGGTCGGCGGACTTTGCCGGACTGAGATCGTCAACGCCAGCTTCGAGGTAGTTGAGCGCGAAGCCACGGTGCTCGAGCACGCCTGCAAGGGTGCCGGCATCCTCAAACGCGATGTGACGAATGGCGACGGCGTTTTTCATGATGCGTCCCTCAGAGGCTCCCCGTAGTAGCGCATTTTGTGCCTGCAGGTTGAATTCCATTTGACGATTAGCGACGTCTAATCGACAGTTTGCGACATAGGGATTGGCGTGCCTACACGGCTATTGCCACCCCCTGACGGCGTGGATCGCCCGCGCCATCCATGCCTCCCTTGGGATCTCGTCGCGCGGCATGCACGCCGCCGAAGAACAGGTTGCGCGCGGGCCAAGCGTGGGCTTTTTCGCCAAGCGCAAGCAGATCCGCTTGCATCGTCTCGGGCAGGCCCGGCTCGAAGCTCGTCTTGCCGTCACGCTCGACATGAAGTCGCGGCGCTTCCACAGCGTCTTCCAGACTCATGCGGTGATCGAGCAGGTTGACCGCGACCTGAAGGATCGCCGTCCTGATGCGGTTCGAGCCGCCGGTGCCGAGCGCCGTCACCGCTCCGTCAGGCTCGAGAATGACGGTGGGTGCCATCATCGAGGAGAGCCGTGTCCCTTCGCGCCAGCCATCGAGGCCGCCCGCCGATAAGTCCTCCTCGCCCAGCATGTTGTTCAGCATGAAGCCGAAATTGCCGACGATGTAGCCGTTGCCCTCGCCGTTGGAGAGGCTGACCGCGGCGGCATTTCCTTCTTCGTCGATGACGCTCACATGAGTCGTGCCGCGATAAGCTTGAGGATGGCGCTGCGCCTCGCGCAGCTCCCGCGCCAGCACCCCGCCGGCTAGTCTTGAGGCGAGACTTTCGCCGTGCATCATGCGCGCTTCGTTGGTCGCTTCCATGGCGCGCTTGAGCGCAAGCGCATCAACCTTGCCGCCCGCCTCTTGGAGCGCCTCAATGTAGGCGAGGCCGAACGCGATCAGCGGTCCGCTTGCCGCTGGCGGCGGATTGAGCGCCACAGTCGCGCCCCTGTGACGCCAATAAAGCGGCTCACGCAGCTCGACATGGTACTGCTTGAGATCGTCATAGGTGAGATGGCCATCAAGCGAGAGCGATTGCTCCACGATCGCTTCGCCCACGTCGCCAGCAACGAACAGGCGTGCGCCATCCTCGGCGAGCCATTCGAGCGTCTCCGCAAGCCCCTCGTTGCGAAACGTTTCGCCGGCTTTCATCAGCTTGCCGCCAGGCGCGAAGATCTTGGCGACCAAGGAGCTTGCCGTGAGGATCGGCGCGATAACGGTGAAGAGGTAGGCCTGGAACTCGGTGAGCGCAAAACCGGTGCGTGCGGCGCGCACGGCCGGTTCGACCAGCCTTCGCATCGGCAGCGTGCACAGCGCCTCGTGCCACAGGAAAATCCCTGGTACCGCTCCGGGCGTGGCGCTTGAGCCGACACCGATATGGAACTCCTGTTTAGCCGGGCCGAAATCGGCATAGACAGGAAAGAACTCGATCTCGTTCATCGGCCGGCGCTTCAGCGGCGTCTCGGTGAAGAAATCGAACAAGCGCACGGAGTCACTGTTCTCGCGGCGGCCCATGAGAAAGCCGCCTCCGCCTGGCGATGAAAAGACTGCCTCGGCGACGAAGGTCATGAAGATGGCCGCAAGCGCAGCGTCGAAGGCGTTGCCGCCGTCTTCCAGGATTTCCGAGGCGGCGCGCGCCGTCAGCTCATGCCCCGCGGCAACCACGCCCTTGGTCTTGCTCATGGAATTTGCCTAGGGCGAAGCCCGCGCCGCGGCAAGAGAGTTGCTGGCTCTCACACCGCTTGTCATCGCCCGGCTTGACCGGGCAATCCAGTAACCCCTGCACTAGCTAGAGAATGAAGGCCGGGGTTGCTGGATTCCCGGTTTCGCGGGAACGACCAGTTGAACTGAGCACACGTTCGGTCAGCCGAGGCGTTTTTCGAGCGCCGAGAGCTCATCGCTCAGAGCCTTCGGAAGCTTTGCGCCGAAGATCGCGAAATGCTCCTTGATGAGCGGAAGCTCTGCCTTCCAGCCCTCGTTGTCGACGCTCGTCATCTCCCTCATGTCGCCCGGATCGACTTTCACGCCCTTCACATCGATGGCGCCTTCCGCTGGCACCTTGCCGATAGGCGTGTCGACGGCCTTGGCGGTGCCATCGCAGCGCTCGAAGATCCATTTCAGCACGCGGCTGTTCTCGGAGTAGCCCGGCCACATGAACTTGCCGTCCTTGTTCTTGCGGAACCAGTTCACGTAGAAAATCTTCGGCATCTTGGCGCCGCCCTTCTCGCCCATCTTCAGCCAATGGGCGAAGTAGTCACCCATGTGGTAACCGCAGAACGGAAGCATGGCCATCGGGTCGCGGCGGATGTCGCCCTTTACTCCCGAGGCGGCCGCCGTCTTCTCCGACGCCATGATCGAGCCGAGGAACGTCCCGTGCTGCCAGTTGTTGGCCTCGGTAACGAGCGGCACCACGCTCGCGCGCCGGCCGCCGAACAGAATGGCGTCGATCGGCACGCCTTTGGGGTCCTCCCATTCCTTGGCGATCACCGGACATTGGCCGGCTGGCGCCGTGAAGCGCGCGTTGGGGTGTGCGGCGGTGCGACCCGACTTCGGCGTCCAATTGCGGCGCATCCAATCGATGGTGTGCTCAGGCACGTAACCCATCTGCTCCCACCACACATCGCCATCGTCGGTCAGCGCGACATTGGAATAGATGCAATTGGCGTGGAGCGTCTTCATCGCGTTCGCGTTCGACTCGTTCGAGGTGCCTGGCGCGACGCCGAAGAAGCCGGTCTCGGGATTGATGGCGTAGAGTCTTCCATCCTGCCCGAATTTCATCCAGCAGATGTCATCGCCGATGGTTTCCGCCTTCCAGCCGGGAATGGTCGGATTGACCATGGCGAGATTGGTCTTGCCGCAGGCGCTCGGAAAAGCCGCGGCGATGTACTTTACCTTGCCTTCGGGATTGGTGAGCTTGAGGATCAGCATGTGCTCGGCCATCCAACCTTCATCGCGGGCTTTCACGCTGGCGATGCGGAGCGCGTGGCACTTCTTGCCGAGCAGCGCGTTGCCGCCATAGCCCGAGCCGTAAGACCAAATCTCCCGAGTCTCGGGGAAGTGCGAGATGTATTTGGTCTCGTTGCAGGGCCATGGCACGTCTGCGGTGATGGGCGTGGAGAGCGGGTAGCCGACCGTATGCATACCGCGCACGAAGTCTTCGCTGTCGCCGAGCGCCTTCCACACCTTGTCGGCGACACGGGTCATGATGTGCATGTTGGCGACGGCATAGGCCGAGTCGGTCACCATCACCCCAATGCCCGCGATTGGCGAGCCCACCGGGCCCATGGAATAAGGAACGACATACATGGTCCGCCCTGCCATCGCCCCGTCATAGAACTTGCGGAGCGTCTCCTTCATCTCTTTCGGGTCGAACCAGTTGTTGGTCGGTCCGGCATCTTCCTTTTTTGCCGAGCAGATATAGGTCTGGTCCTCAACGCGGGCGACGTCCTTGGGGTCTGACCGCACCAGGATCGAGTTCGGCCGCTTGTCGGGGTTGAGCCAAAGCGCTGTGCCGCCATCGACCAGGGCCTTCAGCATGGCCTGGTACTCTTCCTTGGAGCCGTCGCACCAGTAGACCTGCTCGGGCTTGAACAGCGCGCGCGCCTCTTCGACGAAGGCGAGCACCTTCTTGTTCGTCGTCTTGGGCACATCGTGCCTGTTCGGCTTGGCTGCTTCAGGCGCGATCTTCGGCTGTACGCTCATGCGGGCGGTTTCCTGGCGCAAATTGGTGGATTGGATGTCGAAAGGCCGCTCTCACCTAGCACCGATCCAGCAAAGCTTTCAAGGCAGGCAGCGCGCGCCGGGCGCTCGCGGCGCCGGCTATTGGGAGCCCCTCAGAGCAAAACGCAAGGATTGGCCGATGCGCGTCACGATCGCGTCCCACTTGGCCTTCTCCGCAGCTGGGTAGGAGACGTAAAAGCAACTCAGCACATCCATATTCGGAAAGTTGCAGTGTTCGTAGTAGATGGTCGCGCCACGGGTTCCGGACACGGCATAAAAATCCGCCCCTATCTTTTTGTATGTGACGTCGCGGAGGCTCACATTGTGCTGGACGTAAGCTTGGGGCTCCTCACTGTGGAGGTTGTTGGTGCCATAGATGGTCAGCTCGGCGCGTCCGTCCGCCGTGTGAAACGTCTGCCCGTCGCCATTCTCGGGCGGCGGCTCCTGCACCGTAAAAAGGTCCGCCGGATACTCGGCCGTGGCTCCGAATCGGGGATTCGAGTAGGTGTCCCATTGCTCCTGCGCGAGTGCTGCTCGGCCCCAGAGGCATAGGGCAACAAATATTAGCAAGCGTATCATCACTGCTTCACTCCCGAGATGCAGCACGGGCTCGGAACGGGGTCGGAGACGCTCGATTTCAGCCAGCAACGCGCATTCAGGGCTTGTATGCCCGGCTTAACATAGCTGTAGGCCCTGCAGCTCGGATCGTTTGCACAAGCATCGCGGCAAAGCTCGTAACGAGCCTCGCTCAAATCGGGGACGGTCATGGGCGCTGCCAATGGTCGAAGCGTCAACCTCGGCCGGCAGAACACGGTTTACGGGGTCCTGGTTCAGTAGCGGCAAAGCTGGGCGCGCGGCATGACCCGCGCGCCCGCGCCTCCGCGGTTAGTGTGGCGTAGTCGTGAGCTACCAGACGCCGTTGATCTTGGCGGGAGCCATCGGTGCGCCCGGCTTGCACGCGAAGGCGTTGCGAAAGGCTTCTAGGTTAACGAGCACGCCGTTCACCCGATATTTGCCCGGCGCGTGCTCATCGGTTTTGGCATCCTCGCGCGCCTCTTCCTCCGTGTGGTTCTCGCACCAGCCTTGGGCGTAGCTCAGGAAGAAGCGCTGCGCCGGAGTGTAGCCGTGAGCGTCGGGTCCCGCCTTGGCGCCCGGCGTGCTCAGGAATGCCGAATATGAAAGCCTCGCGCCGCCATTGTCGGCGGTGTTCTCGCCGAGCGTCAGCTCGCCATCCACATGGACGTCCTTCGACCGGCCGCGCCGGCCCTTGATGGCGACGAACGCATCATATTCGCGGACGAGACCGGCGGCGCGCGCGTCAAAGGCCTTGGCGTCCTCTTTGCTCCACCAATCGATCAGATTGCCCTTGGCGTCGTAGTGACGGCCCTCGTCGTCGAAGCCGTGGGTCAATTCGTGTCCGATGAGCGAAGCGAGGTTGCCGTAGTTCTCCGCATCGCCGGCTGCCATGTCGAAGTTGGGAGTCTGAAGGATGCCTGCGGGAAAGTAGATCGCGTTCAGCTGCTCGTCGTAATAGGAGTTGTTGGTTGAGGCGGTCATGCCCCATTCATCGCGATCGACCGGCTTGCCAATCTTGGCAAGGTCGCGCCGAACATGGAATTCGGACGCCCGCGCTATGTTGCCGAAGGCATCGCCGCGGACAATCTCGAGCTTCGAATAGTCGAGCCACTTATCGGGGTAGCCGACTTTGAAGCCGACATTGGCGAGCTTCTCGAGAGCGCGCGCCTTCGTCTTATCGCTCATCCAGGTAAGCGACTTGATGTCGGCCTCCATCGCGTTTGCGATCTGGTGCATCATCCCGAGCACGCGCTGTTTCGCCTCGGGACTGAAGGCTCTTTCCACATAGGCCTGCCCTAGCGCGTCGCCGAGCTGGTCATCAATTGCGTCGACACAGCGCTTCCAGCGTACCTCCATTTCCTTCTGGCCGTCGAGCTGCTTGTCGAAGAAGGCGAAATCCGCATCCACGAAGGCCCTTGGCGCAGCAGAGAGGAATGCGTCGATGAAGGTCCAGCGGAGATAGGCCTTCCAATCATTGAGGGAAAAGGCGTTGAGCGAGGTCTCGAGGCCCTTGAAGAAGCCTAGATCAGCTACATCCAGCGACGCAAATGCGGGAGTCCCGAGGCCGGCCAGGTAAGTTGTCCAGTCGAATGACGGCGCCAGCTTCACGAACTCTTCAAGCTTCATTTTGTGATGGACGTTCTTTGGTTCGCGCCGCTCCACCACACTCATCGCAGCCTTGGCGAGTGCCGTCTCGATGCGCCGCACCGTGTCAGCCTCGGCCTTGGCTTGTTTTGCACCATCGCCGAGCAGCTGGAACATGCGCGCGAGATGAAGCCGGTACCCGGCGCGCTCGGTTTTGTAATCATCGGTGAGATAGTAGTCGCGGTCAGGCAACGCGAAGCCATCCTGGTCCGCCGACGCAATCATCATTGTTGCGTCGGTATAATCAGGGATCGACGAGAAAGAGAGCATTGGAGCCGCGCCGATCAGGTGCAGGCGCGCAACCTCGGCGGCAAGGTCATGCTTGTCCTTGAGCGCCGCGATACTCTCAAGCTCAGGCGTGAAGGGCTTTAGCCCTTTCGCTTCGATCGCGGCTTCATCGAGGCACGACGCGTAATAGTCTCCGAGCTCACGGCGGTTCTCGGTCTTGGCGCCCGGCCCCGCCGCCGCATCGTCAAGGATGGACGCCAGGACCTTGCGGATATGCTCGTCGAGCTCGCTGAAGCGCCACCAATCAGACTGGTCCGGCGGGACCGGGTTCGCCTTCAGCCAAGCGCCGCAAGCGTATTGGTAGAAGTCGGAACATGGCTTGACGCTATGGTCGATTGCTGTTGGATCGAACACTGGCGGCAGCGTCTTCTCCGTGTTCGTCGACGTCTCAGCCCGTACGGCCAAAGCCAAGCTTATCGCACCCAAAACCAACATCGCTACGAGGAGTCGCTTCATCCGCCATGCTCCCCGTGGCTGGCGCGAGCCTAGTCTTGTCCGGCGCGAGACCGCGCTTCCGCCGCTAGCCTCATCAGCTCTTTCCGCGCCTCGGCAGGTGTGCGCACAGTGACGGCAAACAGAATCCGGCGCGTGGCACCATTGAGAACGATGTCGCAGCCTTCCGGATCGATGCCCGTCATGCGCCAAGCTCCGGCAGAGGCGCCTACGTCTATCGCGTAGAGTTCGACGGCATCGGCGTGATGGCTGTTCATATGCTCGACGATGTCGGGCTCCGCCTCGATGAGACGCTTGGCGCTTTCGGTCTCCACCATGAGATCGCCAGGAGAGAGATCGAAGATGCGCCCGAAGCCGCCGATGTAATGTGCGCCGTCGACCGCAAGCCGCCAAAAGGCGAAGTCGGGAAAGTCGGCGTAAAAGGCAGCCTCAGGGTGACGCGCGAGAAATCTCCGCCTAATTCCTTCTTCCACATCCTTCTCGGCCTGTCCCCACACCGTGACTCTTGCGCCTTGCAGCGGATCGGCGAGAGCCCCCGTCTCGTCAACCATGATTGAAGCGCGCGGGTTGTTGGCGAGGTTCGCCGTGTGCCGCGCGAGGTTGGAAATGAGCATGGTGGGAGCGCCGGAGACATCCGTTCCCACCGTGATCAGCGACGCATACGGGTAACCATTGTTGCGGTCGATAGTCGCCAAGGAGCCCTTGAAGGCACGCCGCAACAGCCCGCGCGCAGAGGCTGCGATCTCGGATTTGAGGGGCATGCCCGGAGACTTATTTACTTGCGCCATAACGATATTTGTTGCATTGCGGTATCACGGGTGGCGAACCGCGCCCCAATGCTGCCACAATTAAAGGCAGCCCTGAACCCACACCCTTTAACCACGTCAATCGCCGCAAGGGGCTTCTAAATGCCAACAATCGCACTTGTCGACGACGATCGTAATATCCTCACCTCCTTGCGTATGGTCCTCGAGGCGGAGGGCTACAAGACCCAGACCTACAACGACGGGGCAAGCGCGCTGGACGGCTTCGCAGAGAGCCCGCCCGACCTTGCCATTCTCGACATCAAGATGCCGCGCATGGACGGGATGGAGCTGCTCCGCCGGCTCCGCCAGCGCAGCGAGCTGCCGGTGATCTTCCTCACCTCGAAGGACGAGGAGATCGATGAGCTGTTCGGCCTCAAGATGGGCGCTGACGACTTTATCCGCAAACCTTTCCCGCAGCGGCTTTTGGTCGAGCGGGTGAAGGCGGTCCTCCGGCGTGCTCAGCCCCGCGATGCGGCAGCCGGCGTGGTCGAGGACAAGTCCAAGGTGCTCGAGCGCGGCAAGCTCAAGATGGATCCCGAGCGTCACACTTGCGTATGGGACAACCGCCCGGTGACGCTCACGGTTACGGAATTCCTGATCCTGCAATCGCTTGCCGCGAGACCAGGCGTGGTGAAAAGCCGCGACGCGCTCATGGATGCGGCCTATGATGACCAGGTGTATGTCGACGACCGCACCATTGACAGCCACATCAAGCGGTTGCGCAAGAAGTTCAAGGCTGTCGATTCAAGCTTCGACGTGATCGAGACGCTTTATGGCGTTGGCTACCGGTTCAAAGAGTGACGGAACTAGCCGATGACCGCCGAGGCCGACAGGTCCTGGCAAAGGCCTGACGCCGCAACCGTCAAGGAGCGCGTTCGTAGCGTCTTGCGCATCTCGCGCGATCGCATGCGAAGCGCGGTCGGGTGGCTCGTCGAGCATCTCCCTTTCCGCAACGGCTTCTCCAGCCTCACGCGCCGCATTGTAGTGCTCAACCTGATCGGCCTTGCGATCCTCGTCTCCGGCATTCTCTACCTCAATCAGTTCAGGGCGGGGCTGATCGACGCCAAGGTGCAGAGCCTCGCCACGCAAGGCGAGATCATCGCTCGCGCCATCGCGGCGTCGGCCGGTGTCGATACCAACGAAGTGCAGCTCGATCCCGAGAAGCTGCTTGAGACGGAACACACCCAGGACAGCGACGACGAAGATCTGTCGAATTCGCTGGATTTCACCATCGACCCTGAGCGCGCCGCCCCGATCCTGCGGCCCTTGGTGAAGCCAACGGGAAGCCGTGCCCGCGTCTATAACCGGGACGGCGCCCTGATCCTCGACTCCGACACGTTCTACTCGCGCGGCGAGGTCTTGCGTTACGACCTGCCGCCGCCGGATGCGGAAAAGCCCGATGCGCTAAGTCGTTTCTGGCAAACGGTGAAGACGCGCATGAGCCAATACGATCTGCCGCTCTATACCGAGATCGGCGGAGCCAACGGCAAGGCATACCCCGAGGTGGCGACGGCGCTCACCGGAACCTCGGTGCCGATCGTGCGCGTCAACGACAAGGGCGAGCTCGTGGTGTCGGTTGCCGTACCGATCCAGCGCATGCGAGCCGTACTCGGCGTCCTTCTGCTTTCAACGCGGGGCGGCGACATTGACAATATCGTCTCTGCCGAAAGGTGGGGCATCGTGCGCGTCTCGCTGTTCGCGGCTGCCGTCACCATCGTGCTGTCGATCATCCTCGCCAACACCATCGCCGGCCCCGTGCAGCGACTCTCGGCTGCGGCAGAGAGCGTGCGCCACAGCGTCAAGGCGCGCGCCCAGATTCCCGACTTCACCGACCGCACTGACGAGATCGGCCATCTCTCAGGCGCGCTGCGCGACATGACCAACGCGCTCTATAAGCGCATCGATGCCATCGAGAGCTTCGCCGCCGATGTGGCACATGAGCTCAAGAATCCTCTTACTTCCTTGCGTAGCGCGACCGAGACGCTCCCCCTCGCCAAGAACGACGACTCGAGAGAGCGGCTGATGGAGATCATCAAGCATGACGTGAAGCGGCTCGACCGCCTGATCAGCGACATCTCCGACGCCTCGCGGCTTGATGCAGAGCTTGCGCGCGAGGATGCGACCGCAGTCGATATGGCGGAGCTCTTGCGCACCACCGTATCGCTGTTCAACGACATCCACCGCGACGATACGCCCGAGGTCGTGCTCGACATTGCTTACGCCCCTGGCGCGTGGCCTTACCGGGTCATGGGTCATGACAGCCGCTTGAGCCAAGTCATCGTCAATCTGCTCGACAACGCGATCTCCTTCTCCCCGCCGGGAGGGCGCGTCGCGGTACTCGTACGTCGCATGGGGCACGAGATTCAGATCTCGGTCGAGGATGAAGGGCCAGGCATTCCGGACGAGAATCTCGAGCGCATTTTCGAGCGCTTCTATACCGACCGGCCGCAGGAAAACTTCGGCCAGAACTCGGGGCTAGGCCTCAATATCTCGCGCCAGATAGCGGTCGCGCATGGCGGGCGGCTGTGGGCCGAGAACCGTCCCCCGAAGGGCGTGGGGCGCGGCAAGGGCGATGCAAGCGCGGGCAGAAGCGGCGGCGCGCGCTTTGTGATGCGGCTGCCGGCAACCTAACCATCCGGACTTGAACGAGGCATGCTTGAGAGAGGCGCGCAAGCTCGTCCACGGCACGGCTGTCGCTCTCGGCCGGCGCGCGGCGTTGCTGCGCGGCGGATCGGGCGTGGGGAAGTCGGACCTCGCACTGCGATTCATGGCGCTGCAAGGGGAAGGCGAGCTCAAGCCGCAACTCGTCGCCGACGATCAGGTGTGGGCGGAGCCGAGCTCGCAAAAGTCTCTCATCGTCTCGGCGCCCGACACGATCGCCGGCAAGATCGAGGTGAGAGGACTGGGAATCGTAACAGTTCCGTTTCTGGCGCAAGCGAAGCTCGTCCTCGTTTGCGATCTCGTGAGCGGGGAGAACATACCGAGGATGCCGCCTGAGCCATGGGAACGGACCATGATCGCGGGCGTTCCGGTGCCGGTAGTGAAGCTGGATCCATTCGAGCTTTCGGCGCCTCTCAAATTGAAACTGGCGCTTTTATTGGCGCCCGAACAACCTCTCTGACGTGCGAAAGCTTTGACTTGCGCATGGCACCGCTCCCGACAAAGATAACCGCCTTTGGCCGTGCGGCATTCACCCAAGAGGCAACATGATCGGTGTCGTCATCGTCACGCACGGCAAGCTCGCGCACGAATTCCGTGCCGCCCTCGAGCATGTGGTCGGGCCGCAGGAGCAGATCGAGACCATCTCGATCGGCCCTGACGACGATCTCGACGTAAGGCGGAGCGACATGCTGACCGCGCTTGCCCGCGTCGACAGCGGCGGCGGCGTGGTGGTCCTCACCGACATGTTCGGCGGTACGCCGTCGAATCTCGCCATCTCCGCTATGGAGCGCTCCAATGTGGAGGTGATTGCGGGCGTCAATTTGCCGATGCTGGTCAAGCTTGCGAGCGTTAGAGGCGAGTGCAAGCTGGAGGAAGCAATCACACAAGCACAAGAGGCCGGACGCAAGTATATTAGCGTAGCAAGTCAGATCCTCGCTGCCAGCTAGCACTGCGATAGGTTTCTCAATGTCAACCTCGAAGCGATGACAGAAGCGATGGAGCAGGTTACCCGGCGCAAGACGAGTGAGGAGGAAGCTCCCGACGGCCTCTATTTCGCCGAGGTGGTGATCCCCAACAAAAAGGGCCTGCATGCGCGGGCTTCGGCTCAGTTCGTCCGTTGCGCGGCGAGCTACACCGCCACGGTACGCGTGACGCGGGAAGGCCATACTGTGGGCGGCACCTCCATCATGGGGCTGATGATGCTTGCCGCCGGGCAAGGCCACTCGATCCTGATCGAGACCGAGGGGCAGGAAGCGAACACTGCGCTTGAGGCGCTGATCAAGCTCGTCGAAAGCGGTTTCGGCGAAGAGGACTAGCAGGAAGCCCCGGCATTCGCCGGATTCGCCGCATCTTTTAAGCGAAATCTCTCACTTCGGCGGCAGGCTTCATGGCCCGTAGGCGACGAACAAATCGCTTCGGCGCGCGTTCTTCCATCAAATCAGAAATCACGCAAAGGGAGGCCAAAATGGCAAGCAAGCGCCAATCGAGCGGCAATATTCGGCAGGCTCATCGCTCACAAGCCGACCTCGGTCAGAAGAAAGCCGAGCTGGCAAAGGCGATCAGAGAAGAGCTTAGGCATATGGAAGGCCGCACCGCGGCCAAGTCGGCCCAGCAAAAGGCAAAAGAAGCCGACCTTGGCCAAAAGGAAGCTCGGCTTGAGAAGATAAGCAAGGAAGAGCTCAGCCACATGGAAAGCGGTGATGCGGTCGCAGCAGCACGCAAAGGGAGGTCCGCGATGAAAGTTCAAATGGCGATGCACAAGGGCGTCGAGTGGGTTGGTCCTGATACCCCCATCGCCGAAATCGCGAGGTTGATGCGCAAGCACGACATCGGCGCAATTCCCATCGGCGAGAACGATCGCCTTATCGGCATGGTGACCGACCGAGACATCGTCTGCAATGGCTTGGCGAAGAATGGTTTCGATGCAAGCCGCGCGACGGCGCGGGACGTGATGACACCGGGCATACATTGCTGCCGAGAGAGCGATGATCTCGCCAAAGCAGTGCAGCATATGGAACAGCTGCAGATCCGCAGATTGCCCGTGATCAACGCGAACAAGCGCATGATCGGCATGCTTAGTCTCGGCGATCTCAGCCAAGCAGCACCGACTGACGTGTTGTCGGAATGTGTCAGGAGCGTTGCGGCCCATCACAGCTAAGGGACCCGAAACGAGCTCCACGACGCACTCCCCTCCGCACCCGCCAAGTCCTACCGCGGCGAACCTGCGGTCCGGATCGGAGTCAGGGAGCATGGCGGCGAAGGCAAAGAACGACGATGAGGCACCGGTCCTCTCCGAAGTCGAGGCGAGAGGCGGCGTCACGGGACATCACGTGCGCCACGTTCTTGCTTTCGGACTCGCCGGAAGCGTCGTCGCCTTCGTTATGATTGCCCTCTATTTTTATTATGCCAAGCTGATAAGCACGATTTCCCAGCTACCCGGTCGAGTCGACCTCGCCAAGGTCGTCTATTTTGCCATTCCGCTCGCTCTTGGGGCGGTGGCCATCGTGCTTGTGCTCGGGTTGTGGAACATGGTGGCGAGGCCCAGGCCAGAGGTCAGCCAGACCTTGATGCGCTGGCGGGTGGCGCTGCAATTCATTGCACTTTGCCTCGTCATGGCCGCCCTTTATTTGTCGGCGAGATCCTAGGCGTTTCAGCCCGACCGCCTCATCCCCTGCTAACCGTCTGCCCCCGCTCTGGGCGCTGGTCAGAGCACTAGAAAACGTATAAGGAGTTATTTATATCTTTATAGTCTGAGGCCAGGAGTAAGTAGGGCAATGAACTACCATGTGAGAGATATCGGGCTCGCCGAGTGGGGCCGCAAAGAGATCGCCATCGCCAAGACGGAGATGCCGGGACTGATGGCCGTGCGTGAGGAATATGCGGCCAAGAAGCCGCTCAAAGGCGCGCGCGTTGCGGGTTCCCTCCACATGACCATCCAGACGGCAGTCCTGATCGAGACGCTTGCGGCGCTCGGCGCCGATATCCGCTGGGCCTCATGCAACATCTATTCGACTCAAGACCACGCCGCCGCGGCGATCGCCGCCAAGGGCATCCCTGTATTCGCCTATAAGGGTGAGAGCCTCGAGGAATATTGGGATTACACCCACCGCATCTTCGAATGGGCCGACGGCGGCACTCCGAACATGATCCTCGACGACGGCGGCGACGCCACGCTGCTCGTCCATCTCGGCGTGCGTGCCGAGAAGGGCGACACGGCCTTTCTCGACAAAGCGACCAACGAGGAGGAAGAGGTCGTGTTCGCCACGATCAAGCAGCGTCTTAAGGACAAGCCCGGCTGGTACTCCGAGATCGCCAAGAACATCCGCGGCGTGACCGAGGAGACTACGACTGGCGTGCATCGTCTTTATGAGATGCAGAGGAAAGGCACGCTGCTATTTTCAGCGATCAACGTCAATGACAGCGTCACCAAATCGAAGTTCGACAATCTCTACGGCTGCCGCGAGAGCCTGGTTGACGGCATCCGCCGTGGCACCGACGTGATGATGGCGGGCAAGGTGGCGATGGTCGCGGGCTTCGGCGACGTGGGGAAAGGCTCAGCCGCGTCGCTTCGCAATGCCGGATGCCGCGTGATGGTCTCGGAGATCGATCCGATCTGCGCGCTGCAGGCTTCGATGGAGGGCTACGAGGTCACCACCATGGAGGACGCCGCGCCGCGCGCCGACATCTTCGTCACCGCGACCGGCAACAAGGACGTGATCACGCTAGATCATATGCGCGCGATGAAGGATCGGGCCATCGTCGCCAATATCGGCCATTTCGATTCCGAGATTCAGGTCGCGGCACTGCGCAATTTCAAATGGGAAAACGTGAAGCCGCAGGTTGATGAGATCGAGTTTCCCGACGGCAAGCGCATCATCCTTCTGTCGGAGGGCAGGCTCGTCAATCTCGGCAATGCCATGGGCCATCCAAGCTTCGTCATGAGCGCATCGTTCACCAACCAGACGATCGCACAGATGGAGCTGTGGACCAATCCGGGCAAATACGAGAAAAAGGTCTACACCCTGCCGAAGCAACTCGACGAGAGGGTGGCGCGACTGCACCTCGGCAAGGTCGGCGCCAAGCTCACCAAGCTTAAGCCCGAGCAGGCCGACTATATCGGCGTGCCGTTGGAAGGCCCCTATAAGGCGGACACCTACCGCTACTAAGCTTCTCGGGCCGCGCCTAGCGGCTGTCGTGACGTATGAGGATCGACGACGACATATCGGGCCCTTCTCGTCGGTGACGATTGTCTCCAGTAGGGCAGGCATTCGATCCGATGATGCGAGAAGGGCGCGCGCTTCATCGGTGAGCTTCAGCTCCAGCACGACCTTGCTTCCCTGGCCGATTCTGGTGACGGGCACCTGCGCGAGCGCGAGCTTGCTCACTAACCCCATGAGCGTGGCGCTGCAGTCGGCACTCGGAGGTCCATCGCAAATAACCTTTACGGAGCCGTCGCGCGAGGCTTGAAGCTCGAGCCACCCGCCGCCAGCGGCGCAGGCCCTTGCCGGCGGTGGATCGTAAGGCGGAAGATCGATCGCCGGCCGCCGCTGCGTGAAGTCGAGCGCCTCGGCGAAGTTCTTCGCGTAGCGGTCGCGCAGAGTCATCGGCTCGAGGCCCCAGCGCCATTCGATCATCTTGAGGATGGAGCAGTGCTCCTAAGGCCCCGCCGTTTCGATCTTGCGCGGCGCGAATGGTCCCATGGCTATCGCCGGAACCCTGAAGCCGAGACGCTTCAAGTTCGGATGCGGACCCTGGGCCGGCGAGCTTGGTGTCGTCCTGACAATCGGCGGCGGCAGGTGATCGAAAAAGCCGCCGTGTTCGTCGAAATTGAGCACGAACACCATGCGATCCCATTGTGGACCGTTCTTGAGCGCATCGTGCACCTTTGCCAAGAAGCCCTCAGCCACCAGCAGGTTGTCCCACGGGTGATAGTCGTTGGACGTGCCCATATCCTCTGCGCGGTCGGTGTAATTGGGATCGACGAAAACCACATTGGCGAGCTTGCCCTCGCGCGCGTCCCGCCAGAATTGCTCGATGGGATAGGAGATGCCGTCATATCGCCGGCTGGCGAAGAGGCCAGTCTCCAATTTCCTACACTCGGGCTTATAAGTCCCGGCCGCCGACGAGGTTCGAGTCGCGTTCCAAATTTTCAGGGGCCCATAAAGCAAAGGCTCGGACACCTTAGCCCGAGCCTTAATCGCTTGCCTGAGCGGGCATCGGCGCTCATTGCGTGACAGAGAGCCGATACCGAAGGACTCCTTCAACTTACGCTAATGCGCAAAGTTCCCAATGTGCAAAAAGGAACGGCGGTCAGACGCCGGTGAAGCCGACGCAGCAATAACCGAAGATAGGAGCAGCAATCGTCGGAACAATGGCTTCTCGCTTGAGTTTCGAAAGGAAGCAAAGTCGGCCGTTTGGAATTTGCGCCCACCGTCTAGTCGGGACGACCTCGAAGAGGCCCCGCGGATCAACCCGGGGCTTCTTTTTTTGACGCCTCCCCATTTGACGAAGGTGGGCGGACCGCAGCCCGCGAATCGTTCTGTCCCTTTTGGAACTTTCGATTTTCATGCCTGTTGGTTGCGCACAAATTCTGAGAGGCAACAAAAATGGTTAGCACTAAAGTTATCGTTCCCGAGGCCTCCGTCGAGAGTTCTGCCTCGGGCGTTCATTGGGGCGCCATTTTCGCCGGCGCAGTCGGCGCAGTCGGCGTCACGATCATTCTTGTCTCGCTTGGGCCTGGGCTCGACCCGGCTACGGTATCTCCTTGGACTCCTTCCTCGACGCCTCCTGCAACATTCGGCATCGCCGCCGGCATCTGGTTGATCATCACGCAATGGTTGTCAGCCGGACTCGGCGGCTATTTGGCGGGTCGCCTCCGAGAGAAATGGATGGGCGTGCGAACCGACGAGGTCTTGTTTCGCGACACGGCGCACGGACTGCTCGCTTGGGCCTTGGCGACCATAATCGTGGTTGCGCTGCTGATCGTCGGTTCGGCGGTGGCTGGGGCTGTGGCGGCAGCGACCCCTGCGCCAGCCGCTCCAGTTTCACCCGAAGCTGCCGAGGCGGCTCGAAAGGCAGCGATCAGCTTCTCTTTCTTTAGCTCGCTCTCTTTTCTTATCGGCGCCTTCATCGGAGCCGTTGCGGGCGCGCTCGGCGGTTATCACCGGGACGAAATCTAGAGCGCACCCTGACCGCGAAGCGATAAATCTTTGCCCGCCTTAGTGCTCGCGCCAGTGGGCAAGACTCGGCGATGCAGCTAATCTAAGCTTGATTCGCCTTGAAGCTCGCAGGGTCGAAAACGACCCGCGTTAAGTCTGTGGCAGCGTTAAGCGGCGCTGAGCGCAAGGCCATGGGCGGCGGCGCGGAGCGAGGGACCATGCGGACCAGCGGGGGCAACGGCCTACCTTCATCAAGGTGGCCAAAGGCGCTGTCTCGTGTCGCCGCCTGCTTTGCCACTCTCTTCCTCCCCCAGGCGGCCATAGCCGCCACTGCAGGCATCGCGCTTGATGCGCGCATGCTGCTTCTGCTCGGCATCACACTCGGCGTCATCGCCTTTGCTATCGGCACGGCAATTATTTGCCTGCGTACCACCCAGCGCGCGCGCAAGGCTGCGGCTGAAGCCGCAAACGAGGCAGAGCGCTACCGGCTAAGCGGGAGCATGCTCGATACCGTGCTCACCGCTGAGCCGCAGATGCTGCTCACCGTGTCGGAGACGGGCGAGGCCGATCTCCTGGTTGCGACCTTGCCCGCGAATTACGGTGTGCCGCACGAAGCCGCGAGATTCCTGAATTTCGCTGGATGGCTCGACGCGTCTTCAGTCAACGAACTCGACGGAGCAATCGAGGGGCTGGCCGAGCGGGGCGAGGCATTCAATCTGATGCTCACCACCTTGCGCGACCGTTATGTCGAAATCGACGGCAGGGCGGCAGGCCGAGCCATCGTGCTCAAAGTACGCGACCTCGTCGGCCAGCGGCTAGAGGCCGCCGAGCTCGCCTCCAAACATCGCCGACTCGAAGAACAGGTGGCCTCGCTGCGCAGGCTCTTGGACGCACAGGCGAGTGTGGCCGAGCGATGCCACATCGAGACAAAGCCCAGCCTCGATGCGCGCTTCAGAAGCTTCGACCGGCTCGCGACCGCCTTCGCCGTATTCGACGGAAGCCAACGCCTCACCCATTTCAATCAGGCCTATGTCGAGCTCTGGCAGCTCGACCCCAAATGGCTCGCCAACCATCCGCGGGATGGTGAGATCCTCGACCGTCTGCGCCAGGCGCGGCGGTTGCCGGAGAAAGCTGATTTTCGCGAATGGAAGAAATCCTGGCTCTCGGCCTATGGAACCAATGCCCAAATCGAGGACCAATGGCACCTTCCCGACGGTCGAACGCTGCATGTCATCGCCGATAGCGAGGGCGAAGCCGGGATCACTTACCTTTATGAGAACGTGACTGAGCGGATCGGCCTCGAGAGCCGCTACAATGCGCTGATCCAGATGCAGCGCGAGACCATCGAGACCTTGCGCGAGGGCGTCGCCGTGTTCGCCCCGAACGGACGGCTCAGGCTCTACAACGAGTCGTTTGCCGCGATCTGGGGCCTGAACCCGCATCAGCTCGATGGCGAGCCACACATCGAGGAGATCATATCGTGGTGCCGCGAGCTCTATGATGCGTCCGAAGAATGGGAGCGCACCAAGGCTGCGGTCACCGCGATTGCAGCCGAGCGCGCCTATGAGAGTGAGTTCGACCGGCCTGATGGAAGCGTGCTTGCTTGCGCGGCTCTGCCGCTTCCCGATGGCGGCACGCTGCTTACCTATGTCGATGTGTCAGATGCCAAGCGCGCCGAACGCGCCCTGATTGAGCGTACTGAGGCGCTCGAGGCGGCCGACCGGCTCAAGACCGCCTTTATCAGCCACGTATCCTACGAATTGCGGACGCCGCTCACCAACATCATCGGATTCAGCGAGCTTTTGGCGAGTCCTATTGCCGGTCCGCTCACTGACCGACAGCGCGACTATCTCAACGACATCTGCCTCTCGGGACGGACGCTACTCTCGATCATCGACGATATTCTCGATCTCGCCACGATCGACGCCGGCACCCTCGATCTGAAGCTATCGCCAGTGAAGGTGCGCGACGTGATCGGCCAGGCGGTGCAGGGCGTGGAGGAGCGTATCAAGCTGAACAACGTCAAGCTTCAGATCGGTATAGAGCCAAGCATCGACAGCTTCGTTGCCGACGGCCGCCGCGTGACCCAGATACTGTATAATCTCCTTTCCAACGCCATCGGCTTCTCGGAGCAGGGCGGCAAGATCGCGCTCAATTGCGCGCGAGAGGATTCCATGCTTGCCTTCACTGTGGAGGACCAGGGCGTGGGCATTCCGGAGGATTATCAGCAGGTTGTGTTCAATCGCTTCGAAAGCCGATCGCACGGCTCCCGCCATCGCGGCGCTGGACTCGGGCTTTCCATCGTGAAGAGCCTCGCCGGGCTGCATGGCGGCACGGTGTCGCTCGACTCGGCTCCCGGCCGCGGCACGCGGGTCATGGTGCTGCTGCCGCTCGGCGAGCGTGCCGATGCCGAGCTTGAACAGCCGCTATACAAGTCAAGCCGCGCGGGATGACCTCGAGTTGGAGTCTCGACGATGTCGACCTCGTCGGGCTCGACATCATCGCAAGCCGTATCGCCCTTTCCCTCAAGGCCGGCGATGTCATCGCGCTGAGCGGTCCGCTCGGCGCAGGGAAGACGACTTTTGCGCGCGCTCTGGTCACGAGGCTTGGCGGCGAGGACGAGGTGCCGAGTCCCACCTTCGCTTTGATGCAGCGCTACGAGACGAACCGGCTCACGCTCACCCATTGCGATTTCTATCGATTGGAATCGTCTGAGCTTGACGAACTGGGCCTCGAAGATGCGCTGGGCGAAGGCGTGGTCCTTATCGAGTGGCCCGAGCGCGCCGAGAGCTGGTTGCCGACAGACCGGCTCGACATCGCCATGGACGAGACGGCGCTGCCGAACCTCCGCCGTATCGTGTTCACCGCCCATGGCAACTGGGAGTCGCGACTGACACGCCTACGCGAACTCCGGAGATTCCTCGACAAGACGCCCTATGCCCAGGCCGGCGCCGCATATCTGCAAGGCGACGCGTCAACCCGCTCCTATGCGCGGCTCGTGCTGCCGGATCGCAATGCCATCCTAATGAATTCGCCGCGGCAACCGGATGGCCCACCGATCCGCGACGGCAAACCGTACAGCGCGCTCGTTCATCTCGCCGAGGACGTGACCCCCTTCGTGGCGGTCGCGGGAGCGCTTAGAGAGCGTGAGCTATCGGCGCCCGCTGTCTATGCCTTCGATCTCGATAAGGGGTTCCTGATCCTCGAGGATCTCGGCGACCGCCTGTTTACCGGCGAGATCGCCAAAGGTCGCCCCCTGCCTGAGCTTTATGGCGCGGCAGTGGATGTCCTGGTGGCGCTCGCCCGCAAGCCGCCGCCAGACCTTCTACCCATCGAAGGCCACGCGCCTTACCGGCTGCCTGCCTATGACGCGGATGCGATGCTGACCGAGACCTCGCTTCTCATCGATTGGTTCTGGCCGGCGGTACACGGAAGACCTCCCCCGGAGATTCTTCGCCAGGAATATTTCAGCCTGTGGCGCCCGCTTCTGGCACAAGCCGCACAGGCCGATCCGGGCCTGGTAATCCGGGACTATCACTCACCCAATTTGATGTGGCTGCCAGAGCGGAAGGGTATCAAGCAGGTTGGCATCCTCGACTTCCAGGACGCTCTCAAGGGCCCGCTTGCCTACGACCTCGTCTCCCTCCTCCAGGACGCCCGACTCGACGTTCCGGAAGCGCTTGAACGCGACGAACTCGCTCGGTACTGTGCCGCCCGAAACGCGCAGAGCCAGCACTTTTCGTCAGATCAGTTCCGTACCCTTTACGCAACGCTCGGCGCCCAACGCAACTCTAAGATTCTCGGCATCTTTGCGCGACTGGCGAAACGTGACGGCAAGCGCGGTTATCTCGCCCACATCCCGAGGGTCGCGCGCTATCTTGAGCGCGACCTCGCTCATCCGGCGCTTGCCGAGCTTTGCCGCTTCTACGCGCGCGAGCTGCCATCGGCAGGCGATCTCCGGCCACTTGTGCTGTAAGGGCGCGCGGCCATGACCGAGGCAAAGACGGCGATGGTGCTTGCTGCCGGATTCGGCGAGCGCATGCGCCCGTTGACCTTGCGCGTGCCGAAGCCGCTCGTGCCGCTTGCCGGCAGGCCGCTGATCGATCACGTGCTCGACCGACTCGTGCAAGCGGGCGTCAAGACGGCGGTGGTCAACGTCCACTATCTCCCCGATCAGCTCGAAGCTCACGTCCTGAACCGGCAGGGCAAGCCGCCGAAGATTTTCGTCTCCGACGAGCGCGGAGTCCTGCTCGACACTGGGGGCGGCGTTAAGAAGGCGCTGCCGCTGCTCGGGTCGGACCCCTTCTTCATCCATAATGCCGACTCGGTATGGAGCGAGGGCGCAGCGCCAGCACTCCAGCGCATGCTGCGGCTGTGGGACCCTGCAACGATGGACTGTCTGCTTCTGCTTGCGCCGATTACCACCAGCATCGGCTATGCGGCCAAGGGCGACTTCTCGATGGGGTCCGATGGGAGACTCCAGCGGCGCGGAGAGGGGGAGATCGTGCCCTTCGCCTTTGCGGGCGTCTCGCTGTGCGATGAGAGGCTGTTCAAAGACGCGCCGGAGGGGCGCTTCTCTCTGAACGTCTTGTGGGACAAGGCACTCGCCAAGGGCAGGCTCTACGGCGTGAGGCTAGACGGCCGGTGGATGCATGTCGGCACGCCGGAAGCCTTGGCCGAGGCCGAGACGTTGTTCGAGAGCGAAGGTGCCTGAGTCCTTACCGGGGGGGCCAAGGCTCTACACCATCCCGCCTTCGGCGCCCTTCCTTTCCATTCTCGCCAGGGCGATTCTCGGGGGCGACCTGCCTCTGCCCGGCGGCGCAAAGCCCGATCCCCTCGCCCTCCCTCTGGCCACGATCTATCTGCCGACGCGGCGCGCTGCTCGAGGGTTGCGCGAGGCCTTTCTCGCCGAGGCTGGAAGCGAAGCGCTGCTGCTTCCACGCATCAGGGCCCTCGGCGATCCCGACGAGGAGGCAGCCATTATCTTTGGCGCTGGCGACAGCGCGGAGGATCACGGTGCGATCGGCGCACCGGCCATCGGCGCCCTTCCCCGCCGCCTCGCTCTGATGAAGCTCGTGCTTGCTTTGGGCCGCCGCCTGCAACAGGAAGCCGTCGCGGATAGATCGGTCGAAGGACCTGCCATCCTGAGCGTAACGCCTGGTCAGGCGTCCTATCTCGCGGCCGACCTCGCGCGACTCATGGACGATGTCGAACGCGAGGAGGTCGATCTCTCGAAGCTCGCCGACATCGTGCCAGAGGATTTCGCCGCGCACTGGCAAGTCACCGTAGACTTCCTCAAGATCGTTACCGAGCATTGGCCTAACCATCTCGAGGAGAACGGGCTCGTCTCCCCGATCACGCGCCGCAATATGCTAATGGCGCTGGAGACGGAGCGCCTCGCACTAGGCTCGCCCCACCCTGTGATCGCCGCAGGCTCGACCGGCACGGTGCCGGCGACCGCACGGCTGCTCAAGACCATCGCCTCTTTGCCGAATGGCGCGGTCGTGTTGCCGGGCCTCGATCTTTCGCTTGATGACGAAAGCTGGTCGCTGCTCGGAGATCACCCCGAGCATCCACAAGCGGGCATGGCCGAGCTCGTGCGTAAGATCGGCGTGGAGCGCAAAAATGTGACCTACTTGGCTGGAAGCGAGCCAAACGCGGCCGCTCGTGCGCGGCTCCATCTCGTGAGCGAGGCGCTACGGCCGGCGGAGAGCACTGAGCATTGGCAGCGTTTCCTCGGTGCTGATGGGCTCTCGCCTGAGGGCCGCGCGAGCTTCGCCAATGCGCTTGCCGGCATTCGCCTGATCGCCGCGCCGACCGCGCATGACGAGGCCGAGGCCATCGCGCTGATCCTCAAGTCTGTGATCGAGACGCCAGGAAAAACCGCGGCCCTGGTCACGCCTGACCGCGTATTGGCGCGGCGGGTAGCCGCGCGGCTCAAGCGCTACGACCTCACCATCGACGACTCGGCGGGCGTACCCGTGGCGCGTACGGTTCCTGGCGCTTTCCTCGATCTCGTGCTTGGCGCGGTCGAGACCAACTTCGCGCCGTCGGAGCTGATGGCGCTGCTTAAGCATCCGCTCGCGCGCGTTGGACGCTCGCCTTTCGAGATCAGGTCTGCGGCGCGGGCGCTCGAGCGCCGTGCCTTCCGCGACATCTATGTTGGGCAAGGCCTCCAAGGCGCGCGCGATGCGCTCAAAGCCGCTCGCGACGAAGAAAAAGTCCGTCGCGCGATCAGGGAGCAGGAGCAAGTGATTGCTCTCGAGCTCGTCGCCGATCTGGAAGCTGCTTTCGCGCCCCTGACGTCTCTGTTCAAGGAAGGGGCTTCGCGAGAGGCGGCACAATTCGCCCGAGCCCATGCGGACGTCGCCGAAGCTTTGGCGCGCGACGAGCGCGGCTCGTCGTCAGGGCTGTGGCAAGGCGATGCCGGCGAAGCCTTGTCGGTACTGCTTGCCGAGCTCATCGACGCGGGACACGGTCTCACTTTAGGGGCCGCAGATTACCCACCTTTCCATCGCAGCCTGATCGCTGGCGAAGTGGTCCGCCCACGCTTTCCGCTCCACTCTCGCCTCTTCATTTGGGGGCCGCTCGAAGCAAGACTCCAGCAGCCTGACGTCGTGATCCTCGGCAGCCTTAACGAAGGCGTCTGGCCGCGGCCGCAAGAGTCCGGTCCTTGGCTCAGCAGGCCGATGCGCGCGGCGCTCGGCTTGAGTCCGCCCGAGCAGCTGGTCGGGCTCGCCGCCCATGATTTCGCGCAAGCGCTTGGTGCCGGCACCGTCTATCTCACCCGTGCACTCAAAGTTGACGGGGTGCCGACGGTACCGTCGCGCTGGCTGCAGCGGCTCGAAGCGCTGGTGACCGCCTCTGACTTGCAAAACAAGATCAAGCCGGAGCAGCCGTGGGTCGCCTGGGCAAGAGAGCGCAACCATGCTCCCTGTTTTGCTCCGGCCAAGCCGCCAAGACCTTGCCCACCGGCCGAGGCGAGGCCGCGCAGTCTCAGCGTGACACGCATCGAGAAATGGATCGCCAACCCTTACGAGATCTTCGCGCGCAATATCTTGAAGCTGGAACCTCTGAAGCCGCTTGGCACCGAGCCCGATCAGGCCTTGCGCGGCCAGATCGTGCATAGAGCGCTGCACGATTTTGCTGAAGCCTATCCCGATACCTTGCCTGCAGACATCTACGCTGAGCTGATTGCCTTCGCCGATCGTGCTTTCAATGAGCTTGGCGGCTCGCCACGAGTGGAAGCCTTTTGGCGGCCTGCCTTCCAGCAATTCGCCCTCTGGTTCGCCGCGACCGAGCCGACGCGGCGGACATTCGCCACGAGCACGCACACGGAGGTCAAAGGCGCGCTCACGCTTCCCTCGGGCTTCGAACTGACCGCTCGCGCCGACCGCATCGACATCGGCGAAGACGGCTCGGTTGTCATCTACGACTACAAGACCGGCAGGCCGCCTCTGCCTGGTCATGTCGACGATCTCTACGCTCCGCAGCTTCCGCTCGAATCTGCGATCGCCCAACACGGTGGGTTCGGCGATGTCGGTAAGCGGCCGGTGCGTGAGCTTCGTTATATCCACGCCTCAGGCCGCAATGATGGCGGTGAGGACCGCCCTGCCGCCAAAGGCGACGCCGTCGAACTCGGCGAAAGAGCGCTCGTACAATTGGCGCGACTCATCGAGCGCTACAGCGATTCCGCCATGCCTTACGAGGTGAAGCGGCGCCGCGCGGCGGCTTTCACCGGCCTCTACCGCTACGACGAATATGCCCACCTCGCCCGCGTCGATGAATGGCTTACGCAAGAGGCCGAGGAGGAGTGGCGATGAACGATCTTGCGCCGCTCCCGCACGAGACCGACCGCAATCAGGGGCGGGCATCGGACCCGGACGCCTCCGCGTGGGTTTCGGCCAACGCCGGCACGGGCAAGACCGAGGTCCTGGTCAGGCGCGTCCTCAGGCTCCTCATCGCCGGCTCAAAACCCGAATGCATCCTCTGCCTCACCTATACCAAGACGGCGGCGGCGGAGATGCAGAACCGTCTGCTCAAAGAGCTTGCGGCGTGGGCCACGGCGCCTGAGGACAACTTGCGCGAAAAGCTGCTTTTACTGATGGGGCGTGCCCCTGAGGACGGCGACCTCCGCACCGCGCGGCGCCTGTTTGCGCGCGCACTCGAAGCAAAAGGCGGACTCAAGATCCATACCATCCACGGCTTCTGCGAGCGGCTCTTGCAGCGCTTTCCGCTCGAAGCTCAGGTGACGCCACATTTCAAAGTGCTGGAGGAGCGCGCCCAGGCCGACATGCGACGGCAAGCCTTCGATGCAACGATCGCCCGCGCCGCCGAGCAGCGTGACAGCACGCTCGGCAATGCGCTCGCCAAGGTCATTACGCTCACGAGCGAAGAGTACTTCCGCCAGGTTGTGAACACGGTGCTCGACAAGCACGCCGAGCTGGCCGCTATGATCGGCTACCACGATGGTCGCCCTGACTGGGCCGAGGCGGAAGGCCTTTCGCTGAAGCGCCTGCTCGGCGTCGAGCAGGAGCAGGAAGATGCTCTCATTGCCGAACTCGCCGTGGTTCTGACCGACAGCGAAATCGATGGATTGCTGCAAGCCCTCGTCCTGCAAGCCGAAACGGCAGACGACGAAAGGCTGAAATCGAGCCTTGCCGCGGCCAAGGACGTGGCCGGCGAAGCCCGCGCCTCGCTGTTCAGGACCATCTTCTGCACCGAAAAGGGTGAGGCCCGCCAACGCTTTTGCAGCAAGGGGCTGAAAGATGCTGTACCCGCGCTCTGCGCCGCTCTCGAACAGGCGCGCGACCGCTTCGTCGCGTTCGATCTCAAGCTCGCGCATTTGCGGGTGGCTGAGGCGAGCAGTGCCGTCCTTGCCTTTGCCGATGCCATTCAGGCCGATTATGAACGCCGCAAACGGGCCGAGGCCGTGCTCGACTATGATGACCTGATCATCAAGACCTCGGCCTTGTTGTCGCGCGCCGATGCCGCGTCCTGGGTGCTGTTCAAGATCGACGGTGGCGTCGACCATATCCTGGTCGACGAGGCGCAGGACACCAATCCGCTGCAATGGACCATCATCGAGCGGTTGGCTGAGGAATTCTTCGCCGGCGAAAGCGCAGGCGCCAACGGTAAGCCGCGCACGCTGTTTGCCGTGGGTGACGAAAAGCAATCGATCTACAGCTTCCAGGGTGCCGACCCGGCATGGTTCGGCGATGTCGGCCGCGCGTTCGGGCGCAGGGCTGAAGCCGCGGGGCTGACCTGGCACCAGGTCCCGCTCAATCTCTCCTTCCGCTCCACCGAGCCGATCCTCGATGCCGTCGATCACGTCTTCGCCAAAGCGCAAGCCGCGCAAGGCCTGAGGACCGTTGAGACCACCGTCATCAAGCACCACGCGCACCGCAAGGGCGAAGCGGGTCTGGTCGAGGTCTGGGAAACCGAGACCGAGACCAAGCCGGAGCCCGCCGAGGCATTCGAGCCGTGGAACGAAGAGGCTGCCGGCGCACGCTCGGTCGATCAGCTCTGCCGGCGCATCGCGAAAGAGATCAAGCGCTGGCTGGTGGAAGGCGAGCCGCTCGTATCGCGAGGTCGCAATGTAAAGGCCGGCGATATCCTCATTATCGTGCGCCGCCGCGATCCCTTCATCACGCCGATGATCCGCGCGCTGAAGCATGAGAGCATTCCAGTCGCTGGCGCCGACCGCATGCGGCTGATGGATCAGCTTGCGGTGCAGGACCTCGTGGCACTCGCGGACGTGCTGCTCATGCCCGAGGACGATCTTGCGCTCGCCGTCGTTTTGAAGAGCCCGCTATTCGGCCTCGACGACGATGCCTTGTTCGACCTCGCTTATAACCGGCGTCCGCGCTCGCTGTGGTCTCAGCTTAGAGATAAGGCCAAGTCGGATGCGCGCTTCGCCGAAGCCTGGGCGCGCTTGTCAGGATGGCTTTCGCTCGCGGACTACCTGCCCCCTTACGAGTTCTTCTCCGAACTTCTCGGCGCCGAAGGCCAGCTCATGCGTAAGCGCATGCTGACGCGGCTCGGGCCAGAGGCGGCGGAGGCGATTGATGAGTTTCTAGACCTCGCGCTTGCCTACGACCGCGACGCCGCGCCGTCGCTACAGGGCTTCATCGACAAGCTGCGTACCGACGACATCGAGATCAAGCGCGACATGGAGCAGGACCGCGACGAGGTCCGCATCATGACGGTGCACGGCGCCAAAGGCTTGCAGGCGCCGATTGTGTTCCTGCCTGACACCTGCATGCTGGCTCGGCCGCAAGGCCCTCGGCTCTTCCCTATGTCGCGGCCTGGCGCGTCGCCCGGCGAGGTCGAGCATCTCCTCTGGCCGCCGACGGGCCACTCCGATCTTGCCGCGCTGTCCGATGCCAAGGCTCGCCTCCAGCAGGCCGAGCGCGAGGAGTACCACCGCCTGCTCTATGTCGCCATGACGCGCGCGCGCGACCGGCTCTACATTTGCGGCTGGCAAGGACAGAGGAACAAGCCCGAGAACGAATGCTGGTACGAGCTCATCAAGGACGGACTTGTCGGCCATCTCTCGGAGGTTGTCGTCGCCGATGGAATCTCGGTGCGCAGGATGGAGAGCGCGCAAGCCAAGGCCGTCTCGGCGCAGGAGACCGAGGCGGAGAAGCCGCAAGTTGCGCCGCTTCCCGATTGGGCGCTCACGCCTGCCAAACCTGAGCGCGCGCGCCGGAGGCTCGCGCCGTCACGGCTGGCGCTTGGGCCCGATGGCCGTCCGCAAGACGGCTCGAGCGAGCAGCCGCCGCTCGGCCCACGAGGTCTCAGCCAAGGCGGCCGCTACGCCCGCGGGCTGCTTGTCCATGCGCTGTTGCAGCACTTGCCTGAGGTGCCTCCAGAGGCGCAGGAGCGTGCGGCACGTGTCTTCGTCGCGGCACGCGACGTGGGCCTTCCGCAGCAGCTGAAGGATGAGATCGTGACCGAGACGCTCGCCATCGTGCGCGAGCCCTCGTTTGCGCCTCTCTTCCAGCTAGGCAGCCTCGCAGAGGTGCGGATCGTGGCGAAGATCGGTGCAGGCAAAACGGGCTATGAGCTCGAAGGCCAGATCGACCTCCTCGCCGTGCTTGAGGACGAGCTTCTCATCCTTGATTACAAGACGAACCGGCCCCCGCCATTGATCCTCGAGGATGTCGCGCCGGCCTATATCAACCAGCTTGCCGCCTACCGGCTCGCGCTCAGGAAACTGTTTCCGGACCGCAGCGTTCGCGCGGCGCTCCTTTGGACCGATGGCCCGCGGCTGATGGAAGTCCCATCAACTTCGCTTGATGTCGCGGAATGCAGTCTCTTGGCGGGAGGGCGCCAGCTTGACGGGCTAGGGGCGCGTACCTAGGTTCCCGTGCTACACTCAAAGAGACGAGTCGTTTCGCGGGCTGCCGGCGATCAGGAGAGATAAATGGCTACTGAAAAGGTTTCCGACGACACCTTCGAGACCGAGGTGCTCAAATCTTCAACCCCGGTGGTCGTCGACTTTTGGGCCGAGTGGTGCGGCCCGTGCCGGCAGATCGCGCCTGTTCTGGAAGAGATCGCCAAAGAGCTCGATGGCAAGGTGCGCATCAAGAAGCTCAATATCGACGAGAACCCGCGCACGCCCGGCACCTACAACGTGCGGGCCATTCCCACCCTGATCCTGTTCAAGGATGGCGAGGTCGCCGGAACGCTTCGTGGCGCTTATCCGAAGAATCATCTCGCGGCCTGGATCAGCGGCACCGTCGGCGCTTAATTCCGTTTTAAGATTTCGCATGACCGGGCCTGTCCCGGCCATTTGCATCTGCCGTGACGCCTCAGCCGTGCAATTTGAGTACGTGACCCGCGAGGTAGAGCGAGCCGCAGATCAGCACGCGTCCAGGTCCTTCGAGCGCCGCTTGTGATCGAATAAGCGCATCAGGCACACCGTTCGTTGCCACCACGTTGAATCCTTCCGCGCCAACAACTTCGCCGAGACCCTCCGCGCTGAAGGCGTTGGGTTCCTCAGGAATCGGCACCGTGTAGACGCGCTCGACTAGGCCTTTGAACGGGGCAATGAAGGCGTGTGCGTCCTTCGACTCCATCATGCCGAAAACGAGATGCACCGGGCGTGGAACCCGCTCGTCGAGCTCGGCAAGTGCATGCGCGATCACCTGACCCCCAGCCGCATTGTGGCCGCCATCGAGCCAAATCTCAGTGCCGTCTGCCACATAGGCGTGGAGCCCGCCCACTGCGAGCCGCTCGAGCCGCGCCGGCCATTCGGCGTGGGTCAGCCCGTGCTCGAGCGCGCGCGTGGTAAGTACTTCCCCGAACAGAATGCTTGCGCCGGCGATAGCAGCGCCCGCGTTGTCGATCTGGTGTCGGCCTTTGAGGCGCGGCAACGGCAAATCCAACAACCGTGACGGTGTCTGAAAAATCAGGCGCCCATGCTGCTCATACATGTCGAAGTCGCGGCCCGCGACGTGGAGCGGTGAGGCGAGCGCTTCGGCTCTCCGCTCGATCACCTCGAAAGCATCCTGCACTTGCCTTCCAACGACGCAAGGAACTCCAGGTTTCAAGATGCCGGCCTTCTCCCCTGCGATTGCCGTGATGGTGTCGCCGAGGAAGGAGACATGGTCGATCGAGATCGGCGTGATCGCAGTGAGCAGAGGCTTGGCCACGACATTGGTGGCATCAAGTCGCCCGCCAAGCCCCGTCTCGAGCAGCAGCAGATCGGCGGGGACCTCCGAGAAGGCGAGGAAAGCCGCGGCCGTGGTGATCTCGAACAGAGTAATCAGCTCACCGCGGTTGGCCGCTTCGGCGCGTGCAAGACAATCGACGAGAAAGTCCTCGCCGATTGGCGCGGAGCCGTGCGGTCCAGCCAGCACGATGCGCTCGTGGAAATTGAGGAGATGAGGCGAGGTATAGACGTGAACGCCCTTGCCGAGCGCCTCGGCGATAGCGCGGGTAAAAGCAAGATACGACCCTTTGCCGTTGGTCCCTGCGACATGCACGACGGGCGGCAGGCGCCGTTCGGGATGGCCGAGTGCCGCAAGCAAGCGTTCGATGCGCCCGAGCGATAGGTCGATCGATTGGGGATGCAGCATCTTCAATCGCTCGAGCAGCGTTTCGCTCGATGCGGGCCGGGGGCGGGCCTCAGCGCGCCCGAAGCTGTGCGGTAATGTGGTCAAGTCCCCCACGCTTTCAGTTCGTTTGCGGCTGATTGGGATTGGGACCGATGCCGGCGTCGCTGGTCAAGTCCTCATCATCCTCGTGATCGTCGCCGACCACCCTGTCAAGTCCGTTGCCGCTGAGTGCAATGGTCGAGGCCGGCGCCTTCAACGCCACCTTGCCATCGATCTTGTCCGAAACGGCGATATCGCGGCCAGGGCGGCGGCGCGTGAGCAAATTGCACAGGCGCGCAAGCGTCCCGCGCAGCGCGTGTCGATGCACCACCATGTCGACCATGCCATGGTCGTAGAGATACTCGGCGCGCTGGAAGCCGTTGGGAAGCTGCTCGCGAATGGTCTGCTCGATGACACGCGGGCCAGCGAAGCCAATCAACGCGCCGGGTTCGGCGATGTGAATGTCGCCGAGCATGGCGTAAGAAGCGGTGACGCCACCGGTCGTTGGGTGAGTGAGCACCACGATGTAAGGGAGTCTCGCCTCGCGCAACTCCTGCACAGCGACCGTGGTGCGCGGCATTTGCATCAGCGAGAGAATGCCCTCCTGCATGCGCGCGCCGCCTGAGGCGGCAAACAGTATGAACGGCGTCTCGCGCCTCACGGCTGTGCGCATGGCGGCGATCACCGCTTCGCCGGCCGCGGTGCCGAGCGATCCACCGAGGAAGTCGAAATCCTGAACCGCGGCGACAATCCGCTGGCCTTCCAGCCTTCCCGCGCCAGCCAGCACCGCATCTGACAGACCGGTCTTGCCGCGGGCATCTTTCAGTCTGTCGGTGTAGCGGCGCTCATCACGGAACTTGAGTGGATCGGTCGGCACTTCCGGCAACGCCAAGCTCTCATATTCGGCGTTGTCGAACAGAGACTTCAGCCGCGCGGCAGCGGCCATGCGCATATGGTAGTTCGAGCCCGGAACCACGAACTGGTTCGCTTCGAGATCCTTGTAATAGATCATCTGCCCCGTCTCGGGGCACTTCACCCAAAGATTGTCCGGCATCTCCTTCTTGCGAAGGATGCTGCGAATCTTCGGTCTGACGACGCTGTTGATCCAGTTCACGGGTCTACGGGACTCTCAAAGAAGAAATAACGCTAAGCAACAGAACTAAACCGCCGCCGCTTCGGCCGGGTGACGGAGTGCCGCGGCAAGACGTTCAACGAGGCCAAGCACTTGCGGCTTGGTTGCGCGCGTCGCCTTGCCTTTGTCATCGAGACTTTGCCCAATCGAGGCGACCAGCGCAGAGCCTACCACCACGCCTTCAGCAACGCTTGCGATCGCGCTTACCTGCGCTTCGGTCTTGACACCGAAGCCGACCGCGATCGGCAAATCCGTATATGCCTTAATGCGGCCGACATGGCCTTTGACCTCTGCGAGGTCCGGAGCCTTCGTGCCGGTGATGCCGGCGATCGAGACGTAGTAAACGAAGCCCGAGGTATTGGCCAGCACGGCTGGCCGTCTCTTGGCGTCGGTTGTCGGCGTTGCCAAGCGAATGAAGTTGAGACCAGCCGCGGCTGCCTGCGGCCTAAGCTCGGCGTCCTCCTCTGGAGGCATGTCGACCACGATCAATCCGTCGGCTCCTGCATTCACGACGTCCTCGATGAAGCGCTCCACCGGATAGACATATATGGGGTTGTAATAGCCCATTAGCACTATCGGCGTGTCGCTATTGTCGGCGCGAAATTCCCTAACGATGCCAAGCGTCTTTTTCATGGTCTGGCCGGCCTTTAGCGCCCGCTGCGACGAGACCTGGATGGCGGGCCCGTCAGCCATGGGATCAGAGAAGGGCATGCCGAGCTCGATGATGTCGGCGCCTGCTGACGGCAAGCCTTTGAGTATCGCAAGCGAGGTGTCGTAGTCGGGATCCCCCGCGGTGATGAACGTGACGAGGCCCGCGCGCCTCTCCCGCTTCAATTCCGCAAATCTTTTGTCAATGCGCGTCATGTTGGATCAGTTTGAGCCTCGCGCTTTGGCGCCCAGATAGCTTGCGACGGAGTCCAGATCCTTGTCGCCGCGGCCGGAGAGATTGATCACCATGAGGTGCGTCTTCGGCTTCTTCGGCGCGATGTCGAGCACGCGGGCGAGCGCGTGCGCCGGCTCGAGCGCCGGGATGATGCCCTCGAGCTTGCTGCAAAGCTGGAACGCAGCCACGGCCTCATCGTCGGTTGCAGAAAGAAATTGCACGCGGCCGACATCGTTGAGCCAAGCGTGCTCAGGCCCGATGCCCGGATAATCAAGTCCCGCCGAAATCGAATGGGCTTCCTCGATCTGACCGTCGTCGTTCATCAGCAAATAGGTGCGATTGCCATGCAGAACGCCGGGCCTGCCGCCGGCGATTGAGGCTGCGTGCTTGCCACTGTTCAGTCCGTGTCCGGCAGCCTCGACGCCATAGATTTCGATGCCGCGTTCGTCCAGGAAGGGATGGAACAAGCCCATGGCATTCGAGCCGCCGCCGATGCAGGCGATCAGCGAGTCCGGCGGACGACCCTCGGCCTTTTGCATCTGTTCGCGGGTCTCGCGGCCGATGACAGACTGGAAGTCGCGCACCATGGCAGGATAGGGATGCGGACCCGCTACCGTGCCGATGCAATAGAACGTGTCGTGCACATTAGCGACCCAATCGCGCAACGCCTCGTTCATCGCATCCTTTAGCGTCTTGGACCCAGATTCTACGGTGCGGACCTCGGCGCCCAGCATTTTCATCCTCAGGACGTTCGGCCTTTGGCGCTCGACATCGACGGAGCCCATGTAGACGATACAGGGCAGGCCGAATTTGGCGCACAAGGTCGCAGTCGCTACGCCGTGCATGCCAGCCCCGGTCTCGGCGATGATGCGCGTCTTGCCCATGCGCCGAGCCAGCATGATCTGGCCGAGCACGTTGTTCACCTTGTGCGCGCCGGTGTGATTAAGCTCCTCGCGCTTGAAATAGATCTTCGCGCCGCTGCAGTGCTCCGTGAGCCGCTCGGCGAAATAGAGCGGCGACGGCCGGCCCACATAGGTTGCGAGATGGTGGTCCATCTCGGCCTGGAATTTGGGATCGGCTTTGGCATCGTCATAGGCGCGCTCGAGATCGAGAATGAGGGGCATGAGCGTCTCGGCCACGAAGCGCCCGCCATAAAGGCCGAAATGGCCTCGTTCGTCAGGGCCGCCGCGATAGGTATTCAGTTGGTTCTGGCCGGCTCGCGCGCTCATGACGCCTTCGCCCTCGCGTGCTGGCTGTCTGCCTTCGCCGCCCTGATGAAGCGACGGACCAGATCAGGGTCCTTCTCACCTGGTGTTCGCTCGACGCCAGAGGAAACATCGACCAGCGATGCGCCCGTGAGACTGATCGCTTCGCTAACATTGTCCGGTGTCAGGCCGCCCGACAGAGCGAAGGGAGGCTTCAGCCCGACAAGCACCCGCCAGTCGAACGGAACGCCATTGCCCCCGGGAAGGCTCGCCTCTGGCGCCCCTTTGGCATCGAACAACAGATAATCGGCAATTCCAGCATAGCGCGCAGCATCACGAGCATCGCCGGCTTCACAAATAGAGATGGCTTTCATCACTGGCCTGCCTGTGCGCTCCTTGATGGCGGCAACCCGCTCAGGGGTCTCCTTACCATGCAGTTGAAGCAGGTCGGGCCGCACGCGCTCGGCGACACCGTCGACAAGCTCGTCATTGGGGTCAACCATGACGGCAACACTGCGAATCTTGCCGCGCGCTATCGCGGCAAGAACGCGCGCCTCCTCGAGCTCGACAAAGCGCGGGCTCTTGGGAAAGAACACGAAGCCGACGAGGTCGGCACCTTCTTTCGCCGCAATGTCTACGATGGCGGGCGTCCGCACGCCGCAGATTTTAACCTTCACCGCCACGGGCTTTGCTCTCGGATGAGGGTTCGGCGGCTCAAATAGGCTCGCGCGGCGCCACCCTATGCCAATCCGGGGCCCCAAGTCTACCGCACCGCAACATCCTAGTCGGCAGGGAGCCGCACCCGTTGTGGAGCCGACTGAGCGCCTTCGAGCCCCTTTTCCAGCCGGCTCGCCTGATGGCGCCGGTCGCGTGCCTCCCGGCTCTGCGCGCGAGCTGTGCGCCGCCACTTCCCTTGGCCGAGCCAGGTGGCGATGCCGCCGATGATCAGCCCCAGCGCGAACGCGCCGAGCAGGAACAGAAATAGGGGCGCTTCGAGAGACAGGCGAGCCTCGGCGGCGCCGAAAGGATCGAGAATGAGGATCGCGGGCTTGCGGTTGACCACTGCGAGCGCCACGAGCAGGGCGCCGAGGGGCACAACCATAAGGGCGACAACGAGCTTACGCCACACGGCAGCTCCTCAGGGGAAGAATTCGACCTAAGCCCAAGCCCTTAGAGCCCTAGCGGTCGCCTTCAGGGTTAAGCCGCTCGCGCAGCTCCTTGCCGGTCTT